>ENA-ORXC01001858-ORXC01001858.1-marine-metagenome-genome-assembly--contig:-NODE-1858-length-11967-cov-4.923297_pt1 | contig 11967 bp, 18 predicted proteins | sample MGYA00237865_ERZ511478 | MGnify/ENA metagenome assembly ERZ511478 | reverse complement strand
ACATTTCAGGAAGTTTAGTGCGCTCGACAGGATTCAATGTACCAATCAAAGCACCCGCAATAAGGATCAAAGACATGGTTCCACTAAAGCCTTCATTGCTAAATTTCCACGCTACAAAAGCAATGAATGCCAATGCATAAACCATAGTTATCGGCTTTTTTAAGCGGGACATACCCGTCACAATAGCTAAGGAAATTCCGCAGAATGCAGACATGAATGGGGTGTAACCCGCAAACAAAACAGTTAACAAACCAATCAACGGGATGATATTCGCCCAGCCTTTACTCCAGACTTCTTTTAATAGAGGCAATTGTTCTTTTGTTAAACCTTTCAGATCAAGCTTGCGAGCCATCAAATGAACAACCGTAAAGACACCCACATAATGTAGAAATGCAGGAAAAATTGCGGCAATAATAATCGTGGTATACGGCAGTTCTAAAAACTCAGCCATAATAAATGCGGCGGCACCCATAATTGGTGGTGTGATTTGACCACCTGCAGATGCAGCGGCCTCAACCCCGCCGGCGCTACCAGTGGACTTGGCCGCCGCCGCGCTCGCCGCCGGAAATGGCGGGGGGTCTGACTGATTGCCGTCCCTAGCAGCCGCACTCGCGTCTGCCGCTGGAGCGCCTCCGCCTCAGGGCGGATCCTAGTTCGACCGGCTCTCCCCCTCACTGCCTTGAGTGATGCGCGGTGGGCGTGCGGTTCCACAAGGGGAAGGCCCCGCGTGTGAGCCCGAGCGGCGCCCAACCCGACCCACTGCGGAAAAGATATGTGCGGGCCAGGGAGAGCTCCCCGAAGGGGAGAGGGAGGGGTAGGAACCAGGGGGAGAGAGCAGCGGCGACGCGCCAAACCACGTTCCCACTACCTCGTCTCCACCCTCTCTCTAGAATGGAAAAGAACAAAACATGACCCGTGAATGGTGCTCCGCAGCCCGGCGGCCAAGACGCTTCGGAGCTCAACCATCGCGTGCGCCATCGTCGACACCGTCATACCGGTCCGAGAAACCTCAAATCCACTGCTACCCACAGAGAGGTCGACCTGCGCGGTTCGCAAAGACCCTCCAACACCAAAAGATGATGCCCACAGAAGATCCGCCCCCTTGGCTTGCGCCACGTCCTTGTGGCAGCACTGGACGTCAATGTGATCGAGTTCTCGGCGCTCAGCGCCAAGGATGCCCATGCTGTCGTCAACGCAGGGAAGGGAGGCCCCATCGGCAACAAGGGCAGGGTGGGGCTTAGATCCGGTGGACAGGCTCAGAAAAAAGGTGGGGGGGCGGAGAGGGGGGGGAAGACGCCTGTCACGGAAAGAACGATGCCGAAATGAGTCAGACGACGTGTCCCCGTCGCGGCTGCTTGGCGCGCGCGCACGCGCGCTTTGACGCCTTTTGACGTGCCTTTTTCAGCTCAGCCTGCTCCTCAGGGGAAAGCGTGCTCGTGCTCGGCCGACTGCCGTCCCGCGTCATCATGTTAAGGAGTGGAGTGGAAATAGAAGATGAATGCTGCTGCAGGTGCACCACGTCGGACGGGAGACTTTACAAGTCGACAGAGCAAATAAGAATGCAACTCGGCGGCTTCCTCTAATAGCGCGCCGCTTTATCAATTAAGACAGGACTCAGTCATTCATTCTGCGGACTGCTGCTCATGACGCCGGGCCTCTGCTCTACACCTGGGAGTGAGCCATGGATGGGGCCCGCTTTGGCTGCTTTCCAATGCCACCAGCTGTCGTGCCTCCGTCATGACGACGCCAAGACGCGAGGCCTGCGCTTGGCCCGCCTTCCGCACCCAAGCAGCGCTGCGACGGCGGCCGGCGACGCGGTGCCGGCCGCCATCGGCGCAGAGGCGGCGGCCAGCGGCGCGGTGATGTGCCGTTCAGCGAACGTCACATCACCGCGCCGCTGGAAGCACGTGGCTATTCGGTCGTGCGGGCACTAGCGGGCCACGAGGCCCAATCGCGCCCCGGTAGATGGCTGGTGCGTTCTCCGCGTTTACTCGGCCACCCTCCCATGGTGAGCGTACTCGCCGTACGCTGCGCGGGAGACCGCGCTGCCGACACGCTTATCGTATGCGCCGTCGGGGGTTCCGCAGGCGTTACTGACGCATCCCCCCTCGGCGGGTCCCCCCCCCCCACTCTCCTCGACGCTGCGGACCGCTCCGTCCGCAGCTCCAAAGGATATTGCCTTGGACTCGACTCCTTCGTGTTACGCCCAGAACAGGGACGACCGCGCATCTTATGGCATCAGGCCGGGTGGTGGCGGCAGCGTCTGTCGCGAAAACGGGCTGCGGTGCGAAGCTCGTGGTCTGCCGCCCCTGGGCGCCGCCGCCGCAGCCGGTCCCCGGCTCCCGGGCGCTCATCAACGGCGGCAGCGCCATTAACAGCATCAGCGCGGCGGGGGCAGCAGCGGCGACTGCGGGGTCGGCGGCTGCCAGAAACATTTCCATGCTGGCGGCGGCAGCGGCACCGTCGGCGGCGGTGGAGCGGTGAGGGCGGTGAAAGCGGTCCCGCGAACACGCCTGGACATCTTTCAAGTGCGCGGCACCGCGGGGGGGCAGGGGGGGGAGGGGGAGCGTCTTGTAAAGTGCAATGGATTCGCAGCTGGTGGTCGTGGCGGCGGTGGTTTGCATGTTGGTGAAGCTCTCAGACGGAGACCGTGACTTGCGCAGCAGACTTGCCCTCACCGCAGCGCCGGCTTGAGGGTGCCAGGTGGTCTTCCATCCCTTCAGCCACCACCGCTGATGTTCTGGGCGGCGGCCAGTTTTCTCCATAGCCGCTGTGAATGGGCGACGTCGCGGCCACGGGCGCGACGACGGGCGGCAGCCAAGCTACGAGCGGACCAGCGTACGAGAGTCTGTCTCTGCCGCTGCCTCCGCCGTGTCGGCCAGCCGTCGTGGCTGCTCACGGCGCCGCGGAAGACCTTGTACGCCCCAATCGGTGAGACTGCATCTGTTGGTGGCCGCGTTCTCGCGCGCGGCGCCGCGCATGAGGGGGGGGGTATCATAAGCGAAGTAGAAGTGCGGGTAGTAGGCTTCGAGTCGCCTCCTGTGTAATCGTCCACAACGCCCTGCGGCGGAGGGTGCTGTGCGCGTGCGCTCAAAGTGAAAGCATCCGGCCGCAGTCCACATATAGAGGCTCTGGTTCTGGCGTCTGTCCCATCATCATTGCTTAAGGACCCCTGTTTTCGGTGTGGGGCGCGTACACCTCGAGAGGTGAGAAGTGAGGAAGGATGGGACCATCGTAACGTAGAGAATGACTATGCAACACCCCACTCAACCATGCCAGCGTTCGTCCGCAGGAGCACATCAACCATGATCATCACTTTGGTCGCCACTTCAACCGCAAAGCCCTCCGCAAAGAAGGTGCTCTGCCCCTCCTCGTACAAGTCAAACACGCGTGCTTCAGAACGCTCCATGAACCTGCCCACCAGCTCCTCGAGATGCTCCGCCAGGTCCTGCCGGTCCGTTCGATAGTAATCCACGATGCGGGCTCTAAACGTCCCCCTACATCGGTAGTTGAAAACGTAAACAGGGAAGGGCGCGGAGTTGGGCTTCCATACTCCCATCCGCATGACCATCTCCACGTCCGCCGTGTTACTCCACCAAAACAGCGTCACCCCCCGGCGGAACCCGTAGAGGCCATCTACCCCACGTGCGCTCAGCAATGGGTCAAATATCAAGACAAAAGCCTCAGGCCGCTGCTGCCACCATGCCCTCGTCAATGGGATGTTGCTCATGGCACGCGCTCCGCGAGTATCGCAATCAAGAGGCACCACGAAGAAGGGCACTGAGGCGGTCATGTCAAAGCCAGGGTCCTCTGCCCTAAGTTGCACATAGCGGTGCAGAAAGTAGGGCAGGTCGCACCAAAGCTCCGGGCAACGGACACACACATTCGCAGAAGCGTTAGGGTTAGGGTGAGGGCGAGGCGCACATCTCCTTGTCGCTGGCATTTGAAGTCCAAAAGTAGTAGGCCGGAGCGGGCGCAGTTCCCGCATCGTTGGTCATTAACTGCGAATAACGTACCTTGTTACACCTAGGGCAGCCGTGTTCTTGAAAAAATGCCGCGTTTTCCCCGACGACTCGAGGGATGAGGCAGTCTCGCGCCGTGAGCTTCAGAAGGTTCTCAGGCCACGACATTGTGCAGAAACTGAACACCATGATGACGTAGACGGTGAGACGCTCGTACTGCAGCACCGTGAGCGGCTCGTCCAAAGAATCAATGTCTGCCCCGTCCGTCGCCAAGTCACACGCCACCGCCATGTTCTCCGCCGTCAAAGGGGGGGTCTGGGCCGATTGCTCACCTAATCTGGTCGGCTGCTTCTTCAAACCTTGGAGCCATCCAGCGACGATCTGGGACTTGAGCGGGCAGCCGCAATGCGTCTCGCCGCTGGCGACCTGAGCGGTTGTGCGGACAGCCAGCGGCAACGCCTTGTACTGCTCGTCACGCTCGCCACAGCCAGCCACATAAGACGTCTTCCTCGCAAAATCACGGGTGGAGAAAGAAAGGAAGTAGCCCAACGAAGAGGCAATGTTGCGTACGGACACCATCGCCAAAGGAACGTTCCGTCGCCCGACAAGGTGCTTGCGTCCCCCCTCCAGCAACAACGCTAAAAAGAGATGAAGGATGCAAGGAAGCGCATCGTTCAACGTCACGGCCATACGCTCGCCCGCCGGGTCCCCGCCCCCTGCGCCGTCGACCACACCGTCAGCAAGGGCAAGAAATCGGACGAAGGGGACGGTGGCACTCTCAATGGCGCTCCACGTGGGTGAGACCCTTGCACTAGAATCGGCGCTACCGGACGAAGCCCGTCGGGCTGCCCTCGCTGCCTGATCTACCTCAAAAGCAAGTGGTCCTAACTCCGGGACGCCTGCGGGCTGCATACGAGCGAACTCGTTAAAACCAGGGCCGTAGCCCTCATCCTCCTTTCTCTCATCGTCGATGTCCACATCAGCCGCGTGCTGCAGGCCACCCGCGGCATCATCAGCGGCATGCAGCAGGAGCGCCGCGTCCATGGTCTGTAGGGGCAAGCAAGGCGGCCGCAGGATCACAGCACAGTCTTTGAAACAAGGTACGGGCACCGTACGGGCGACCTCTACGGTGGTCGGAGACGAGCGCCAGAAGCGCTGACCTGTCTTTGAAGCGCTATCTATAGTCATAGGACTCAACACTGCGCGACAACTGTGGACTTACGACCCAAGAATCGGCGCAAACCACTCTTACCGCTCTCTGAAAACAAGAGAAGCGCCATCGTCGGGCTCTGAGGCGAGGCTCCAACCATACGCGTGAAAACCAAGCTATCAGAAAGTTCCGATGGCGGGATTTCATCTCGCACCGGGCGCGCCAGACATGCACGCGACAGCCTGTCACGGCCACCAGCTGCGCAGCGAACTTGGCAGGATGAGAGCTCCCCAACAGACTGTATTTCTCGAAAGAAACAGATCCTGCATGAGGTAGCTCGACAGAACTATCTAACCACCATTATGTACTTCAATTTCTGGAAACGGGCGTTGCACCGCATTCAGTTAAGAAAGGGCACCTTGTCAAGTCGCCACTTCGCAGCAGATGGGAATATTGGAGTTCACTTCTCACGGCAGGCGTCTCTGGACAGTAAGGGGGTTCATCTCAGCCAGAGGGGTCCCGGGACCCAGAAGAGATCTGGCTGTCCTAAGGGCTGTAAGCCATTTTTATCCGAATCGGACCGCGGAGACCTCAGGTCAGCCGGTCAAACTTCTATGAGAGACATGGACGTGATTTCCAAGACATTTGCGCCAAGATTCGCTCCAAACCCTAACATGGTCAGACACAGAATGCAGAGCAGTCCCGTGTCACTCACAATCGTCTCGCATTTCTGGTTGTCTCCACATTTATCGTCGTCTCCCCTCTCGCCTCCCCAATCGTACCTGCTCAACCGGTACAGCGCCACGCGCCCGCCATGGCGCGCGTCTCGCGGCGGCAGCGATCTGTACGCCGAGCGACTAGTCAGGTGCGCATGTTCACGCTCCTGGTTAGCCTGGAGCTGTCTGACTCGTGGGATTATGACGCCATCGAGGGCCAGAATGAGGAGGATGTCCCTTTTTCTGTTTTTCTTCTGTTGCTGGAGCGGAGCAGGCTGCGCACTTTGATCGCCAACAGGTACTTACACATGAGTCCTGGCTTTGTCTTGAAGAGCGTGAAGTGGGACGTGCGTGTCTTGGATGCACTGCAAGAGCACCGGTGTCGTAGTGTTTCGCGCATGGGACGTAGTACATATAATCTACTGACCAACCTTCTTGATGAGTACCTCGGTAATACTTGTGCGCATGGAGGGAAGCCTGTCTCGACGGATCGTGTGCAGAAGATTGCACTTTTTTGGTTGGGGCACTATGGCAATTCTGCAAGCACGTTTGATGATGTGCTGGCATGAGAAGCGGCACACTACAAGCGGGGAAGCAGAGGTCTGCCATTCAAGGCCAGTGCTGACGCAGTCGCTCAATTCTTGATTTTTTCCCTTCTTTGTTTCTCTTTTTTCTCCATTGCACACAGTTGTGAGAGCTGTTGCCAATATCTTTGGTGTGAGTGCAGGGTCAGTCAGCAACTGCACCAAACGATTCATGGCGACGGTCAACAAGCTATGAGACAGGTACATTGTATGGCCATCCGAGAAAAAAAAGCAGAGCTTGCCGTGTTCACGTGGGAGAGGTTTGGGTTTCTGGGGTGCATTGGGTCAGTTTACAGCTCCCAGATGCCCGTATTGAACGCGCCGCGAGTGCAACCATGGACTTGGTGGAACCGCCATGACCGCTGTAGTATTCATATTCTGGTGGTGAGTGATCCTAACCGCAATATCAACGCTGTGACGTTCGGTTTTCAGGTTCGGCGTCCGACGCCATGGTACAACAGCAAGCGGATTCTGCACGCTTTACAGGTGAGCATATGTCTCTTGGCGAGATGTTGCTTGGAGAACAGGGAATGCACTATGCGGACAGGGTGGGGTCCCTACATCGGACATCGCGGGAAAACCACGACTAATGAGAACTTTGCCTGGCAGCTCGCTCGCCTTCGTGTCATTTCTGAGCACACGATTGGCATCGTGAAGGGGCGCTCGGCGAGCTTGAAAGAGCTCTGTCTTCCTATAGAGTCTGAGGAGGACTTTCTGGCGGCTCTAGGGTGGATATTGGCATGCTTTGTGCTCCACAATGTTTCCAACTTCGTGAACGACGGGAGTGTCTAGCCTTGTCCGACCCTGAACGCGGCCCAGGAGCCACTACCGGCTCACCCGAGTGCCGAGGCAACTCGCTCGCGATTCAAGCGGGATGTAATTGCGATCATGAAGGCCACTGGCGTGTACAAGTACTGAGACCGGAATCAAAAACCGCGTGTCTGTTGCATCCGTTGCGCCTGGAGCCCTCCTTCGGCGAGCAAAGGCCCGAAGGCATTCATGCCCAGCAACGCAGCGACCGCATCCTTTGTCCAAGGCTCGAAGCATGGAACTAATGTGCAATGACTGAACGCCACACGCCTGCTTAACAGAAAGTGACGCACACCACCCTCTATCAGCTCCCACGTGAGACTCAATTCCCACCGCAAGCCTCAACAGGTGCGTCCTCATCCCCCCCGCTGCCGACGGTTGAACCCACGTGCGAAAGCCCTGCCCCATACTTGTTTGCCGCCGCGCGGCCCCCACCCGGCAGGCTGGCGCCACCCCTCTCCACACTGCCTCCTTCTACCGCGCGCCCCGCACCTGCGGCTCTTTCCCCGCCTCCAGCCGTCAAGGTTCCCAACACCGATGCCCTACCCGCCGAAGTGAACTCCCCTGTCACCGGCATCGACGCAGTGTGTTGCACGATGGAAGCATCCCTCTTCTGTAGGAACAGCTCGTTCAGGACACTCAGCTTTTCGAGGGACACCGAGCTCTGTGCCCTCAGTAAGGCGGCCGCGGCCTGCTGCTTGGCCGTGTGGGCGCGCCTCTTCGCCTCGAGGCTCTCGCGCATCTCACGCATGACGTCCAGCTTGTACTGGCGCGTAGCGGAAGCGAGGGCTGCCTCCGCTGCGCGTGCCGCAGCAGTGGCTTGCAGCTCCAACGTCTCCTTGGCAACATCCGCCTGCGCCGCCCGCACGCTCGCCGACGAGCACGTGCTCTCTATGATGGCCATAATCGCGCCGTTGTCACCCAGCACCGCCTGCCCGTCTTCATCGGCAGTGAGGGACTAGCGCGAGCGACCGCTCGCTCCCCCCCGGTGCGCGGGCGGAAACGCTGTCGGAGAGACAGCTGGCGCCCGGCGTGCTGTACGAGAAAGGGCGCAAGGAAGCAACACGGCCCTATCGCAAGCGGAGCTTAACGAGGAGCTAGAGGTGCCACGTTTACCAGCAATACTTGCCTCAATGTCCGAATCGGACGTGTTGTCGGTGGTCTGGGACATTCCCGCGCCGTCCTTCGTACCCGTGCGCTTGGTCGTGTTACCGTCGACAACCGCGCTGCGGCTGACCAAGCGCCTGTGCGGCATCAGCCTCGTCTTTCACGTACCGCCGTTGGGCGCGAGGATGTTCTTGGCAGTCTCCACCAGCTTTTCCATCTCGTCGGCGGTCATACTCCAGTCGGCGGTCTTCTTGGAGTCCTTGCTCCTCTCGGCCACAAAGATGTCCTGTGGGCTCAACCCTGTCGAGTGTTCTTTGATCTTCAGACGGTCCCACATTCAAGAACGCACTGTGTCCATCAAGCAGTAGACAGCGTCATACTGAATGGGCTTCAGGGAGCTGCTCATCTTCGAGGACAACCGCGTGCCAACCCACGCCTCCGCGAAAGGCAGCGACAGCTGCTTTTTGGCACCGACCTTTCTTAACTGAGCCGCAATGAACTTAGCCTACCACTTGAGCACCAACAAGCGGTACTTGGCCGCCTAGACCCCTCGGTCCTCAATCTCGTCATCTCCGTCGGCGGCCATTGCAGTGGCCGAGCTTTTGCGCTTCTTGCTGGTGGGTGCCACTTGTTTCGCCTTGCCGGACTTACGGCGCTTGCAAGCACGCGGGTCGCGAACAGGCGAATCACTCGAGGAGAAGATGTTAAACGCAAATGCCGACCGTAGCCCGTCGTCGGAATCGTTGAACACATCGATCGATTGTTGGGACGGGCCCGAAGGGCGCACCCCCGCCAGCTTTTGGGACCCCCCGAAGCTTGCCCGGTACAACAAGACGCTGCCCGAGGGCATGCCGTCGTCCGATAGGTTGGTCCGCACAAACGATGGCGCCCGAGAGGGAATCTAGACGGGGTCGGCATGGTCAACCTTCGCCGGCGCCGGGCTGTCGGGCGATACGAGACCGCCGTCGTACAGCCGGTGCTCAGACTGGAGGTCCGTGGAGGGGCGTGAAGAAGCCAGGACGCTGGCCGGCCCTGGCTCAGGGCGCTGCACGTAGAGCGGGCGGGGCGTGGCTGAGTATGGCGGGCGGGTGGCGCCTGCGGGCACGGCCGCAGACTGCGCCATTCCCGACGACGGTGCCTGGGGGGGCTGCCCCCCAGCCACCACATCGGCGATCGAAAGGAGATCAGACATGGGCGGGAGGTGCCCAAACCTGTTGGGCATTATTGCAGTTTTGTTCTGCAATGAGCACACAACCATGCGGCAGACACAGGGAAGCGAGAAGACACAGGAACACGCGAGCAATGGAGTACGGGCCAATGTCAGACCAATGCCATGGTCATCACGTGTCGCCACCACGCACTCGACCAGCGTGTGCCTATGCCACACAACAAAGAGGGGCAGCACGGACAGAGAACAGCGACGCACCTCATGGACACATCCTCATCCAACAGCGGGGCGGCTCAGCTCGCGCTCACTCGGTCGCGCAGCCTTTGCCGTGTAGGCCAGCGAAGTTGACGACGCGAGGTTAGGGAGCACTCGAGGAGTGTAAGGTCCGCAGTGACGAGGTGATGGTTGCGCATCGGAGGCGTCGAGGTAGCGTAGAGGCGGCGCCGAAGCGGCGTGGCGGTGACCTGGCGGAAGGATGGCAGATGCGCTACCAACGTCCCGGGATCGAACCCAATAGCAAGAATGGATCAACGTATGATGAGTGATACATAAATGTGTTTGGATGGTCCACTCACAAGTGGGCTGACGTCATTCCACCGACGGCCAAGGAATGTTCCAAACTGCTGCGATGGACGGAATCACCGCGTTGCTCCATGTTTTTGGTCCTGACAGCATCGCCTGACTGACAATTCGCCCGATTCCCCAAGGGGTCCAGGAACAGCGACCCCTCTGGGTGAGGTGAACCAACCCACTGACGATGTTGACGCCGGCGCGGTCGACGCTGGGCGGCGGGATGCCGGTCGACTTGACGCTGGTTGGCCCGTTGCAAAAGACTGGGGTGCAGCCGAGCGGCGTGCAGCCGGCCATGGTGCACCCGAGCGGCGTGCAACCGGCCGGGATGGAGCCGACGAGGGAGTGGACGCTGGGCGCTGGGGGCTCGGTGCCTACTCACGGGGAGCCGGGCGGCGCGGAGCTGGGTGGAGGGTCGATGGGGGCACACGGCTCCCTTTAGTTGCGCCCACTAACTGGAAGCGTGACGCCGGCCGACGCAGCTGTGACTGGCGGGGCGCTGGGCGGGTCGACGCCGACCGGCGTAGTGCCGGGCGGCTGGAAGCCAAGCGACTTGGCGGTGTCGGAGGGCGGGCCTTCGGGCTCGTAGGCGACGGAGGCGGCGCCGTCGGGCTTGACGGCGACTGAGGCGGCGCTGTCCTGCTTGACGCCGAGCGACTCGCCGACTACCAACTCGACGCCGTCGGGCGTGACGAAGTCCGGCGTAACATCGTCTAGCTTGACTGAGGTGGGCGAGGCGCCTCCGGGCGCAACGCCTGGCTGCATCCAGCCGAGGTTGCTGGCGGGGGCGGCGGGCGCGCTGACAGCGGCTCTGGGGACTGTGGGCGCGGCGGTGCTGCCAGGGGCGGCCAAGCCAGAGGAGGAGGAGGGGGGGGAGTAGGCCGAGGAGGGGTTGGGCATGACCGACATGACGGACGAGGCGGTGGTGGACGCCCGAGCCAGGTTCACGGCCAGTGACTGCCGGCAAGCGCTACACAATTACATGAAGGCGCCGCCACGCTCCATTTTCAGACCAACCTGCGGCTCTGTTGACGTCGCACTCACTAGACTAGAGTCGTTCTCATGGTATTAGACGCCCCAAAAAAGCGGCGTATCTTGGCAACATCAGCTCAGATGGTGCCCGAACTTTGTAGTATGTGTAGCGAGTCTAGACTGGGCGGACGAGAAGGATGGCCGAGAAGCGCATTGTAACTCTGCCATCTGTGGGTATCTTCCTGGTTTTGTAGCTGTGGGCTCCCAAAATCACAAGATCGCGTGACTCCCTAGCGATTCGAGATCAGCATGATTCCCAGAATGAGCAACTCCTCAAGTTACTTCTTCAATGAAAACAGAAAAGTCCTCTTCGCCTCAGGAGACCATGCAGTGAAGCGCCGTTTCGGAGTGAGCGCGAGGACGGCGCCTGAACGGCATTAAGTTGCTTTAGACCGTGTATGACTACTCTTTCTCCATCGCTGACGACCCCTCAGACCCCGCATCCGAGTCTCCGACTTCGGACTCGGACCCCGCCGCTCTCCCCATATCACGGCCGTCAGCATCGCTCTCCGCATCCGACACCTCGTTCACACCGTCGCCCTCCGCCTCCTCCAGCTCGATGGCCTTCTCATCAAGACGCTTCTCCACCTTCCCGGCCAATACTTTGGCAAACTTTTCGGCCGCCAGCTCCTCCAGATGGGCCAAGGAGAACGACACATTGCACTTGCGCAGTGCCACTTTCACCGTCCCCCACACCATTTCAATGGGGTTTAGCTCTGGATTAGCCACGGGGGAGATAAGCACTGACACGCCGAACTTCTCGGCCAGGTCCTGATCAAGAAATCTCGGCTTTGGTCGGTTGTTGGACGCCTGCTCGTACATCTGCTTCACCGTCATCGATTGGCGCCACGTGGTTGGCCACCCGTCG
>ENA-ORXC01001856-ORXC01001856.1-marine-metagenome-genome-assembly--contig:-NODE-1856-length-11968-cov-2.447397_pt1 | contig 11968 bp, 11 predicted proteins | sample MGYA00237865_ERZ511478 | MGnify/ENA metagenome assembly ERZ511478 | reverse complement strand
ACCCTTCGGCGCTCTGGATGCCCTGACACGAGGCACTATTCAGGATGAACTGATCCGCGTCTGGTCAGGCTCTGACCAGACGGTCTTCATGATCACTCACGATGTCGATGAAGCCATTCTGCTCGCTGATCGGATTCTACTGATGAGCAATGGCCCTTTTGCCACCGTGGCGGAAAGTGTTGTCATCGACATACCCCGGCCCCGTCGCCGTGCCGACATCATCCACGATTCCGCGTACTACCCGATACGCAATCATCTGGTTGATTTTCTGACAACCCGCTCTCGAGAGCTCTCGAAAGCCGAAAATCGGAAGGACACTCGCAACCAGAAACCCCTGACGGTTCACCCGGGACTTACCGGGTTGGACGAGGCACACATAGCGCAGCCCGAACCCCCTGCGGACAACAACCCACCCTCTCTCACCATGCTGACAGGAACCCAACCATGAATCACATGCATACCCCGGAAACCCTCCCTGCCCTGATGACCATGTCTGATGTAACAACCGCCATCATGGCGAGCAAACGCGCAAAAAAACTTAGCTGGGCAAGCATTGCCGAGACGATCGGCATGTCTGAAGTCTTCACCACATCGGCCTGCCTGGGCATGAACTCCTTTCCGGCCGACAAGGCCGAGGCCCTGGTGGCGTTGCTGGAACTGCCAGCCAGCTGTATCGACGTGCTGACGGAGTGCCCGAACAAGGTCTTTCCGCAGACCGTTCCCACCGATCCCTGCATCTATCGCTTCTACGAAATCGTTGGTGTATATGGGCAGACCCTGAAGGAGCTGATCCATGAGAAAGGCGGCGACGGCATCATGAGCGCCATCGATTTCGACATGAGTGTCGAGAAAATACCCAACCCGAAAGGCGACCGCATCGAAGTGAAGATGAGCGGCAAGTTCCTCTCGTACAACCAGTGGTAGAGCGCTCATGAACAATTCGTCGGATGCGCTGTCAGCCGCGACAGAAAGCAGACCGCCCTTGCCACCGTTCACGCAGCAGACGGCCGCACAGAAGGTAAGAATGGCCGAAGACGGCTGGAACAGTCGCAATCCCGAAAAGGTGTCGCTTGCCTATACCGCAGACAGCGTGTGGCGTAACCGATCGGAGTTCCTGAGCGGGCGCGAGGAGATTCGCCAGTTTCTCGAGAAAAAGTGGCAGACCGAGAACGGCTACCGACTGATCAAGGAACTCTGGGCCACCGCGGGAAACCGGATTGCCGTTCGCTTTGCCTATGAGTGGCACGACGAGGATGGCCAGTGGTACCGCTCCTACGGCAACGAGAATTGGGAATTCTCGGATGAGGGACTGATGCAACGACGCATTGCCAGCATCAATGACCTGCCCATCAGCGAGGAGGAACGACTGTTTCGATGGCCGCAAGGCAGACGTCCCGACGATCACCCCGGTTTGTCTGAACTGGGCTTGTAACAACAGACTATCCTTGCGGTAACAGTGAGCACGGGCACCGACCGATACTGGGCGATGCCCGTGGCTCTGGTACCACGAATTGTTGAACGTACGTCTACTACAACGGACGTTCCATGTTGAATACATCGAAGTCGAAGATGAATACGGCACGTGCCAGCAACTCGGTATCAACATCGGGCAGATCCGGCTCCACGACCTGGGCTTCCAGATAGAATCGCGCATGCTCGCCAATGAGTGGTCGGCTGTATCCGAGTGTTGCATAGAAAGGCGTATTGTCACCATCCTGAAGTGCGAAAACCCCGTAGTAATCGCCTTGAGCAGCAGACAGTGTCAACCCGATGTCATCGTCATCGGAACCAATGGCATCACCATCGATGAATTGCAGCATGCCTCCCAAAGTCAATTCATTACGTATCATCGTAGCACCCGCAAGTAAACCGAAGCCATCATCGTTACCACTGACAGTTCCATCCAGATCGGTTACCAGGTCTTCAAATACATAGGCAGCTCCGAATCCTACGCTCAGATTTTCATTGAGTTGCAGCGTGACTCCAGCTTCGATCTCGTCGATGACATCACTACCTGGATCGTCGTCAACCAACTGGCCGGAAGCATGTATCTTCATGCCATCGTTTTCCTTGCTCTCGTATTTCACCGTGGAGCTCGTGCGTGAACAGCCATATTCGATCCAGCAACTTCCCCACCAGGCGATATCGACGCGGCTGACAATGGCGTCATACAGAGCAGAGTATTGCTTTCCGCCTTTAACGGTACCAAAATCGGCTTCATAACCCACCCATGCCTGACGTGTAGTGCTGACCCCTTCATCCTGATCAAATCCGAACTCGAGGTATCCCAGCGCTGCAGTACCATCCTCCAGATCTGCTCGCCCTCCCCAGCGGATACGTGACCCGTAGTTGTTGAAGGTGAATTCAGTATCGGGCTCGGTATCCAGACCAATACCAAAACGAAGACTAGCATCGAGATTGCTTGATACTTCCTGAGCGACCGCCTGGCCACTTGTCAACGCAATCAAGAACGCAATTACGGGCACTACCGGTAGTGACTGCTTTTTCATCGAAACAACCTCTTGAATTGTTGAAACGGCGCTTTCAGTCTACCAACGTAACCGAGGAAAAAGCGAGAAACAGAATCAGAGTTTGATTCTAGTTTCTTCCCCTTCCGATGGCTCGCTACCAGCCCTCAAGGAACATCAGCGAGGCTTGAATGGAGCAAGCGGGATCATGGCGAATACCCACCATTGCATTATGAAAACCGGAGTACAGGTACTTTATCAGGGAATCACTTGTCGAAGGTTATCGCTGCTCAAACGATGCCTTAGACGGATCCAGTCAGGTCATTGACTTACAGCAAAGTGTTCAGATCTCTTTCACCAGTCACTGATCGAGCTGATATCCGGCTATGGGTAGACGAGTACCTTGCCCTGCTACCTATTGTAGAAAGACTAGCAATGCATCTCTCGTATCAGGCTGATAATGAGAGTGTCGCCATCAATTGCGCCTGCGCCCTGAAGCCAATGGCAATCAGCGTTCCGCCAACGCCAGCCTCAGGCCGAGAACGCCAAATGTACCTGCGAAACATCGCTTGAGCCAGGTCATGGTCTTCGGAGATTCGATAACGTATTGACGGGCAGCGGATGCAAATGCACCGTACAACACGAAGACCAGAAAGGTCATCAGCATGAACATGGCGGCCAGGTACACCATGAACGCGATGGACCCACTGTGGGTAGCCGGTACAAACTGGGGCAGGAACGCCAGAAAGAACAGGGAAAGCTTCGGGTTCAGCACATTCAGCAGCATGCCATTGATGGCGGTACGTGAACGCGATTCCGCTTTCCGGTTATCGTTTACCTGCATCAAGCCCTCACTTCGCAGGATGCTCCATGCCATGTAAAACAGGTAGGCCACTCCCAGATATTTGATGGCCATGAACGCCAGGGCGCTGGTATGAAAGATGGCCGCCAAACCGAAGACACTGGCCAGTGCCGCTGGCACGATACCCAGAGTACAGCCACAGGCGGCCGCGACACTTGCACGAAACCCTTGCCCCAGACCGACAGCAATGGTGTAGATGACCCCGGTGCCGGGAAGCAATATGACCACGAGAGAGGTCAGGAAATATTCCAGAGACATTGTTCGCCCTTTACGGTCAGTAGTCAAAATGATGATACAGCCATGACGTATCGAGTCAATCTGCGAAAAACCGTCACGCATTATGCATCGACGTGTGTGAGGCGCACTCAAACTACCCTCGCAGTATCCTTGCAGCTTGTGCCAGTCCAGACATCAGCCTCGAATAGCGTTGCGCTATCGGTGTTCGGTTTGTAGAGACCTGACCATCAAACTAAAGCGAAGTGCCGTGGACAGGGTCTAACGCACTACCGCTATCGGACTGAAGACGCCAGATGAAGCCGGGTGATTGTTCGGCTATGCCGTTGATGCGATCCAGCTCGGCGAGAAAATCAGCGAGCATCGGCGAGTCCAGAGGGGCAATCAGAGTTGCGATATTCAGCTGAGCCAGTTCCCATTGATTCATGTCTGTCATACTCCAAGGCATATTGGACAAGTCCTGGTGTGATCGCCTGGGCACCCGGTGGGGCTACGGGTCAGAAGAGCGCGCAATCGACGAATTGAAGAAGCATTTTGCAGAATCCGCATCACCGACCATAGAGCGACAGGTCTTCTCTCGAACACACATTGAGACAGATCAGCAAGCTATGGACGAATTGAGGAACCAACAATGCATCGCTTCATTGCCAGATCAGCAGTCTTTCAAAGGTGAAACGACAAAGCCTGCCCTGGCCCTGGCTCACCAGAGCTTCCGCAGGAAATTCAAGTAGATTCAGTTGAATAAACTATCTTGAACAATGCCTCTTCACCAACGCCACCGCAGTTTCACGCACATCATCTCTTGCCAGCAGATCGGGTTCACCAACGCCGAATTCGGCAAGTACCGCCCGAGCAATGTCACTTTGCGAAGGCAGCTTGTAATTCAAGGCAATTCGAATAAGCTCCCGAGCAGCGGATTCGGTATCGACCACTTTACCGCCTGATTTTTTCCGGCGATTGTTCCTGCGATGAGTTCTGGTCAAGCGTCGATAGATCGCATAGCCCAGCAAGCCCGTTCCTATGGCAGCGCCACCAGCGACAATTCCCCAGCCCACAGGATTCCACAGATTTGCCGTACCCGTGATAACAAGACCAAACAGGATTGACCCACCAATAACAGAGGCTGTTGCCGAGGTTGCAGGTTCTGCCTGCACAATCAGTCGCCGTTGCAATTTATGGAACAGAAAGGAGATGCAGCGGCGCAGCTCTTCGTTCTGTCCTGTGTCCGCCATTTCCTTCAGATGCTTGTGCAGCTTGTTTCGCCTGCGTCTGGCGCGATGCGCCTTGCGACTGGTCCGCACCACCGTGACAGCTGACACCAGGATGCCGAGAGGGCCGGCGACTTTTCCAACGGTCTGGAACGCGGTAGCCCACATCGGATTACCCACTTGTTTGACTACCAGGTCTGCAGCTCCAACCAGATTCAGTACAGACTTGGGAATGGCCATTGCGGCATTACCCGCGGTAGTGTTCACCTGACCTCGGTATTGATTATCACCCGTCCCTGTACCGGCTGCCGTATTGCTCAGGTTTTTGAGCTTGCGCATCTCACGGGCGTATTGCACCACGCTGCCTGCACTCGCCAACACACTACTGACCTGACCGACGTCAAAATCCATATCCGCCGCTACCGGAAAATAGGATTCGGATTTCTTGTTCAGATCGATATCGCCGATCGAATTGATCATGCTCCAGTAGTCAGTGATTCCCGTTATCGGCGAGGTCGAGGGAGTCGGTACAGCTTCGTCGAGCACCTTGAGCACGAGCTGAATGATTTCATTGTCACGCTCGGGATCGGATCTGTTTCTCAATCGATCGAATTTCGCCCTGAATCCTGGCTTCGTAAGCGCCTTTATATAGCGCTCGGACTCATCGGCGAGTTCCCTGGCGGTTCTTTCAAGTTCTCGCTCTTCTGCATTTTTGGGCGCATCGGCTGCCAGGCTGAGTTGGCTCCTCGGATCATCAATCTCGCCTGGAAAAGCGGCCTGGTCGTCTTCCACCCTCATGACGATAAAGTGCTGGTCTTCAAGGTAGATCGGGTTCTCACCCGGCTCATAGAGCATCATCGGTTCCTCATCGCCTCGACTGACAACAATCGAAAACGGTTTGGTTTTGAGACATGTCTTGAGCAACTCACGCGTCCCGGTTCGCCTGTTGACGATCAAGCGATGCCAGTGCTTTCCGCTCTGCCCAAGATAATAAACGTTGGCAATTTCACTGCCATCGCTTTTCGGGACGATAATAGGTGTACTGTGCTTTCTGTAAATCAGCCAATCGCCTTCACGCGGCTTCGTTCTGGTGAACTCGATATCACCCATTCCTTCGATTTTTTCAACGATCTGCTGTTCGGAGCGCACGCGTCTCCGGTCACCCTCCTTGCGCACCCATTTACCGTTCTTGAAACTGTATATCTTGATTTCGCCGTCATTGAGCGAACTTGGCACGGAGAGTTCTGGCATCGTTATTCTCTGGGTCAGTACTGAAACAGATTTCAATGAGGGTACTGGTTGATCGTTCTGATTCAACCAAGCTGTTACCGTTGAAAATCAGACTATCACCCCCCTCAGAACGCCATGAGAAATATCTCCTGAACATTTGGGCAGTATTACCGAGATCCTGATTGCTGAAATTGCAAGCCGCATCGTTGTATCACTCTGGTGACGTCATCAGGCTGCGTCGGTAGACTTGCGCCATGGATCACTATCACAGCCTCGATGTGAACATCTCCGCCAGGACAATGTAACCTGCCCGAAAAGCAGGACGATCGCACGGGAAATCGGCGAGAGGACAGTCGATGGGCGGGGTACTTAGCAAGCAATTTGCGTGTTCGTTCAAACTGAATATTAAGTTCGGGACCGAATCCGCCGCTAGCCTCCGTTGAATCAATCTTGTATCGGTTCCGGCATTCCCGCCCTGGAACCCGCTCTCCTTGATTAACGGATGCAAGCACTATCCGGGCAATCGCATGAGAACCAGAACGAGGCCGCGCGATCAATGCGATCATTGACCAAGGAATACCGGGACATACTGGAGATAGCACTCGGCTTCAACGGGGTTTGCTGGTGGCTCATCGATCTGAAGGATGACCCAGGCAGCTACTATTGCAACTCCCACATGTGCGATGCCTTTTCTCTGGACCCGGTGCTTGATGTGCACTCGGTCAGAGACACCTGCCCCATCGCCGGGGATTACTTGAAGAACGTTGAACTCGAAAGTTCGGCCGATGCGGAGCGTGTCTTCAGTGATTACCGGCGATTGCTGAAAAAGGAAATCAGCGAGTATTCCAACGAGTTTCCCTACCTCGATCCGGCGTCAGGTATGACACGCCATTTCCTGAGCCGTGCCAAGGCCCTGAAATTCGATGACGATGGCGAGATCGAACTGTTGTTCGGTATCGTCGAGGATATCAGCGACTTCGTTGAACAAAAGAATCTGCTGGAAGCAGACCGTGTTCGCTTCAAGAGGCTCAGTGAAGTGGATCAACTCACGAAACTTTACAACCGACGCCGTTTTGACAGCCAGTATCATCAAGAGTGCACGCGTGCCATACAGGACAAAACCCGGCTGGGAGTACTGTTTCTGGATATCGATTGCTTCAAACAGTACAACGACACCTATGGACATTCTGCAGGCGACCAGTGCCTGGCACAGCTGTCAGATGCCTTGCGCCATACCCTGGTCGAACCGACCGACACGGCATTTCGCTATGGCGGCGAGGAATTCGTGATCATTTCCGCAGACTCGAGCATCGAAGCGCTGGACTTGTTGTGCAAACGTGTGTGCGAGGCGGTCCGCGCACTACGGATTCCGCATGAATCCTCGCTGGTAGCGCCGTACGTCACGGTCAGTATCGGTGCCGCGGTCGGCTACATCAACGCGTCCGACTGCCTGCCACCGACTCACCTGGACAAGGCCGATGAGCATCTGTACCTGGCAAAGAAGTCAGGCAGCAATTGTGCTCGTACGATCGACCTGGATATTGTCAAGCCCCGTGATCGGCTGAAGCTGGTGTCCTGATCTCTGACAGATCAAGCCCTGAACTGCTCGTCGTACTATCCGAGCAAACAGATCTGTTGTTCATTGTCGGATTGCCGTTGCAACACGGCATCGGTCACCTCCCTGTACTCGGAAAATCCGCGCCACGAGCGAAACGCAGCGTAGGAAGGCCTTGATTCGTACGACTGAGCGGCCCGATAGACCCAGCATGTGGATTGATATTCCCACGGCGTCGGCACGGATCTGACAGCACCCTTTCATCAAGAAGCCGACGATTGACGTTGACACTGTCAAGGTAAAGAATCGAAAATCGGTCTCATGGACAAGACAGGCACTCGAAAGACCACGAAAACCGGCCACCACCACGGCGATCTGCGCGAGGCGTTGATTGCAGCGGGTATCGACATACTGCGGGAGAGTGGGGCCAACGGCTTGACCCTGCGCGGTTGCGCCGCGCGTGCCGGCGTCTCGCACGCTGCGCCTGCCCACCATTTTCAGGGCATGGAAGGCTTGCTCGTTGCCATTGCTGCACGCGGATTCCAGCAGTTCACCCACCTGATGATTCAGGAACGCGATGCTGTCAGTGTCGACCCCGGAGAACGACTGCTTGCCATCTGCCGCGGCTATCTGAAGTTCGCACGAGAAAACGCCTCGCTCTATAACCTGATGTTCTCCTCCGAGAGTGTCAGCTTCAGCGACGCCGATCTGGACCACGCATCAACCGCAGCCTATCAGGTACTGGTGGATGGCTGCGCCCCCTTCGAACCCGGCCCCGCTGGCGCAAAGGGCGTCGAGATCATGATCTGGTCCCTGCTACATGGTTACGCAGGCCTTGCCCGCAGAGCCTGTTCGCCCGGTAGTCAGCACCCGATGAACGACATGCGCTTCGAGGATATGCTGCCACCCTTGCAGTTACGCGGCAGGAAAGCGTCCCGTTGAAAGCACCAGCGCCTTCTCAGCCAGCCCTGAACCAGAACGCAGAGTCACCGCCAAGCGTAGAAACAATCACGCGGCTGTCGAGGCGGCAGCCACCGGGGCCGCCTTGCCAGCACTCACCACTCGGGACGCCACGACCACGCCAATCAGTACCAGTACACAGCCGGCGAATTCAATGCTGTTGATTCGTTCGCCCAATACCAGTGCCGCAGCACTGAGCCCGAATACCGGCACCATCATGGAAAACGGTGCCACTGCACTGGCCGGGTGACGAGACAGGAGCCACGTCCAGATTCCACTGCCGGCAACAGTACCCAGCACGCAGGTATACATCAGTCCCGTCACGGCCCACGGTGCATCCAGAGACGTCATCAGACTCTGGCTGATGAGTTCCAGGCCTTCCCACTTGAAGGCCACGAGCAGCATGGGAATCGGCGGCACAACCGTCATCCACAGCGCCAGATGCAGTGGGTTTTCAGGCTTCGCGGCTCGGGATGCCAGATTGCCGAAGGCCCAGCCCAGACCACCGAGCAGGACCAGCACAAACGGCCAGAGTTCTTCCACGCCGGCTCGCTGACTGCCAACCACCATGAGCCCGACAGCCGCCAGGATGACACCGATGATGCGCGTCTTGCCGAGCCTTTCACCGGTAAACAGTACCGCGAGAATCACCGTGAAGGGCGCAGAGCTCTGCAGCACCAGGGAGGCCAGACCGGGCGGCATCCCTTCGGCCATGCCCCAGTACAGAAACAGGAACTGCAACAGACCGAACCCAAGGCCGTAACCCAGAAGAAAACGAATCGGTACCTGCGGCCGGGGGATGAAGAACAGGGTGGGGATGGCCACGAGCGTCCAGCGCAATGCCACCAGAAAGAACGGTGGATAGTGCTCCAGTGATGCGTGAATGGCGAGGAAATTCACGCCCCAGAGTACGGCGACGAGCAGAGCCAGCAGGCGATGTTTGATAGGCATGTGCGCAGAATGATCCTGTCGACCCTTCAGCACAACTGAATTGTTCTTTAGTTACAATGAAGTATTTCTTAAAGGACAGGTCATGACGATTGCACTCGAATCTCGTCATCTCACCCTGCTACGGGAACTGTCGGCGCGCGGCAGCATCACCGCTGTTGCAGCGGCGACGCATCGCACCCCTTCCGCCATCTCGCAACAACTACGATCAGCCACGCAGGATGTCGGCACCGCACTGGTGGAGCGCAAGGGCCGAGGTATTCAACTGACGGAAGCCGGCAGACTGATGGCCGAGGCTGCCATTGAGGTGGATATTGCACTGGAGCGGGCGCGTTCGCGCGTGGAAGCCCTACTGCATTCTCCGGAAGGTACGGTACGAATTGCAGCCCTGCCCAGTGCAGCCGAATACCTGCTGGCGAAAACCATCGTCGAGCTGGCAGACGAACCCATCGACATCGACTTTCAGGATGAGGATGTGGCGGAACGTACATTCGCCGAACTGGCGCGCGACAACGATATCGTCATCGGACACAGTCTGGTGAGCCCCACCCCTGTCGGTGCCGAGGATCTCCACTGTGCCGTGATCTGCCAGGAACCCATTGACATAGCCCTGCCCGGCTCGCATCCGCTGGCCAAGGCGAGCGCAATCCGCTCTTGCGATCTGGTCGGGGAACCATGGATCAGCGTGCCGGTGGGCTTTCCCTTCGACACCATTCTGCAAACCATCGAACAGATGACGGGGAGCCCGGCAACTGTCACTCAGAGAGTGCGCGACAATCGAGTGGTGGAAAGCCTGGTAGTCGCCGGAGTGGGTATTGCCCTGCTGCCCCGCTACACTACCCGACAGCAAAAAGGCCTCGCACTGCGGCCGCTGGAGGATGTTGCTGCACAGAGATGGGTGGTTGCCCTGTCCAGAGCGGATAGAGCGGAACGCGCCGTGGTGAAGCGTGTCATCGAGATACTACAATTCATGGGACGGCAGCGCAAGGACAGTTAGCAAACGCACGGCCTTGTTGCTGCACGCCTTTTTAATGCGTTGGTGTGCCTGGCGGGTATGTTCATCGTTGTGCTGATGAATGGAATTAGCCGCAAGCTGTCGCTCCAGACGTTCACACAGGGGGCTTGGCCCCCATAGATATTCCTACAGCGTCTTCCGCAAAGCGTTCGAGCCACTCTTCTCGGCTGAGCTCATGAACCAGGCAATCATCGTGACCAAACTGCCGGCGCCCCAGCGGCGTGAAGCCGAGGCGAGAATAGAACCGGTGGGCGCGTACATTGCTGGCCAGCGGATCGATAACAATGGCTGTAACCGCCGGATCGCTGAAACAACGTTGGAAGGCGAGACGCATCATGGTTTCACCATAGCCTTTGCCAAGGCAGTCTGCTTCTCCGATCCAGATATCGAGAGCGCGAAGATTCGGCTGAATCTCTCCCCAGTAGTGCGTACTTTCCCGGTGGGGATCGATAAGCTGCATGGCGCCGATGGCACGGCCATCCAGCTCAGCGATGAGGTACTGGCTGTGTTCGTCTTGCGCAGCAAGCTCATCCGGCCAACAGGCATCTTCAAATGCCTTCAATGCGCCCGGATCATCGGTGGTAGCCGCTATGACGTGAGCCCGTTGATCCCACCGATCGAGAAGCGGTACGTCCGCCACAGTGGCGGGTCGAAGGATGATACTGGCGTTCATGAATTTTCGTCATTCCTGTCCGTCATTCCTGAGAGAGCCGATGTCGGTCATTCGATTTTCTCCCCTGTCAACGCAGGTGGCGCTCGCGGTCAGAACCCATTCCCCGTTTGAGGCTCCGTTCCCACAGAAGGATTCCTTACCGGTTCGATAAATCAGCCGTCCGTTCAGCCATGGATGGATCTCGGGCCTCTGGGTTCATTCATCGATCTCCTCGTATTCGATATCCACGATTTTCCAATTCAGACCCTCGTGGATATATCGCTGGTAAACAGATCCAAAGTCTGGCTTATCAGCGAAGGCGAATATCACATCAAAGGTTCCATCTTCACGCAATCGGGGTTCGGAGGTCATGACAAGCTCACTGGTTTTACTCAGCTCATGCATGTCCGCAGCCTTGTCGTACAAGTACCGGTACTTGTAACCGATGGTGTGGACAGAACCTTGATGAACGAATTTGCTGGAAACGGAGTCTGTGAATTCCTGGAAATCACGCGCAAACAGAGAATCGGAGAAGTCTTTCACCGATCTGGCAAACAACACGGTTGTGCTCTTGAGCAATTCCTGTAGCTCTATGCCTGTAGGCAATACAGGAGCGTATACATACTTGCCTCCCGAAGATATCGCGCCGGGTGCTTCACCCGGTATATAGGCTGATCGGAGATTCACGATGGTGGAGTTCGCTGGAAATGTCACTACCGGCTTGTCATAGTTCAAGCCGATGATACGTTTTTCGCCATCCGCGTTGATCACCTCATAAATGGCGTGTCGATCATAGACCACGTTTTCCTCGCTACTCTCGCTGCCTTGCAACAGCT
>ENA-ORXC01001854-ORXC01001854.1-marine-metagenome-genome-assembly--contig:-NODE-1854-length-11981-cov-3.751176_pt1 | contig 11981 bp, 9 predicted proteins | sample MGYA00237865_ERZ511478 | MGnify/ENA metagenome assembly ERZ511478 | reverse complement strand
GAAAATCATCAAGGAGATTGAAGAGGTATTTTCAGCTTACCTTTTTGAATTGAAAGAAGAAAATGATAAATTTCTTGAATTGATGACTGTAACAAACATTCAAAAGCAATCTGGCGGTAAAAAGGCAGCCCCGATTGAAGCAGCAGAAGAAAAGCCGGAAGCAGTTGCTGAAGGAGGAAGCAAGGAAACGAACCAGCGTCTTGGCAAAGGAATTTCCTACCATGCTGCCAGAAAGGCATACCAGCAGAACCGTGAACCAGTTCCATCTGAATCAATTGATAAAATTTATATGGAAATTCCCGAAGATAATAGTGAATCCAGACCATTAAGTTTTGTGGATCAGGTTGTGCACATGAAAAAACAGGGATTGACGATCGAAGAAATTGCCAGGGATTTGGATAAAGGAAAAACCGAAATAGAACTTTTGCTTAAATTTCGCCAAAATACGCAAGAATAGCTTGAATGTCTTTTTTATTTATGCTATATTATCTCATGGTGTTAATACACACGTTCATTGATTCGGTCAGATGGTGCTGTTTCGGCAGTTCCTGGCTGAAGATGATTTGGACGGAGGAAATCAAAACCATTAGGAGGAAACACAATGTCAGTAATTTCTATGAAGCAACTGCTTGAAGCTGGTGTACACTTCGGTCACCAGACTCGCCGTTGGAACCCTAAGATGAAGAAATACATCTTCACTGAGCGTAACGGCATCTACATCATTGACCTTCAAAAGACTGTTAAGAAGGTTGAAGAAGCATACAACTACGTGAAGGAACTAGCTGGTAACGGCGGTACTGTTCTTTTCGTAGGTACTAAGAAACAAGCTCAAGATTCTGTTAAAGAAGAAGCAGCTCGTTCTGGTATGTACTATGTTAACCAACGCTGGTTGGGTGGTACTCTAACTAACTTCGAAACAATCCAAAAGCGTATCTCTCGTCTTAAGAACATCGAAAGAATGTCTGAAGACGGAACTTTTGAAGTACTTCCTAAGAAAGAAGTAGTTCAATTGAAGAAAGAGCAAGAGCGTTTAGAAAAGTTCTTGGGCGGAATCAAGGACATGAAGGGCCTTCCAGATGCTCTTTTCATCATTGACCCACGCAAAGAGCGCATCGCTGTTGCTGAAGCACGCAAATTGAACATTCCTATCGTGGGAATTGTTGATACAAACTGTGATCCAGACGAAATCGACGTAGTTATCCCTGCGAACGATGACGCGATCCGCGCTGTTAAATTGCTGACTTCTAAAATGGCTGACGCTATTATCGAAGCTAAGCAAGGCGAAGAAACTACAGAAACTGTAGAAGCTTAATTTAAAATAAGGTGATATAGGGAAGCACCCTTTATCACCTTTTTTTAAGACTTATATTCCATATAACTTCCATTGGGGTTTATATTGGCGAAATCAAGTTAAAATAAAGTATAGTTACATATAACCGAGATTTTAGGAGGAATTTCATTATGGCAATTACTGCACAAATGGTTAAAGAACTTCGTGAAAAAACTGGCGCAGGTATGATGGACTGCAAAAAGGCTCTTCAGGAAACAAATGGTGATATGGATCAAGCGATCGACTTCCTTCGTGAAAAAGGAATCGCTAAAGCTGCGAAAAAAGCTGACCGCATCGCTGCTGAAGGTACAACTTACATCCTTACAGAGGGCAACGAAGCTGTACTCCTTGAAGTGAACTCTGAAACTGACTTCGTAGCAAAGAACGAAGGCTTCCAGGTTCTAGTTAAGGAAATCGCTGAGCACCTTCTTAAGAACAAGCCTGCTTCTGCTGAAGAAGCTAATGCTCAAACAATGGAAAATGGCGATACTGTTGAAACTCGCATCAACAATGCAATCGCTAAAATCGGTGAGAAGCTTTCCCTTCGCCGCTTTGAAGTAAAAACTAAGACTGATAACGATGCTTTCGGTGCATACCTTCACATGGGAGGACGCATTGGCGTACTATCTGTTCTTGAAGGAACAACAGACGAAGCAGCTGCTAAAGACGTTTCCATGCACATCGCTGCATTGAACCCTAAATATGTATCACGTGACGAAGTATCTCAAGAAGAAGTTGAGCACGAGCGTCAAATCCTTACACAACAAGCTCTTAACGAAGGCAAGCCAGAAAATATCGTTGCGAAAATGGTTGAAGGCCGCTTGAGCAAATATTTCGAAGATGTTTGTGTACTTGACCAGCCATTCGTTAAGAACCCTGACCAAAAAGTACGCCAGTTTGTTGAATCAAAAGGCGGAACACTTCGTGAGTTCACTCGTTATGAAGTAGGCGAAGGAATCGAAAAGCGTGAAGATAACTTTGCTGAAGAAGTAATGAACCAAGTAAACAAGAAATAATTTTTACTAGCCTATGTAATTGCAGGGAACACTCCAGTGTTCCCTGTTTTTGGACATAGCTTTAATTAGGCTTTTCCGTCAGCAATTATGCTGCAGTAAGCCTGAAATTACATATGGAGGTACCCTATGACGAGCCCTAAATACAAAAGAGTTGTTTTAAAGTTAAGTGGAGAAGCATTAGCCGGAGAACAAGGATTTGGCATCAATCCGTCGGTAATTAAAAATGTTGCAGACCAGGTGAAGGAGATTGCGGAACTGGATGTTGAGGTCGCTGTTGTAGTAGGCGGAGGAAACATCTGGAGAGGCAAAATCGGAGAAGAAATGGGCATGGACAGAGCGACGGCAGACTATATGGGCATGCTCGCTACCGTCATGAATTCCCTGTCATTGCAAGACAGCCTGGAACAAGCGGGAATTGAGACAAGGGTTCAAACTTCCATCGAAATGCGTCAGGTAGCAGAGCCATACATAAGAAGAAGGGCAATCAGGCACCTGGAGAAAAAGCGCGTGGTCATTTTTGCAGCCGGAACAGGAAATCCGTACTTCTCAACGGATACTACCGCTGCATTGCGCGCTGCTGAGATTGAAGCAGATGTAATCCTTATGGCTAAGAATAACGTTGATGGCGTGTACTCAGCTGACCCGCGTGTTGACAAGAATGCTACTAAGTATGAAGAGCTCTCATACCTGGATGTGCTTAAGGAAGGCCTTGCTGTCATGGATTCAACGGCTTCATCCTTGTGTATGGACAATGATATCCCGTTAATTGTATTCTCTATTATGGAAAAAGGTAATATTAAACGAGCAGTAATGGGTGAAACAATCGGAACAACCGTGAGGGGGAAAAACTAATGCCAAAACAAGCAATTGCCAATGCGAAAGAAAGAATGTCTAAAGCGATCCAAGCTTATTCCCGCGAACTTGCCAGCATTCGTGCAGGGAGAGCAAGTGCTTCTCTTCTAGACAGAGTACAGGTGGAATACTATGGAGCTCCAACTCCAGTCAATCAACTTGCTGGCATTTCTGTACCGGAAGCGCGTCTTTTGGTCATCCAGCCTTATGATAAGACAATCCTTGGTGAGATTGAAAAAGCAATCCTGAAGTCTGATCTTGGCCTGAACCCTGCAAATGATGGATCAATCATCAGGATCGCGATTCCTCAACTGACTGAGGAGCGACGCAAGGAACTTGCAAAGCAAGTTAAAAAGGAAGCGGAAGAAGCAAAAATCGCTATCCGCAATATCCGTCGTGATGGAAATGAAGATCTGAAAAAGCTTGAGAAAAACGGCGAAATTACAGAAGATGACCTTCGTGGATATTCGGACGATATTCAAAAGCTGACAGACGAACACATTGCAAAAATCGATCAGATTACAAAAGACAAAGAAAAAGAAATTATGGAAGTGTAATCACTGCTTTCGCAGTCAACATCGAAAACCCTCTGTTTTCCAGGGGGTTTTTTCTCTATACATATACTGGTTGATTAAATGGAATTACACTTTAATTTGGCTGTGTTAAAGCAAATCGTATTTTAAGTCCTGTTGATTGGAGTGGAAGGCGCGTAGACTCCTCCGAAAATGCTACCGCATTTCCATCGTGCGTGGGCAGATTAGAGGAAGCTAATCAATGTCCTGCGGGATCAGCCGGACAGGTGAGACCCCGCAGACGCCAGCGGCGGCGAGGAGGCTCAGCGCCGGCCCCGCGGAAAGCGAAGCGCTTGGAACGGAAATCAACAGTTTAATTAAACACAGCTAAAATTAAAACAATGAGTTTACGAAAACAGCCTGAATGATAGAATATAATAATATTGGCTGCAGTATTCTGTTTTACTTCATATGAACATATTCTGTATATAAGGCTCCTTCTGTATAAGGGCAGGCTGGAATAGAAGAATATTAATGTGAGACCATCCGTTTATAGAGATATCTTTTTTCTTTTTTGGTATGATAGTGGCATATGGAATTGAAGAGAGAAAAAAGATTTACTCTAACGCTTTTAATGAGCAGTCCAGCTTCAGCGCCAAATCGATCCCCTGCACAGTCAACGGGGATGAACGACTCATTGGAGCTAAAGATAATCTTTTGGGGGAGCTGTCACAATGTTAAATAAAATGAATCCGTGGAAAAAGGATCAAAATCCTGCCAGTTTCCGAGATCGTGTACTTCATATTAAAGAACATGAAGTCCCTTCTCATGTAGCCATCATTATGGATGGTAACGGACGCTGGGCTAAAAAGCGTGCTTTGCCCCGGGTTGCTGGCCATCATGAAGGCATGAAGGTTGTCCGTAAAATAACCAAGCTGGCCAATGAGCTTGGTGTCAAGACGCTAACTGTTTATGCTTTCTCTACTGAAAACTGGAAAAGGCCCAAAATGGAAGTGGATTTCCTTATGAAGCTGCCCGAAGAATTTCTTGGCACTTTCCTTCCAGAATTAATTGAAGAAAATGTCCGTGTCGAAATGATTGGTTATATGGATAAGCTTCCGGAGCATACCAAAAGGGCGGTAGGGAAAGCGATGGAAGACACGAAGGATAACACCGGTCTTGTCTTGAACTTTGCCCTCAACTATGGTAGCCGTGGAGAAATCATTGACAGCGTCAAAAGAGTCATCGATGACGTGAAAAATGGTAAAATGGCTGAAAGTGAGTTGACGGAAGAAGTCTTTTCATCTTACTTGATGACTAAGGATTTGGATGATCCAGACTTGTTAATCAGGACCAGTGGAGAAATCCGCTTGAGCAATTTTATGCTTTGGCAGCTTGCATACACGGAGTTCTGGTTTACTGATGTTCTATGGCCGGACTTTGATGAAGAACACTTTGTCGAAGCAATTGAAGCATTCCAGGGCCGGCAGCGGCGTTTTGGAGGAGTATAAAAAAGGTGTGAATAAATAGATGAAGCAAAGAATCATTACAGCAGTCATAGCAGCAGCTGTTTTTCTTCCAATCGTTATTTTTGGAGGCTGGCCATTTATTGCAATGGTTGACCTAATAGCATCCGTAGCATTATATGAAGCATTAAAGATGAAGCATTTAAAGCTTTTCTCGGTTCCGGGCATTCTATCATTGTTGTTATTGTGGATTTTCCTGATACCCGAACAATATAGTGATCTTCTTGATGGATTTGATTATACAAAACTGGAACTTTTCTTTCTTGGAGTGCTTTTATTTCTGACTTATACTGTCATAACTAAAAATCGCTTCACTTTTGAAGATGTTGCTTTTTCAATCATGTCAATACTCTATGTCGGGCTCGGCTTCTATTTCTTCATTGAAACTAGAGAAGAAAGCCTGATCTATGTGTTTTATTCACTATTCATTATCTGGGCTACCGATTCAGGAGCCTATTTTATCGGACGGGCAATTGGCAAACATAAGCTATGGCCCGAAATCAGCCCGAACAAAACAACTGAAGGCTTTTTTGGCGGTGTAGTATCTGCACTCGCAGTTGCTGCCCTGTTCAGTGTGTTCGGGGATATGAAAGTTCCGACTGTTATCCTGCTTATGGCGACAGCATTTTTATCAGTGTTCGGCCAAATTGGAGACCTTGTTGAGTCAGCACTGAAGCGACATTACAATGTTAAGGACTCAGGCAACATCCTTCCAGGACATGGGGGCATGCTTGACCGCTTCGACAGCTTGTTGTTTGTCTGGCCGTTAATCCACCTGTTCCATTTGTTATAAAGTATTTGATCGCAATGTTCATAAAAAGAGAAGAAATTAATGAATTCGATAATACCGGGTGTGTACCGATTCCCGTTGGAGATATTAGGAGTGAAATTTGTGAAAAGAATCAGCTTGTTGGGAGCAACAGGATCGATTGGAATCCAGACGCTCGATGTAATCAGGGAGCATCCCGAAGAGTTCAAGCTAGTATCGATGTCTGCTGGAAGAAACATAGAGCTTACCAGGAAAATCATAACTGAATTTCTGCCAGAACTAGTTTCTGTTCAGGAGAAAGACGATGCTGAACGGTTAAGATCAGACTTCCCGCAGGTGAGGATTATATTTGGACAAGAAGGCCTGGTGGAAGCAGCTGTTTTTCATAAGGCTGATATACTTGTCAATGCTGTACTCGGAAGTGTTGGTTTAGGGCCGACATTGCAGGCAATCAGAGCAGGCAAGACAATTGCGATCGCGAATAAGGAAACGCTTGTGACTGCTGGCCATATCGTGATGGATGAGGCAAAGCGGCATAACGTATCCATCCTCCCTGTAGACAGTGAGCATTCTGCCATTTTTCAGGCATTACAAGGTGAAAGGGAAAAGAATATTGAGAGACTGATCCTCACAGCATCGGGAGGCAGCTTCAGAGACCGGAAGAGGGAAGAGCTGCAAGGTGTAACAAAAGCAGATGCCTTGAACCATCCAAACTGGTCGATGGGTGCAAAAATCACAATTGATTCCGCCACGATGATGAATAAGGGTCTGGAAGTCATTGAAGCTCATTGGCTTTTCTCTCTTCCGTATGACGATATATCGGTACTTCTCCATCGAGAGAGCATCATCCATTCGATGGTAGAGTTCCATGACACAAGTATTATGGCACAGCTCGGAACACCTGATATGAAAGTGCCCATTCAATACGCCCTTACATATCCAGACAGGCTGCCATTGGTAACAGGGAAAAGGTTGAACCTTGCGGAAATTGGAAAGCTCCACTTTTCGGAAATGGACTTTGACCGGTTCCGCTGCCTGAAGTTTGCTTATGATGCCGGACGGGCGGGAGGCACTTTGCCTGCAGTCATGAATGCAGCGAATGAAGCAGCGGTAGCTGCCTTTTTGGACGACAGAATCACATTCCTTCAAATTGAGGACTTGATAGAGAGAGCAATGGAAAACCATAACATCATAGAAAAACCGGACCTTGAATCAATTCAAGAGGTTGACAAAGAGACTAGAAGGTATGTAAAGTCACTACTATAAAATTTAGTCTCAATAGTGGATTCTTATCCTATTAAAAGGTGGTTAGAAAATTTGAATACAGTTATTGCCTTTATCGTCATTTTTGGCGCCCTGGTGTTCTTCCATGAACTTGGGCACTTGATTTTCGCCAAACGTGCAGGTATCCTCTGCCGTGAGTTTGCAATTGGATTCGGTCCTAAGGTCTTTTCTTTTAAGAAAAATGAAACGACTTATACGATCCGCCTTCTTCCCATCGGAGGGTTTGTCAGGATGGCTGGCGAAGATCCGGAAATGATTGAGATCAAGCCAGGGCATAGAGTAGGTTTACTTTTTAACAAGAGTGAAGAAGTTCAGAAAATCATTCTAAATAATAAGGAAAAGTATCCTGACGCAAGAATTATCGAAGTGGAAAAAGCCGATATCGAACGCGAGCTTTTCATTAAAGGTTATGAAGAAGGGGAGGATGACAGCCAGCTGACATCTTTCCCAATAAGCAAAACAGCCGTTCTTGTCGAGAATGGAGTGGAAACTCAAATTGCTCCATTTGACAGGCAGTTCGGTTCTAAAACGCTTGGACAGAGAACAATGGCAATCTTCGCTGGACCTATGATGAATTTTATCCTGGCGATGGTTATTTTCATCATCCTTGCCATTTTTCAGGGAATCCCGTCAAATGAACCTGTTTTAGGCAAGCTGACCCCGGATGGAAGTGCTCTTAAGGCAGGACTGCAGGAAGGGGACGTCGTTAACAGTATTGAGGGATCTGAAGTTTCAAGCTGGCAGGATGTTGTTGAAATTATCCGCAAGAATCCGGGGAATGAACTGGATTTCTCCATCCTTCGTGAAGGACAGAATATCGAGCTGCCTGTAACACCTGAAGTGAAGGATGTAGAGGGCGAAAAAATCGGATTGATTGGCGTCTACAGCCCGGTAGAAAAATCGCCATTGAAATCGATATCCTATGGTGTGAAGGAAACATACTTCTGGACAAAAGAGATCTTTTCCATGCTTGGAAAACTGCTGACTGGGCAATTCTCGATTGACGCTTTATCGGGACCTGTGGGCATTTATGTCTCAACTGATACCGTTGCAAAGTCCGGAATCTTCTATCTAATGAAATGGGCGGCAATCCTAAGCATCAACCTGGGAATCATGAACCTTCTCCCATTCCCGGCACTCGACGGGGGCAGGCTGACCTTCTTTGCTGTTGAAGCGCTGAGAGGAAAACCAATCGACAAGCAAAAAGAGGGTATGGTCCACTTCATCGGCTTTGCATTGTTGATGCTGTTGATGCTGGTTGTCACTTGGAACGATATTCAAAGATTCTTTCTGTAAGTTAATACATTTTTACTTCCTGCCCGGACCGAACCGGGCAGGAACATTTTTCAAAAACTTGAACTAATCCTAATGAGGTGTAAATCAATGAAGCAAAGTATGTCGCTTATTCCTACTTTAAGAGAAGTACCATCAGATGCAGAAGTTAAAAGTCATCAGCTATTGCTCAGGGCTGGATTCATCCGCCAAAACGCGAGCGGTGTTTATACATATATGCCTCTAGGGCGCAAGGTCCTTCAAAAAGTCGAGGCAATCATCAGAGAAGAGATGAATAATGCTGGTGCAGCTGAATTATTCATGCCAGCTCTGCAGCAGGCTGAACTATGGCAGGAATCAGGCCGCTGGTATTCCTATGGTCCAGAACTTATGAGGCTTAGAGACCGGCATGACCGCGAGTTCGCTCTTGGCGCGACACATGAAGAGGTCATCACAAGCATTGTCCGAGACGAAGTAAAATCTTATAAACGCCTTCCGCTGACACTTTACCAGATCCAGACAAAATTCCGTGACGAAAAGCGTCCAAGATTCGGCCTTCTGCGCGGCCGTGAATTCATCATGAAGGATGCGTATTCCTTCCATGCTACACAAGAGAGCCTTGATGAGGTTTATGAGCGTATTTTCCAGGCGTATTCGAATGTATTCAGACGCTGCGGCTTGAACTTCCGCGCTGTTATTGCTGATTCAGGAGCAATGGGAGGAAAGGATACACATGAATTCATGGTCCTTTCTGATATCGGGGAAGATACAATTGCCTATTCCGATACATCTGAATATGCGGCTAATATCGAAATGGCGCCAGTAACTGCCGTTTATGAGAAGAGCAGTGAACCTGCTAGGGAATTAGAAAAAGTGCACACTGAAAACAAGAAGACAATTGATGAAGTCTCTTCCTTCCTTAACGTTGAAGCAAAAGATTGCATCAAATCTTTGCTGTTCAAAGTGGACGATCGCTATGTGCTTGTTTTAGTCCGTGGTGACCATGATTTGAACGATATTAAATTGAAAAATTACTTTGAGGCTTCAGTTGTTGAACTGGCCGATACAGCGACAACGAAAGAGGTACTTGGATGCTCAGTCGGCTCTCTTGGACCGGTCGGAGTAGACAGTGTTGAGGTAATTGCCGACAATGCTGTGCAGGCAATCGTTAATGGTGTTTGCGGAGCAAATGAGGAAGATTATCATTTTACAAATGTTAATCCTGAACGTGACTTCAAGGTTGCAGCATTTACTGACCTGCGCTTCATTAAAGAAGGCGATCCTTCACCAGATGGTCAGGGAACAATCGTCTTCGCAAAAGGCATTGAAGTCGGACATGTATTCAAGCTTGGCACAAGATACAGTGAAGCAATGAATGCTGAGATCCTTGATGAGAATGGAAGAACAAAGCCAATGATCATGGGATGCTACGGAATCGGCGTTTCCCGTACAATGGCCGCAGTCGCAGAACAATTCAATGATGAAAACGGCCTCGTTTGGCCAACCAATATTTCTCCATTCGATGTCCACCTCATTGCAGTGAACATGAAGGACAGCACACAGGCAGAATTGGCTGAAGAGTTATACTCCAACCTGAAGGCAGCAGGTATGGAGGTTCTCCTTGACGATCGCCAGGAAAGGCCTGGAGTGAAATTCGCGGACTCAGATTTGATTGGGTTGCCTGTAAGAGTCACAGTCGGAAAAAAAGCCGGCGAAGGAATCGTCGAAGTGAAAATCCGTAAAAACGGTGAAATGCAAGAAGTACAAAAAGACGACTTAGCAGGTGTCTTGAAAAATATTTTGCAAGAACTATAATCTAGTGGCGGATCCTTTATCAGGGTCCGCTGTTTTTATTTGGGTACGTTTTTAATGTACATATATCTGCTCTAAAGTGAATGTTTTTCCAAAAATAGAAGTATGGCACGAATACTGCCTTGTTTGGATTGATTATGACTGTTTTTTAGGAGATTCATGCAGATTACCAGGCAAATACAGCGTTGTTTCGGGAAATTATCAACCATTATTTGAGAGAATAATTTTTCCAGTTCGTAGAGTACACGACTTACCAGTAGGAGATGGCTTTAGTTTCAGGAGGTCATACAATTCGAAATGGTAATATCAAACACAGGTAACGGTACAAGCATTTTATGTTATAATAACCTTTGCTATTAAACACGAAATACATGCAACCAGAGTTGTTTTCAAACGGGCAATTCCGCCCGATAGATAGAATTTAAGCTTTTCAGATGGGAGAGAAATAACCATGGGTGATCTTTCTTCGGGAAAAAAAGAAAGGTTTCAGCTCCTGCTGCAGCAGCTGCAGCTAACAGAAGATGCAATTGTCACTCATTTTCAAAACGCTGAAATTGACAGGGTAGTGATTGAGAAACAAGCAAGGAAATGGCATTTCTTTTTCCAGTTAGAAAGAATCATTCCTTGTCAGCTGTACAACACTTTCATTGGCAAGCTGGAACAGACTTTCTCACATATTGCGAAAATATCATACTCGGTAAAAGTGCTTGAACAGGCAATCAGTGACAAGGAAATCCTGGATTATTGGAAGTCATGCATTAAAGAAATAGATGGCATCGCTCCTCCGTTGTTAAAGCTCCTGAATGAGCAAGTCCCGCAAATCCAGGGAACAAAACTCATTTTAACAGCCAGGAATGAAGCTGAAGGACTTGCACTTAAGCGTAAATATGGGGGCATTATAGCCGAGATTTACCAGAGTTTTGGTTTCCCTTTACTGACGATTGATACGGTTGTAAGTGAAGAAAGTTCTTCAGACGAATATGAAAAATTCATGAAGGCTAAAGAGAAGGAAGACCAGGAACGCGGTCTGATGGCGATGATCGAGATGCAGAAGAAAGAAGCTGAACAAGCCAAGGGAGATGGCGCGCCGCAGGAAGGCCCGGTTACCATTGGACTTACGATCAAGGATGATGCTGACTTCCGCAAGCTGGAAGACATCGTTGATGAAGAGCGCCGCGTAGCCGTCGAAGGCTATGTATTCTTTGCCGAAACGAAAGAGCTTCGCAGCGGCAGGACGCTTTTGACATTCAAAATTACGGACTATACAAGCTCCATCATGGTAAAAATGTTCTCCCGCGATAAGGAAGACGCCGCTATTTACCAGCGCATTTCAAAAGGAATGTGGCTAAAGGTAAGAGGCAGCATCCAGAACGACACCTTTGTCCGCGATCTTGTCATGATTGGGAATGACGTAAATGAAATCAAACCTAAAGGCAGAATTGATTCTGCGCCAGAAGGCGAAAAAAGAGTCGAGCTTCATCTGCATACACCAATGAGCCAGATGGACGCGGTGTCATCTGTCAGCACACTGGTTTCCCAGGCAGCAAAGTGGGGCCATAAAGCAGTGGCAATCACTGACCATGCAGTTGTGCAATCCTACCCGGAAGC
>ENA-ORXC01001851-ORXC01001851.1-marine-metagenome-genome-assembly--contig:-NODE-1851-length-11986-cov-56.273910_pt1 | contig 11986 bp, 9 predicted proteins | sample MGYA00237865_ERZ511478 | MGnify/ENA metagenome assembly ERZ511478 | reverse complement strand
TACGTTTAGTACTAGGTCTAGAGGCTAAGAACCCTGCAATTATACTACCGGATGCCGATTTAGATTTAACCATAAATGAATGTTTGGCAGGTACCTTGTCTTTTAACGGTCAACGTTGTACGGCATTGAAAGTGGTGTATGTTCATGAAGAAATCAGTGCGGAGTTCAATAAGAATTTTGCCAGTAAAGTAGATGAGTTGAAATTTGGAAATCCTTGGGAAGACGGAGTAAAATTAACTCCATTACCAGAACCTGATAAGGCTGCCTATATTCAAGGTTTAATTGATGATGCGCTTTCAAAAGGTGCAAAGATCATCAACAAAAAAGGAGGTAAGCATTTTGATAATTATATATGGCCTGCAGTTCTTTACCCTGTTACTAAAGACATGCGTGTGTATCAAGAAGAGCAATTTGGACCCATTATCCCTATAGTACCATTCTCTGATATTGAAGAACCTTTAGATGATATGGCAGAAAGTAACTACGGTCAACAAGTAAGCTTGTTCGGTAAAGATGTTTATGCACTTTCTCCATTAATAGATACTTTGGTTAACTTGGTTTGTCGTGTTAATTTAAATAGTTCTTGCCAAAGAGGACCAGATGTTTATCCATTTACGGGAAGAAAAGATTCAGCACAAGCAACATTAAGTGTTCATGATGCATTACGTTCGTTCTCTATTAGAACTTTTGTAGCATTTAAAGACAATGAGTTAAATACTGAAATTATTGAAAATTTATTGGAAGCCAAACTTTCTAATTTTGTGAGTACTGATTATATATTATAAAGGTCTAAAAATTAAACTATAAAAAACCTCTCCTATTAATTAGGGGAGGTTTCTTTTTTACAATTAGCACTAATCTCGTTAGCTCTTTCTAAACCTGAATATGGGTAGTAGGGTACCGTTTGTTCTTCTTCATTGAATAATACAATGGCTCGTTCAACATCTTCGCAATATGGTGCTATAGATTTACCGAAGAATTTAGCTGCGCCCATATCCCATTCAGTTTTACCTAATAGTACTCTTGGATTGCTTGGTGCAATTGCTAGTGCCTTTTGATAGATAGCTACATTTTCTCCAGACAAAGTCATACCGTATTTTGCACCATCAAAAGCAATGTAGGCTGTGTTCAATAGCGCATAGGTTATCATTATTTCAGGATTGTTTTCTGATATTTCCGAGGCGTTATCTAAAAATTCTTTCGCCCTTGTCAGCTTTGTATTTAATAACGCTTCGTCTTTTAATCCAAAACTGCTTACTATTTCTATCAATCCGGCATAATAGGGTGGTAGCCAATTATCGGTTTCAGCAGATGCTATTCTTTCAAATAGTTGCACGGCCTCCGTGTTTTTTTGTTGCTCCCATAAAGCAAAAGCTTCATTCATACCTTTTTCATATGGTGTTTGTGCACTTAAGCTTAGCGTAAAAATAAATGTAGCGATTAATAGTACTGTTTTCATGATGTAAAGTTTTTAGTTATTTATTGATGTTCAAATATCTTTTTATTCCGTTGTTTTTTATAAAATAGATGACCCAGTTGTAGGTTCTTGGTGTTGAATTGTAATTTTTAAAGGTTATCTAATTGGTTATCATTTTTGTTGTCACTTATTGTCCAGAAGAAACCTATGAAAAAGAAGCGGTCTGCAGCGGGGGTAATGGTTCTTCTATCAAATAAACCATCTGTATTGGTCTGGTTAGCGTATTGATATCCATTTACATTTTTGGTTCCTAATACATTACTTACCGACACGTATAATATTTTCTGTGGACTAATTAAGTACGCGTAATTCGCATTTAATGAATTGAAGCTTTTTGCTTCCTCCGTTAAGAATCCTCCTAAATTTGGGTCTGTGTATTTTCTTCCAGATGCATAATTATAGCTGAAGCCCAATTGACTTTTCCAATCCTCGATCCATCGTTTTACTACCAAAGATGCATTATGTTTTGATGCGAAATCTGGCGTAGCACTTGTTGGGAAATTTTGATAGTTTCTTTCCGTATCCAGGTAAGAGTATGACATCCAATACTCAGTATTTTTTATGGACTTATTATCTCTCCAAAATATATCCAATCCTTTGGCGTAACCACTTCCACTGTTATTGTAAGTTGAAGTAGGTAAAGCAAACGGAGTGTCGTATTTTACTAAATTGCCATACTCTTTATAATATGCTTCGGCTCTGAATATTTGTTTGTTTTTTACATATTGATAATTGGCTATGTAGTGGGTTGTATTCTCAGCAGTAAAATCAGAATTATATTTTAAGTAATTGTTCTTCGGGTTTTGAAAGAATTCACCATATGCCAACGAGAATTGAGAATTTGCACCGAATTTATAGGCTAATGATAGTCTTGGTGAAAGATTAAATTCTTGTAATAATTCAGAATATTCTCCTCTCAATCCAATCTTGGTAGCCAGTTTTTTCGAAAAGAAAATATCTGTTTCTACAAAGCTGCTGAATATATTATTATCAAATTCATAGTCGTCTTCAAAACCAGAATCTTCGAAATTCTCTGTAAAGTTTGTTGCAAAATATTCTGCCCCAAAGTTTAATTTGTAGCGACTAGAGAAATACTTTTTAAAAGCTAGTTTTAAGTGTGCTGAATTTTCATTGTCGGTAATACCAGAAGTATTGTATTTAATTTCTGAGTGGTCATTGGCAAAACTAATACCTGTGGCAATGCTCCAGTCCTTTTCTAAAAAGTCTTGATAAGACGAGTTAATGTAAAGATTTCTATTTTTTAATCCGAAGCGTATACCATCAGCTACATTAATATCTTCTTGTGTTAGATCAAAGTCTACCGAACTGTATGCTCCATAAACTTTTAAAAGTCCGTCGTTATTAAATTTATATCTATATACCGCTTCACCACCTACAGATTCTACGGGTTTATGCCATTCATTATTATCAGGATACAGTTTTTGATAAGGAGCTAAATTAATGTAGGACGTATTTAAGCTAAGCGAACTTTTCTTCCATTTTTGAGTATTCCCTAATCCAAGTCCAACGGTCATAATTGAAATTTCGGTTTTCTCTTCTTGTGGTTCGTTTATACTATTTAAAAGTAAAACACTTGATAAGGCTTGTCCGTATTCAGCTGAATAGCCTCCCGTAGAAAATGTAATTCCTTTAAATAGAAATGGAGATAGCCTACCTCTTGTGGGTATGTTGTTTGCAGAAGGGGAGTAGGGTGTAAATACACGCATACCGTCTACAAAAATTTGTGTTTCTTCTGCGTCACCGCCTCTAACGAATAACCTTCCGTCCTCGGCAACATTTGATGTTCCTGGTAATGTTTGCAATGCGCCAACAAAATCCCCTAATGCTCCTGCTGTGGTTACAATATCTAAAGGTTTTAATGCGGTAACCTTGGCGTTGTCGCCAGCATTGAACGTTCCTGCATTTACCGTTACGGCGTCTAGGGTATTCACATCATCTTTGAGTTTTATGGTTATGGTATTAAGCTTCGTGACATCATCTGCTTTAGAATAAGTCTCAAATGAAATGGAAGATGCAATTAGTGTTTGTACGCCGGTTGCGGTTGTTTCAAATGTAAATGTGCCATCTTCACTGGTGGCAGTACCATCATAAGTGCCTTTTAGATAGACACTTGCTCCCATAATTGGTGAGCCTTGTTGATCAATGATTTTACCCGAAATTGTTGTTTGCGAGAATAAATTCGAACATAAAAGTGTAAGTAATAAGAATAATAGCGTCTTCATTGTTGATTATATTTTGATTGATATCACAAATATGAATCGTAATTGAAGGTTTGAATAAATTGATTTTCTCAGTTGTAGAATTTCTATACTGAATTGTAAAAACTGAATATATGTTGCTAATTCACACGGTTAATTATTAACATAAATATGGTAATTCATGCGTGTTTTAACCGGGATATTGGTTTTAACTTTGTCTTTTTTAAATTGATTGAGAACCTATAGTATATATGTTAAACTTAAAATTTATAAGTTATGGATGCTATAAAATCAAATAAGAAAGCATTATTTGCTTTAGCCATCGGTGGTTTTGGAATAGGACTTACCGAATTTGTTATCATGGGAATTTTGACAGAAGTTTCTGGGTCATTAGGAATAACAATTCCGCAGGCAGGTCACTTTATTGCAGCTTATGCATTGGGCGTTGTAGTAGGTGCACCATTATTAACAGGCTTAGGTTCTAAGCTTACGCCTAAGAAAATGCTGTTCTTATTAATGATATGGTTTACAGTATTTAATACCTTGTCCGGACTTGCCACAGGTTATACCAGTTTGTTGTTTATGAGATTTTTATCTGGTATTCCGCACGGTGCTTTTTTTGGTATCGGTGCTGTAGTAGCTACAAAATTGGCTAAAAAAGGCAAAGGTGCACAAGCTATATCCATAATGTTTTCTGGTCTTACGGTAGCCAATGTTATTGGTGTGCCAATAGGAACATATTTAGGGCAGCAGTTCAGCTGGAGTGTTTCTTTCTACCTAGTAGGCTTTGTTGGTTTATTGGCTTTAGGAAGCATTTACCTATGGATGCCAAAAATTGAAGTAGACGAAACCGAAGAGAAAGTGAGTGTTTCTAAAGGATTAAAGAATACTGAACTTTGGGCATTAATTGCATTGACCACTATAGGTACAGGCGGATTCTTTGCTTGGTACAGTTACGTAGCCCCTTTAATTACGGATGTTGCTGGTTTACCAAACCACTTTGTTGGTTACGCTATGATGTTAGCTGGCTTAGGTATGGTAGTTGGTAATTTTTTAGGTGCAAAGATGGCAGAGTTATTTTCACCCTTGAAAGCGGTAATCATTAGCTTGTCGGTTATGTGTGGTATTTTATTGTTGAATATGATTATTGCTACTAACCCTTATTTATTAATGGTATTGACTTTTGTTATTGGAGCAATTTCATTTACGGTAGCCACACCTATTCAGATGGCGATAATCAATACTTCTAAGGGGTCTGAAATGTTGGGTTCTTCTATGAACCAAAGTGCTTTTAATATGGGGAATGCATCTGGTGCTTATTTAGCCGGATTGCCAATTGCATTTGGCTACGGAATTATTTACTCTAGTTTAGTAGGCGCTATTTTGGCTTTTTCCGGTGTTGCCATTGCAATAGCCATTTTAATAGTTAGAAAGAGAAAAGAAGCTAAATATAGAAAAATGGCGATGAGCTGTTAGTCTTTATTTTTATAAATTTTCAAAAAGGAACTTCAAAATGGGGTTCCTTTTTTTTGTCTAAATATTCAGCCGCATGATTATTTTCAATTTATTTTGTTGCCTTGTAATCAGTAGGTTTGATTGTTAAATTTTTTATTTTATGTAGTTCATCGGTAATTTTATCCATTTTATCACGTTGTTAGAGTACCAAAACTTACAATGCTGTGTCACGTACCAAACTATTTCTGGGAGCCATAATTATGGTTCTTTTACTTTTTGTTCTTACGGCTTCCTCATTTAAGCCGGAGCATTCAAAAGCTATTATTTCAAATCCCAATGCCGTAAAAACTCTTGCGGAGAAAAGGGAAATCAAATTATATAACATACGTCAAAAAGCACTGAAAGATGCTTTAACCGATTATTTCAATAAAGCTATTTCAGCTGGTGATATCGTAGGGGCAGGGGTAAGTATAGTAAACGGCGATTCCGTTATCTTATCCGATGGATATGGTAAGCGAAGTTCTAATGGTAGTGAAACGGTAGACGAGGAAACCTTATTTAGATTAGGTTCTATCTCAAAAGGCTTTACCGGTGTTTTAGCAGCCAATTTAGAAAGCGAAGGTAAATTACACCTAAATGATAAAGTGGCTGATTATTTACCGAATTTCCATTTTGGTAATCAACAGAATACTCAAAAAATAGAAGTAGCACATTTACTTTCTCACACTACAGGAACTCCATACCACAGTTATACAGATTTAGTAGAGGCGGGTTACACCATGTCTTCGATTAGCGAAAAATTCGATAAAATAAATCCGATAGCCGAACCTGGTTCTCAATATAGCTATCAAAATGCCATGTTTTCTGTTTCACAAGAAGTGATGTTGAAAGCGACAGGAAAAGATATTCAAACGCTTTTAGAAGAAAAATTCTTTAGACCTTTGGGTATGACTTCTGTGTCTATGGATCATCAAACATTAATGCAAAATGAAAATATTGCGCTACCACATATTAGAAGAGGGCATCGATTGAGAACAGTTTTGCCAAGAGATAACTATTATAATGCTATTGCTGCAGGTGGTATCAATGCAAACTCTGAAGATATGGCTAAGTGGATGCGTTTCTTATTAGGTCATAATCCTGATGTAATGTCTAAAGAAGATATGGCTCAGGTATTTAAACCTTTTGTAGAATTAAATGGTCATAGAAAATATTATCAAAAATGGCCAGGACATGTGAGTTCAGGTTATGGATTTGGTTGGAGAATACACACCGTAAAAGAGAATGAGAATGCCCCTGAGGAAACTATTTGGCATCATGGTGGTAGTGTTAATAACTACAGAAATGAAATTGCACTTTTTCCAGATTCAGATTTAGGTATTTGTGTACTAATCAACGGACCATCGAAATTGGTTAAAACCGTAATTCCTGATTTACGTGCAATCGTTAAAAGTATTTATGAACAAGAAATTGAAATAGCTACGAGTATTTAAGTGCATTGTAGTTATCAGATATAAAAAACCCCTTTAATCAAAGATTAAAGGGGTTTTCTTTTAAAGTAAATTTCTTAAATGTTGCTAGCTAACCAATCGCCAACTTCACTTGTTTTATAACTTTTACCACCATCGGCAAGATCTTCGGTTACATAACCTTCTGCTAAAGATTTGTTTACTACGCGTCTAATTTCTTCAGCTTCTTCTGTCATATTCATGTCTTCAAAAAGCATGGCTGCTGAAAGTACGGTAGCTAACGGGTTAGCGATGTCTTTACCAGCTGCTTGTGGATACGAACCATGAATAGGTTCGTATAAAGAAACATCACTACCTACAGAGGATGAAGGCATAAGTCCCATAGAACCTGCAATTACAGAAGCTTCATCAGTTAAAATATCTCCAAATAAGTTTGCGGTAATAATTACATCATAGCCTTTTGGCCATTGAATTAAGCGCATTGCAACCGCATCGATAAATTCATAAGTTACTTCTACTTCTGGATAATCTTTTTCCATAGCCTGTACAGTCTCTCTCCAAAGTCTAGAAGATTCCAATACGTTGGCTTTATCAACACAACATAATTTTTTAGAACGCTTCATAGCGAAATCAAAGCCTTTTTTAGCTAATCTTTCTATTTCAAAACGTTGGTAGGTCATAGTGTCAAAGGCGGTATTACCGTCATCTTTTCTTCCACGCTCACCAAAGTAGATACCTCCAGTTAATTCACGAAGAATTATTAGGTCGGTACCTTCAATACGGTCTTTTTTTAGTGGCGACTTTTCTATAAGAGAAGGGAATGTAAATGTTGGTCTAACATTGGCAAACAAACCTAATTTCTGTCTCATCTTCAATAACCCTTGCTCTGGACGAACTTTTGCAGAAGGGTCATTATCAAATCTAGGATGACCTATAGCGCCAAAAAGAACTGCATCAGCATTTGCACATATTTCATGTGTCTCATCTGGGTAAGGTTCACCAACGGCATCAATGGCCGCTGCACCTGTAAGTGCAGGTTTCCAAGTAATATGGTGCTCATACTTTTTTGCAATGGCATCACATACTTTTACTGCTTGATCAATAACTTCAGGACCGATACCATCACCGGCCAATAAGGCAATATCTAATTTCATGGTTTATCGCTTTTTCGCTTTTCGCTGTACGCTAAACGCTATACTTTAAACGTATATAGTTTAGGCTATTTATAATTATATCTTATTTATTAAACTATTTAAACTTCTTCTTACTTTATTTACTTTATCATGAATGATTAAAAACTCTTCTTCTTGAATATACTTTAGATCTTTTGCTAAAATGGTAAAATATTCTAATTCACTTGCTGACCCTTGAGAAATGATTAAAAAACGTTTAAACTCCGCATCAGATTCTCTTCCGCATCCTTCAGCTATATTTGCTGGAATAGATGAAGAAGCTCTTCTCATTTGACTTGTTAATCCAAAATTTTCATTATTAGGAAAGCTTCTAGATAATTTATAAATCTCTAAAGTAACTTCATGACCTAATTTCCAAACATTATATTTTTTATAATCTCTCATCAAAAGCGTTTAGCGCTCCGAGTCCAGCGTCCGGCGCCTAGCGCTAAATTATATTCAACATTTTTTCGGTAGCTTTAATCGCACTAACCGTTTGGTCAGAATCTAAACCTCTTGATGTAAATTCTTTTCCATCCAATTCCCAAGTAATAACCGTTTCGCATAAAGCATCAGAAGTACTTCCTGGAGGTATTCTTACTGCATAATCCGTCAATTTTGGTAATGCAATTTTCTTGGCTATATATACTTTTTTTAATGCATTCATAAATGCATCATATTGCCCGTCTCCTTGTGCATGTGCTTCAATTACTTTTCCATCAATTTCAACAGATAGGGTAGTGGAAGGCATTAATCCCATAGCATGGGTAAGTACATATGATTTTATAAATACTTTCTGTTTATAATCTGCAGTATCCAAAACATCGGAAATAATAAAAGGAAGATCATCTTTAGTAACACGTTCTTTTTTATCTCCTAATTCAATAATACGTTCAGTAACTTTTTTTAACTCCTCATTGTTTAAAGTTAAACCAAGTTCCTGCAGGTTTTTCTGTATGTTGGCTTTACCGGACATTTTACCCAATGCATATTTACGTTTTCTACCAAAACGTTCTGGCATAAGGTCACTGAAATACAAATTATTTTTGCTGTCGCCATCTGCATGTATACCGGCGGTTTGGGTAAATACATTATCCCCTACAATAGGTTTGTTCGCTGGTATGGTAAATCCTGTAAAGGCAGATACCAGTTTACTTACTTTATATAATGAGGTCTCGTTTACATTAATTTCAACCTCTGGTAGAAAGTCATTAATAACTGCTACGGCACTTGCCATAGGTGCGTTACCGGCTCTTTCTCCCATTCCGTTTACAGTAAGGTGTAAACCATGGCAGCCAGCTTTTACAGCTTCCATAATATTAGCAACACCCAAATCATAATCATTATGACCATGAAAATCGAAATGTAAACTTGGATATTTTTCCACTATCTCAGACAAATACGCATATGTTTCGGTGTGCGTTAAAATGCCTAATGTATCTGGTAGTAATATTCTTTTTACATTCTGAGTGGATAGAAAATCTAGAAACTCAAATACATATTCTTTGGAATTTCGCATTCCGTTACTCCAATCCTCTAAATAGATATTATTGATAATACCTCTTTCTGTAGCTTGTTTGAAAATATCAGCTATTTCAGAAAAATGTTGCTCGGGAGTTTTCTTTAACTGATACTTTAAATGGTTCATGGAACCTTTGGTCAGCAAATTTTGAGAAATAGCTCCAGATTTCTGCATCCAATCCAAGGAAATACCGCCGTCAACAAAAGTTAGTACTTCTACACGTTCTAAATAACCTTTTTCGCCCGCCCATTCTGTAATTTTTTGAACAGCATCTAGCTCTCCATCAGAAACACGAGCAGATGCAATTTCAATTCGGTCTACTTTTAGTTCTTCTAAAAGTAACTTTGCCAAGGTTAGTTTTTCTGATGCAGAAAAGGATACGCCCGAGGTTTGCTCACCATCCCTAAGGGTGGTATCCATTATTTCTAACTTTCTTTTTTTCATGTGTTCTAAATGCCATTTTTCAGTTCTAAAAATGGCATAGGGTTAGTTAACGTAAGTGCTCTGTATTGTTCGGATATTTGAGATTAAAGCGGAGTGTTCTCTGCAAATGTCTCAATATCTTTTTTGATGTTCAACAAGTAGTCGATATCATCAAAACCGTTAAGCATATTGTTTTTCTTGTAATCGTTGATGTCAAAAGACTCACTTTCACCGGTAGGCAATAAGGTTATCTTTTGCTCTTGAAGATTAATTTCCAACTCAGTAGAAGGGTCGGCATCAACAGCATCAAATATTTTCTGTAAAAATGCAGCACTTACTTGTACTGGTAATACACCAATATTTAAACAGTTACCTCTAAAGATATCTGCGAAGAAACTTGAAACTACACATCTGAAACCGTAATCATAAACGGCCCAAGCAGCATGCTCACGAGATGACCCTGAGCCAAAGTTTTTACCACCTACTAAGATTTTTCCGCTGAATTTATCTTGGTTCAAAACAAAATCTTCTTTCAAGGTATTGTCTTGATTGTAACGCCAATCTCTAAATAGGTTGTCGCCAAAACCAACACGCTCAGTTGCCTTTAAGAATCGTGCAGGTATAATTTGATCTGTATCTACGTTTTCTATTGGTAAAGGAACCGCAGTTGATGTTAATATGTTGAATTTATCGTATGCCATTTTTTATAGCTTTTTGCTTCTGGCGTTTTGCCATTAGCTTGTATTATTATAATTGTTACTGTGCTAAAAGCCAGCGGCTAATAGCGAAAGGCAAACTTGTTACACAAGTTCTACCATTAATTCTCTTGGGTCGGTTACTTTACCGGTAACGGCAGCTGCAGCAGCAACTAACGGACTAGCCAACAAGGTTCTGGAACCGGGCCCTTGTCTTCCTTCAAAGTTTCTGTTCGATGTACTTACCGCTAATTTACCGGCCGGTACCTTATCATCGTTCATTGCTAAACAAGCAGAACAACCAGGCTCACGAAGCTCAAAGCCAGATTCGGTTAAAATATCAAGAATTCCTTCTTCTTTAATAGCTGATTCAACCTTATGCGATCCCGGGACCAACCATGCCGTAACATTGTCAGCTTTCTTTCTTCCTTTTACAATAGAGGCAAATGCTCTAAAATCTTCTATACGACCATTTGTACAACTTCCAAGAAAAACAAAATCAATTGGTTTACCCATCATACTATCACCTTCATTGAAATCCATATACTTCAATGATTTTTGATATGTAGTAGCACCACCTTGTACAGCATCTGCCATAGGTATGTCATTAGAAATTCCCATTCCCATACCAGGGTTGGTACCATATGTAATCATAGGTTCAATAAGTGAACCGTCAAAAGTCAATTCTTTATCAAAAATGGCGTCTTCATCTGTATATAAGGTTTCCCAATATGCCATTGCTTTATCCCAATCTGCACCTTTTGGAGTAAACTCACGCCCTTTTACATATTCAAATGTTTTTTCATCAGGAGCGATCATACCACCACGGGCACCCATTTCTATACTTAGGTTACAAACCGTCATACGACCTTCCATACTCATCTCTCTAAAGATCTCACCTGCATACTCAACAAAGTATCCTGTTGCTCCAGAAGTGGTTAATTGAGAGATGATAAATAGAGCAACATCTTTAGGTGTAACCCCTTTACTCATTTTACCATTAATATTAATACGCATTCTCTTTGGCTTAGGCTGCATAATACATTGTGTAGCCAATACCATCTCAACTTCAGAAGTACCAATACCAAAAGCTATAGCACCAAAAGCACCGTGTGTAGAAGTATGTGAATCTCCACAAACAATAGTAGCACCTGGTTGGGTAATACCATATTCAGGTCCTACAACGTGTACAATACCATTTTTTGCATGTCCTAATCCCCAATAAGAAATACCATATTCATTGGCATTTTCTTCTAACATTCTTAATTGGTTTGCTGAAAGTGGATCTGCAACCGGTAAATGTTGGTTGATAGTAGGAGTGTTATGGTCAGCTGTTGCAAAAGTTTTCTCAGGGTGCATAACAGGAATATTCCTGTTCTTAATACCTAGAAAAGCAACAGGACTTGTTACTTCATGAACCATGTGTCTGTCAATGAACAGTACATCTGGACCATCTTGTATTTTATGTACTACGTGGGAATCCCACACTTTGTCAAATAATGTTTTTGTTGCGCTCATATTCTTTCTAATGTAAGTACGACAAATCTATTAAAA
>ENA-ORXC01001848-ORXC01001848.1-marine-metagenome-genome-assembly--contig:-NODE-1848-length-11995-cov-3.906276_pt1 | contig 11995 bp, 11 predicted proteins | sample MGYA00237865_ERZ511478 | MGnify/ENA metagenome assembly ERZ511478 | reverse complement strand
ACGCCCAGCACCGTGCGAAACGCCTCGCCCACCTTTCCCGTGCCGTGCAACGGCAGGCGGGCCAGCGCCCCGACCAGACACGCGAACAGCGGCCCGAGCAGGAAGGGCAGCGGCCAGCCCGTGACGGTGAACAATCCAACCCCCGCCACGGCGAGCAGCAGGGTCAGGGCCAGCGGGCCGATTGTGTCGCGCGAGAGCATTCCCCGGCTTTGCATCGAAACGGCGTATCGCGCAAGATGCCCGGCATCATCGTTCGCGGGAGAGTTCAGCATGCGCCACGCCGACTGGTATATCGACTACGTCTCGCCCTTTCCGTGGATCGCCCTGTCGCGGTTCGACCGACTGCCCGACGACCTGACGATCCGCCCCGTCCCCATCGTCTTCAGCGCCCTGCTGGATCACTGGGGCCACAAGGGACCGGGGCAGATCCCGCAGAAACGCATCCAGACCTTTCGCGCCGCGCAGTGGACGGCGGCGCGGCGCGGCCTGCCCTTTCGCAGCCCGGCGGTCCACCCGTTCCGCTCGCTGGCGCTGGCGCGGCTGACGATCGCGCTGGGGAACGATCTGGCCACCGTGCGCACCATCGCCGGGCATGTCTGGGGCGAGGGGAATGCGGGGGATACGCCGGACAGCCTCGCCGCGCTGGCGGTCAAGCTGGGCGTGCCGGACTGGGAGGCGCGGATCGCGGCCCCGGCGGTCAAGGACGCCCTGCGCGCCAATACCGACGCGGCCATCGCCCGGGGCGTCTACGGCGTGCCGACCTTCGACACGGGGGGCGAGTTGTTCTGGGGCGACGATGCGCTGCCGATGATGCTGGCGTTCCTGGACGACCCCGCGCTGTTTGCGGACGGGGAATGAGCGCGGCCATCACCCTGCGCGGGGCCTCCACCGCGCTGTTCTCCACCTGGTACATGGCCGAGCAATGGGGGCTGATGTTCGATTGCGGCGACGGGGCCAGCGCGGCACTGATGCACAAGGCGCGCAAGGTCCGGCACCTGTTCCTCAGCCATGCGGACCGGGACCACGTGGCCGGATTGCTGGCGTTTCAGCAGTTGTACGGCGGGCCGCACCTGACGATCCACTACCCCAGGGACAGCGGCTCGTTTCCCGCGCTGGCCCGGTTCTGCCGCGATTTCGACCCGTGGATCACGGGGACGCGGTGGCAGGCGGTGGACGATGGCGAGGCGGTGCCGGTGGGCAAGGGCCTGTCGGTGCGGGCGCGCGAGAACAGCCACATGCGCGGCATCCGCCCCGGCATCCGCTCGCTGAGCTACTTCGTAGAGCGCAGCGTGCGCAAGCTGAACCCCGACTTCGTCGGAATGCCCGGACCGGCCATCGCCGCCCTGCGCGCGGAACGCGGGGCCGAGGCGATCACGACCGAACAGCACAGCCTCGCCCTCGCGTATTCCGCCGATACGGGGGTGCTGGCGGACGGGCGCTATGACGGGGCGGAAATCCTGATCCACGAGGCGACCTTCATCGACCGGGATGACAGCAGCCCCGACCCGGCCCGGTTCCGGCATTCGGTGCTGGAGGACGTGCTGGAGATGGTCGCCGCCGCCGGGGTGGGGCATCTGGTGCTGGGGCATTTCTCGGGCCGCTACGATGCGGCGCGGATCGAGGAGGCGGTTGCCGAGGGCGCGGCGCGGCACGGGGTGGGCGCGCCGGTCTCGCTGGTGCTGCCGGGGGCGGTCGGCCACGATATCCTCGCGGATTGATATTTCCGCCCGCGCACAAAAAACGCCCGGACCGTGCAGGGTCCGGGCGAGTCGGGGAGGTAGGGAAACGATGGATCAGTACTGCGATGCCTTGCCGAATTCGGGATAGGCTTCGATCCCGATTTCAGCGGCATCCAGACCCATCATCTCTTCTTCTTCCGAAACGCGGATGCCGAGTGTGATCTTCAGCACGAGCCAGACCACAAAGGACGCGACGAAGGTGAACCCGCCGACGATGGCGATGGGGATGACCTGACCCATCAGGGTCGCGTCCGTATTGGTCAGCAGGACCGCCATGGTCCCCCAGATACCCGCGAACAGGTGAACCGGGATCGCGCCGACCACGTCGTCGATGCGCAGCTTGTCCAGCAGCGGCACGGCGAAGACGACGATGATGCCGCCCACGGCCCCGATCAGGCTGGCGACGCCAATGCTGGGGGTCAGCGGCTCGGCAGTGATCGAGACGAGACCGGCCAGCGCGCCGTTCAGCACCATGGTCAGGTCGACCTTGCCGTACAGAACCTGTGTCAGCAGCACGACGGCGAGGACGCCCCCGGCAGCCGCCGCATTGGTATTGGTGAAGATGCGGCTCACGTCACCGGCATCGCCCAGCGTACCCATCGCCAACTGCGACCCGCCGTTGAAGCCGAACCAGCCCAGCCACAGGATGAACGTGCCGAGCGTGGCCAGCGGCATGGACGACCCCGGGATCGGGTTGACGCGGCCATCGCGGTACTTGCCCGCCCGCGCACCCAGCAGCAAGGCACCCGCCAGCGCGGCCCAGCCACCGACCGAATGCACGACGGTCGACCCGGCGAAATCGAGAAAGCCGTACTCGGAATCGAGGAAGCCGCCGCCCCATTTCCAGCTCGCCTGGATCGGATAGATCACGGCGGTCAGGACGAAGGTGAAGATCAGGAACGGCCACAGCTTGATCCGCTCCGCCAGTGCGCCCGACACGATGGAGGCGGTTGCGGCGCAGAACATCAACTGGAAGAAGAAATCCGACCCGGTCGAGGCGTAATCGGCGGCATCCGCGCCATCGGCCAGGCCGACGGCCTCCAATTGTGCGAAGGGGTTGAAGTTGGCCAGATAGCCGACATGCATCCAGTTGTCGCCCGGATACATCAGCGTGTAGCCGATCAGGTAGTACCCGAGGCTGGCGAGGGAAAAGAGCGCGATGTTCTTGGTGCACTGCATCGACACGTTCTTGGAGCGGACGAGGCCGACCTCCAGCATGCAGAAACCCGCCGCCATGAACATGACCAGAAAGCCGCCCATCAGGAACAGCAGGGTATTCATGATCCAGATGCCGTCGGCGGGCAGGCCGGTTCCGCCAATGGCAGCACCAGCCTCCTGCGCCAGCCCCGGCGTGGCGGCCATGGCCGTCGCGGCCAGAAGCGATAGGAAGAGAGGTCTTTTCATCGTCTAGTCTCCTGTAGAATCTTCCGGCGCTTCAGAGCGCATCGGGACCGGTTTCGTCGGTGCGGATACGGATGGCCTGTTCGACGTCGAGGGTGAAGATCTTGCCGTCGCCGATGCGGCCCGTCTTGGCGGTGGTCGAGATCGCGTCGACCACGGTGGCGACCAGGGCGTCGCTGACCACGATTTCGAGTTTCAGCTTCGGCACGAAGGTGACGGCGTATTCGGCCCCGCGATAGATTTCGGTGTGGCCGCTCTGGCGACCGAAGCCCTTGCCCTCGCTGACGAGCATGCCCTGGACCCCGATCGCGGTCAGGGCTTCGCGGACCTCCTCCAGCTTGAACGGCTTGATGATGGCGATGATCAGCTTCATGGCGCTTCCCCTTGACGTGACCGGTGGGTCAGGATCGGTAATCGGGAGAGTCCCTATCAGGAAATGTGCCAACCCTGTCGGCAATCTTCATGTATCTGAAACCAATACATTATCTGGAACGACACACCCCGGACACACGGATATCGCCCGCATGTATGGATGAAATTTTACGCAAAAATAAATCGATGACTAAAAATTATGCAGATTGATGTCGATTCGATGACCCCCGGAAGGCGAAAGGCCCGCGCCGTTCCCGGTGCGGGCCTTCTGTACGCCGCGAATTCGGAGGGAGCAGCCCCTCAGGGAGACATCGCCCCGGGGGCCGTCATGCCCGACTGCACGATCCGGCTGGTGCCGTCGGCCAGCGTCAGCACCTGGACCGGCGTGCCGACCGCCATGGCGACCGGGCCGCTCTGGGTGACGGTCTGGATCGCGCCGTTCGACATGCGGACATGATAGCGCATCGATTTCGTTTCGAGGCTGGACAGCGCCAGCCCCCCCGCCTGCCCCGTCGCCACGCTGGCCACACCGCCCCACGGACCGGGAATGAAGGCCCCGAGCACCGAGGCCCCGATGGCCAGCGCCGCATTGCCGCCGCGCCTGCTGATCGGGGCAATCGGCTCGACCAGCACGATCTCGCCCGCCGTCGGATCAATCAGGGGCGCGGTGGCCACGGGGGCCGTCGCGATGGAGGTCGCGGTGGCCGGGGCCATGGGAGCCGCCGCCACGGTCGGCGCGGTCGCGACGCCGGTTGCCGGATTCATGCCGTCCGCCGCACAGGCGCCGAGGGCGAGAAAAACGAGCGGAGCAAGAACATTCGGCTTCATACTGTATCTCCATCCACGGCATGCGATAGCCGGGTAATGATTGCCCCCGCGCGCATACTATCCGTGTCCCGCCCTCCTCGCAAGTCCCCCCCCCGACTGGACCCCGCCCCCGTCCCGCGATAGCAGGGGCGACGGAGAACAGGGGGGCCGCATGGCACGACAGCGAAAAGGGAATCCGGTCCATGGCTGGCTGGTGATCGACAAGCCGGTCGGGCTGGGATCGACGAACGTGGTGTCCAAGACGCGCTGGGCCTTGCGGGCGCAGAAGGCGGGGCATGCCGGCACGCTCGACCCGCTGGCCAGCGGTGCGCTGGCGGTGGCCTTCGGCGAGGCGACGAAGACCGTGCCCTACGTGATGGACGGGGCCAAGCGATACGAATTCACCGTGCGCTGGGGCCGGGCGACCGCCACCGACGACGCGGAGGGGGAAACCGTGCGCGAATCGGATGCGCGGCCCTCGCGGGAGGCGATATTGGCCGCCCTGCCGGGGTTTCGCGGCTCCATCCTGCAACTGCCCCCGGTCTATTCCGCCATCAAGATCGGGGGGATCCGGGCCTACGACACGGCGCGGGCGGGGGGTATCCCCGATCTGGTGCCCCGGCCCCTGCATGTCGAGGCGCTGGACCTGCTGGCGGCGGAGGGGGACGAGGCGCGATTCGCCTTTACCTGCGGCAAGGGCGGATACGTCCGCGCGATCGCGCGGGATCTGGGCGAGGCGCTGGGATGCTACGGCCACGTGACCGCATTGCGGCGGCTGTCCACCGGGCCGTTCGACGTGGCGGACGGCGTGGCGTGGGACGTGGCGCGGTTCGACGCGATTCGCGGCGGAGACGGTACGCTCGACCTGCTGCCGCTGGAAGTGGCGCTGGCGCATCTGCCCCGGGCCGACCTGGCCGAGAGCGAGGTCACCCGCGCCCGCAACGGCAACCCGGTCGAGGCGCGCGGCATCTCGGCGGATTACGGCGCACCGTGCTGGGCGGCGCGGGACGGGGTGGCGGTGGCGGTGGGCGTGTACAAGGCGGGCATGATCCACCCGTCGCGGGTATTCGTGATGTAGGGGCAGGCGGGCGGCTTTGCCCTGCCCTGCCCCTTACTTCTGCCCCGGACCGCGATCCGGGGTCCGTCGCGGCGCAGAAAGACCCCGCATCGCGTGCGGGGCAGGGAAACCCCCGGCATGCCCCCACATGAAAACGGCCCCGCGCGATGCGGGGCCGTTCGGGGTTTCGGACTATCCGTTCAGCCTCAGACCTTCTTGCGGCGGAAGAGCGCAAGACCGGCGAGGGCGATCAGAAGCAGGGGACCCGGCTCCGGAACCTGGCCTGCGCCATTGCTGGAGCCGTGGCCGCCGCTGCTGCTGCTGCTCGACGTCGAGGACGTCATGCCGCTGGAGGACATCCCGCTCGACGTCATGCCCGAGGAGGTCATGCCGCTGGAGGTCATGCCGCCCGAGGACGAGGAGCTGGATGCGCCGCTCGACGAGGAGGACGAGCCGTTATTGCCGCCCGAGGACGAGGAACTGGACGCACCGCTCGACGAGGAGGACGAGCCGTTATTGCCGCCCGAAGACGAGGAGGATGCACCGCTCGACGAAGACGACGAGCCGTTATTGCCGCCCGAGGACGAGGAGGACGCACCGCTCGACGAGGACGACGAGCCGTTATTGCCGCCCGAAGACGAGGAAGACGCACCGCTCGACGAGGACGACGAGCCGTTATTGCCGCCCGAGGACGAGGAGGACCCACCGCTCGACGAGGACGACGAACCGTTGTTGCCGCCCGACGAGGAACTGCTCGACGAGGAGGAACTGGACGAGCTGCTCGAAGACGACGAGGAGCTGGAACTGCCGGTAACGTTGTTGCTGTTCGTGACGCGGTTGTCGGTGACGCGGTTGTCCTTGTTGATCGTCTTGCTCTTGTCGATGTTGTTGGTGACGCGGTTGTCGTTGTTCGTCACCGTCTTGTCGACATTGTTGGTCGTGTTGTTCGTCGTGCGGTTGTCCTCGTTGAACACGCGCTTGTCGAAGATGCGGTTGTCGTTGTTCGTGACCCGCTTGTCGACGTTGTTCGTGACGCGCTTGTCCTCGTTGAAGGTCCGGTTGTCGTTGTTCGTGACCCGGTTGTCCTCGTTGAAGGTACGCTCGTCGAAGATGCGGTTGTCCACGACGCTGTTGTCGACGATGCTGTTGTCGTTGAAGACGTCCGTGCGGCCCTCGACGATGACCGTCTGGTTGGAGGACGAACCGCCGCTGAAGCCGCCGAAGCCGCTGAAGCCGAAGAAGGCGGGGGCGGACGGGGCGATCACGGCCTGCTGCGGGGCGGCGGCGAAGACGGGCGCGGCCTGCTGGGCGGGCGTGATGTTGACGATGGTGTTCGTCGGCTGCGCGACCGGACCCTGGGGGCACACGACCGTCTGCGGGGCAGTCTGGACGATCTGCGGCGCGGGCTGCTCGATGATCGGCTGGGTCTCGACGAAGACCGGCTGCTCGATGATCGGCTGCGTCTCGATGAAGACGGGCTGCTCGACGATGGTTTCGATGATCCGCTCTTCGCCGACCATCTCGATGGGGCCGAGATACGGCTCGATCGGCACGGTGTTGATGACCGGGGCAACGTCCTGGACGCAATCGGACAGGACCGAACCGGACATGACCATCGCGCCGGGATTGTAGGTTTCCGTCACGAAGGACTGGTCGGACACGAAGGTCTCGCCGATCGTCGTTTCCTGCATCGGAGCCGTATACGTGTACGTCTCGGTGGTTTCGGTGCTGTAGGACGGGCCGGTCGCATAGGTCTCGGAATGCGTGGCCATGCCGTCGCCGACCATGTACTGGCCCCCGATCTCGGCGGGCTGATACTCGGTCGTGCCGTATCCTGCGTTCAGGTCGACCATGCCGTAGTCATCCTGGGCCATGCCGATCGATCCCTGCACGGGAACCGTCTCGACGACACCGTAGGACGAGCCGGTCGACACCGTGGCGCGGGCCATCGGATCGAGCGCGACGCCCGGGGCATCCATGGCGGGGCCGACCGAGCCGGTGATGGCGGTTGTGCCGTACTGGCTGCCGAGATCGACTTCCTGCAGCGAATACTCGTTCGGAGCCGAAGCATCGACGAGGGGAATGAGAGCGCCGTCAAGGGCATTGCGCTTGACGGTCAGCCCGGAGGCCGCCTTGGCGGCATAGCGCAGCTTGAACAGCGCCGCATCGTCCGACGACGTGATCGGGGCTGCGGATGCATTGAGCGTTGCTGCGAACGATACCGCCGTGACGGCGACCCCGAGCGCTGCACGCGACGTCGTGATTTTCCAATCGAACATGATCGCCTCTTCAATAGTTAATTAGTCTAGAGTGTGTGCAGTGAGGACTTGCAAGCGGTGGGCCAACTTCCTCGGTGCCAAAAACAGCTATAGGCTATTCCTGACTACGAATAATGATGTATTCAATACAATAAACCGACTTACGAAATACATAATTTAAATATAGGTTAATATTGATAGTTAACTTAATAGTTAATTATTATAGATAACTAAGCAGTTAATTCGTTTTCTATGAACTTTTTCAACACCGCAACCCGTTTTGACTGGCGCATTTCGGACGCATAGACGAATTGCAAGGGGATCACGGGTCCCTTCAGATCGGGCAGGACCCGAACGAATCGCCCCTCCCGTCCCAGGTAGTCGGGCAGGATGCCGATTCCCGCGCCCTGGCGCACCGCCTCGAAGATTCCCATCTGCGAATTGAGGGAAACCCGGGCGCGGAGGGGAATCTCGCCGGGGCGCTCGACGAACAGCCAGTCGAGGTCCTCGACCGGTTGCGGAGCCTGGGGCGTATAGCGCACGAGGACATGCTGTGCCAGATCGGCGCGCGATTCCGGGACTCCCGTCTTATCCAGATACTCCTGCGCGGCATAGAGACCCGCCGGCGACGTCCATATCTCCCGCGCGATCACGTCGGCCTGCTTCGGCTTGCGCTGGCGAATCGCGACATCGGCGGCGCGCATGGGCAGATCCAGCACCGTCTCGGTCATGTTCAGGTCGATGGACAGGCCCGGATGCAGCGCCAGCAGCCTGGGCAGGCGGGGAATCAGCCACAGCAATCCGAAATCGACGGTGGATGTGACGCGCAGGCCGCCATACACCCCCTCCTTCACGCCGCGAATCTCGCCGGTGGCGGCATTGAGACGGGTGACGATGTTCGCCGTCGTCTCGAACAGGATCTCTCCCTCGGAGGTCAGCAGCAGGCCCCGGGGATGGCGGTGGAACAGCGGCGCGCCGATGGTCTGCTCCAGCGCATGCACCTGGCGGCTGACCGCCGACTGGCTGAGATGCAGCATCTCTCCCGCATGGGTGATGCTGCCCTGCTCCGCGACCGCATGAAAGATGCGCAGCTTGTCCCAGTCCATGACCGTTCGCCTTTCCGCACCATATTAAGGCCACAAGGAAATCGTCCGCTGAGGCGAAACGCGATGCAATCGAACGCTTCACCCGGGCGCCCCGGCTCGGGAGCGTGGCGGGTGGCTTGAATTCCGGTCAACCCTGTACCACAAGGGTTCCCCGGCTGATACGGAGATACGGTTATGAATTGGTTAGCGCGATACGGGCGGATGCTCGGCGGACACGCATGGCGATCCCTGGCATATGCATGGGCCGCCCTGATCATGATGACCGTCTCCGTGGCGGCGCAGGATCGGCTCGACGGCGTCTATTACGGGTTGGACGGCGCGCGCGGCCTGACGATCCAGCTTCAGGACACCGGCACCGGCGCGACGGGGCGCATCACCGCCGCCGACGGCAGCGGGCAGGCGATACAGGGCCGGCGGCAGGGCGGCTCGATCGTCTCGGACCTCATCTTTCGCGGCAAGCGCGGGTCGGCCCGGATGACGCCCAAGGATCTGGGCCTCGGCCTGACCTGGACCCCGGCGGATGGCAGCGGCGGGGATATCGTCTTCGCCTTCGGGCGGCGCGGGCTGGAACTGCCGGCCCCCTCCCCGTCCTATGTGCCGGAAACGCAACTGGGCGCGCGGGTCGAGCCGCATATCTTCGTCGCCAGCTACGAATTCTGGTCGCCGGAGACGGTCGCGCGCCTGTATGGCGGCATGGAGGACAAGTACCGGTCGATCATACAGCTCTTCCCCGCCATCCAGACCGACCTGATCTGGAAGCTGTGCCAGAGCGGATCGCAACCCGCAGGGCTGGGCGAGGCGCTGCGCGGGGAAGGCGTCACCTGCGCCGAGGTGGACCGCACGATCAAGGCGGCCCAGAAGAGCGATGCCTTCAACGGCTTCAAGCGCCGGGTCCACGGCGAACGCGCCGATGCCGAGAGCGCGGTGCGCTGCGCCCGGGGCATCCACGTCCCCACCGTCTGCATCGCCTCCGCCCGACGCACCCAGGCCGCAGCCATGTCGCTGGAAACGGTGAAGACGGTGCTGCGGGGGATCTGATACCGGGAACGGAGATCATCGACCTGTTTCCTGCCCCGGACTCGATCCGGGGCCTTTCAGGGCGAGACACCCCGTGGCAACCTGCGCCGGATCGGGTCCGGAGCAGGGTCGTCGACCGAAACGGCGCTCGTCTCCGACACGAAGACCGCCGAACGCCATTCCCATCCATGCAGCACCATTGCATGATGCGACGTATCCGGGGCAGAAGAAGGGGATGGAACATATCACCTTCACGGCGGGGACGGCATCGTGCGCATTCTGATCATCGGCGGCGGCGGATTCGTCGGGCAGAAACTGGCCCTGCGGCTGGCCGACCTTGGCACCCTGCGCGGCGAGGACATCGCGCATATGGCGCTGGCCGATATCGCCGCCCCCACAGCCATCGAGGCCGATTTCGCCGTCACGGCGCACACGCTCGACATCGCCGACCGCGAGGCGGTGGATGCGATAGTCGCCGAGGACTGGGACGTGATCTATCACCTCGCCGCCGTGGTCAGCGCGCAGGCGGAGGCGGATTTCGTGACCGGGATGCGCACGAACTTCTTCGGAACCTTCAACCTGTTCGAGGCGTGCCGGGGCCGGGTGGAAACGCCCGTCGTCGTCTACGCCTCCAGCGTCGCCTCCTACAGCACCGATGTGCCGCAACCGATTCGGGACTGGACCGCGACGACGCCCCAGACCAGCTACGGCACGCAGAAGGCCATCGGTGAATTGCTGCTGAACGACTACAGCCGCCGGGGCTTTCTCGACGGGCGCGGGGTGCGCCTGCCGACCGTCGTGGTGCGGCCCGGCAAGCCCAATGCCGCCGCCTCCTCCTTCTTCTCCTCGATCATCCGCGATCCGTTGCAAGGCGACCCGGCGATGTGCCCGGTGGATACCGCACAGGAGGTCTGGCTCGCCTCGCCCCGGGTGACGGTGGAGAATCTGGTGAAGACCGCCGAGATCGACGGCGAGGCGCTGGGCGGCATCCGCACTTTCTCGCTGCCCGGCATGACGATCACGGTCGCGGCGATGCTGAAGGCGCTCGGGGATGTGGCGGGCGAGAACGTGCTGGGTCTGGTGGATCACGAGCGCGACCCGAAGATCGAGAAGATCGTGCAAGGCTGGTCCAGCCGGCTGGAGACCGATACAGCGGATCGACTGGGGTTGGAGCGCGACGAGGATTTCACGCGCATCATCCGCGATTTCATGGCCGCCGACATGAGACCCGCGAGCGCATGAAGTAGAACTTTGCGTCCCCCCCCGACTTTCGCCGCACGGCGCAATGCGCGGGGTCCATGGCTCGACACATGCCGATCGAGACACTCTTCCCGAAGCGGCTGCGCGAGCCGGGCCGGACTTCACTGCGCGGGAGCGGGGTGGCGGAGAGACAGGGATTCGAACCCTGGGTAGGCTTTCACCCACAACGGTTTTCGAGACCGCCCCGATCGACCACTCCGGCACCTCTCCAAGAACGGGTTCTAGCGACCCTGTCACGGGATGCAAGCGTTTCTGCACGCTGCCTCCCGCATTTTTTTCACGGCGTACCGATGCGGGCCTGTTCGTCCTCGACGCAGGGTTTCAGACAGCGCATCGCCCGGTAGAAATTGCCCGCCAGACAGGCCGCGCGCGCGGCGCCGACCTTCTGCAACCGCGTCTCGTCGTGGAACGATGCCTCCAGCGCGTCGAGGGCGAGGGTGAGGTCGTAGGGTCCGCCCGGTTTCGCGGCCACGCCCTCCAGCGCCTTCTGCGCGGCGTAATAGGCGCGGGTCGACGGGCCGATCACGTCATCCTCGCCCAGGGCTTCGCGCAGGCGCAGGACCGAGGCGTCGTCGGTGCGGATGACGATCTGGGTGCGGCGGGGGCCGTTCTCGACGATCACCCCGTTGATCAGCACCTGCTCGCGCGGGGCGAGTTTGAGGGCGAGTCCCGACATCGGCATCTTCCTTCATGGGCGGCGCGGGGGTGGCTCCCCGGCAGTGCCGACTACAGGGAGGGAGACTACGCGCTTTTCCTCAAGACCGCGTAAATCCGCGGGTGCGAAACAACCGACCGGCGACCAGGGGCGTGAAATACATCGGAAATTGGTAAAGCGCGACATAGAGCGAGAACAGCGCGTTCTCGGGCGCGGCGGCCAGGAATAGCGTGACGTTGCGGTTGCCCCACAGGATGCCGATGGCCCCCGCCTGCCCGTCGGTCACGGCACGGCGGGCGGCGCGCCGGGCGGCGCGCCGGCTG
>ENA-ORXC01001847-ORXC01001847.1-marine-metagenome-genome-assembly--contig:-NODE-1847-length-12005-cov-4.233903_pt1 | contig 12005 bp, 11 predicted proteins | sample MGYA00237865_ERZ511478 | MGnify/ENA metagenome assembly ERZ511478 | reverse complement strand
GGGGGGGGGGGGGGGGCGGCACGCGCAGCCCAGCACAACGACCGGCCACGAGCAAGACGACCTCGTCGACGGACGTGGATTGGGCGGGAAGTCGGGCACGACGGTGGTGGTGATGGAAACGAGCCGCTACACCCACCGTCTCCACTGTCGGTGTGGCCACAACAAGCTTCCCCGCGCGCGACCAACGGACGCACCCACTACAAGGAGGCGCGGACCCTTTGACCGGTCGGGTGCGTGGCTGGCGGTAGCGGCGGGAGGGCCCGCACGCCAAACGACGACACGTCACTCTGTGTGTGTGCCCGCACGGGCGGCCAAGTCGATACCGAGGCACAGATTTGGACACGACGCGCCTGCCTCTTGACGACCTCCGGGCCACACCCGATGCGGTGCTCACAGCAGCGGGGGACAGCAGACCACGAGCTCCGGACCACCGTGAGTGAAAGCACGGCGGGCAAGGCGTGATTGTGCTTGGAAGCCGCCGCCGTCACCACCAGCACGCACCACGAACCGGGTGGCGTGGCTCGCCAAGACGGGCCCGCCCGCGCGTCGCCACACCACGTCAAACCCACGGACGAATGACGGGGCCCTGCGCAGGAGAGATTCAGCTGCACGCGCGCGTCGTGCCTGTCCCCCCCACCAAGAACACAAATGGGCCCACGATGGCAATGAGCTCGGGCGTCCGCGCGCGAGAGAAACCGGGAGAGCCCCCGTGGATGCGGCGCGCAGGGTCCCGTCCAGCCGAGCCTGGCGTGGAACCGGAGCCACGCCGGCGCGCCACGCCGCACGTGCACGCCGTCCGTGTCTCACCGCCCAGCTCACGCGCGGGGCCACCACCGACGGGCGGGGGGGTGCGAAACGACACCAGTGCGTGAGCGCGCGCGGGCGCGACGGGAGCGTAGCACCGGCCAACGCGCCGAGAGCTCTCCCCTGCGACAAAGACCAAACTCAAAGGCGACAACAACCGCAGCAGGCAGACGTACGGACCGGCACCGCGGCTGCCAGCGCCACGTACGCGACGGGCGGCCCGACGCGGATGTGACTCGGACGCAGCAGGGCACGACGCCGGGCAGGGGTGGCGGCGCCGGCGGCGTGCGGGCAGGTGGGCGTGCCACGGGAGCGAGGTGGCACCCGCGGCGGGAGGCGCGCTCCTGCACGGCGCACGCTGGTTGTAGGGTGACCGTCGTGGGCCGGCCTGCGCGTGATACGACAGATGACCGAAGGGAGCACACGCGGCTGCTACGTGCACGCTTGTCGGACCGGGCGCGCCGCTGGCGTTTCAAGGGGGGGGGGGCCGACGGCGCGACGGCGCGACGACGCCGCCCAACACACCACCGACAGCAGCGCCGGGCCACTCCCGTGGGGCGAGGGGGTGCGGTGCGCAGGTCCGGCTCCTTCGGAACGCGCGGCACATGGCGCGCGAAGAGCTGCCTGTGGGGCCACGCACGAGCCCAGCGCGGGGTCCCGCGCCAACGAACAAGTGGCAGCCGGTCGTGGAGCTCTGGCCCCCCCCCCTCCTCGTCGCCCCGCAGGTGGTCATCCAGCGACCTCGCCTGTTGGCGTCGAGCACGACGGCCCACAACGGGCTCCGTGCCAAGTGGTTTACATTCGAGCAAGGCCCCCCTCAGGATGTGCCCGTTGAGGGGTACATTCGCACGGGAGACAGGCTCGCTGGCCCGCCTGTCAAGGTGCGGGAACAAGGCAGGAAAACAGCGGCATCAGGGGGGGGGGACTGTGAGCCACGCAGCGTCGCGGCGGACCGCCCCGCTCTCAGGAGCGACAACCTCGCCCACCGCCCCGGCCGGTGCTGGGGCCCACAGAGCGCACTCTGCCCCCCCTCCCACCCGTCTCAGCTCCGACAGCGTGCGTCAGGTCGGCGGCGAAGGAGGGCAGAGTGGAACGAGGCTGCGGCGTGGTTTGACCCACTGCAGAGGTCTTGCGGGGACCATGGGTGTGAATTTTTTCACCGCAACCGCGTGGCCGTGCTCGTCAGGCAGGGGTCCAATCGACTAGGAGCCATGGAGCTGCTCTTCGAGGGGGGGAAGGAGGTTGGGATTGATTTGCGATTGCTCTAGTGTTCGGATACCCGGCGCCCCCATGGCGCTGTCGTTGAAGCGCGCTGCGCCTCATCGGTGGGACAGGCGCACAGCCTTTCCGTGGCGTGGTGGCGGCCGCTCTGTGGCGAACCTTTTCCGAGCGCGGTCATCGGGCTCTGGGCGCCGTGCCCTGGACGGCGGATTCGTGGCCGCAATCTGTGTCGAAACGACAGGAAGTCAACTGGGGAGTCTTGGCGTGACGCATTCGACGGAAAGATGCTGATACTGAGCAAATAGCTCTCGAAACTTAACCACTGACACGTGAGTTGTCGCCAATAGGTAGCTTGCGTTGTGCGAAGAAACAAACAGCACAAGAACTCACAAAAGTGTGGGTGCTCTGCTCAATCGAACGTTCAAGAAGAAGAGTGGCAGCCACGACAGCTGGCCAGCATCTGCGCAAGATCCTTTGTCACGACCGGTCAAAGAGGACTCACACAGATGTTTACGCGTTTCCCAAATATGACGGTCGCTCAGGTTGGTGCGAGACTGTGCGACTCGAGTCGGGAGACCAATCTACGGACCTGTGCGCCCCATTGACGGCCTTTTGGCCGGGCCGGGGCGGGCGAGAACAAGCTTAATTTGGAGCGGATATGCATGATTCATCACCTCAAAACCGGGACTACTTGTTGCTCGTGCGGACTGCAACGCAGCCAGCATGACATCCCAAGCCGGCCACAGGGGCAGACACACGGGGGCGCGGTGCCTCCGCCGATTGGCGTCCTCCTCTCTGCCACGTCTTCCTGAGCGTGAATTTGAGCCGCTCATCTGAGGTCAGGTGGCTGACCTGCCTCAAACAGGTCAATCTGAATCTCGCCCCGCTAGCCTCCTCCATCACTAGACTCGTCCGAACCACCAGCGAGGCGCCACAAGGACGAAGGGCTGCTCACTACGGCGGCGGCCGTCAAAGATCTGCCTCTGCCTTTGGCACATGGATCAGGGTTGACAGTTCGCGTCAGGGTCCCTCGAATGCATGGGTTCAGTGCAAGCAGTCTGACGACACCGCGCCGTGCCGTGCCGACCATGCCGCTGGTACCCCCCCACACGCCGACCCAGACCGCAACACGGCCACACGACGCGCCACGCAAAGGCGTGGACGGAAGCGCCATCTGCGGAGGCCTGACACAGGAAAAAGCTGCGCGCTGCCGCAGCCGCAAACACCTGCGCCGCTGTCGTCAGATTTCGCTAGAACACCCATCGGAGGGGGTTTCCGGGCCCACCGGTCATCCACCGGATCGGGTGTCCGGTTGGAACAGATGGGCGCCCTATGCGGGGTTTTGCCCGGGCGGGTCGGGTCGCATCGGGCACAATCGGCGCCAGTCACGAGAGGAGAGACGCTGACAGCATCCAAAGGGCCAATCAGAAGGTTAGAAACTAGACCCCGCCGCACGCGTCATGTGACGGGGGAATGGTTCACACAAGGCCCAGCACGGGAATGTCGGGAGGATTTGATCGTTGGCGAGGATACGAGCACAAAACACACACGAACGCAGCGTCTGGGCGTGGTATCTGATTCTCTTTGCCCGCCTTTTGTGCCGTCATACGGCACCAATGACGCCAAGCGTGAGTTGGATGGAAAGAACCAACATGGAGATGATGATACATGTGCGAGTTGGGACAACGCGGGCAAGCTAGAACGCGCACCTGTGGCGCCTATCGGCGCCACTCTTGCTGCTGGGATTCGTCTGTGTGTGGCAGTTTGTACTGCAGTAGATGGGAGGGACATGCACCAAGACACAAGACCTATGAGCGTAAAACTACAAAAGACCATCTCCACCAATGGGCACAGGATCATTCACCATGCGGAGGCCGTCGAGCGGCTAGCCGGTGACCCAGCGACCGCTCCCACTCAGGCCGAAACCACCTACTCGTCCTCGTCCTCCTTGCTATCGTCTTCGCCATCACCGCCTTTACCCTCTCCGTCATTCTCGCCCTCTTCGTCTACGTCGTCGTCCCCTTCGTCGTCCTCATCGTCGCATGAGTCTTCGCTGTCGTTTTCGTCCGGCTCGTCGGCCGCGCTGGCACTAGTCCCGGCCGCCATCTACCCGCGGACGGCGATGCCAGAGGCCGCGCGGATATCCTCCTCGTCGAGCTCCTCCTCCTCGAGCTCCCCGTTCTCATCTGACGGACTACCGCCAGCCAGGCTGTCCGACGCCGCCCTCGCCTTGGCCGCCGCGTTTTCCTCCGAGTTCAGCGGGCGCGCCTTGGCCACCGCCTCGGCGCGGTCCGCCGAGAACTTGCAGCGGTCTTTGCTCGCTCCGTCGACCAGCAGCAACCCGCAGGAACTTGCCTGCTGCAGCTCGCCGTCCGTCGGTAGCCACTTGTGCACACGCTTCAGCTCCATCGCAAACTGCTCGTACATGCCGTCGGCGACGCCGCACCGGCGGCGCGACCGAGTTCCAGTCTCCTTCTCAAGGTAGTCACGAATGATTGCGGACGGGAGAGCAACATGGCCCATTGTGCAGCAGTTGTACTTGGTCTCTCCAACCGCCTTGGGGTGGACCACTCGCTCCGGCGCGCCGAGGAAGATGAGCTCCGCCTCCACGGCGGCCATGAGGCCATTGAAACCCTCTGGTTTCTTGGAGTACGCCTCGTCCTTGAGCCACGCCTTTGCCGCCTGGGCGCGCTCCGACTGGTCGGCGGCGATGGCTTGAGCCTGCTTCGCCGCCTCCGAAGTCTTCTTGGACGTCTTGGAGGCAGCCTTTCCGGTCTTCATAGGGCCCTTGACCTTGCGTGTGCGCTTTGCGGGAAGCTTGACGCCCGTGCCCGGGCACCAGGCCGCCAGTATCTTGGTCTTGAGCTCCTGGCTAAAGTGCGACTTAGACGAGACGATGAGCGCTGAGACGCGGGCCTCCTTGACGGTATTCTTGTCTCTCTTTGGGAACGTGCGCACGCTCAGCGCGTACGACGTGGCCTCGCGGTCGATCATGCCTAGCACCTCCTTCAGCGCCCGCACACTGTCATCGTCGCTGGCGGCGCCGCTGGGATAGACGCGCGTGCTGACGTCCGTCAGACCCATGTCATTCTTCATGTTGTCCTTGAACACTGAGCGAGCCGCATCCATGTTTTTGTAGTTCTTGTCGGCCAGCGCCAGCTTCTGTAGCATCGCAGCGCGCTCCGGTTCCAGCTTCCAAGCCGTCTCGTCGGTGGTCTTGCGGTCCCTCAGGTCGAAAATGCCCTCCTCGATCTTGGAGTTAACACTCGTGAGCCCGCCGGCCATGCGGTCGATCGCTTGGCCCTGCGAGTCGACGGTGCGTCGCATCTCTCCGACTTCGGAGAGCATCTCCTTGACATCGCCGCGCGTCATGGCAATGTCCTTGCGCATAGGGGCGACGGCCGCCGCGACGACACGGTTCAGATCATCCTCCCCAATGACAAGCAATTGGCCCTGGGGGTGGTGGTCACGCGGTTTGTCCACATCAATCGGCGTGGTGCCGCCATTCACGTCAGTAGACGACCGCCTGGCCGCCTTCGTGCGACCGCCAGCGCCCTTTCGGCGTTTCCAAGCGTCGGCCAGCCCGGCGGTGGAGCCTGCTTTGTGCTTGACGCCCATGTTCCCGGCGGCGTTGGCGGCTAGCGGGACGGCAGCTGCCTTTGAAGCGGAGCTGGAGAGAGCCGGTCGACGCAGGGCACTAGACGGAGGGATCGCTGTTGTGCGTGAATCCCGACGAGATCGAGGCGCGGCCGGCGGCGGCATCGACTGCTGCGTCGGCAGCGGGGCCGGTGGCGGCGGCATGGAGATGCTCAGAGACTGGCTGCGAACAGCCGGGAGGGTGGCCGCGTTCTGGGCAGAGGTAGCGGCTTGAGAGGCGTCGCGCCCCACATGCACCCCTGCCGCGCATTGACCCGTCAGAAAGAGCGGCGGTCGCGATGGCTGCGAGTGGGGCGTGACGAAAGGGAGCTGCGACGGCGCCTGCGGAAATAGAGGCTCCGAGGTGCCCACAGCCGCTGCCGCTGCCACAATGGCGGGCGCGACCGGCACCGCGCCACCGACCCGCATCAAGATGCCCGTGTTGCCACCCACTGCGTCAGCTACATTCGCCCGGTTGGGAAATGCAGCGGGAGCCGGTGACGGGCTCACCGCCGGCAGCAGCCGAGCGGACACATTGGAAACGCCGTTGGACGGCACACCCGCGGAGCCCCTCGCCGAGGCGTGCCGCCCGTTGTACCCGGTGGCCGGCACCGTCGAGTAGTTGTTCCCACCAAATCGCGGGGCCACGAGGGGGACGCATTTCTCCGCAGCCAGCGAACCAGGAGCGGACGGGGGCAGAGCACTAGGGAAGCTGTATCCACTTGCGTAAACAGCGGGGGGGCCAGAAAGATAAGCAGGGACCCCCGCGTACGGAGGGATTCCTTGGTTCGGCGCCTCGCCCGGGCCGCCTCGGTCGCCAAAGGTCGCGCCCATCACCGGGCGAGCGGCGCCGGACGCCGACGCGGCAGGGTCGACATGGGGCACGCTGCGCACGACCGTAATCTCAGCGTCACCATCTAATCCAGGCGCCGATGCCGTCGTGTAGCACCGGAGGTCGAGAGATTGGTCGTAGTCTGGTCCCATAACAGGTGTCATGGTCCGGGCCTGAATGCGCGGCGCCCCGAGGCGGCCATTCGCAGGCATCTGGCCGCCCCCGGCCATGAGAGATAGGGTGGCGGACCCGTAGAAGTGGAAGTGGAAAGGGTGAGGTGGTCCTCCCGGGGAGGGAAAACAAAGCGGCCCAGGAGCAACTGGGGGGCCGTCTCGTAGTCGGGGTAGTGGGGGTCGTGTGGAGAGGTGAGGGGAGAACGGTAGGGTAGCCATGTCGAAGCTGCCGCCGCGCACCCTTATGAGTGGGGGGAGAGGCTCCGAGCAGCCCCTGTAACCGGCCACCCACGGGCGGCGCACGCCTGCCCAGCGCACGCCGGCTCAGTGCACGCCTCTCCAGGGTGATCCTCTCCGAGTGCCTCCGCCCGCTGCACCCTCGCCCACCACGCGCTCACCCACCACGTGCGGCCAGCCAACGCGCGGCCGGACACCGCGCATGCGCGCCAACGCGCGGCCGCACACCGCGCACGCGCGCCAACGCGCGGCCGCCCTCCGCACGCCCGCCAACGGCGCGCGCTCGTCCGCCGCGCGACAGCCCAGCGCTCTCCCGTTCGTAGCGCCGCCGCCCAGGGCGGCCCTGGCCACCGAGCGCCCCGCTCGCGAGCGCGCCCAACGCGCTCCCGGACGGGAACCGGAGCTCCACGATTTGGGGCCAGTGCTGCGCCCGATGGGATGCACATGCGAAGGCAAAAGCGAAACCAAAGAGGAGGCACGCGGAACGAGAAAGCGCGGGGCAAAAACAAACGGAGAAGTGCTCGATGGTGGACATGGAGGCAGAGGTGGACCCAGCACACCAGCGGTGTTAGAACGAGCAGCTGCGGAAGGTGCCACCCGATCGGCCCCTTGTCCCAATCCACAAGCTGCCAGACGCCGCTCTCTCTGCGGACAGCTCACCAAGACACACCGATGCGCGGGGGCACCGGCGTCCGCAAAGACACAGAGTCGACGTACGTGGCGCGAAGAGGAACAGATGCAGCAACCGTCCGCGCGTGGGACGGTCAAACGGAAAAACCGTCTGGGCGCCGTCGGGTGCTCATAGCTCGTCTCGATCCGTCGTGTTAACCTCCTTTCCCCGCCCCGGTGGCCGTCGCGGCCTCAGAATCGATCCGATCCCCGCCGAGAGGTGGAGCGACATCGGGCGTCGTTGAGGGTGCCGAGGAGCTTGCGACGTAGCCCCCCTCATCATGTGCGTGTGTCACGGCTGACGAGGCGGACGCACGCGTTCCGGCTGAGTGCGTGTCAGAACGATGGAGGCAAGACAGGCTGGCCGTCCGTCAGATTTCCGAGATTGCTGTACTTTCAGGGTGTTTTCATCTGGGATTGAGTCATCAAGTGCGACTAACAATGAGCGTAACTCCGGTTTCGAAGGACTTATGTGCCCAGCAGTAACCTCTGTCGCATTTTGATCGATGTTAAGTGGCCATGAGCACCTGGGCGTTGTGTTTTCTTTTTGGAGCACTATTCTCTTCGCACTCGTTCCGAACGTGGTGTAGCACACAAGCTCAACCCCGTGCACTTGCGTCTCGTCAACGTTGATGAAGACAGTCCCGTGTGGGTCACCATCGCCTATGTCCCCGTGATTCCCACGTTGCCGCAGACAGCTGGCAAGGCACGGCCGCGGCAGCGCCGCTCCAACATCATCCAGCGCGTCCTGTACGCATCGCTGCGCTCGGCTATTGGCGCCAGCCACGGTTGGGTGGCCATCTATGACCCGGTCAACCAGCGTACACTCACGGCCTTCCCGCGTGTCCTGGCCTACCTCTGCGACCAGCCTGAGGAGCGAGCCGTCGTGTGCCTCAAACAAGGCCAGTGCGCCCACCCGTGCACCTGCTGCATGGTTGACCTGGAAGACGCGGGTTCGTCCACGGCTGTCAATGCTGAGGAGCGTGACGCTCTGAGGGGGCTTCAGAGCCAGTGGGAGGCCACCATGCACCGGCTGCGCGACCGTGAGACCGCCGGCAGGCTCGATTTGCAAGCGAAATACAGCTTGAACGCGAGCATGCCGGCGCTCGCATGCTTCGCCGGTCTCTCGACTGCCCCGTTCTTGATGTAAAAGATGATTGGATTCGACGCGCTGCATGTGCGTTCTGTCTCCCCCCTTCCGGTTGTGTTTCTTTGCTTTCGGGATAATTCTCTCGTCATGGCGGCGCCCCAGTGGCTCCTTTTAGCTAACCATGATCGTTTTTCTCTCTGTGATTATCTTTATGGGCGTCGATCTGGCTCAAGCAGGTCCTTGACCAGGGTGTGACGCGGCAGCTCGTCCACCGACTGATGGCCATTTTTCCGCACATGAAGCAAGAGTGTGAGCCACCGCTCAAGACGCGAAAGGCCACCGCTTGCGAGGCGAACGACCGCGGGAAGGAGCTGCATCGCCGCAGCCGGGTAAGCAAAGCACCTCCCGGGTCTGTGCAGCACCTGTGTGCTAGACATCTCACTTTCACGTGTTTTTACTAAAGCGTGCCGTGGCGCGGCCACTGCTACGCCCTGGCTTCCCAGGCGGTCTCCGTGTGTGACAATGTAAGAACTAGTTGTGCCAAGACTTGCACCAGATCCTTTTCCATGTTCGTCCCTTCTATTTCTTGTTTTGATCAGCTACTTCGTCACCGCAAAACAGAAGAAGCCAACCTTTTCGGGCAAGCAGCAACGGGGTGTGGTTTGAGCGCTGCCATTCATGTCGGCTGCCCTCTTCGGCGACACATGCGGTGGGGGGGAGCCATCTTCCTCAACAGGGACAAACCACACCACTGTGGACGTCGATGGAGGTGAACGCGCCGCCGCTGGTGGCGCGGCTGGACCGCGTCTTGCTCGCGCAGCGGGCGCCTCTGCTGGTTGCCCTGGGGCAGGTGCTGATGGAGCTGGCGTTGGCGATGCCGCAGTCGATGATGGATATGATGCTTATGACAATGAGGCGGCGGCGGATGTGTCCAAAGGATTCAAGTACGATTGGAATGCGTACCACGCAGCGTTCGGAGACATACCCGTGCACCGGGCGGTGACAACAATGTTTTCTGAGTACGCCGTCTTGTACTCGCGCATTGCGGGCCAGACCACAAAGTCGTTTCCACCTACCATGACGGTGGAGGAAGGGGCTGACATTGGCACGCAAGCAACTCGATTCATCAACGAGCTCGTCACATCTCTCCTCGGCCAAATCAACAGTACGAAAGTTCATCGGCTGCTATGTCACGTGTGCGAGTGCGTGAGGCTGCACGGCAACCTCAAGAACGGCAACACCAGCATGAATGAGACGATGCACAAGGAGGACAAGGCGTATTACTTGAAGACCAACAAGAATCCCAAGACAATCACATTCCAGTTGGTCAGGCAAGCGCAGGGCTCGCGCTCCTTGCTGGCGAAGTTGGACGCGGCGGACCGTGCCAGGGTGGACGAGCGCGCCCAAGGAGGTGCTGGTGAGCAGCTTGGTGGCCGGTCTTCTGACCGCCACCTCCTTTCGTCCCAGCGTCAACGTGTGCCAAGGGGAATGCGGTGTTTGAAGAAGAAACCGTACCACCTCAAGTACGTACCTGTCGGGAAGATTGCGCGTCGGCCGGGCCTCTCGCGTTTGTCGCAGCTGTTGGGGCTGCATGTCAACGACAAGGTGCGTTCGGTGAGCCAGGTGGCCATTGAAGGAGCTTTTGATTGCGGCGGGAAGGCCAAGCAGCTGCTGCGGTGCGCTGAGGAGATTCGAGGCTCGTCCTGGTACGACTCCATCATTTACAAGCCCACTTCTGGCTCGAACCATCGGTGCGTGGGGGAGGTACGTGCCATCATCCGGCAGGAATTGGGATATGCCGTGGTAGTCATGGAGATGGCGCCAGTTGACGCGGAGGAGGGGTGTCCGCTGGCTGCGCGTGGTTGCCAACGCTTGCGCTGGCAGAAGTGGGACGCGACGATCGAGTGTGCTTTGCGCGCCGTGCCGCTGGAGCGGGTCATTCGAGTCGTCCACGTCGTGCCCGACTTTGCCAACCTGGCCGCTAGGCGGGGGTTTGGCGCGACACCCGCCGCGCGCGACGCCCCGCTGCAGGACCGCATTAAGATGCGATACTGGTTGAACGCCTTTTATCCTTGGGAAGTGTAGTCTATGGTTTTCGCATTGCCTATCATCTTCTTGTACGATTGTGGGTAGCTGCAGTGACTTGACGGCGGTGGGGGGTGGTGTCATTTCTCGCAGACCCACATGTGTTTGGATTTTTCTCGCGCGCCCTCCCTGCCGACCACCGGGCAGCCGATGGCGCCGGAGACAACTTCGGCACCCTCAGGCCGTTGCCGCTGGAACGCCGCCACCGACGCCGCCGCGCCACAGTTTCCGTCGCCGCCGCCACGCCTCCACTATCCCCACGCCGCCACCACTGACACGCCCTCTCCGATGCCGCGGCATCGTGGCCGGTGCTACTGCAGCGCACCCGCCACTCCCGCACCGCCGCCGCCGCGGCGGCCTCTCCCAGTGAGCCGCCGCCGCGCGACTGCGGCAGACTGAGGCCGCAAAAGCGCCACGAAGCTGTCGGCGCTGCCGCACGGCCACTGAGGCCACCCCACGGCCACGGCCGCAGACGTGTCAACGCAACTTCGACATGACCGCGTGGCCGCGGCCGCTGCGGGGCCTCCCCAATCACGAAAAAGCCACCGCCACGCACCCTGTACGGTTGCACCGCCGTCACAGGGGCGCCGAAGCCGCCCCTCGGCCGTCGCCGCCGCCTGGCACACGCGGCGGCAACGCCGCTGCACCGGAGCAACGGTGACGCGACTGGGTCGCCGTTGCCGCGGTACGGCAGCCTTCACCATAAAGGCGCCCCCCGCCGCGCACCTGCCTCCGCGATGCTTGCGGCGCCAGTTTTTTTCCGCCGTGGCTCCCCCGCCGTGATCACGGTGCCGCTGTAACCGGTTCCGCGACCGAAATTCGTAAACGGCTCCGTCTCAGACACCCCGCCGTCGCCGCCGCCACATCGCCGTTGCGGTCTTGCGCCCAGGGTGCGGCTGTGGCCGTGTCGCCGCGGCCGTGAGCGCGGTGCCAAAACAACACGCTGTCGCCGCTGGCACGCATTTGCGGCTCCCGCAAAGCCACCAGCGTCATGGGAGCGCCGCCATGAACGCGCCGCCGCCGCAGAGCTGCTCCTCCGATGGCGGCCCTGCTGCTGCCGCACCGCCGTTGCCACCGCGGGATTGCCAACATGGCCGAGTAGTCGCCGTCGCGGGCGCGCTGCCGCCACTGGGTTGGCGCCTCTGCCGCTTACTTGTGCGACAACGTCGCCCACGTCGCCGCCATCGCGGCCATGCCACGGTCCTCAAGCTGTCGCTGGTGCTGCGCCGGGGGAGGGGGGGGGAGGTCTCCGTCGAGC
>ENA-ORXC01001846-ORXC01001846.1-marine-metagenome-genome-assembly--contig:-NODE-1846-length-12005-cov-4.571848_pt1 | contig 12005 bp, 11 predicted proteins | sample MGYA00237865_ERZ511478 | MGnify/ENA metagenome assembly ERZ511478 | reverse complement strand
CCCCCGCGGCTGGAAGCAGCGGGTGCCGCGCCAGGCGCCACACGGCAGCGGGTGCCATGGAAATCCCCATCACGCCCAGATGTTGGGTGATGATGCATCGTGAAGTGGGCGGCCGAGAGTAGAAATTAGGTCCACAATGCAATTTCAAATGGGGAAGTATCACAAGTCAAGCCGCAGCTGGCCGTCGATTTGATCCGAGGGGGCCACCTCCGAGCGCTCGGCCGACACGGTGTGGGTACAGTCAGGGTTGTCAGCGTTTGGTTTGGTTTTCAAAACGTGAACGGAATTCAACCTGATTCACTTGAACGGTGGAGCGTTCAGGTTGAACCTAACAATGCGAAGAGCGTACTTCGTACACGTGGTACTCAATATGCCACGTTTCACAGTACTTAACGTTGTGCTGCTGCAGTCGCCGAGCTCGCTGTGAGAGTGCGAACCAGACAGCCGAGTCCGGGCTCAGATGTGGGGCACAGCGCCTCGGAAATTATCGAGGTCAGAAACTGCGATACACTTGAGAACACTGTTATTTCATCGCTCTCACGGTCTTTCTATTTCTAGAATTTTGGTGACGTGAGCCTGTCATGGCCGATCCTTGCAACGCAAGTATAACACCTGCGCGTCATACGGCTGATAATGTCGAGCAAGGCTGCCAACATGTGTCGCGCTCGTCTTTCAGGGATAATGCGATAATCCCTGCTCTTGTCTGTCTGGAACACTGCCGCAGAGAATGTAGAAGCAACGCAACATAGATCTAGGGTAACATAACTTGCACACGCTCGGGTGTTGTTTCACTATAGGTCACGACAGCAACTTGCCATACGTCACTCCAACAAAGCGCACCCTCGACGACCCGCGGCCGGGGAGCTGCCTACTCCCACGCTGCACGTACCGCTTGGAGTACAGCAGCAGTGCGAGGTGTCGTGCGCCGCATGGTGTCGTCTGCAGCGGACAATGCCCCGACGTACTGGCTGCCTTCCCCACTAGACTTAGTAAAACCGCACCGCGAGCAAGGCGCCAGTGCCTGGTGACCACGCAGCAGCGACGACTCAGACACCTGCACATAGTCGGCCACAAAGAAAGCCACATCCAGCAGCACACGCACAGGGAGTCCATCGCAGTCCTTAAGCAACCACCCCGTCGTCGTCCCCATGGTAAGGTCCTCCGTGATGGCACGGAGCACGTCGTCGGAGCAGCTGCTGGGCGGTGTGACCGAGATGGTGCGGACGGCATGCCGGCCGACTCGATCACCTACCATCCACCCAGGGTAAAACATGTAAACAGCGCCCGCCGACACCTTACGACCCAAACGGCAGATGAAGTCGTCCGAGTAGAAGGCGACCACGACGTAAATTGTACGGGGGACGCCAAAAGCAGCGTCGACCTCGACAGCCCGACGAGCACCCACTAACGGAGGATTGGCGACACCAGCTCGTGCACTAGGATGCACTGCCAGAATGGTGGTTGGGTCGTGCTGACCCCCCCCAGCAAGCAGCCACACAAAGCCATCTAGGAAAGGCGGAAGCCAGTGGCGCCCGACAATGCGTCCCACCTCAGAATCATCGGGTGCCGCGCACACCACCACCAGGTCACCGGCGTGCACTTCATGGTTTTGGGAAAGCCCATACTCCGCGCCCGCAAAGAAGATCCGGGAGATCCGCACCTAGTGGTGAACAGCGCCGTCGTCGAGCACCACGTCGACAAAGCTGGAAACCCCGAACCGCCGCGACGCCAGGCCAAAGCAAGGCAGGTCGGGGCCCGGCGACAGCGACGCGGCCCGGTTCTGGAAAACCTTGGTGTCATAAAACTCGGGCTCTAGCTCCCGCGACGTCTCGTCGCGGTTGTCTGCAACGAAGAAGCGGTTGAAAGTGGCCGCAGATTGAAAGTCCGGCTGCACATGAGCGCTCGGCAGGACGTACAAAAAGGGTGGTTGCGTCTCGGACTCACACAACGGGAGGCCACAGGTGCGCATCACCGCAGGAGCGATCGTTTCGCGTACGGTTGTGACGCCGGGAATCCGCTTCCCCGGTGGGCGGTCGTGGTTGATGAATGCCCGTGCAATGTTGAACGTCCGCTCGGTGAAATGACCTGGTCCGTGAAGGAGTAGAAACGAAAAGAAGTCCTCCATCGTTCGGAATGGACATGAGCCCGGTGCCACGTCCTCTTGCTCTCCAAACTCAGCGCCCATTTCACCGGGTGGGTCGTCCCATCCACCGGGCTCGCCGCCGCCGCAACCATCGTCGCCCTCCTTGCCATCGATGACCTCGCCGTCGGTTGTCGACGATGCATTTTCGGATGGGGAGGCGCTAGCGTCCTCGCAAAAGAACTGCCACGCTTGCTCTACGTTGGGCCCATCCCAAACCCCACTTGCTCCTCCAGGTACACCATCAACCAGCGGCGCGCCTCGTGGTTCGGCGTCTGCCGCACCGGCACCTAAAGAGTCTTGGTGGGGGCAGGGTAGCGGTGGTGGCCCAGGAGGCAGCGTTGGCGCGCGGGGAGGTGGAAAGAATTCCGGTTGAGAACTGGGTGATGGTACAGGCGTGAGAGGTGGTGTGGAGAGGTGAGGAGGGGTGGGTGTAGGCGCCACACCATGGACGCCGGCGCCCAACCCAACATCTCGTGCACAGCCGCCACTGCCTAGTGAAGGAGTGACGGGGGCAGCCAACGGGGGCACTCTCCCTGCCGTGTGATTGGCTGGCGAAGGCCCGACGTCGTCGTCATCCGACTCCTCCTCGGGGTTGTACTCCTCAATATCGACCGAGAGGGGAGCTCCCTGCGCCCGAGACCGAAATGAGCGGCCCATTATACTTCCATCTCAGATAGCAATAAACACAGCACAGAAGCAAAACAAGCTGCCAACTCGGGCAAGATCCGCGTCCGCGTCAATACAGAAGAGGTCAAACAGCTGCTACGTAAGCTCGCGGCGTGCACTCATGATCGCCACCATGACAAGACATACGAGAACGGGGAGCAATCACTGTCCAACAAAGGCACGACAGTGCGCACATTGTCAACCCCGTCGCGGACCCCAAGAAGTGCCACCGTCCGCAACCGCCGCCCAGATCTGGCCCCCAGAGCCTCCTAGGTACCCGCTTCTCCCCGTATAACTTACCTACGATGGACCAGCAGCACTTGGCTAGGCAACCCCCGCTCTCAGTCTCGGTCGTGGTCGAGCTCGAGAAAGGGACATGCAACGAAGAGGGCCTGGGAGCCGTCGTTCGTGCCTGTACCCGCGTATTAGCGAGCAACGCGAAGACCTGCCGCATAGGCTCGGAGCACGTCAGTGGACTCGACGGCCCATGTATTCAGGAAAGTCCCCAAGCATTGATTGAATTTTCTTTTTTCAAGATCAACTCCCTCCCGATCATATCGTTGATTCTCTTTATATTTCTCGCTGACTCTCGGCAACTCGGGGATGGAAGTGCATAGGAGGGCTTGTCAGCTGTGGTCGTCCCCTCACCGACATTGGCACTACCTCTGGCGTACGTGTGCCGGGCAAGCTTCCGCATCTTGATGTGCATTGCAACGACCACGGCCGTCAAGGGACCGTGGGGGGGGAGCCAGAGAGGACACCCATGCGGGCTTCCGCCGGTGCCCACTGCGAGGTGGTCGCGTCCTTTGCCGTCGAGTCTTGCGCAGGAGCGGTGACTGGAGGGCTGCTCGGTGCTGCCTAGGAGGAGTTAGGTAGTCGCCGCATGGGAGTCGTGGGGTGGCGCCGCGAGGCTGTGAGGCGCATTTTGAGGCCTCCGCGGCGCGCCACACCGCTCCAACCAGCACCGTACCACACCGCCCTGGCGCCCCGAACGTAGTGGGGGACGCTCCCACGCGGGAGGGGAAGGTGATGTAGCGCTCTCGGAGGAGCGGTTGCCACTGGGGAGACGCTGGCGTTGACGATACGGCCTCTCATCATCCCTGCTCGTACCCCCATGGCCCCCTCGACTCGGAGCCCACAGCAGCACCCAGCCCCTGTGTGGCACGTGCACTTTTCCCGCTCTCCGCCGTCGCGATAGACGGCGTGGAGCGGTCGGGCGGGCTGTCGGCAGGGCGTGAGACTTTCCAGCGCTGGCAGAAGTGGTGGCGCGACGCGCTTTTTTCCGAGCCTGGGCAGGTTTTTGGGCAAGCGGTGGCGGGGCCAGGTACAAGAGGACGCCGGCCGGTCGTTGTAGCCAAAACTTGGCTGCTCCTCACTACACACAGCACGCCCTTCTCCCCGAGTACCGCGCTGTCATCCATCCTCTTTCCTCCCATTACCCGCACCACCCCCTGCTCCTACCACCGTGTCGCCGACGTCATTTCCCCTCGCTCGTCGGTCGGCGCGGCCGGAATGATGCAGCGGTCCAAGCGGACCTGTGACTCTATCGGGGAGGGCGCCAGTGGCAGCGTCCGCTCGCTGACGGACGCCGACATTGCCGCCATCGTCAACACCATGGAGCCCCGCATGACCGCCAAGGTGATGGGATCTATTGCCGACGGGGTGGTGGACGTGGTGGCGGACAAGGTGGCCTTGTCGGTCGCGGAGAACGTGGCGTACAAGATGAGCGACGAGGTCATTGATGAGTTGACTGATAAGGTGGCCGTCAAGGTGGTCCACGAGGTGGCGGACTCGGTGGCGCTCAAGAGTAGCGATTTGGTCCCGTCCGACGCTCGCGTCCAGATCATTATCGAGCCCATCTGCGCCGCGCTGGCGGATGCTGTCGTGTCGCTTAAGGAGGCCTTTCCTGAGGTGGCCGAGCTGGCCGCTGCGGTGGCTGTTCCCGTCGTCGGGGCTGTACATGCTGCTGCTGCGCAAGCTGCGGTCCCCGCTCAGGTGTCCTTGGCTTGGGAGCAGATGAGCATGGACCAACTGCGCATGGAGCTCAACCGCGTCGCACCGTGGCGCGTACTGCGCCCCGTCGACAATGAAGTCCTCAACCGCTTCATCCCGCTGCTGGCCGCGGAGAACTGGGACGTACTGTCGGAACTGTGCCCGCAAGCCCGCCGCGGGCCAGGGAGCAACCAGTTTCCGCACCGCGGCGCTGACCGCATGGCCTACAAGACGATGAAGACGGTCAAGCAAAAGGTGTCGGCGTCCGGGACTGTGCCCGAGATCTATCGCGACTGGATATCCATCCGGGAGAGCGACAAGAGCCTGCGTCACCAGGCCTACGTCGCTCGCACTAGGAACTCGCGCAACGACGGCCGTTCCCGCATGCGGCGGATGGGCTACAAGCGCCTGTGGTACGCGTGCGAAAACCGCCACCGCCCTGGTGTTGATATCAAGATGTTACACCCCAATGCGGTCCAGCCGCCCCCCTCCCAAGCGGCGGATAGCGACTATTTCGCCTACCAGCGGTCTGTCGTCGTGTGCGCTTCGGGTCGCCTGCAGCCCGCGGAGGATAACCAGCGCACGTCGGTGCTCAAGACGACGGCCTGCCTGATGACAGACGCCGAGGACCTGCTCAACGAGTACGCGCGCACGACGTTCTCCTGGCGCGACGAAACGCTTGCGGCCGTAGCCCGCAATATGCGCGGCATCATCGAAGACGTCCAGTTCAACTGGAACGAGCTATGCCCCGCTGACAACGTGGGCACGCGCACGAACGGCCCTGGGTGCTGGCGTTTGCTGCTTCCCCGTCTCACCACGCGCGCGGACGTTGCCGTGGAGGTACAGACCTTGTCTGAGGACAACATGGACCTGCTCGACGCCGGCCTCGCTCTTCACGACGTCCCAGAGCACGTCGGCGTCCTCGTGGGTGGTGACGACGACGACTTTGGCATGGACGAAGATGAGTAAGTGGACGTCGGTGGATACTTTGTAGGGCGGCTTCTGGGGGCGATAACACGACGGCAGATTCGCGACAGCCCGGGCTTGGGTTGGGCACCTTCTGAGCGTGTTTGCATTGTATGTCTTTGTAGTGGCCAGTGCCGAGCGGGTGGCTCTGGGGGGCGGGGACGTGTTGACGAGGGGGACAGCAGCGGGAGGATCGTTGGTACTTTACGGGTTTTATTCTTGGAAAACGACCGGTTTTGTTTTCTTCCACTTGTTCTGAGGTGTCTCCCCAGTTCCATTTTTCCCGACGGGCCGCTTTGAACGGGAGCCGCAGTGCGCAGCGGCGCGTGGCGGCCGCCACCGCCTCGGCTCCGCCCCCCAGCCCGCGCCGCGCGTCGGCAGCCACTGGTCGCTAAGACGGGAACACCGTAGAAAAGGAACGCGGATGCACTCAGCCACATGGGGCTGCCGAACATACTTACTTTCTCGTATTCCACTACCCGCATCATAGGTCGCTCGTGTCCAGCTGTGCTTCATACGTCATGCCCTACGATGACCTTGCCGGATATCCGCGACTACGACTCAACACGACCCACTCGTTCTTGTCACTGTGCGTTGTGCAGGACATGACATCGTCCGCAACGCAATCCATGCCACAGTTGTGCATCGCCAGAGCACGCCTCACGTTGGACCTCATCTTGAGAAACATGTACGACTCCTCCCTCAGCTCGTGTACATCTCCACAACCACCCAGGCGTACCAATGGCTGCACAATGGCGCCTGGAAGCGATGGAGAGGCAGAAAACAGAGCAACCACTCGGAAGAAGCCAATACGCTCATCTGCGTCATGGATCCGCCCCGCCACATTGACAGCCGTCCGACCAGTGGATCCAGACACGAGTACCGAGACCGCATCCCCCAAGCTCAGCCCATACGCATCACCCCGGCTGGCTCGGCTGTACCAAGCCATGGTCGCTGCTGCTCGCATGTATAACGGCGCCACAAGACGAGCACCGCGTGGTACAGCGTCCGCCGACAGTTGTTTGCTCACAGCCCACTGTGCAGAGGGCTGCGACCAAAGAGGAAGGGCAGAGGCCATGGCGCGTTTGACCCCTACATGTTCCATCCACGAAGAGGGCACGCCAAAGGCCGACGGCTCCAGCGCCAGACGAGAAAAAAACTCAGACAGCTGCATTTGCCGCATAGCGCGCCCTGCGTCGTCTTGCCCATTACCCCGGGAAATAGCTCTCTTGAGAGGCTGGTGGGCCCCCTCCAGGCCCATCTCAGAGAAGTGTCGAGCATGGCCAACGCCGCCGGCGGGCGACACAATGTGCCCCACTTCCCGCATGCGGTGAAGGTTGGGTACGTCCACCGCTCGCTTCAGCAGCACGCAGTCGAGTCGCTCGCAAACGCGCGATACAGCGTGCGTGAAGAGTTCCAGCTGCGCGGCCAAGTGCTCGGGGCCTAGGCGTGCACGGCACGCGGTAGCGCCGTCCAGCGGCACGCGCGGGTAGTTGTAGAGGTTGACCGTCCAGTCTTGTAGCAGCTCCAGGAGCTCGAAGCCAATCGCAATGGGTGCCTGCAGCGGAGAGTGCACTGGCTGTCGCAGCACTCTGTTAAATGCAGTAGGAGCGACAGTCAATACAGCTGCCCATTCCGAGATGGTGAGCCCGTTAATCTTCTTTTTCTTATGATTGTAGACCTGCGTGCGCCGTAGGAGCGCCGCACGTAAGCAGTCCCGTAAAGAAGCCTCCACAGCACTCCTCTGCTGCTCCGATAGAATAAAGAAAAGGGCGGACACCAGCTTTCTCGTCATACCGTGGAACACGAGGTGATCAGGAGCGGGCAGTACGGATTGATGCCCGTCAAAGTGCCCGTCTGGGAAGGCTGCCGCCCATACATGGAAGATTGCCCCGTCCGTGTGCGGGTACAGTCCTAGCGACTGCAGACCGATCTCCATCTCGGACGGCATGATGACCGCAAGAAGCCAACTCGTTCGCCCCCAACGAAACCCGATGCGGCCGCACCACCGTCCCCGCCCGCCCTCAAAGAGCCACCTTCCGCGCCCGCGCGGCGCCCGCGCGGCGCGCGTCACCACAAGACCGCGACTAGACGACGTCGGTAGACGGTGCAGATGTGCGCGATACAACGCTGCAGGTGGAGGTGGGGATGGGACATGGGGTTCAACGCTAATGTATTTTTCTGTAGGCTCCGAGGGCAGACCACAGCTGCAAAGACCACAGCTGCACCAGTACGGGCGCTCACGAACCGTAGCCGCCGCGCTCGAATGATGGAACCTGACTCAAAGTAGCAGGGTAATGTAACAGGGTAATGTAGACAACTATGAGGTCAAAACATTCACTTAGATGTCGCTTGCCTCTCTTTGTCAGCAAGGCTGACGGGTTTGGTGCGCTGAAGAGACCAAGCCATTGGGTGAGCTTGAGGTGTACCCTCGTGGCCTCGGATGTGTGTATGTACCGAGCACTGTCGCGTAGCCATCACCGCCCCGTCGGGTGCTTCCCCCCCCCCCGCCTTCTGCCTGGGAAAAGGACGGCGTTCGCTGTCGCGGCGGCCGCGGAACTCCCGCCTCGTCACCCGAGTGGTAGCTGCCGTCGCCACTGCTTCCACTGGAGCGGCATACATGCCGTCGCCGCGCCTGTGCGGGGAGGCCTGAAAGCTGCCGTTCGGCGGCGGATTCCGGCCACAGCTGTCAGGGGTGTCACGGCGGCGACGGTGGACGCGCCGTAGGCCTGAGGTGGACGTCCGCCCCATCGAGTGGGCAGCACCACGACTGGCCATCTACCTTCTGCACCCCTCCAGTCGTCAGCGAGGGGGATGGATCCATGCAGCCCGACGGAAGAGGCCGTCGACATGATCTCCCCGGTCGTTGTCGATACGACTAGCCCTGTCGCGGAAGGGGCTGTTGGTGTCAGCACCGAGAGCGGGGGGAGGCCGGACGGTGCTCCATCCTCCAAGGAGCTTACGGCTCTGTCGTCCACCGTCCGTCGGCTGGAGAAGAGCGCGGCCGCTGCGACGGCTGCATGTGCCAGTACCAAGATGCGCATGGACAATATGGAGCTACAGTGGCAGCTAGCGTCTGTGTCGCTGTCGGGGCTGAGCGCACTTCAAGATGTCCTGCCATTTGATTGGTTTGCTTTGGGACGTGCGTTGGCGGCGTGCCTGCGCTCTCGTCTGCTCGAGCGGCTCCGTGTTTGTCCACCCCGCAGGGTGGTGAGCAAGGGTTCCTCGCGCAATCCGGGTATGCTCGTCTTTGAGGTCGACGGGACGCGACTGCCCATGGAGCAGCTCGTGCATGAAAAGAACCTGGTCTGCTCAACGACTTCTCATTCACGTTCGGCAGTGACTACGAGGACAGTGTCATTGAGTGGCCTCAGTGGTTTGGCTCACGCATGCTCCATGTCGCCGTCTGTGGTTCATGCGGCTAAGCGTCGCTCGTTTGAGCACAAGAACAGGCAAGTGATTACTCGGGTACTACTCGAGCAGTACCGGCACATCGACGGGCGCGCGTTTTTTGTGTGCGGGCGGCACCCTGAGCGTCGTGAGGTGGACGTCGCCGTGCGAGCCACCGAGAGATGGGACGACCGGAACAAGAAGTACGAGTCACCTTTGGTGCACAACACGATGGGTAGCAGCGAGTTACCAGGTCTGGCCACTTCCTTCCCTGGCAGCCTATCTTGGAGAGAGAGCCGATCGAGCGGGGTTGATGGGGGGGCAGATCTGGGTGGGGCTCCCGGTAAGCTCCTAGTGACCTTTCCATTTAGCGTCGTGCGTGGCGTGTGTCCTGGTGTTGTCGCTTTGTTGACATAATCAAGTATGCTTTTCTCCATTCATACCAACGACAATGTGAAGGCCCCCTCAAGGTCCTCAGTCCAGCCAACAGGCCCGAAGTACTGACGTCGCTCGTCACACCAAGTCTACCGCGCCCCCCTCCGACAAGTGGCCATGGCGCCGCACGGCGACAAAACTCGCGGCACGTCACGGAAAATGCCGGCATGACGCAGCATGTCACGCAATGCCCGCACCACTGAGCATGTCCCGCAAAAAGCTCGCACAATAAGATGGAAATCTGCTTCCTCTGGCAAAAGTGTCGAGCAGGGTGAGACGAGACGACTGCGAATTCGACAATTCTGGAGAAGTTCTAGAGAAGGGAGTACAAATTCTTGAAGATGCGTGCAGTGGCACACGCGAGAAGGATGACCTCTCCTGATGGCTTGGTTGGGTTGCTGATCCGCTCTGGTCGACCTCAGGCGCGGCGTCACATAACACCGCGGCGAAGCGTTCTGTGCGAGTTGCCCCGGTGAGGCGGTCAGCGCCGCCCCCGACGCCGTCACGGCGCGCACGTACGGGTAGTCGCCGGTCGGGAGTTTGTGGGTGAAGAGGTAGATGGGGGAAAAGGCGGCGGCGCCGTTGCCGGGCGCGACGCGCACGGACGTGCCGACGGTTACGTCGGCGAGGCGCACGATGGCGCCGTCGACGCGCTCCACCGTCGAGGCGGCGGGGAAGCAGTCGGCGTTGGCGCGGCCGGCCGTCTGCACGCCGCCGTCGGGCGTCGGCTGGGGCAGCGGCAGCGGGGAGACACTACCCGGCACCGTCCCCCCCGCGCCACCCCCGCCACCCGGGAGCACCGTCGCCGACGCAGCCGCCCCGTGGTACACGCAGACGGGGGGAAACCCCCCCCCCTGCGGGCTCCCCGGCGTCCACCGCAGCAGCAGCACCCCCCCCGGAAACGACAGCGGCCCCGCCGCGCCCGGCACGGCGAGGTCCGACACCGCCGACACGTCGGCCGCCACCGCCACGCGCGTCACCGACCCCGACGTGGACGTGCTGCTCGTCCCGACGCGGCAGGTGCGGGTCGCGGCCGAGTAGGTGCCCGTGCTGAGGCGCTCCGCCGCCACGACGCCCGCGTCGAGGAGGGCGGTCAGCGCCGGGTGCGCCGCGGGGGCGCCCACGGGGCCGCCGCGCGGCCCAAACGCGACCGCCCCGTCGCCCTCACACGCGGCGCCGCCTTCGGTGAGGTTGGCAAAGGGCACCGACAGGCCGCCGTCGGCCAACGGGGTGGCGGCGTGAAACGACAGGGATAGGGGGCAGCTGGGGTGGGGGGTGCCAAAGCCGGGCGGGAAGCCGGGCGGCACCGGCAGCGTCGGCGCCAGCACCACGGACGAGAAGAGGGAAAAGGGGCGCCCGAGGTCCGTCCGCAGGTTTTGGCGGAGAGTCGCGGGGAGGCTGCCGCCATCACCCAGGGGAACCGCTCCCGTGGGGTGGACGGCCACCGCCACCAGCGCGGCGGCGGCGGCGGCGGCGGCGGCGGTGCCAAGCAGGGCGCGCGGGGCCGAGTGACCGCAAGAGTGAGAACGCCCCGCCGTCGACGCCATGGTGCACGACGGGTGTGCCCCAAAGAAACCGAGAACGAGGACCGAAGAGCCACCGATAGGCGTCGTCGGCAACGGGCAAGAAAAAGGGGGAGAGAGGAAGCTCCTCGCGACGACGATGGCGTCTTTGTTTGCAGGTTCCGCAGAGATGCACGCGGCGTCCAACGCACGGACGTGCCTACACAGGTCGGACACGCGCAGCTGTTGTCGCTCGATGCTGCCTCAAACAGCGGGTGATGCCGATGCTGCCTCACACCGCGGGTGATGCCGCCACATTCCCGGGAGCGGGGTGCCTCGCTACCATCCGTACACGGCCGGCGCCAGATGGCGACATGCGCCTCGCGCCAACGGAGACACGCCTGGGTGTCTGTCCCTACTCAGGCCGTGACATGGACGCTGTCAGGGCTGCTTGGTTGCAATGGAACGCACCGTGGATGGAGTCTATCGCGCAGGGCAGCTCTATTGGCGCGGCAGTGCCAGCGAACTGCCGACAGAAAAGCTGCCAGCGGCTCCACCTCCATCTCCCCAAGCGTTGTCCGCTGGCAGCGAGGCGTGTGCTGGCCCTCCGCCAAGTCATTGCCATGTGCAAGTGAGACCGCAGGCGACGCATGGACGTCTGACCCGGGCCTCGGCTCGGGTCATACGTCGGGTCGACCGCAACTTGGACTTGTCCGCCATGTATCTGCGCTCTGGCTAAGGTATTTGAACAATTCGTTCGAGTTTTCGGTTCCCGAATGCGGCAGGGTGCCACCATGCGGAACTTTCAATTTGAGTGCTCGGGCCCTCCTGATCTTGATCGCCTTCCGGGTGCGTCAAGCGCAGTGGTGGCCGCCCGGCAGCTGCGGCTTGCTCCCCCCCCCCCCCTCCCC
>ENA-ORXC01001844-ORXC01001844.1-marine-metagenome-genome-assembly--contig:-NODE-1844-length-12013-cov-4.742879_pt1 | contig 12013 bp, 9 predicted proteins | sample MGYA00237865_ERZ511478 | MGnify/ENA metagenome assembly ERZ511478 | reverse complement strand
CCTGATAGACCGCGAGAACGGAATCTTCAAAGGAGTCGCTGACTCAAGCCGAAACGGAGCGGCGATTGGTATCGACCTGAAAGGAAAACGAAAATAGAACCAAAAACAAGTGCGAGAGTTTCCTAACAGATTCTCTTACCTGTTAAAAAACTTAATTTAAGCAAGGCAAATAGACCATCTAATATAAAACATTTGATGGTCTATTTTTTTCCTCTTATATTTTGTGATACAAATCATGCAGCACTATAAATTTTTTCGTTCAGTTAAAAAAATGGATTACATGCAAATTACAATGTAATCCATTTTTTCTTAAATTACTTATATTACCAAAGCGGAAACTACTTTTTACCGCCTTCTGCTTCGCTTCCGCAAAAACGCTGGAATATCATGCGAGTCGTCTTGCTGCTGGGTACCCCGTTCATAATTCGCTGGCTCATCGTAGGCAGGCTGATTGCTGTATTGGCCGGACTGACCGTAGTTTTGGGGAAGTCCGTAATTCCCCGATTCAGCATAGGCAACTGGCTCTCGCTGTCTCGATTGAGCATGGTATTGCTCACGGGAATTAGCAATCATGTCTCTAGGACGTCGCGATGAGTTCGATGGCGGAGCTTCCTCCTCATCATGATCGAAGCCGGTAGCAATCACGGTCACCATGATTTCATTTTTCAGGTTATCATTGATGACCGATCCAAAGATCATGTTCAACTGGTCGTCTGTTGCAGCCGCCACAATATCAGCCGCTTCCTGGACTTCATACAAACTGAGGTTCACACCGCCGGTGATGTTCATCAGCACTCCTTTCGCGCCATTGATGCTTGTTTCAAGCAATGGTGATGAGATGGCCTTTTTGGCAGCTTCGGCTGCACGGTCATCGCCTGAAGCCACTCCGATGCCCATAAGCGCCGTTCCATTATGGGACATAATCGTTTTCACGTCAGCAAAGTCCAGGTTAATCAAGCCTGGCACGGCGATCAAGTCGGAAATGCCCTGGACACCCTGCCTGAGAACATTGTCCGCCTCACGGAAGGCTTCAAGCATCGGTGTTTTCTTGTCGACGATTTCCAACAATCGCTCGTTTGGGATGATGATTAATGTATTAACGGCTTTCTTCATCTCTTCAATTCCGGCTGCCGCATTTTGCGCCCGCTTGCGCCCTTCAAAAGTAAATGGACGAGTCACTACTCCAATTGTAAGTGCGCCAAGTTCGCGTGCAATATGGGCAATCTCCGGTGCAGCTCCGGTCCCGGTTCCGCCGCCCATTCCGGCCGTTACGAACACCATATCCGCACCTTGCAAGACATCCCTGATCTGATTCCTGCTTTCCTCCACAGCCTTTTTGCCGATTTCAGGATTGGCTCCGGCCCCAAGGCCCCTGGTCAGCGAACCGCCGATTTGCATTGTGACCTCCGCTTTTGACATATTGAGAGCCTGCGCATCGGTATTCACAGAAATGAACTCCACCCCCTGCACGCCATCCTCAATCATCCGGTTCACGGCATTATTTCCGCCTCCGCCAACTCCAATTACTTTTATAGTGGCAAATTGATCGATATTAGTGTCAAATTCTAGCATATGTAGTCCCCCTAATTAGCTTCTGAATTGCCCCCTATTTTTCTCTGTACCTATACAATTCGCCACCGGCTCGGCAATTCCGTCTTTTTCTGCGAATTGTTAAAGAACTGTAATTCTACAGTAATAATTAAGTAGTTTAAGAATCTTATGTACCAAATTACTTTTCCCTTCTTTGTCTAACAACTAAAAAATATCTATTCTTTATTTGGGATTACGGTTCGTATTGAATAATCCTGCATCTTTACGTTAATATGGAATACAACAAAAAGGCGTTAATCCTTTTCCAAGCAAAAAAGTATAATTAAAAAATGCCCAAACCCATATTTACCAAGGGTTTGGACATTTAAGCATTATTGGAGAATTTAGAAATTACTTAGAATTAATGTCTTGTTCAAGTTTTTCTATCACTTTATAATCCAGAGGGGGATTCAATACCTTATGAATTCCTCCCCCTGCAACAATATCCCGTTCAAAGATAAACAAACCCAAATCTCCATCTTTATATCCGAGGTATAGTTCAAACTGTTCACTCGGATGATCTGAACTCCAACCTCCTTTAGTCGTAAGCCTTACCTGATATTGACTAAGAAAGTCTGTGAGTTTCTTAATTGTTTCATCGTCTGCTTTTGAAAGTTCAAACTTGCCCTCGGGCTTTTTATTCCCAAGCACAATATATATTTTCTCAACACGGTTTATATCTACTAAATCAGCTAAATTTTGCTCGCGATATTTATATAGATTTAAAAAAATGACGGCAATGAATATTAATAACAAAGAACCATACAAATATCTCCTCAAAATTTTCACCCCATCTTTTTAACGAATAATCTTTCTTGTACTGCCTCCCTTATGAACAATAACAAGCTCCACGAAGCAGTAATCTCTACGGGATTTACTCACCTAATACTTTAAGTCAGTTTTTATACTATTAGCTCATGGACTACGTGTTTAATGCAAAATAAAAGTACATAGTTTTGCAGGGGATTTATGCAGAATTCCCTGCATAAAAAATAGGCTTGCCAGCCCTCTAAATAACCTCTACTGTTTTGATTGACGAGATCTTAACAGATGGGGGAATTTGAAAGGATGCTAGCAATGCCTGAGGTTAATTATATCAAACATTTAAGAGATAACGAAGACCTAACGATAAACGAGATAGTTAAAAAAACAGGAAAGAATTGGAGAACAGTTAAGCGATATGCAGATGGGGAGGTTCCTCTTGAAAAGCTACCTTCTTCTAAGAATGGCATGATGTATGAAGAGGGCTACGGAGAAATAGTGGATATTTGGCTTGAGGAGGACATGAAATTAAAGCGCAAAGAAAGAAGAACGAACAAGAAGATGTTCGAGCAGCTTCGGGACGAGCATGGATTCATGGGATCCTATCGCACTGTATGCGATTATGTGCAGTATAGGAAGCCAATTTTAAAGGAAGAAAAGAATACTAGATACGAGAGACTTGAACACCCTCCGGGTGAAGCGCAAGTGGACTTTGGCAATATGACAGTGGTAAAGGATGGCGCATACAAGGACATAAAGGCTTTGATTATGAGTTTTCCATACAGTAATGCTGGATTTGCCTATCCCCTTCCCGCTGAGAATTCCGAATGTTTTTTGGAAGGTCTTAAGCAATTATTTAAGCAGGCCGGAGGCATTCCGACCCACCTTCGTATTGACAATCTTTCCGCTGCGGTTGTTTCAATAGGCAAAGGCACAAAAAGAACTTATACAGACTCTTTCCTACGTTTTCAATCCCACTATGGCTTTGAAATTCAGGCGTGCAACCCCGCTAGTGGACATGAAAAGGGCAACGTTGAAAAGAAAGTGGGTTACACAAGATATAATCTATTTGTATTGGCTCCTGAAATGGAGAGCTTTCCACAGTTGGCAAATTGGCTTCGGATGAAGATGGATGAGGATATGAATCGCCCTCATTATGAAAGAGGAGTTTCAATTAAAGAGCTATTAGAAGAAGATAGAAAGCAATTAAAACCATTGCCAATTACCGATCTGCCAATCTACTCCCTTGCCGAGGCCACTCTGAATAAATACGGTGAAATAAGTATGGATGGGGAAAAATTCGTCATTCATAAAGGACGAATTAAACAGACATTGATCATAAAAAAAGAGTGGGATTCATTTACCTGCTTTACCAATGATGGAGAAATTGTATACCAGGAATCCAGAGCCTACATGAATCAGACAAGAGCCATTCCATGGCAGGATATAATGGGAGATTGGGCAAAGAAACCCCGTTCAGCAGCATATTCACGCTTTTTCAAATACTTACCTGAAAGGGTAAGGGTTTATCTTACGATAATGCCTGAAGAATCTAAGACAAGAATAAAAGGGATACAGAATTTATTGGATAAGCATTCCTTAGAGGATATCCATAACATATTAGAAGTGGAGAACAGGTTTGAAAGGGCTCCACATGAGCTTGGGTACCTGATTGAAGCCAAGCAGGCTGCATATCCTGAAAAGATGACTGAATCCCATACACCTAGTATCCTGCTTGATTATCAAACAGACCTCAAAACGTATGATCAAAAGCTTTGCCCTCAACTTGATGGGAGGGTTTCGTAATGAAAGATCTCAAAGATGTTTGCAAAACCCTTCACCTAGCATATGTGGTGGAAGAGTTTGAAGCAATCGTATTTGAAAGCAAGGAACAATTCCTAAGGGATGTCCTTTTAAGAGAAGTTACTTCCCGGCTGAGCACAAAGATTACACGGCTGGTAAAAAAGGCTAAATTCAGGGAACTTAAATGGCTTAAAGACTATGAATGGACGAACCAATTGCACTTGCCAGCAACAACATCACAAAAAGAAATTTCTGAACTTAGCTTTTTAAAGGGTAAGCAAAATCTCCTTCTATTAGGTTCGCCAGGAACCGGGAAGACACACCTGGCTACGGCGCTAGGAGTAAAAGCCTGTGAGAAAGGATATGAAGTGCGTTTTTTTCGGGTGGCAGATCTGGTGGCTCAACTAGAAGAAGCGGTTAAGGCAGGGACACTTCAGAGACTAAAACGACAGATTGATAAATGCGATTTATTGATATTAGACGAACTTGGATATGTTCCATTTCAAAAAGAAGGATCTGAATTGTTGTTTCATATTATCGCAGACTGTTATGAGCATAAAAGTGTAATTGTCACTTCCAACTTGGAATTTGGGCAATGGAACCGCATTTTTGGGGACAACAGATTAACATCTGCCTTGGTGGACCGACTTGTTCACCACGCTCATATTGTGGCATTTACAGGAGAAAGTTATAGATTAAAGAACGCTCTTTCATCTGTAAAGTCAACTGATGGAATTTAAAGAAATCTGTGCTGCAAGCCTATGTATTTTTCGCTGCAATTCTCTGCACTTTTTGCTTGCAAAAAACATGTGCTATGTGTGTAAGTATAATACCAGTGGATTTGCATCATTTTAACCCTCGGAATGAGATTTTTTAATCTGCTAATAAATATAACTTCGTCACGGAGCAGTTGAGTAAAAAGCTTTCATAATGCCGAATCGATGTTAAAACAAATAGTTATGGTTTCTTAAAAAGCTTTGGCACCTTGTAAATCTATTTCAAGATGAAATATTCCAATCACCTAAATTCAAGATCTTGTTTGTTTTACAAAATATATTATGGTATTATTTTTTTAACAAATTAAATAACCAAAAAGGGAAAACCCCAAAACAAATCGCCTTTTAAAGGCGCAATTTGTTTTGGGGTTTTTTATATTAAAAAGGAGTTTTTAATATGATCATTAGGGAACGACTACAACAACAGGATAAGCTAAATCTTCTTAAAACTACTTCTCTTCGTCTTTTACCTATAATTGCTGAACAGGCAGATATGGACGGTTTACTAAATATTTCAGTAAATGAAATTAAGGAACTAGGATATATGACACCAAAATTAGTTCCTGCTGCAATTGAAAGTCTTGTCAAAGCAGGATGGATCTATACAAATGAAGACGGGAAAATGTTTGCTTCGTATACTTGCAACACAACACCTGACAACAAAGGCTTTTATTATATTAACCTGTTTAAAGTATTTAAAAAAGGTGTCTTTAAATCTATGTATAAGAGGCGCATTAACCTGTTTTATTATCTTCTTACGTCAAAAATTCCGGGAACATGGCATTCTGTTGCGGCAGAACGTTTATATCAAAATAAAACATTTTCCGAAAAATTGGCTCTTAATTATTTCGAAGACTTTGATGACCTTATGGATAACCTAATTCCGCTTATTGAAACTGGTTTTATCGAATTAAAATTAGGAACTGAGAAGACTGTTCTTTCGAGCAAGACTTCTAATATAAAAGAACGAATTTATGCATTTTGTGGAAAAGAAAACCTTTTGTTCCGTAAAAAGCGTTTTCGAAGCGAGCGAGACACCCATATTCTTCACATTCGTATTTCAGAAGAAGTGCTGAAGGATAAAACCACCATATTTGATGCGGATCGACGGTCTACATTAAATGATTTAAATCAAATAGCAACCAAATATGACTTTAGTTTGGACGTATTTTCTCAACAATCTTTAGAAGAAGTCCATATGACCAAGCATAAGATTCATCGTGAGTTTGGTAACTTAGGTATTAAGATTTATAGAGAATCACTTCAAGCTTTTTTTAAACATAGCAGCCATTCTTTTGCACGTTTGATGGACCATAAAGAATTCGGAAAAGTGATTAAGAATCATTATGTAGTGCCACGGATTAAATTAGAATTGACTGCAGCAATTGAGGATGCCCAGAACAGCAGTAACAATCTTTCAAAGGTAGAGGCTTTCTTGCGGTACTTCACAACAGAAGCATATTATGATGATCTAGTTTTATTTGATAATTACATGACTGAATCTCACAGCCATTTATACAAAGAAGCAAAAGAACATATTAATGTTTGGAATGAATTCGCAAATAAAGTGACTGACATTTACACTCAAGAAGCATCTTTAGGAAATAATAAGGAACTGGTATTGAAACTGGCGCAAAAAAGCGAATTATCAAGTAAAAAACGGACTATTGAAGAACTACAAACTAAGCCAGATAAGCTAGCTAAACTTTCCACAAACCCTGTCGAGATACCAGAAGAAATCAGAATATTTCGCGAGAATATGATAGCTAGAGGGCTACTTGGGAAAAGGAGAAATTCAGTTGTTCATTGTGATTTCTAAAAATTTTGTCCACTGAGAAGCTTATTTGTAGGGGCATTTTTCCTAAGTATCGGCATTATTAGGAAGTGATTTTGAAAAGTTAATATGATGAATTCTGACGTTCTATACCTCTAGAGAACGTCTATTTGTCATGGGGTTTATTGAAAGAAGGGAATCTAAAGGTTGTTATTTAATTTTTAATAAATAATTAATACGATTTAGCGCATATAAATTTGTGTTTGTGTTTATTTTTTATAATGAATTTTTTCCATTATAGATAATTATTAAATGTGAACTCTACATTTCTTAGGTGGTCAAAAAAATAGAGAGTGTATTTCTAAAAGAAGTTTAGTTTCAAAGAAAATATTCTTTATAAAATATTTAGGTTTTTCCTCAGAAACACAATTGTACAAAGGAGTTTCTAACCTTTTTAAGGTTAAAACTGCTAAGAGTTAATGTATCTTAACATGTATTTTAATAAAGAAATATAATATTGATTTCTATTATGCATTCGATAATCGGCAAAATCTTACATGATACCTAATTTTCAATAAGTAAAATAGTCGGTTCCATTTTGTTTAGGAAGCAGCCTGCTTATAGACAAAAAGCTAAAGATAGTTTACACAAATTATGACAGAACTATATTTTTCTTTTTGTGGAAGGTGGTTAGGCTACTATCCACGATGTCTAGCGATAGCAAATAAAACAGAATTCAAGCAAGAGAAATCATTAAGAAACAAAGTATTTAATGAGAAAGTTAAGGATAAATGTCTTGGAACTGTAAGCATTAAAAAATAGCTCGACGCATAAAGAATTATCAGTTTGTTCTAAATATATTGGGAGTGGGTTTGTTTCTATGTATAGACATATTGATGCTGGGGGTATATTTTAATTGTAATGGTGCCGGAAGAAGGTAGAATGTAGAATGTAGAATGTCAACCAGATATAGTGACATTTAATATGGATACAAGCATCTGCTTATTTCAAAGCAAAAAACGGGTATAATCGAATTAGAGCAGAAAGTATAAATTGAATTATGCTCTTGCAGCAAAGTCTGCGGTGGATTTAAGAAGACTAATCCGCCGAACGGATCCAAAGCGTAGGCGTAGATTATTATTTTCATTTAGAAAGATGAAAATCAGCATTCAATTGTAGTGAAAGTGGAGTGATACTTTGCTTACAGGAATGGAACGAAATCTAATAAAAGTTCAGGATGATGCAATAAGAACGGTTAAATTTTTATTAGCTGGTAAGTCTGTTGAGGAAATTTCCGCTGCATTAAACATTCCTATTCAAAATGTAATTGAAATTAAAGAAAAGTTTGAGTCTGAATAGTATATCAACTTATTACCTGAGCAAGAATTGCTCAGGTTTTCTTATTTGAGGTTTATTTGCTAAGGTTAATCATTTTGGGGAATAAAAGAAGGCGTCTTAAAAGGAAGGAACCCTTGCTGGGCAAGGGTTCTACATAGAAGGAAACTAGCGGAACGAACCGCTTACCTATTGGCTGCCAGCCATACAGTAATTTCTTTGGTATAAATTATCAGCCATTAAGATGTTTTTCTCTTGTAGAGCAAAGTTTTGGAATATGAAAATATTTATTCAAAAAATCATGATAAAATTTGATGCATATCCTTTTTGTAGTGACACCATTATTTCTTTGAACAGGAAGTAAGCCTGAAACGAAAAGCTTTCCTTGTAAAGTAATCACTTTTAGAATAGGCAAGTTCATGCTAAATTCATAAAAGTGCATTTTGGGAAGTTCATCAAGACTATTTTTGATTCTCTGTTCGGATTCTTTTGTATCTTCCCAACCTATTGCCATTAAATAATCATTATATAACAAATCGATTTGCACATACCCATATTCATCTTTATCATGGAAATTTCCATTTTTGAATAAATAACAGAATAAATTAACAGATTCTTCGGGCAGGGATTGGAATGAACTGTTTCTAATTCCAAATTCCGTTTTTCCTTCTAAAGTGAAGCTTTCAGTGGTAGGGGTCATAAGGGCAAGAAAAAGGTCAGGTTTTTCTTCTATATAATGCCTAATTTTTTGTGTCTTCTTTCTTTTCTCAGTAAATTCTTTTTCTCTTCTTTCTTGTTCTGCTTTCCAATAAGCTCGTGAACGTTTACGTGAATTTTTTGTATGTTTGGTTTCAGCTGTTTTATTATTTTTTCTTTCTTTGATGGACTTTTTAAATTTCATTTTGAGCTTATCATATGATTTGAATTCCAATCCTGCTAATTGAATTGTGGGATAACTTTTATATTTTTTTGCCACATTATATTTGGGTTTGTATACATTAATGTAATAAATCTCATATAAATCCATATCTACTTCGTTTTCACATTCTATATAAGTAATATATTTGCTTTCTGTCCCCCATTCTCTACTTTTATGAGCTTCGGGACGAGTATGCTCGTTCCTGCTTTTGCCGATATATATTATTTCATTTGACTTATCATGATGAAAATAAACCATAAACATCTTTCTTCACTCCTAAACGATGTATAAGAAAACGTGTAGTTAAGTGTTTTTATTATTTCATCAATTCACTTTTCGATACGCCCACCAGTAGGAGATTTTCTGATTACAGTTTTAAAAATCCTTCATAAATTATTTTCCTCAAATTTAGTAATGATTCATATAAACACAGGTGAAAGAGAATAGTTCATATGGATCGTGATCTTTGATGGCTTTCTCTTGAACTTTTTTATGTTCCATCAATAAGATAAAGCACCTGCGTTTTCCCTTCTTTTATTGAGGGAGTAATGTTGAAGAAGGATTGACATCGTAAGGAGTCGAATATTATCGGTATCATTATATTTAAGAAGGAGTTGCTATGCCAGCTCCTTCTTTTTGCTATAGAGGCCGTTAAAAAAATATAAAAAAAATAATAAAATAAACCAAAACCTTTTTCTAACCTACACGTCTAAGATTTAAGTGAATTAACAAGGAGAGAAATTAGATGGCTGACTACAGGGAAGAGGATATTCATGAGTGGTACAATCTGTATCATCAAACAATCTTTAAATTTATTTTTATGCTTACAAAAGATTATCAGCAAGCTGAGGATTTAACTCAGGAAACATTTTTTAAGGCCTATAAATATCATCATACTTTCAAAGGAGATTCTAGCGAAAAAACATGGTTGTTCAGTGTCGCTCATAATGTGACTGTTGACCATATGAGAAAACAAAAGCCAATTCGCTTTTTTAAAGAGTTATTCCAACCTCAAATTGACATTAAACTATTGCCAGAAAATGTGGTCCAGCTTAAAGAAAGTTCAAAGGAAATTCACGAAGCATTAAGTGCACTTAAACATTCGCACCGGGAAGTTATCATCCTTAGAAAGATCAAGGGTTTTTCAATTACCGAAACAGCGGAGATATTGAATTGTTCGGAAAGTAAAGTAAAGTCCACCTTGCATCGTGGGATGTTAGCTTTGGAAAAAAGATTAATTAAGGAGTCGGGGTTAAATGAACATACAAAGTGAATTGGACACTTATAATCGTGCTCTTCAGAAAGTAGAATATGATTTGGAATGGAGTCAGGAGCAAGCCGATTTAGTCTGGAAAAAACTGGAGAGGCAAATTTATAAGGAAAAGGTTAAATCTCGGGCTTTCAAAATTTTTGGATACCTATCAACTATAAGTATCACTTTTTCTCTCCTTTTTTTGCTTGTTATTCAATTGGGGAATGAAGATTCGTTTGTTTCAGGGATGCTATCAAAAGAAGAAAAGCTGTATACAATGGAAGTAATCGACGGGAAAGAGACACCGGTTTTAACCGAAAAAGGGATGGAATATGTTGTTTATCCAATGGATGCCCACAAGGAGATCAATACAATCTCAGGAGAACCATTTCTTGGAGTATCTGTTAGAAAAATAGGTAGTAAAGAACAGATATTTACACAGGCGATTTACCCGACTTCAGAAGGAAGGTTTATTTCAGTACATTATTCAAAGAATGAAACGGGATCAGTTGAAGAAATGAGTAGATATTTTTTACCCGAATATCCCCTCTACGGAACAAAAGTCACGGAAATAAATGTTTCAGGGCAACGGGCATTTCTACATGAACCAACAACAGAATATGGAACAGCTGCGCTATATATCGTTACTAAAAAGTATGTATACTATATGAATAATCAGGGGTTGATAGACAAGCAGCAGGGTGATTCTGGGGAGTTAATCGAACTTGCCAACTTGTTTAACTTTGAAGTTGAAAGATAAAGATTGGATTTTAGAATTATAACCTACCTAAATAATTGCGATGCATAACTTGGGGAATAATTTAATTCAGTGAGTTAAGTGAACCGTTATAATTTAAGGCAAGGGTGCTTTGATCCAAGAAGGATTAAGGCCCCTTTTTGTTGAACTCCTTATTGAGCTCCCTCAGTTAGATACGATTATCTCTCGAATACTCACTTATTCGCAGGATTTCAAATCACTTGAAAGAATAGTAGGGGATAGATTGAATGAGTTTGAACATTATGGCTACATGAAGGCGTACTTTAATAAAGGATTTACTGCTAAATCCAATGATTTCCATATAATGTACGTTTTCTCCACGCTACCCCTGGAGGTTTTCACTCCCATGTCTCAACGGGTCAAATGCCCTCTCATTCCTTCGTTACACCTATCCAAGTGGTAGAGGCCGGTCTTTCTAAAGAAACGGGTCTGAGCCCTTTTGCTCAATAAATCCGGTACTCGTACTTTCTTTGAGTCCTGCGAATAAGGCAGTATTCGAAAGGTATTAAATCTAAAGTGTTTCTTTAATTATCAACTAAACGTTAGGCAGCTATTGGTGAAATCGATTGGATCTTCTCGGAACGATAAGAATCATTCTTTCTGGCCATTCCTACTAATACTCTTGCGAGTTTATGGATTAATTTCATTATTGATTTCATTTTCTTCATCTTCTTCACATTAACATTATTAGCGTGCAGCTCTTTAAAATCAGGGTTGTTCATGACAAGACTCATTGTCGCTAAATACAAAAAGCGCCGTAAACGAGATCTGCCACGCTTAGAAAGGACAATTAGTCCTTTCCATTTACCTGAACTGGCCTCTGAAAGATGTAATCCAGCATGGCGCAATAGAGAATTACCATGCGCAAAACCACTGAGGTCGCCTGATTCTCCAAGAATGCCTGCAAGTGCAATTTCACTAATTCCTTTGATGGCAAGCAACTTTCTCGCGAAAGGAATTTGTTTAAGTAGGGAAGTGACTTCCTGTTCAACTCGTTCAAGTTGCACAGTGGTTAAATCAAACT
>ENA-ORXC01001843-ORXC01001843.1-marine-metagenome-genome-assembly--contig:-NODE-1843-length-12014-cov-4.088046_pt1 | contig 12014 bp, 8 predicted proteins | sample MGYA00237865_ERZ511478 | MGnify/ENA metagenome assembly ERZ511478 | reverse complement strand
CAAGGGAAAGTTAGCGAGAAACAATACCGCCTTATTCACCCTGTTACGACCACTTCTAGCTGTCAATCTTCAACGCCTATATATCCAAATTGGACATTGGCGGCGACCGAGCAAGCGCCAAATGCTTTGGTGCGACAGATTAATCAAAATCTATTTGGTACAAGTCAATCAGAGCAAGCGTTGTTAGGAATAGGACAGCGCTGGCTACCACCCGAATCGAGTAGTAATGCTGAGCGTATCCTCTATGATATGAACCGTCATCCCGCTCAAAAGCAGCTGGGCGCGCATATGGTTGAATGGGTAAAGGCGCATCGATTGTGGATGGCGATTATTGTTTTAATTATTTTGATATCAACAGTAAATTATGCGTGGATGAGTTGGCTAGCATGGCGACGGCGGCAAAAAATAACCCTGCAAAATCGATTGATTCGTGATTATGACCAGCAGCTACGTCAATCAGAACGCTTCGCTGTCATCGGTGAGATGAGTGGATCAATCGCCCATGAAATCAATCAGCCGCTGGCGACCATTCAAAATTATGCCCAAGGATTACTGATTCGCAGTCAAAACAGTCAAAACAGTCAAAGCAGTCAAGAATGGACAGGGTTGGATAAAAACTCAGTAAATAGTTTGACTGCGGTAGAAAAGTCGCTAACTGATAAACAAGCAACAGACAAACAAGTGGCAGATAATAAACAAGCAACAGAAATTGCATTGCAGCAAATTGTCAATGAAACCGAACGGGTTGCGGCTGTTATCAGTAATATTCGGCGCTGGGCAGGGCGCTCGCAGCCGAACAACGTTCAAGTGGACATCGCCACCACCTATGAGCAGTGTGTATTGCTACTTGGTGAAAAAGCCTCAAGTATTGGCTTTTGGTTGGCGAGTGACTACCGGTCTTTGCAATTGCCAAGCTTGGTTTTAGACCAGTTATTGATGAACAGTATGGTCAATGCTGAGCAGCAAGGGGCGACACAGATAATGTTACGTTGTCAGGCAGAAGATTATAATGGCAAATCCTATATAGTATTGCATATAACCGATGATGCAGGCGGTTTTGATGAGGCGCAGTTGCTTGACCATAAACCGTTAGCTGGTAATAAGCAGCTAGTCGAGAGTAAATCGCAGCAGCGTCTACCCAATCATTACGCCACTAAATCAACCAAAGCCAATGGTTTAGGCTTGGGTTTGATGATATGTCAGCGCTTGTGCAAATCACTCGACGGTATGATGCAGCTTAGCAATATCGAAGTGCAGCAGGAGCTTAATTGCATACAAGCGTTAGACGGTTATCAGCAACGCTTTAAGCGTAACTTAAATGGTAAAGTGCGCTTGATGAACACTGAAAATACTTACACGCCAGCAAATAAGATTGGTGCGCAAGTATCTTTTTATCTGCCGCTGCATTTGGCTGATAATACTGAGAAATAAAGCAATCAAAAGAGAAAGTAAGCATAAGAGAGTTATAAACAACCAAGCGCTTATAAACTTTGTAAATTAACTTAATCATAAGGTTGCGTATGAATGCTCAGCATCATCTCAATAAGCACTTAAAACACTTAGATTCTCAAACAGCTGGTAATGGTTCAGCTGCTATTATTAGCGAACCTCTGCTGATTCATATCATCGACGATGAAGAAAGTGTGCGTACATCCTGTGATTTTCTGATTAGCAGCTTAGGATTACCGACCCAAGTATGGTCAAGTGCTCTGATATTTTTACAGCAAGTCGATATCTATCGCCGAGCAGTGGTGGTCAGTGATCTAATGATGCCAGAAATGAGCGGTCAGGCACTACAAGCGTATCTTACTAAACATGACAGTCCGATAGGGTTTATTGCGTTAACTGGCAAGGGTGAGATTGCTGATGCAGTCAACATGCTCAAACAAGGAGCCGCTGATTATCTCGAAAAACCGATTAATAGTCACCGTTTACAAGAAGCGCTTGCGCGTGCACAAGCCTTAACAATCAAACGTGCTCAGCTTTATAATATTAAAAAACTCTATGCGCAGCTGACCGAGAAAGAAAAGCAGGTAGCCAATGAGTTACTGCAAGGCAATCTGAATAAAAATATCGCCGATCATTTAGATATATCGGTCCGTACGGTAGAGGTACATCGCTCACAAGTGATGAAAAAAATGCAAGCGCAGCATGTCAGTGAGTTGATTCAAAAATTGGTCATGCTTGATTCTTAATAACTAAAACAGTCATAAAAAAACGCCTGCTATTAAACAGGCGTTTTATTTTTTTAAATTCAAAATATTTTGCTAAATGATTTAGCTTAATATCAAGCTGTCATCTTCGACTTTTTCACCGCGAGTTTGCTCAAACATATCAAGTAAATCATGCACATTCATGCCTTTACGAATATCGCCTGCGACATCGAGTACTACTTGTCCTTGATGGAGCATCACGGTACGCGTGCCATGGGCTAATGCCTGCTGCATCGAGTGAGTGACCATCATCGTGGTAAGCTGATTGTCCGTGACGATTTTGTCCGTTAATTCTAAAACAAAAGCCGCAGTCTTAGGGTCAAGGGCAGCCGTATGCTCATCAAGCAGTAGAATCTTAGATGGTTGCAATGATGCCATCAGCAAGCTAACGGCTTGACGTTGACCACCGGATAACAGGCCCATACGGTCAGTTAAGCGATTTTCTAAACCCAATTTTAATACTGACAGTTTCTCGCGAAATAAGTCACGGTTGTTTTGGTTTAGCGCAAAGCTTAAACCACGTTTGCCACCGCGCTTATAGGCAAGCGCCATATTTTCTTCAATGGTTAGCGCCTCACAAGTTCCCGCCATCGGGTCTTGGAAGACACGAGCGACCCAATGGGCACGTTGATGCGCGGTTTTTTTGGTGACATCGATGCCATTTAACAAGATTGAACCACTATCGACGCGTGTGGTGCCACTGACCGCATTTAAAAAGGTCGATTTACCCGCGCCATTGGTACCGATGACGGTGACAAATTCACCATCGGCGATATTCAGATTGATACCGCGTAGGGCAGGGTTTTCAATGGGCGTTCCAGGATTAAAGGTCAACCGCAAATCTGTAGCTTGCATCATAATTATAATTCCTTATGGTTGCACATTGACATTAAGCCCGAACTTTACGACTTAAAAATTTATTTTTAGCTTTTGGTAATACTAAGGCCAAGACCACGAGTAGCGCGGTAATCAAGTTTAAATCTTGTGGACCAAATCCGATACTACGTAGCGTATTGCTTGATAGAGCCACTTGAATAAAGAGCTTATAAAGCACCGCACCAACGACCACCGCAAAGGTAATCAGCCAAATACGCTTAGCTGGAATAATGGTCTCGCCGATGATAACCGCTGCCAAACCAATAACAATCGTCCCGATACCGATCGAGATATCAGCGCCACCTTGCGTCTGCACAAATAATGCGCCCGCTAACGCAATTAAACCGTTAGAAATCGCCATACCAATGATGGTCATCCATGAGGTGTTGATACCTTGCGCTTGTGCCATACGTAGGTTTGAGCCAGTTGCCCGCATCGATAAACCCGTTTCGGTACTATAAAACCAGTTTAAAAACAACATGGCCAGTAGCACAACGACACCAATAATAAGGCAGCGCATCCAGTAACCATTGCCATCACTGACCAAGGTGCTAAATACTGTCGTTTCACCTAATAATGGTAAGTTTGGCGCACCCATAATCCGTAGGTTGACAGAGTATAAAGCAACCATCACAAGGATACTGGCAAGCAGCTGTAAAATACCCAGTTTAACGTGTAGCCATGCGGTGACGATACCCGCAACTGACCCCGCTAGCATACCAAAGGCACAAGCCAGCCAAGGATTCACACCAGCGATGATAGAAATACCCGCGACAGCGCCGCCCAACGGAAAACTACCGTCAGCGGTCAAATCCGGAAAGTCGAGGGTACGAAATGAGATAAGGACGCCGAGCGCTACTAGGCCATAAATCAGACCACTTTCAAGCGCACCAAAAAAAGCAATTAAAGACATAAGAGATCAGTAAGTCATAACCCAGCGTTTAATAAATGATGGCGAGATAATTGAGATAGGCGACATATCGCGCTATCAATCAGCCAACTTTGCTTAAACGACTAAGCGGTGAATTTAACAGATAGGGGTATCTGCAGTTAGGGTCAAGCAAAACTTATAATTACTATTAATAACCCTAAGTCTTGCTTATTTAAAGCCTTGAAAAAACAAGCCCAGCCTACTGACTGAGAGCTGGGTTTGTCTGCGCTACCTACATAGCTATATCAAAATAGCCATATCCAATTAACCTAGACGATAATTGATAAAAACTACCGTTTAAATTAGAGTTAAAAGCGGCAGTTATTCTAACACTACTTTTGCTTTATCGATAACGGCTTGTGGTAGCGTGATGCCTTCGGCTTGCGCATTCTTTGGACTGACATGTAAATCAAGCGATTGCGGCGTATAAACAGGGATTTCGCCTGCTTTTTCACCGTTTAAGATACGCGTAACGATTTTACCAGTCTCGCGGCCCAAATCGTAATAGTTTACCCCTAAGGCTGCAACGGCACCGCGCTCAACCGAACTGGTGTCAGAGGCAATTAGTGGAATCTTACTTTCTTTAGCGATTTGGTACAGTGATTCGTATGCTGAAACCACGTTATTATCCGTTGAGGTATAAATCATATCGACTTTACCTTCAAGACTACGAGCGGCCATCGCAATATCGTTACTACGCTGCGCAGGCGCTTCGTGAACGTTAATACCAAGTGGGGTCAAATTCTCTTTCAGCGCTTTTAAAACGATGGTTGAGTTCACCTCACCTGGGCTATAGACATAACCGACGTTTTTTAGACTTGGGATAATTTGACGCATCAAATCGATTTGCGGCGCATAAGGAAGAGCATCAGAGGCGCCAGTAACGTTGGTGCCAGATCCATCAAGTTTCGGTACCAGTTTTGCTGCGACAGGGTCGGTGACCGCTGAGAACACCATAGGAATGCTGCTGGTAGAAGCGGCTACAGACTGAGCCGATGGCGTGGCAATCGCTACGATGACATCTGGTGCATCAGCGACAAATTGCTTGGCAATCTGACCGGCAGTGGCGGTATTACCTTGGGCACTTTGGAAGTTGATGGTTAAGTTTTCGCCTTCTTTAAAGCCGGCGTCACTTAACTCGTCGATAACGCCTTTACGCACATCATCGAGTGCTGGATGTTCAACGATGGCGGTAATAGCGACCGTTTTCATGGCAGCTTTGGCATCGCCGCCCGTTGCAGCGCCGTCAGTGGTGTTGGCATCTTGTGCTGGCTGGTTACAGCCGGTCAAGATAGCGGTGCAAACACCGCCCCATAATAAAGCTTTGGCAAAACGATTTTGATACAACATGGGTCTGACTCCTGAAAATAATAATGTGTCCGTACATTATATAAAAGATAAGAAAGGGTAGCGCTGCCAGCCATTATCCTAGCTGATTGTGTAATCCGTTGTATAGCTGACTATTAATTACCATTCATTTATTCTTTACTATTGAGACGCAACTATTTATTAGTGACTATTTACTGGCCTTTTGTGCTTCTTTGTCGACATTGATGGCGTTTTTAAGTAAGTCTGCCGATAGGCTAGTACCTTGTTCAGCGGCGTGTTTTGGGCTGACGTATAGCGTTAAGGTATTCATCACTTGCGGTGCGATATCTTTGGTCGCTTCACCGTTTAATACCCGGTACACCATTTTGCCTGTAGTACGGCCAAAGTCATAATCATTGACACCAAGTGCCGCCGTCGCACCGCGTCTGACGCTAAATTCATCTGAGGCAATAACTGGGATATCAAGTTCATTAGCCGCATTTGCCATTGCTTCAAAGGCCGAAACCACGTTGTTATCCAATGAGGTATAAATAACCTCTACCTTGCCTGCCAGACTACGAGTCGCCATTGCAACGTCGGTAGGGCGATTGGCAGTAACGCCCAATATCTTAAGCCCGCGTGCTGGTGCTGCTTTTTCCAGTTGTTTAAGAACCACTACTGAATTGGCTTCGCCTGGGCTATAAACATAACCAATGGTTTTCACATTAGGGACAATTTTTTGAATATTGTCTAACTGCGGTTCAATAGGTAATTCGCTCGACAAACCAGTCACATTGGTTTGGATAGGCACGTCATTTTCGTCAATTAGCTTGGCTGCCACAGGGTCTGAAATGGCGGTATAAATAACGGGAACAGTTTTTGTCGAAGCAACTACAGATTGCGCAGAAGGTGTTGAGATGGCAACGATAGCATCTGGATTGTCACCGGCGAACTGTTTGGCAATTTGCCCAGCCGTTGCGGTATTCCCTTGCGCACTTTGAAAATTAACGGTTAGGTTTTGCCCTTCTGCGTAGCCGTTGTCCGCCAGCTCATCAATAATACCGCGGCGCATCTCATCTAAAGAAGGATGCTCGACAATTTGCGTGATGGCCAAGGTTTTGGCAGGCTTATCATTAGTTGCGCTATCATCAGCGTTGACGGCAGGGTCGGTCGCATTATTAGAGCAAGCGGTTAAACCAAGCGCCGCGCTAATAGCAGCGCCGCACAGGCTAAGGCGTAAAGTAGTGGCAAAGGTCATTTTATTTTGGCTCATAGGTTAAAGAGTGCAGGTTACCCGAGTCAATATTATGTGCATGATGAGATAACGGGCGAACATAAAGGTAATCAATCCCTTGATGATTACGTCCATATTATGACAGTAATGTAACTTATGGCAATAAGAAAATAAAACGCATTTGTCATTCATTTTATAAAGGTTAGTAAAGATGGATTTTTGTCTATATTTTTATTTTTTGCCCATGTTCTTTTTATTTCATCACCAATGAATTTTGGGCAAAAAAAGATGCCACGAAAGCATCTTTTTTATTCTATAAGTTCAATCGCAGTTAAGCCAACACATCACCAATAACGCAGTTGTCCGGTAAAGTAACCACCGTTAGCTGTGTTTTCGGGTTGCCAGTCGATAATACCATACCTTCTGAGATGCCAAATTTCATCTTACGCGGCGCAAGATTGGTGACGCAAATCACTTTTTTATCCAGCAATTGCTCAGGCTCATAAAACTTACGGATACCGCTAAAGACATTACGCGGTTTGTCTTCGCCAACGTCCAAGGTAAATTGTAAAAGCTTATCCGCACCTTCGACATAATTACAGGCTAAAACGTGCGCCACTTTCATCTCAATTTTGGCAAAGTCTTCAATACCAATATAGTCCGCTTGCCCAGCTTCACTGTCAGTATTAGCCGCTGGTACTGGCTGGGTGTTTACTACTGTTTTTTTATTATCTGAATTATTATCGCTGTTAGCAGTAGGGGCGTCTGCTTGCGCTAACGAGGCCTTTGAATCTTCAACCATTGCCGCAACGTCTTTTTCTTCGATACGCTGCATTAAAGGTTTAAATTTATTGATTTTATGACCAAGAAGCCATTGATTTCGGCTAGCAAAGCTTAAATCGTCAATATTTAAGAATTCTTTGGCATTGGCAGTCAGCTCAGGTAATACTGGCGCCAAATAAACCATCAATTGGCGGAAGATATTAATCGCCACCGAGCAGACGTCTTGCACTTCTTGCTCAGACCCTTCTTGCTTGGCAAGCGACCAAGGTTTTTTCTCGTCGATATATTCATTGGCTTTGTCGGCACACTGCATGATTAAGCGCATCGCACGCGAGAATTCGCGGTTTTCGTAAGCGGCGGCAATTTCATCGCCAATCTTGGTAATATCTTCTAATAATTCTGATTCTACGCAAACCTCTGACAGCATACCGTCGTATTTTTTCACGATAAAACCAGCACTGCGACTGGCGATATTGACCACTTTACCCACCAAGTCAGAGTTGACCTTTTGCATAAAGTCTTCTAAATCAAGGTTAATATCTTCAACTTTGTCAGACAGTTTACTGGCGAAATAATAACGCAAGTATTCAGGGTGTAAGTGTTCCGCGTAAGTTTCGGCCTTAATAAAGGTGCCGCGTGACTTACTCATTTTTTCGCCATTGACCATCAAGAAGCCGTGAGCAAAGACACCCGTTGGCGTACGGAATTCACTGCCGGCTAGCATGGCAGGCCAAAATAGCGCATGGAAATAGACGATGTCTTTACCGATAAAATGATACACCTCGGTTTTATGCTCGTTTTCTTGCATCCAATAACGGTCAAAATCAAGCGCTTGATCGCTTCCTTCGCGCTTATCACATAGGTTTTTAAAGCTTGCCATATATCCGACTGGCGCATCTAGCCAGACATAAAAGTATTTTTCTGGCTCATCGCTTGGGGTATCTGGAATTTGAAAACCAAAATACGGCGCATCACGCGAGATATCCCAGCTGGTCAGACCCGCGTCAAACCATTCTTGCAGTTTATTGGCGACGGAGACTTGCAAGCGATTTTCGCTGCGCGTCCAATCTTTTAAGAATTGCTCAAACTCAGGCAAATCAAAGAAATAATGCTTAGAAGTTTTAAGCACGGGCGTCGCATTAGATAGCGTTGAATGCGGATTGATAAGGTCGGTCGCATCATAAGTGGTACCGCACGCTTCACAGTTATCGCCATATTGGTCAAGCGCGCCGCATTCAGGGCACTCTCCTTTGACAAAACGATCGGCTAAAAACAGCTGCTTTTCAGGGTCAAAAAGCTGTTTGACGTCCTTTGTACTGATATGTCCGGCGTTATTAAGGCGACGATAAATCAGCTCAGAGAAATGCTTGTTTTCTTCTGAATGGGTGCTGTGATAATTATCAAAGTCAATCAAAAATTTGGCAAAATCGGCTTCATGTGAGGCTTTTACCGAGGCGATTTGCTCTTCTGGGGTGACGCCATTGGCTTCTGCTTTGAGCATAATCGCCGTACCGTGTGCATCATCAGCGCAGACATAGGTGACCTGATGGCCTTGCGCTTTCATCGCACGTACCCAAATGTCAGTCTGAATATATTCTACAAGATGCCCCAAATGGATATAGCCATTGGCGTAGGGCAGCGCACTGGTTACTAAAATCTCACGCACTTTTGTCACCTATATTTTTATATAAACGGGTTGATTTTCAAACGTCTCGAGCACTTTATGAGGAGTCAGCACCGTATTATCAATGCTAAATTATTAACACTTAAAACGTCCAATAACTCTAAAAAAGAGAAGAATTAAAAAAGTGCGCCTATGATACCGTAATTCGGCCGATTTTGTGATATTACCTTGGTAATTAAATCGATGCTTAATCACGCAGGCAGCTACGCAGTTACTCAAGGATTTAGCATATAAGTATTTTAAGATTGTTATCTGGTCGCTAGGATAATAATATGCTAAGTTAGCAAAGAGAGTGTAATTTAGTTATATCGATACATAATGTATTGTCTTATATAAACGATGAGACATTACCTATATAAAAAATAATGTGACTTGCAAGGAGATGAGCATGAGTCAATCAAAAGTATACAGCAGCGCTGCAGAAGCGTTAAAAGGTATCGTCAGTGACGGGCAAACTCTCGCTATTGGAGGGTTTGGACTGTGCGGTATTCCTGAAGCGCTGATTGAAGCATTACGTGATAGTGGGGTCAAGGATTTAACCTGTATCAGTAATAACGCCGGTGTCGATGATTTTGGTTTGGGCTTACTATTACAAACGCGCCAAATCAAAAAAATGATTTCATCGTATGTCGGTGAAAATAAAGAGTTTGAGCGCCAATATCTGTCAGGCGAGCTAGAGGTTGAGCTAACGCCGCAGGGAACGTTAGCAGAAAAACTGCGTTCAGGCGGCGCTGGTATTCCAGCGTTTTATACCGCTACAGGTGTTGGCACACAAGTGGCTGAAGGCAAGGAGACGCGCGAATTTGATGGTCGTACCTATGTGCTTGAGCATACTTTGCGGGCAGATGTGGCACTAATTAAAGCGCAAAAGGCCGATAAAGCTGGCAACTTAATCTTTAATAAAACGGCGCGTAACTTTAATCCAGATTGCGCGATGGCGGGTAAAGTTACAGTTGTGGAAGTCGAAGAAATCGTAGAGATAGGGCAGCTAAACCCCGATGAGATCCATCTACCGGGTATTTTTGTCCAGCGTATTGTCTTAAATGATAATCCCGAAAAACGTATTGAAAAAACTACTACCAAAGCAGCCACCACAAGCGCTTAAATGAAAGATTATTTAATGGTTTTAATGAAAAAATAACAATAGGCTTTGTAAACAATAAGGAAATTATCATGGCATGGACAAGAGAGCAGATGGCACAGCGCGCCGCGCAAGAGTTAAAAGATGGCTATTATGTTAATTTAGGAATCGGATTGCCGACCTTAGTAGCCAACTATATCCCTGAAGGCGTCGATGTTTGGCTTCAGTCTGAAAACGGTTTACTCGGTATCGGTGAGTTTCCAACGGCAGAAAATGTCGATGCGGATTTGATTAATGCGGGCAAGCAAACCGTCACCACCGAACCGGGTGCCAGCTATTTTAGTAGCTCAGAGTCGTTTGCGATGATTCGTGGCGGTCATGTCAATCTGGCGATATTGGGCGCGATGGAAGTGTCAGAAAACGGCGATTTGGCTAACTGGATGATTCCGAAAAAAATGGTCAAAGGCATGGGCGGCGCGATGGATTTGGTGGCTGGCGTGCAGCGAGTGATTGTGCTGATGGAACAGGTCAATAAACATGGCGAGCCAAAAATCCTTGCCGACTGTGAGCTGCCACTAACGGGTAAAGGGGTGGTCGATCGTATTATCACCGAGCTTGCCGTATTAGACGTCACTGACAACGGTCTAAAATTGGTTGAGCTGGCAGAAGGAGTGAGTTTTGAGGAGTTACAAGAAAAAACGCCGGTGAGCATTATGCAATGAGTGCGTCAAAAGCGATTAGTAAATGAATATCCGACTTTGTGAGGTGTTTGCTTGGTTTAAGCATCATTCGCTTGCTAATAAAACACCAATCCTTTAGCATTTGATTTTATGTTAATTTGAGCCAATAATATTGGCTCTTTTTTATGAGCGTCTGTTGCCCCATTTTGCGCTGCACGGAGTAAAAGCGATGAATAATAAAGACTTGGCGTTGACCTATGCCGAAAAAATAAGCCGTGCTATTGAGCAGCAGCAGTATGAGCAAGCGATTGAAGAGATTCAAGATCTGCGTCCTATCGATATAGCCGATTTATTGGCATTAATTGAACCCAAACTCGCTTGGCAGCTCCTTGCGCATTTACCCAATCGCTCGACGATATTTGCTTATTTGGATCCTGATAGTCAAGTGGCACTCGCTTATGTCTTTCCGCGCGCTATTTTAGCCAAGATAGTCGGCGAGATGCCATCTGATGAACGAACTGATTTGTATAAGCGCTTAAGTCAAGACCAACGCGACGTGCTATTACCTGCCTTAGCGCAGGCAAAGCGTGAGGATATTCGCCGTCTATCCGCTTATGAAGAAGGCACGGCTGGTGCCTTGATGAGCTCCGTTTATGCGACGTTAGGGGCTGAGATGACTGTCGCCGAAGCCTTGGATGCGCTACGTTTAGAAGCGCCTGATGCCGAAACTATTTATCACGCTTATGTGATTGATGACGCGCGTAAGCTATTGGGCGTGGTGTCATTAAGGGTGCTTATTTTATCATCGCCTGAGCAGCTGATTAAAGACATCATGGTCAGCTCGGTCATCTCTTCTGATGTCAACGATGACCAAGAAGACGTTGCTAAAACTGTTGCCCGTTATGACTTAATTTCCCTACCCATTACCGATGCCAGTGGGGCGTTGGTTGGTATCGTCACCCATGATGATGCGATGGACGTGGCAAGCGATGAAGCCACGGATGACTTTCATAAGTCAGGCGGTGTCTCAACCATGGTCGGGCGCTTAAAAGACGTCAGTATTACCGTTCTCTATCGTAAGAGGGTTTTTTGGCTGGTGTTTTTAGTATTTGGCAACTTGCTGTCGGGGCTAAGTATCGCTAACTTCGAAGACGTCATTGCGGCAAACTTAGTATTGGTATTTTTCTTGCCTTTACTGGTTGATAGTGGCGGTAACGCCGGCTC
>ENA-ORXC01001842-ORXC01001842.1-marine-metagenome-genome-assembly--contig:-NODE-1842-length-12019-cov-8.156339_pt1 | contig 12019 bp, 9 predicted proteins | sample MGYA00237865_ERZ511478 | MGnify/ENA metagenome assembly ERZ511478 | reverse complement strand
GTTGTGTGATGCCACGTATTGTGGGCATTGCTTCCTGACAGTCGACCCGGAGCTGAAGACTGACCCAGGATCACCTGGTGGCACACTCTAGCGGCCGGCACGCGAGACGATCCCGGGTGCCAGACAGTTTACGCCGCCTCACATCCATCCAAAAGCCGACCTTGAAGCCACAGCGGACACCTGCCATTATTCAGGCGGCACATCTGCAGCCCCACGGGCGTTTCTTTGCAGCGCCCGCCTGTGCCTGCCCGGCCGTACAGATAGAAATAAGGCCCGTGCACCGAGCCTGCCCCCACGCTGGTGGCCACACCCGGACCCCGCAGTCTTTGCCACAGCCGTCCCTGACGGCAACGTCGGCAACGGCACGCGACACCACCGATCATGGCGCCGCGACCGCCGCGCCGAATATGGACGCGCGGGTGGTCAGCTGAGAGCCGACGGATCGCGGCCGTGCGGGGGGTGCGCCGCCCTCCACGGCGAGGAGCCCGGACGGCGATGACTCTGGCTGCCGCCGCTGCGGTTGTGTCCATCGTGCGCGCTGCGATGTGCGCTGCTGTGGCATCCCTGCGAGAATACCATCCTGTCTGCCGCGTACGGCTGGGGTGGCTCCGCGGCCTCGACCAGGTTCCTGAGAGGGAGTTCCGTCTCCTTTTCCGCCTGACCCGGCACGACTTCAATGCGCTGCGTGATGCGCTCGGTGACTGCTTAGGAGTGAATGAGCGCATGGCGGCGCTGTCGAGCGGGGAAGGTATCCCTTCAGAGTGTCGACTGGCTCTGGCTCTGCGCATGCTGGCCGGTGCCTCGTACCTGGACTGTATGCTTGCGTTTGGTATCGGTCGGTGCACGGTGTACACTGTGTTCCATGAGGTACGGTCCCGTTTTTCTCCTGTTGTTGTCACGCCATTTCTGTCTGCCCACTCTCGAGTGTCGCTCTCTCCCGATTGCCCATTTTGGTACAGCTTTATCCCAAGGCCATGGCCTACGATTCTTTTTCGGCAGCCTCCTGACCTCTGTTCCTCGGTCGTGTGTCTCAAACCGTACCTTGCTTATTTCTCGCTCGTTCATCTGCACGTAGGTGCTTGCTGTTTTGGACGGTGCTCCAGTGCTGCAGAACATTAAATTTCCCTCGACGGAAGCTGAGTTTTCCCGACAGAGCGAATTGTTCTCCAGGGGGCAGCGCAACCCCCTGCGCGGTTGCGTGGCGGCCATCGACGGCCTGGCGCTGCGCATCCAGCGCCCCAGGGTGACAGACGTCCCCAACCCCATGGCATACTGGACCCGAAAAGGCTTTTTTGCTCTTAACGTGCAGGCAGCAGTCGGAGCGGACTACAAGATATTGTTCTTGTCAGCCGTTACAGCCGGTTCCTGTCACGATAGCACCGCACTGGCGGTGAGCGGGATGGCGGCGCACCTGGAGGCCAACGACTCCATGCTTGATGGCTTCTGGGTGGCGGGCGATGACGCCTACGTGGCTGGGCGCCGGATGCTGACGCCATGGCCCGGAAGGAACCTCCCGTGGGAGAAAGACGCCTACAACTACTGGCACAGCTCGTCGCGGACCTTCGTGGAGCAGGTCTTTGGCCAAGTTGTCGGCCGGTGGGGCATCTTTTGGCGGCCGTTGCGCTTCACTCTGGCAGTGTGCAACAAGATCCTGCGCGTGGTTGCGCAGCGGCATGACGTTTTGGTGGATAGGAGGAGCCCGACTTGTGAGGAGCTCGGCGTGGACGACGCCGCGCGTGCGGCTGGGGCGACCATAATGCAAGACCAATGCGATCTCGACCAGCGTCTGCGGCAACGCAGGCGCGACAGGGAGGTGTGTCCTCTACGGGTGGCTTTGACTCGACGCTTGAAGAATTTACAGTGCCATCGGCCGTCTTGACTCCGCAAATAAACCTGTACCAGTACTTTTTCTCTGTCTCATATTGCAAGCATGGCAAGGTGCCGAGTATCCGGTCACCGAGGAAGGGACGAAAGGTCCATTCTTGTTTCCAGTGAGCACGTCCCTCCAGGAATAACGTGGAAGCACTCACGGTGACACACGCACGGGGAAGAAGATGGTCGCACAGCGGAGACGTGATCCATAACACCAAGTACAAATTGGTATACAGCAACTCGATTTCCCTCTAACTCCAAACTGTCAACCAACTACTATCCAATGACTGCCAAGGAACGGAGCGCTTGTCTGTAAAAGGCACTCAGATCAGCGCTCTTGTGTCCGGCTTGAGATGCTCAGTACAGCATAGGGGAATGGTAGTTGCATCAGTCTCTCTGTTTGCACAACCCGCTGACCACCACGGCGTGGGCGCTTGAAGCCGACGCCTCCGCAGCCAGAAGGCATGCTGGCAACGGCTCACAACGGCGGCGGCTATTTGACTCACATGAGGTCAGTCGTACCCCGCGGAAATTTCGACCCGTTCTCCACTGGGGGACGTTTGAAATCGAGGGGGTCCGTGACAAACTATCCCGGACAGGCAGCGTGGTGGGGGGCCCCATAGAGTACTAGACGTTCCAGGGTGGTTGAAGTGAACCACAGAAGTATGGCTGGTGGGGGCGTGACCCGCCGGCACGGATGGATGCCAAGGAGGCGAATGGGCACGCTGCCTTTGAAAACAGCGACGGGGGCGAGTTGGCCCGTATCTTTGGACACACAGCACGGGGGGTGGTGGTTCGCCGCTGCGGGCTAGCAGGTGGGAGTGCGGAGCGGTCTGTGGCGCACGCAGCGAGAGGTTTCTGTCTGTGCGTTGTGGATGGTTATTGACAATGAACTAGCTCGTGTGTAGCATGCGGAGCGCCCCACAAGGGAGCCTGGTGTAGCTGTAGACAGCTTCACTACGAGTTCGACCAACTATCAAGCAGATACGGTCATCACCCCACCTGCATCAGCTTTGCGAGTTGCTTCTCGAGATGCACGCGCATCGTACGTGCCATATCATCATCGCCGTCGTCAGCCTCGGCGGCGCGAGCAATCTTCAGCTGCTGCCAGACCACACCCAGCGCCTCGGCGTTGTCGTGCACGTCCGCGGCCATCCCCAGCGCCGTACGGCGGCCGTCGCCCGACATGTCCTGCCCCATGGACGTCATGGCGCTCGTCAGCGCTTCCAGGCCTCCGATGTTGACTTCCATGGTGCTCGCGCGCTTGTGCTTGGTCACTGCCGTGGAGCCCGTGTGGGCAGGGCCTCGGCCAACCGGGTTACTGTCGGGCAGGCCGATCTCGGTCTGCGCTCGGAGTGGCAGCGTACGCAACACAAAGTCCACGGACGGGTTGCGGTGAAGCAGGCAGTGTAAGTACAGCAGCCGATGGTCACCCTTGATGAAGTCCTTGAAAATCCCCCCCTCAAGATGCCCACCACGAGAGTAGTTGGCGTACGCCGTCGTGTAGTTGGAACGCATCTCACGGTAGATCGTCTCCAGCTTGCTGGCGTCTCGGCGCGTGGTGACCGCGTTCGGGTCCATGCTGCGCAAATCCATCTCGAGCACGCCGTCGACAGCATTGGGGCGAGCGGGCGTGTACGACAAGTCGTGAAAGGCAGGCGTTAGCACGGACTCCCAGAGCCCAGCGCGCTCTTTGTCCAGCTGCTCGCGTGTCATGGGGCGCGCGCTCACTTGCAGCGCCGTAAAGTGCGCAGCGTCGGTGACGACATGTGCGAGGCGCGCACTGTCGTTGGCAGAAAACGTTGGGTCACGCGGGGCTGCCCCCGCCGTCGAGTTTTCAGCCCTCTGGGTACCGGAAGGAACAGCTCCTGCAATGCGGGGTCCCTGCCCGTCTCCGTTGACCGCGTTGGTTGCCGGCGCGGTCGGGACGACGCGGGCCCCCGCAGCCGCAAGACGTGAAGAGCGCGGCGCCGGCGACGGGGTTGCAGCAATCAACTCCTCGTCTACGAGGGCCTCTGGCTCCTCGTCTCCCATACCGCGGTCCTCCATGGCGTCGAGAACCAAGCCGCGCTTCACTGGCATGGGAGCTTGCATCTTCCCTTTGATCTTGAGGACGCGCAGGACCACGCGCAGGTCAGCCGACGAGAGCCTTGCGAGGTAGATGACGGCCTTGTCGTGGTCATATCTGGAATTGGCCATGTCACCGTCCCCGCCGGAGTCGGCCGCGACCACGGCCGGGGTCGCGACGCTGAACCGGAAAACGTCGATGTCGTCATCGTCGGACGGTAGACCAGCTGTTGAGCCGAGCACGACCGGCGGGGCCGCCACGGGAAGGGAGAGGGACGCCATTGCGTGAGTCGTCGAAGATCTCGTGATGAGCCGGTCAAAGATACACCGGATACTGCCGAGACGATGGCTGCCTGCTGGATGTAGGACGTGTGGGCGTGGTCTCGTCGGGCACCGCTTCTCTAACGTCTCGTCGGCGATCGAAGGACGAACTCACAAGCTGAGATGCTTTTTTATTGATCCTACCCACGACTACTTGACTGGCCGTGCTGTTTGAGGACACCGCAGTGGGCTATGCTGCCCCCCCCCTCGTGCTCTGTATCCGCCCCAGCTGTGATCAATCTTTACACTGCCCGTGAGCCCGCATCGCGTCACTCGTGCGTCAGCCGCGCACCACGAGTGGCGTGCCACCCGTCCTCGACCCGTGCACCACTGCATGCTGAGCCATTCGCGCCACGCAGTTGTGTAACCGCGGCTCCACCGGCATGGCACAAGAAGGCCCACCACCCGCGTGACACGCATTCCTTGTGTCATGCGCTGCGCTACGTGTCAGCCAAGAAGACCGACTGCTAGCTCATAAACGTCACACGTCAGTTGATCTGTCTGAAGAACAGACTCCAGCCGTGCATTCAATCATCTCACAGACTCGTCTCCGCGGGCACTGTCAAGGCCTCTGCCTGTGATTGACCGGTTCTCCACGCTAAATCCCACTGTGAGGGAGGCATACGGCCCAGCGCGAGGCCAGCGAGGCGACGACTGACACAACTGCGGATGCCTCAGTCGACTGGTGACCCCTCGAACTGTCGGTCTGCCTGTCTACTTGGCGACAGAACGGGTGGCAGCCCGCAGTTGTAAAGCATATTGTGAGCTGAACTGTGTGGTGCGGGCTTGCTCGCGTGGGGTGCGCAGGGCGACCTCCCTGCACTTGTCAGCCTACCTGTGCGGCTCTATCGAGCGGCTGCCAGGCCTGGGGTTGCTGCTGCACTCTTCATCGTCCCTTGCGGTGACAAGCTCCTGGTGGCACGCCGTGGATCCCTTTGGCGCACACCACGGGTACACGTTGCGCCTCTTGAGACGGCAGGTCACGCCTCCCTCTGTGGTGGCTTGGTACGTGGTTGCGCCCTTACGCGCGTCCGGCCTCTCCGCACGCATAGCTTTGTCGCCTGTCCAGGTCCTTGCTCCCCGCGCTGGCCGACGCAACAGCGCTCTTCGTCACCCAGTTCTACGAGGGACGCACCGCGGGACCCGGGCTTTGGGTCGGCCTCAACATGTGTGTTCGTGTGCGAGATATTCCGAAAAATCTCGCACGCGCTCACGTCCTGACCCCAATCGTCCCAAAGGGGCCTGTTTTGAGCAGTAAGTACTTCGTGGGCGGAACTGCCATGTGAGGCAGATTTGTATAAATGAATCAGCCGTGATTGGAACGCAGCGCTCTATTTGGTTGACACGCGTGCGTGCACGCTGAGAGCCCGTCGTCAAGACTGGGTCTAAGTGGTCCACAATAGTTTGGGCAAACCGTGCCATCCGCAGCATGGCCAAAATTCAGAAGAGCACCATAATGTCTTCTGAAGCATACCTTCGAATGGGCGAACTCACCGTGTTGTGTGCATCCTTGTGAGCTGCAAAAGCGTAGCGCTCGGGTATATGCGCGAAAAAAAAATACGCGCGAATACAGTGAGTTCCCTTTGTAAAAGATCGAGGGTGATCTAGCAGGGCCCTTGCAGATTTTCATTTTTACCCCGCTGCAAGACATGGACACGCAGCTCATTTCAAACACGATCTTATGGCCGGCGATTTTATAGCTGGAAACCACTGGACGCTAGAGAAAAATTACGGTTGAAGACCCATGCCGAACACGCGCAACCGGTGATTTTCCTGCGCGCCAAATGGTAGCGGGAACCGCGTTTCAGCTGCCCCCGTGGCCCCTGGCACGTTGACGGGGTCCAGCGCTCTTTGCTCTGAGCTGCTGTCGTCCAGGCTGTGCCCCTCGCGCCGGCCGCCGATGCTCGCCGGCACCAATCCACCGGCGCCTTCGCAGAGCACGTCCGCCTGGTGCGCGCGTCGCGTCGTGTGATTTGCCACGGCCGTCCCTGCCGGCCCACGCGCGTGGCGGCCTGTCCGCGCGCTGCCCGTGGGCCACTGGCCCAGACTGGGCGCGCCCAGTCCTTGTTGGCCACTCCCGCTGCGCGAGCGAGCCCGCGCAACCGGCCCGCCTTTGGTGGGGGCGCGGACCGAGCGGCAGCAGAGGCGGCCGTTTTGGGGGGTCGTGGTGGCCACCCGGTGGCCCCGTGTGCCGGCGCCCCTCGGTGGCGCGTTCACCTAGAGAGTTCTCAAGCGCTGTGCTAACAGAGGGACGTGACGACGCTCTGCGCGGGCCGTGCCTGCGCGCGCCGAGGTCGCCACTGATCGCCGTTCCCCCGGGGCCGCCGGCGCTCGCGCGGGAGGCGTGGGGAGCGGCTCGAGTGGCTGCGCCACCGGCGCTGTCCACGGCGGCCGGGCGGAGGGAGACGCTGCCCCGCTGCGCTTGCGGGGTGCGGGGGTTTTCCACAAGCAGCGACAGCGGCGCTGCGGTTCGCCCGTTTGGCCTGCTGCGCGACGGCGTTGGTTTGTGCCTTTGGGCGCTGCGGTGGGCAGGTGCGGCCGCCGGCGGCGCGCCCGTACGTGCCCCCTGTACGTCCCGGCGTGGCCACCGCAAGCGCCCGTGCGTGGGGTCGGCGCCTTGCCCTTCCCCCGCGTCGCGCGCTCGCGTGACGGTGCTGCCATGGCGGCGGCGGGGTCCAGGACGCCGCCTACGGACTATGACTTGCCCCTGGCGGACGACGAGGAGGGGTTCAAGGCGCTGATGCGCCCGTGCACTGGGCGGCTGCTGCTGATCGAGCCAGCTGGGCCTCTGCGCTGCGTCACCTGGACGGCGGGCAGCGTGAAGCTGATACCAGCGACGGTGTGGGTGCATTGCGGCGTGCACTACCGCCTGGAGCAGCCAGGTGATGTGACGTGCACGCTGCCCTCCCCAGGTGCCATGCCGCCGATGGACCCTCCCGGCACGGGGTACCGGTTTTGCCCGCTGCCGCGCAACCATGGCGAGGGGGCCGCCGCCTCGTTGGTGGACGTCTTTTGCGCACAGGCAACTGGGGGCTCGTCGAGTATTGCGGGGCGGTGGGTGGTACAGGTGTCGCTGAATAGGGATCCGGACCCGCTGCTGCGCTTTTGCGCGGCCTCTGAGGAGGACGCGCGCGCGTGGCAGCGGCAGCTACGCATGCGCACTGCGCCGCTGTGGATGGTGTGGGCGCGGCACGTGGGGGTGGTCGGTGGCGGCAGCGGCAGCGGCGACGCCGTCGGCCCGACGCCAGCCGGGGCGGGGGGCGCAACCCGGTTGACTACGCTCTCAAACTTTATCCAAGGCATCCGCGGCGCGCTAGCGGACGGGTCGTTGGTGGGTGGTGCAGGGGTGGCCATGTCCATTGTCACCCCAGCGGTACACAGCCTCGCGGTTGGCTTTGGTCCACTCGTAAGCACGGCACTCGAGGTGCTGAGCTTTGGGTTGAAGGTGTTTGTGGCCGTGCGGCAGGTGAGCGGTGCGGTTGGCGACGCGTCGACGGCTCTTCAAAAAGTGAGTGATGCGGTCAAGGAGTACCTTTTGCCCGTGGTCTCGGACTTGGGCGTCAGTAGCGTCGTGAACGTCGAGGGACTGCTCGAACTGCTGAGCTCCCTCGTTGCCGACGTGGAGGAGGCCGCCGGCGAGATGCACCACCTCATGCGGTCCCGCCGCCAGCGGTGGTGGCGGGCGTGCTCGGCCGTGTCGCGGGGCTTGGACGTGGGGCAGGCGCTCGAGGCGCGCGTTTTGCACATCGACAAGGAAGCCGGCCGAGTGATGGACCTGCTGCCGATTGCGCAGCTGCGCGATTTGAAGGACGCACCGAAGCGAGCGGCGATACGAGCTGCCAAGAAGGACCTCCCCCCGCTGCCGCCCAACGTGTTCACCCAGTGGGACGACTCTGGGTACCCTGCCACGGCGCTGTACGCTGCGCTCTTGGAGTCGGACAACGCGTCGTGTGTGGCGATCGGCGCACAAGGTATGGGGGGGGTGGGTAAGACCGTCTGCTGCACGTTGGTCGCCCACCGCTTTCATGTGGAGGAGGAAGGACGGAAGCGCTTCTCCGACGGCGTCCACTGGGTGCAGCTGAGCAAAGCTATCTCCCGGGAGCAAGTGCACAAGGCCATCTGTGCGCTTGCCACAACCCTGACGCGCGACAAGGTCGAGGCAGTGGACCTGGACATGGCCGTGAAACGCCTGCATGAGGCGCTCAAGGGCAAGCGCTGCCTGGTGGTGGTCGACGATGTGTGGGACTCTACGTGGGTCGACTGCTTTTTCCGGGCGCTGCACGGACGAGCGGGCTCATCTCTGCTATTCTCGACGCGGCAGACGGACTTTACCGACCGGTGGCCCGACATTGAAGCTGTGTCTGTTGATGTGCTCTCCGGTGCGGCTGCGGCTGGGGTGCTCTGCAACCACGCCAAGGTTGACGGCGTGGATCGTGTCGACAAGTCGGAGAGGCTGGTCGCGCAAGCTGTGGAGCTCTGCAGCGGCTTGGCGCTCGCCCTAGCCGTTATGGGCGCGCTGGTGCGCGATGGCGGGTGGGAGGCATCCATCAAACAGGTGCAAGACGACCGCGATTGCCTGCTATCCAAGCGCTTCCCAGGTAACGAGACGTACGTCTCTCTCTGGGCATGCCTGCGCGTCAGCCGTCGGGCGCTGGGGATCAACAAAAAGCAACGCAAGCAGTGCTGGAAGCAGTTCCTGGCGCTGTGCGTCGTGACCTATAAGGAGGAGGTGCCCGCGGCGGGGCTGGCGGCATTGTGGGGAGCAAAGATGCCTGCAGTCGAGAGAATTGTGCGCAAGCTTCAGGCGTGCTCGCTGGTGACGCTCCAAGGCGGCGGCGACGTCGATGGCGGCAGCGAGCCGCTGCGCCTGAGCCTACACGACTTGGTGGTTGACTTTTTGGGCAGTGACGACACGCAGACCGCGGCGGATCGGGAGGACTTCAACCGCGTGCTCGTGTCGGGGTACTGTCGGCGGCACAGCATTGGCACCGAGCCGACCGCTCGCAGCAACACGAGTGGGGCGGTCCGGGAGCTGTGGAAGCTGCCGATGGATAACTTCATTGAGCGCGCCCTCCCGCGCCTGCTCCGGCGCGGCGGCGCGGAAGAGGAACTGAAGTTGCTCCTGTTCGTCATGCCGTACATCGCGTGGCGGGTGGAGGTAAGTGGCGGCACCTGTGGTCTCTACCGTGCGGAGTGTCGACACGCCAAATTGGACGTGCTTGACCGCGTGGCTACTGTGGTGGAGGGCGCACTGGCCGATGGGGATCTTTCGCTGTCGGTGCGGCTGCAGCAGGCGGCATTTGAGGTGGCGGAGCGGTTTGGCCCCCGTTTGCAGCCTGCTGTTCAGGCGGCTGAAAAGCCGCTTTTGGCGCGACTCCACCACTCTGCCAGGTTGTTCTTGGAAAAACCAGCGTTGGCGCTGGTCGCGGGTGATGGCCTGGAGCCGCGGGCGGAGCGTCGCGTCTTTCGCAGCGATATTTCTGTCACGTGTTTGTGCACAGCTACGACGGGAGGCGCCACGCTAGTGGTCCTTCCACAAGACGGTGGCTGCCTTTGGGTCATGGACGAGGAGACCGGGTCCCGCGTGGCCGTGCTGTCGGGCCACACCCGCGAGGTGACGTGCGTGGCTGCGGTGGACGGCGGCGGGGGCGGCGGCGCGGCGCGGGTGGTGTCGGGGTCGGACGACAGCACGCTGCGGGTGTGGGACGTGGCCGACGGCACGTGCGTGACCACCCTCACGGGCCACACCGACTGGGTGACGTGCGTGGCGGTGGTGGACGGCGGCGGGGGCGGCGGCGCGGCGCGGGTGGTGTCGGGGTCGGGGGACAAAACGCTGCGGGTGTGGGACGTGGCCGACGGCACGTGCGTGACCACCCTCACGGGCCACATCTGGAGTGTGTCGTGCGTGGCGGTGGTGGACGGCGGCGGGGGCGGCGGCGCGGCGCGGGTGGTGTCGGGGTCGGAGGACAACACGCTGCGGGTGTGGGACGTGGCCGACGGCACGTGCGTGACCACCCTCAGGGGCCACACCGGCTCCGTGTGGTGCGTGGCGGTGGTGGACGGCGGCGGGGGCGGCGGCGCGGCGCGGGTGGTGTCGGGGTCGTGGGACAAGACGCTGCGGGTGTGGGACGTGGATGCTGGAACCTGCTTGGCTGTCCTGCACGGAATGGCCCCGTGGGCGTCGAGTTTTTCGGGAGAGCACCCCGTTCCCAGCATAGAACCCCCCCTGGGGAGCTTTGGCAGTGCAACGCGTGTTGTTGGTGGGGCTTCCTTTGTCGGTTTTGTCGACCAGAATGGCACGTGTGCACTCGTTAGCGATCATGGTCGCAGTCTTCGGTTTTTTGGTGCTCCGCCTCGGACGTCTGTGGTGTGCTGTGTTTCGCCGGGTTGTGTCGTGTTCGGAACGGTCCATGGCGGTGTTCATGTGGGCTGCTTATCTTTTTAGAGAGCTTGTTATTTTGTTTTCCTCTCTCCAGACGGGCCAAACCGCGCGCCACCGCGATGAGCTTGCGGGGTTTTCGCGCGCGGGGTGCTGGTACGGCTGGTTGCTGCTGCCGTCTGCCTCTCTGCGTCCCGGCTGCACGAACGCTGCTCGCCACGCGGGACCGATGCGCGCTCGTCCAGCCTCTGCCCCAACTGCGGCGCCGGCGCGGGCGGTACAGGCGGCAGGCGCACCGGTTGGGGCTGCCGTCGCAGAGCGGCCGCAGACGCTCCCACGGCGGTCGGAGCCGCCCCCCCCCCTCGGCCTTGCCCCCAACCGACGCCGCCCCCACCATCACCGCCGCCGCCGCCGCCGCCGCCGCCGCCGCTGTTGCGTCTACGCCCGCGTCACGGCGAGCGCGGTGGGGCCAGCGTGCCCGCACCAACGGCAAGACCCGCAGCTGCTCCCCGTGCCCCTCCCCAGACGAACCTACCGTGCGGAAGGGGGGGAGGGGGAGGCGTCGGGGCCGCGGCTGCCGCCGCCGCCGCCGCGGCTGCCGCCGTCGCCACCGCCGCCGCGCCGTGAGCGATCCGCGCACGCGCCGGGGCGGCGGTGTGAGTGGGCCCCACCGCCGCCGCGTCGCGCGCCGGTGGCGGCAAGTCGGCGAGGCGTGCGGCGTGCGGGCGGTGGGCGTTGCCCATTGCCCAGCGGCACACGTCGGCACCGCCGGGAGCGCCGCTCTGGCGGGGACACCGTCTGTGTCACCGCCCCAACGAAAGAGCGCCATGCCTGGTGTGCCACCCCCGCCGGGGTTTCAGGGTCCCCGCCCGACGCGTGCCGGCCGGTAGCGGACCCCCCTCGTCGGCAATCCACACCCCCGTCCTTTGTTTCGTGCTCTCCTCGCACGCGCTTGCAATCCGTGTCTCTGCTCTGGCGCTCACGCACGCCCCCCCCCCCGCCGCGTGGGACCCGCCGCCGCCGCGGCGCGACGCGCGGCACCCAACACCCAAACGCTCCGTCCGCGGCGGCACGGGCGCCCGCCGCCCCCACGGGAAGGGAGCGGGGAAGCGCGCCGTGCCGTGCCGGGGTGTGACGGGGCGCGCCCCGAGCGGCGTGCACCCCCCCACCCCCGACACGCCGTCGCGCGCTCAGCGGGCACGCGAGCCGTGCCCGTGACCGACGACCGCGACGCGTGCCGCCGACGTTGTCGGCTGCGCGGCGCGCGGCGGCGGCCGCCGCCGCCGGCGCCTCGACCCGCCCCGCCCGACGGCGGCGGCCGCGTCGACAGAGGGCACGCCGTGGACGCGCCGCCACAGATCGGAAGAGCACACGTCTGAA
>ENA-ORXC01001841-ORXC01001841.1-marine-metagenome-genome-assembly--contig:-NODE-1841-length-12027-cov-4.429121_pt1 | contig 12027 bp, 11 predicted proteins | sample MGYA00237865_ERZ511478 | MGnify/ENA metagenome assembly ERZ511478 | reverse complement strand
CGCGCACATCCGACGCCGTATCCGTCCCCTTACAGCGACCATTTCCGGTCAAGGATCCCACAAACATCCCACAATCGTCCCACAAACGGCTTGCTAAAACTCTCTAATATGACGCGGGGCTCCTGCATCACGTGATCACGGGCTCAAGAGCAGCTCTCTTTGCTGTCGAAGTCAGCGTGGTTCGTAGCATGGAACGAACACTATCGGTGGCATCGATGCCGTCAGGGCATCGGCTTGATGTGCACAACGTGCACATCATGCCGATGTCATGCAAGTACAGCCGTTCTCCCAAAAATCCCGCACTCAAACTGTTACAAAAGAGTTCCAAATCGGCCTCTGCGGGGTCGTAGAGGCCGATTTTGAACTCTTTTGCAACTGTTGGAGTGCGGGATTTTTGGGAGAACGGCTGTATTCGTTCATTTCTCAAGATGGGTGTTCCAGACAAACACCAAAGACCTACGACTGTCCGATGCGAGATCCTTCACGCCTCTTGTTTGGTTTCAAGAAGTGCACCCACGTGTTTCCCGCCGCCAATGGCACAAGGACGCAGGCAGGCGATGCCCGCCTGGCCTGCACGACGCGCAGGTTCGGCTGCTCGCGACAGCGAGTGGGGCCTCCGAATGAGTGCGGCGACACAAGCACGGCAAAGGCGCGTCCAACAGCAGCGCGTTTTGACAGTTGCCGCCTGCTACCGCCTCTCCAACCACCCCATGTCTGCTCCTTTCAAGCCACAGCGCAAGGCATCCGCAAATAGAACAAATAGAACGGCTGCCCGTGCGCACCCGAGCGCGCCAGGCATGGCGAAGAAGACGCTTTGCGGTCCCATCGACTGTGATGGTGTTTGAGTGCATAGTATGATACTTCGGTCTCCTCCAGAGGAGCACGCAGTGGTCGGCACCAAGCCGAGCTGCGGAACCACTGCCACTACTGTACTGCTATTCATCTTGACGTTGTGTAGTGCGTACAATAGTACTGGATAAGCCGGTTTTCGTGTGGAACACCCCCCCCATAAGTATATTGTTGTTGGGGAAGTCTAACTGATTCGTAGTGGTATGATGTCAGTTTGTGGTTGGTCGTGGATTGCCAGCGTTATTGTGTCAGCTCATGTCAGGACCAATCAAAGGGATGCCGCAACACGCCCACTCATGCCCTGCCATGGCAGCCTACGGGCTGACGACAGCGCAGAGCGCCCTGACGAGGCGCCCTGCCGGGTGTCGACCTCGTCGGCCAACCAACCCACATCTGACATCTTGCGTCGTCTCGCTCGACAAACTCTCGCCACCTCGGTGGTTTGCGACACCGAGCAGCGCGGTGGACGCGGCCACCGCCGAGGAGGTCCAGTCATGTCCCCCTGCCATGCGATGCCGTCGCCGGCGGCAGAGGCCGATCGACCCCTTCATAAACGGCGGTCGGTCGCCGGCAGTGGCGAAGGGAGGTGGAACGACCCAAGCCGTCGCTGTCAAGTCGCGGCGCAGTAGCTGCCGCCCACTTCTCGCCGTCGTTCTTCCAGGCGGCCCTCCCTGTCGTCGATTGGTGCTCGTCCACCCTCTCCCTCGACAACGTGCTCGACGCCGTCGCCCCCTCCCCCCCGCCCCGAGCCACTGTTCAAGAATGGAAAGAGCGCGCTCCCTCGTCATGCCCCGCTTCTCCATCGCCGCGGCCGCTGCGGTGTTCCTCTCCGTGTTGGCGATGGCACTCCAAGCGACCGCCACCATCCCCGACTTTATCATTGTTGGTGGTGGCACGAGCGGGTGCACCCTTGCCGCGCGCCTGTGTGTCGGCCTCCCCGCCGCCCGCATCATCGTCCTTGAGCGGGGCCCGTCCCGCAACGCAACCGAAGAGTTTAAGGTGCGGTCGCCGCGCCAAGTGGCGGCCGCTTTGGCTACCCCCTCCATCGCCACCGCGTGGGCGTCGGCGCCCTCGGCGGGCGCCGGCGGCCGCCCGTTGGTCCTCCTCACGGCGGCCACACTCGGCGGCTCGTCGTCGATCAACGCGGCGCAGTGGAGTGAGCCGGTTGGCGCCGACGCGGCGGGGTGGGGCGTCGACGGCCTCGACGCGGACACCGCGCGCGCCGCCTATGCGCGGGCGGCGTCCACGCTGGGCGTGGCGCGCCCGCCGCCGCCCTTGCGCTATGCGTATGGGGACGCGTGGCTGGCCGCCGCGCGGCGGGCGGGGCTGCCGACCGTTGCCGATGAGACGGGCCGGCAGGCGCGCCGGGGGGCGTGGCTCAACCGCCTGGCGGTGACACCGTCGGGGCGCCGCGTCGACGCGTGCACCGCGTATGTGGCGCCCGCGCTGCGGGGGGCGTGCGCGGGGCGGCTGACGGTGCGGACGGGCGTGACCGTCACGGCGGTGCGGCTTGAGGGTGGCACCCGTAACGCGGGCGCGGACAAGGGCGACGGCGGGCCGACGCGGGCGACTGGTGTTGAGGTCGTTGCGACCAAGGACGGTCCTGCGGGTCGGCCGCGCACCCTCCGCGCCCGCCGCGCAGTCATCTCGGCGGCTGGCCCGTACGGCACCCCGCAGCTGCTGCTCCTGTCGGGCATTGGGCGTCCCGCCGACCTTTCCGTCGCTGGCGTGACGCCCCGCGTCGACCTGCCGGTCGGCCAAGGCGCGGTCCTGCGCCCGATGGTCGGCGTCAGTGGCGAGTATACGGGCGTGCCCCTGGCGGCCGTCAACAACGCGACGGAGCTCGGCTCGGCGGCGGCGCGCGCCGCGTGGGCGGCCGGCCGCGGCGGGGTGCTCGGCATGGCCTCGACGATGGGCATTGGGCGGGTGGCCACCGGCCGCGGCGCCTACATCATCGCGTCCTTTACGTCGCTCGTGCGGCCGCCCGGCACGCCCGACTACACGTCCGTGTGTATGATCAACCCGGCGTCGCGGGGGCGCCTCAGCCTCGCCGACGGCAGCGCCTGGACGCCCCCGACCGTGACGACGGGGATGTTGGACGAGGCGGCCGACGTGGCCACGGCGGTGGCGTGCGTGCGGCGCCTGCGTCGGGTGCTGCGCGCGTTTGCGCCTGGCTTTGGGATGAAGGAAACGGTGCCGGGCGGGGGCGTGGACGTCGACGAGGCGGTCGTGCGGGCGACGGCGATTAGTGGCTTGCACTATGTCGGCACCGCCGCCGTCGGGCGGGTGCTCGACGGCGCGCTGCGCGTCAGGGGCGTCGACGACTTGTACGTGGTCGACGCGTCGGCCATCCCGACGATGCCCCGCTCGGCGGGGCCCATGTCGTCGGTGCACTTGCTCGCAGAGCACGCGGCTGAGGGGCTGGCGCGCCGCTACCGTGGGGAGGGCAGGACGTGAGGGTGTGAGCGCGGAAACGCGCGACGGGCCTGCCTTGCCCGTGCCTCGTCATTGTCAATGGTTGTCGTATTGATGGGGCCCCGCCGGCGGGGGGATCGACGCATGGATGCCCGTCGAGGGGGGACGGTCGGTCCCTGCCCCACCCACCAGCGCACACACGCGCGGCGCAGCGCGCGCCCCGCGGGGGTCGGGCCCCCCCGCGGCGGAGCGGCCCCCCCGCGGCGCGCCCTGCCGCCGACGCCGAGCCGCTCCGCTGCCGTTGGCGCAAGCGCCTCCCCCCCTCCTGTCGCCGCTCCGTCACCGCTGCCTGCCGCGGCTGCCGGCAGGCCGGCTGGCCGCCGCTGTGGGTGCTCGAGCGGCTGCCGCCGGCGGCTGCTGGCCGCTCGCGTGCGGTACCCCCCACGTCCCCCGCGGCCTCATGCGCCGGAGTCCGACCAGCCCCGCCCTCCCCGTGCCTGTGGGGGCCACCTGGCCTGCCCGCCGCCGCTGCCGCCGCCGCCCCGACCGCTGCTGCCGCCGCCGCTGCGCGCGCGCGCACGTCCGCCACGCGCATGCCACGAGCCGCCGGCGCGGCCGCGTGGCAGGCCGCGATGGTGGCGCCGACGGCGGCAGCGGCGGGGGTGGTAGTGGTGACGTGGCGCCGTTTGGCCGCCGCCGCAAGGCGAGCCGCACCCTTTTGGTGGGACCTGGGCCGCTAGATGAGTTTGTACGTACTGCGCTTGTTTCGTGTCTTTTTCTCTTGTTTCTCTGCTGTTCTCCCTCTCGGAGTGGGGATGGTACCCTCGACGTCGGCACTAGGCTCTGCGCCCACAAGGAAACGAGCCGTGCGGTGCTTTGATGACCACCCCGAGCCCCGCTGCGCGCCTGTCCATGCCAAGAGACAAGGTCCAGACGGCAGAGAGCCTCAACGCACGCGAACACCGTGCCTTCTTGCAGTGTCTTTCAGCGCTTCGGCCACGCCGCGGGGAGTGATGGACTGGAAAGTACGTTGCCCAGGTCGTCTTCAGTCAGAGCAGAGGCATACCAAGGGATAGCAACGTTGCTTCCCTCTTCCACTGCGGGCCAGAGGCAATGAACAAGATGACGTGGGTGTCCCGTGGAGCACCCCCAAACCCCAAACCCGCTTCTGAGGGTGTCCTCTCTCGCGCCCCCGCAGACCAACCGCTCGTCCCCCCCCCCCTAGACCGAGTAGGCGTGCGCGCCTGCGCCCGCCAGCTTGCCATCCGTCACAATCTCGTACTCGGGGCGGATGGGCTTGGGCGGCGACGCGAGGTAACACTCGAGGATCTCCCGCACGCCCGCCGCGTACCGCGCCTGCGCGCTCAGCGTCGTGCCGCTCGTGTGGGGCGTCATGCCACTCCACGGCGCGCGCCGCCACGGGTGGTCCGCCGGCGGCGGCTGCGGGTACCACACGTCGCCCGCGTAGCCCGCCAGCCGCCCATCCGCAAGCGCGGCGGCGACCACGTCCGCGTCGCACAGCTTGCCGCGCGCCGTGTTGATGAGGTACGCCCCCCGCTTAAACGCGCCAATCGTGTCGGCATTGACCATGTGTTCCGTCTCGGGGTGCAGCGGGCAGTTGAGGGTCACCACATCCATGTGGGCGGCCATGTCCGTCCACGACGCCCAGTAGGTGAGGCCGTACTTGGCCTCCACGTCCGCCGGCAGGCGGTGGCGGTCCGTGTAGTGGAGGGCACACCCAAACGGGTGGAGCCGCTGGAGGATGCCGAGGCCGATGCGGCCCGCCGCGACCGTGCCGACGGCCATCCCCTCAATGTCATAGGCGCGCGCGACGCAGTCGGCAATGTTCCACCCGCCGGCGGCGGCGACCGCGTGCGACGGCAAGTAGTTGCGGACGAGGGAGAGGGCCATCATGGTTGCGTGCTCCGCCACCGACACGCTGTTGCAGTAGCTCACCTCGCACACGTTGACGCCGCGCGCCATGGCCGCCGACAAGTCGACGTGGTCCGACCCGATGCCCGCCGTGATGGCGGCGCGGAGGCGGCCCGCCACCGCCAGCCGCTCCGCCGTCAAGTAGGCGGGAAAAAAGGGCTGCGAGATAACAAAGTCCGCGTCGGGGAGGTGCGCGTCAAAGGCCGAGTCGGGCCCCTTGTCGCTCGTCACGACGAGCGTGTGGCCCGCCTCTTCCAGAAACCGCCGCAGGCCCAGCTCCCCCGACACAGAGCCGAGCAGCGCGCCGGGCGTAAAGTCCACCCCTGCCGGGCTCGGCACCGTCGACCCGTCTGGGTAGTGCGTGATGGTCGGGATGCCGTCGCGCACGGGCGGCGGCGGGTAGCCGCCCGTCGGGTCCGGGTAGAGGACGCACAGGACTTTGGCCCCCGCCGCCGTCGGGGTGGAGAGGAGGGCACGACCGGCGGCGGCGGGGGCGTTGCCGGCGCCGCCGCACGGGCGGGCCGCCAGCGCCGCGCGGGCGACGCTACGCACGCCACCGCGGGCGACGCGCAGCGCGCCAAACATCGTGGGGCTGCCTCGGCGTCTGACAGAGGTGTGGTGTGGGTCGGGGACCGAGGAGCGGGCGCCGGCAAGGAGCCAGGAGCGGCCCAGGCGTGGTGTGGTGCTTGGGGCGGGGATGGGGCCACGCCGGGGAGGGCACGCACGCGGCGCTCGCCAAGCGGACGACGGGCTTGCGAAGTGGCTGGTAAAGTGCCCGCTACGTACGTCACCGATGATCACGCGAGCACGCTGGACCTGCTGCTGCGGGTGCGGCGTTGCCCACTCCCGGTCCCAGCACCAACGAGGAGGGGGTGCCCTCGGGAGAGCCCCGCAGCCAGCAGAGCGTCAACGAACAGGCGCATGCCAGATCACCCTCGGAAATCACGTGTTGTTGGCCAATGACATCTCCCGGCATCCCAAAGCGTATCTCTTCACCTGTTGACAGAGTTGACGAGTCATTGCAGGCTGCGCAGCCCAGCGCGCATGTGGGGAATTGCGGACACGAAGGTCAAGTACAATGCCGTGCCTGACACAGACACAGATCCCTCGAGCTCGCAGATATTTGCAGTTGTGGTGGCTGGAGCGCGACGGTCCAAGGTCACCTCACGCCATCGATGCGGGACGCGGTGCTTGGTGCAGCTCGACTCTCGCCGAGTCCCATACGCCGAGTCGGTTGAAAGCCGTGCTTCACGCTGCACTCGGACCGGCCCCCAAGCTCCACACGCCCATCGACGTGGTCGTCCTTTGCACCAGCCGTATCCCCTTCCCTCACCCCCACCCGCCCGCCTCCTGTCAACGCCGCCGGCGCCCCCTACTCCCCCTCCCCGACGACGTCCCTGCTGTGCCGCACGATGGCCGCCTTTGTGCCGACCGTCGCGGCTCCAGGGTGCTCGTGGACGCCCGCTGCCAGAGCGGTGTGTGCCACGCGGCCACTCGGGACCGGCGCCCCAGCCGCGCGCCACCCCACGCGTCGGGTGCGGGCCGGCCGCGTGACCGTGACGGCGGCGGCCAAGCCCCTGGACGTGACCGCCGACACCTTTGACGTGGAGGTGATGCAGTCGGTACGTTTTGCCGTCATGCAGGGGCACTGCGCGTCGGTGGTGCTAGCGGGCAGCGGCGTCTGTTTTGTGAGGGCCCATTGGAAGCGCGTGTGTGCGAGGCCGCCGGCACCTTTTGGCGGTGGTGTGCGGGTGGCGTGCGGGCGTGCGATTGCATCGCGGCGATGGGTCAGCTTGTCAGGCGACTCGGAGTGCCGATTGGGTCTGGATGCCAGGCGCACGATCTCCGTTGCCTCGGGCGTGGCAGCCTGCTCGCACGCGGCCTGGGCCCGTCGACCTTTGTGCTGGCTGTGGCGGATAGTTTACGGCGGCATGCCACTGCTCCATGCGTTGCCCGTGCTTGCTTGAAGGGGCCGTACCATTCAGTTGTTTGTGATGAGGGACTCGATTCACGACACCTGAACTGACACATTGTATGATGCTTCTGGCAGGCACTTCCGCTGCCACTTGCTTTTTTTTTTTTGCTGCAGGATGTGCCTGTCCTTGTGGACATGTACGCCGAGTGGTGCGGGCCGTGCAAGCTGGTGGCTCCTTTGTACGTTTGCGCCGCTGTTCTTGCAAGTTCTGCTTTTTGCTTTTTCGCGCGTGCTTGCGTCCTGGTGCGATTGCTGATCTTGCGCTGACGTTTCCATCACCGACTCGCTGAGGGTCTCTTGTCCTTTGTCTTCCTGCTCCCTGTGGATCCTGCTGTTGAAACGCTTTGGTTTCTGCCATAGGATGGACCTGCTGGCGACGGACTTGGAAGGCAAGCTCAAAGTGGTGAAGATTGACACTGAGCAGTACCCGGCCTTCGGTATGTCCTGGTTGTCCTCATCGTCTGTCCATGATCTCTTTTTGTTGGCGTGGCCTGGGTGATTCCAGTCCTTCTGCTTGCGTTGTGAGGCTCTCCCCATCCGTCGGTGGTTTCGCTGCCATGCAACTGCGGTCGCACTTCTGGTATGGCTTGGATTGCGGCGGACTGACGACCACGCTACTTGAACTGCGGTTGGTTTTGTACCCTTCTCGTCACTTGTGTTCTCTTCTCATTTCTCGTGTCTATCCTGGTCGCACGTTGCAGTCAAGAAATACAAGGTGCACGGCCTGCCCACGTTCATGGTCGTCAAGGCCGGGGAGGTGCTCAACATTCAGGAAGGCGCCATGGGCAAGGCCAAGCTCGTTGAGTACGTCGAGACGCACCTGCCGGAGCTGAAGGCATAAGCCCTTGGCTGACCTTCGTGTGTGCTGGCTCGTCTATTTCTTTTTGGGAGGGGGGACGTGGGTAGAGGGGGCAAGGGCTGGTCTTGATCGGGTCCCCCATGTGTTGCCTGTCTCTGTACTTTGGTTCACTGCAGTTTTTTCAGCCTTGTCCCGTGCGAGTAAGTGGGGGCATACTCATGGGGCAGATCAATGCTTCTCCGTTCTTTTGCCCTATAAGACGGCATCCTTTTCTTCTCTCTATGCCAGAAGTCGTATTATGGTGCGTGGTATTCATGCGTCGGTCCCTCCCTGGCAGAGAGAAGACAAGGTTGTTGCACAGCTGCTCGTGACTCGATTGTCTCGAGCGCACGGCCAGTGTCGTTGTTGACCGTCCCTCGACTTGATCTGTCTGAACTTAACAAAGAAGGGCAATTACACTTGTTCTCAAAATAAGCCGGTTCTGGCACCGTCGACGAGCATTGGAGTGCATGTTGGAGTGACGTCGGCTTCCTGCGGTCAAGGCCTACGACATCTGCCTTCTACTACGCTTCGCGACCCAGTGCGACAGACGTTTCGCCGTTGTCTACTCCTTTCCCCTCCATCCATCAACTGAGTTTTCCGCTGCCCCCTCGCATTGCGTCATTCGTGCCTTGTCTCCCCACTACTCTGGGCCTCACCCTTGGTTCCCCGCTCGTCGCCACTTCGCTGTCATCATGCTCTTCTGCCCAGCTTGCGCCAACCTCCTCCTCCTGGAGCGAGCACCCACCCACCACGGCGACGTTGATGCGGCGGGCTGTCTTCGGTTCTTTTGCCGCACGTGCGCTTACATCCACGGTGTCGGGGACCGCCGCCTGACCAAGTCTGTCTCCCGCCTGCCCCGCAAGGTCGTCGACGACGTGCTCGGCGGGGAGGATGCCTGGGCGCTGGCAGACAAGACGCAGACGATGTGTCCCAAGTGCGGGGCGGGAGATGCCTTTTTCTTCCAAATGCAAACGCGGAGCGCAGACGAGCCGATGAGCACCTTTTACCGGTGTTGTACATGCAAGTACCAGTGGAAGGAGAACTAGTCGACAGGGGACGGCGCCTGTTGTTGTTGCTCTTGCTGCTGCTGCTGTTGTTGCTGCTGCTGCTGTTGCCTCCGTCGGCGGCGCTCCTCTGGGAAGCGTACGCCGGCGACGAAACCGGCAGCTTCCCGTCGGGTCGTGGGCTCGTCTGCGATAGGCACCACGTCATCGTCTTCATGGAAGCCCAGGGAGCTCCATTCCTCGTGGGCCATCAGGCCACTATGCCCGAGATGGGGTGCCAATAGAGGGGGAGCGGGTGGGCAGCGCATGGATGAGTCCGAGAGGGGGGAGGAGGGAGGGTTGGAGAAACGCAGTTTAGGGAAAGAAGACATAGCGACAAGGTCAGCATCCACCTGCTCAGAGCGGCGCCCAGCTTGTGTACCGACCGCCTCGGGCGGAAGCAGAGACAGGGTCACACCTCAGACTCGTCGGCAAGCAACGGACGGTCAGCGCATACATAGTAGACTCCGCTGCGGTACATACGTTTCCATTCTGCAGGCCAGGAACTGCCGCGCCAGCGGCCGGCACTTGGTTGTCAGGTTGGCATTCTCCTTCATGCACTTGAGGTAGGCGCGCGCAAACTCCTTGCACTCGCCGAGGTGGTCGAGGGGGAAGCTGCCGCGCTCGGGGGCACGTGGGGAGATGTTGCGACCGGAGAGAGTCGTTGACGTTGTCATGGTCGACAAAAGCGGTGCCAAAGGCGTGCGCCAGCAGCCGACAGGGGCTCCAGGAAGAAGGACGGCGAGGTGGCATCCATCCGCGGGCGCGACGCAACAACCGGTTCCACGACGAACACGACGCATTGTCCGTGGCGCAATTTGAACCAATTTCCCAGCTATCCACATCTGTATTTGGTTGGTTCTGCTGTTTTCCCGCGCGTCGGCGCATCCGCGGCCACGGCACGAAAGCGAGAGACCCTACGCCACAGCTTGCGACCACGACCAGCCCACTGGACCCACCCCACTGCTCGCCCCCGCCTCTTGCTCCATTTCCCATATCTCTTGTGTGGTCCGGAAGGTGTTGCGGTTACCGGTTTCTTTGTTCCACGCACACTCCGCGCCCCGTCATCGACACCTGTCACCATGTCCCGCCGCGGCAAGTCAACCGTCTTTGTCGGCAACATCTCGTACGACACCACCGAGGAGCAGCTGCGCGACACATTTGCGCAGGTGGGCACCGTCGTCACCTTCCGACTGGTGTATGACCAAACAACCGGAAAACCCAAGGGGTATGGCTTTTGCGAGTACTCTGACCCAGAGACGGCCATGTCGGCCCTCCGCAACCTCAACGGCGTCGACGTCAATGGCCGGCCGGTGCGGGTGGACATTGCGGACAAGAGCGCCCCGCCACGGGGCGGCGGTGGGGGAGGGGGCGGCGGCGACCACGGCCGGGGCGACCGGGACGGCCGAGGCGGCGACCGAGACGGCCGGGGCGGCGACCGGGATGGTGACCGGGACGGCCGGGACGGAGGCCGTGGGGGCGGGGACCACCGAGACGGGTGGGGTGGGCGGGACGGCGACGGCGATGGCTACCGGCGTGGGGGCGGCGGCCGCGACGGCGGCGGCGGCGGCGGCGGCGGCGTCGGCGGGGGCGCCCCCCTGTCCATGGGTGGCGGCCCCATGGGCGGCGGCGCCATGAGCGTGGAGGGCATGTCCCTTGCCGAAATCCACGCGGTCATGCTGCAACTCAAGGCGGCGATTGCGGCCGACGCGGACGCGGTGCGGACGCTTCTGCTCGGCAACCCCGACCTCGGCCGCGCGCTGTTGCAAGCGCAGATCATGCTCGGCCTCATCCAACCACCGCCGCTATCGTCAGCGGCGGGCGCGGCGGCGGCGCCCCCCCCGCCGGCCGTCGGCGGGCCGCCCAGCGGACCGCCGACCGGCCCGCCGCCGGGCGTTGGCGCCGCCGGCCAGCCGCCCCTGCCCGGCGTCTTGGCGCCGTATGGCGGCGCACCGGGGGCACTCCCGCCGGGCATGGCCGGCGGCGGCGGGGGCGTCTCGGCGGCTGGCCCGGGTATGCCCGGCGTGCCACCGCCGCCGTCGGCGGGCGTGCCGCTGCGGGGAGCCTATGGCGGGGGCCCCGCCGACGCCCCCCCCGGGGGCGTCGAGATGCAGCGGCCGCCGGCGCCCAAGAGCCTCCTCCCCCCGCCGCCCATCCAACACCAGCGGCCGCCCCTGCCGCGCGGGCACCCGCCGGGCGCGCCGCCGCCACAGCCACCGGTCGGCGGCCCGCCCGGGGGGGTGTTGCCGCCGGGGGGGGCGCCCCCGCCGGGTGGCCCCGGCGGCGGTGGTGGTGGGCAACCGCAGGGCCTCGACGCGCTGATGCAGGCGGCGGTGGCGGCGGGGGTGGGCGAGGCGGGGCCGCAGCTCATTGAGCAGCTGGCGACGGTCATGTCCGTGACCCCCGAGCAGCTGGCCGAACTGCCCGTCGAGCAGCGGCAACAGATTGTGCAGCTGCAGACGCTGGCCCTGCAGTTTGGGGTGGGAAGAGGGTAGGATGAAGGGGCGGTGGGGTGTGGATGGGGAGCGTAGGACAAGCGGGCTGTTGATTGCATCGGGTCTGGTGCTTCTTGCTAGCGTCGGCAGGCGCTGGCTTCTCATGGGTTAAACTACGTGGTGCTACTAAGGGTAGTACTTAAACGGCGGCCCACAGAACTGCTGATGGCACATTGTTTTTTTGACTGTGAGGATCAATGCAGTGGGGTTGCGCCACCGTCGGCGGCTCGATCGTCCTCCGACTCTGCGCCGCGAGACGCCTTCGCAGCGCGCCCAACCCGCGCGTACTCCTCCCCGTCAAGAGGCGGCGCAGCTTGCCAAACCCCCCCTCTCCACTGCCACCCCCTTCCCCGTACTACATACACTCTCAACTCCCCCCCTTGCACCCTGCTGTCCAACCGAGCTTCTCCACCATGCCGTCGTCGGCCCGCAAGCGCCATCGGTCGCCGCCCCCCTCATCGGCTCCCGCCCCCCCCC
>ENA-ORXC01001839-ORXC01001839.1-marine-metagenome-genome-assembly--contig:-NODE-1839-length-12039-cov-5.428942_pt1 | contig 12039 bp, 16 predicted proteins | sample MGYA00237865_ERZ511478 | MGnify/ENA metagenome assembly ERZ511478 | reverse complement strand
GTCTGATGAGCAGGAGGCCGCCGCCCGCTAGCCGGTGCCGGCGGCCCCTCTTATCTACCCTGCGCGGCCACCCCCCCGGTCCCCACCCGCCCTCCAGGCGTCCCCAAAGGCGCGGGAGGGGTCCCAGACGGGTGCCCACGCGGCCTCCACAAGGGTGCACGCGTCCACACGCCCGGGGGCCAACAACAAAGCGAACGCCCGCCGCTCTTAACAGGCACCCGGGCCCTTCGACGCCACTACGTAGGCACCGGGTCAGACATCAAGACGAAAACGGGTCGTACCAGTGATTGTTGGCCCGCAAGGACACGTCACAATCGCAGCGTGCCGCCACCCGGTCCACCACCGGCGGCGCCCATCCAGCCATTCAGACGACGAGAGTGGCCCCAATCCACCACCGCGACACGTCAGTGGCGAACGCCAGGCCTCCCCCATCACGCCGTGCGCGAGGTTGACACCAAGGCTGCCAATGCCGAATCTATCGATTCGCACAGGATCTGCAGCAATGCCGCGTTATGCTGCAAGGGGGGTTCTCAGCGGTCAAAATTTTGCCGCAAGATCTGCGACAAAAGCTGGGATAGCGCTGGTCTGACAGTATACAGTGGTGTTATAGAGCAGGATCTGCGCTATTCCAGCTTTTACCGTGACCGTTTGGGGGAAAACTCCCTCTGAAAGATTTTAGCCGATAGGAAGATTGTGGATATTTTGACAAAAAGAGAGCCACGATGCCATGAAAATCTCAGCCAAGCCTTCTCCACCCGCCAAGTGGATGAGATTCCGGCGGCAGTGCTGTCCTTGAATGACACGAGCGAAATCTACCCTCCCTTCTCTACTCCGGCACGCATGGGGATACGTACTTTTGATGAAGTCAACTTAGGGACACGTCCGGGACTCGAAGTTGTCGGCGAGGGTCACGCCGGCCGCTTTTCGGGACTCCTCGGAGTGCCGCCACGGCCGTCCCTCTAAGACACTACCACCCTCCTGCCCACCACCCACAACAACACCACTGCCCCCAGGCACCCGCGATGGAGCCAACCTCCACCAACGTGCTAATGATAAATAGGAAAATTCAGCAAGTGAACCCATGTTATAGCGCGAGAACCGCTGGGACGCAACGATCATCCGCAGCACCATGAAATACCGGAGCCACTTCTATCATGCCACGATTCCGTTCGAAAGCGCTATATTATAGTGTTGGCGCGCACCGCTGGGCTTGCTCTAACGACGGGCTTAAGTCTGAGACGCCCCTTCGAGGTGTCCCAGATCCTGAGTCTGAGAACCCTCAAGAGAGCCAATGAATCCCCGAATTGCCCTCTGTATGTAGAATGCGGGGGCCGCACGGGAACGGTATGCGAAGGGGTCCGCGCGGGCTTTCCACCGGCACATAGCGCTCGGTTCTCACAAAGAGACGACGCCCACCCTTGGCGCCCACCACTCTAGCCCCTCTTCGCGCTGTCCCATACAAACTGCCGCCCTTCGACGGCCGTAGTTGGTTGGACCCGGATTTAGTGGTCTCTGTGCACCCCTACCTGCCGTGTGCCCATATTTGAGTGTGTGGATTGCGTGCCCCTGACTATAGCCGCGCTACCACCAAATGTCATGCATGTTTTTGGGGGTTGCAGAGGAGCTTGAGCCGGACCTCCACGAAGTTTTCCAGGCACTAGCCTCACAGGAGGCCGTTGCTGAAATATGCGAGGGTGGGGCTGAGGGGTCGCTCGGTGTCTGGTTGGCATGGATCTTGAGACTGCTGCGGGCCACGGAGACTTGTGAGGGGAGCCACTGGGATGATTTCGAGAGCTATCTGCTGACATTTTTGTCTGAAATTGGCCTGTCAGGAGTGGGGATAAGTGATGCGACTGAACTCCGTGAGGTAGCTGAGTTGACGGACATCGTGGAGATATGCGGTCAGAGAAACAGAGCTGCCCCTCACTGCCGTGACTCAGTCGGACTCTTTTTCGAAAAGAGCATCGCGAGTGGGTCGTTTTTCCGGGACGTGCGCAAGCCCCTGCCTTGTTCGATGAGGTCATCACGTTGCTGACGCCATACCTTCTCTGCGACCAACGAGTTCCGGCGGCTCTCCCTCCTGCCTGGCGTGTGTTTCCCGTGCTTTTGTGGCTTGCACAGGGAGGGCATCGGCGCGTCGTTGCTCGAGCGGTGGATATAGCCGAGTCCACGTTTGTAAATTATTGCTTGCCTGTCGTGCGAGCACTCTGCCTCGGCCTGCCCGCGCCTGCGTGGACAGGTCGTGACGAGCGCCGTCAGATAGAGCTCGACTTCCCTGAATAACTAGTGGAGACCACACTGGGTGGAAGGGACTGTACTGTACACGCTGACTCCTGTTCTGGGAGGGGAGGGTTGGGAGTCGCAGGATTGATAGGTGTGGAGAGAGAACAAGTAGACAGTTGGGTGCTCTCCCCCCGTCACTGAATATCAGTCCTGTTCTTACTAACAGCTCGGCACCCTGTACTATCTGGCATCCATTTCTTGCTTTCCTAGGTGTGGAGCCGTGGATGGCTGCCCCAAGAGACTTCTTACCCCATTTGGACAACACAGGGAAGCTTAAACCAACAAGAACGCGAGGTCGTCACCTGTACTTCTAGCAATCACGGACACACGCCGCATCCGGTACTTGGTGGGCGGGTTTCCGTGATGGTATGGGGACTCAACTGCATAGAAGGCCCGCTCGTGGTACAAGGCAATGTTTCTCGACGACGCTACCCTCCGACCTCTCTGCCAGAGAGTTCATCTTGAGTGACGCTGGGTTTGGTTTAACTCCCTCTCCGGTATGTTCCGTATCGGTTTCCAGTAGGACGAGATGCATAACCGCATCGTGGCCACGCTGAGAACGCGCGGAGCGGGGGAAATGAGGGGGAACAAGACGACGGAGAAGAAAGAGATCAGTGCGGCGCCGTGGGGAGGCTGGGCAGAAGTACATCTCGCCCAGACCCGATTTCAATGCCATGACGTCCTAACTGGATAGCTTCGTCACGCTCTGTTCGTCGTCGAGCGCCGCTGTTTGGAGTCATCTGGCCAATCTTTTCGCGCGCTTATTATACATGTCCTGTCCCTTATCCTTGTTTCGTTCATTTTCTCTATGCACAGATAACGCCATTGAGGGAGGTTGACATGCACGGTCCGAATGTGGCGACAATTAGACGTTTCAATCACCATCACGCGAAGATGCGGGTTGTGGTGGAGAATGTCTTTGGAGGACTGAAAGGCCGGTGGCACGCGTTGACAAAGATTCATGCACACCCATGTTTATCTGCGTCCGTAAAGAAGACCTGCATTGCACTCCACAATGTTTTGGAAGCGCTTGATGGCGAGAACGACGCGAATCAGCAGGAGGTGGAAGAGCAGCCCGAGAGCGACGCGATGGCTGCTGGGGGCGACACCTCCCTACTACCGGCGGGACAGGCAGCGCGGCTGGCGATCGTCAAGGCATTGGGGCTGCCATGGGTGGAGCTTTAGCGTCATAGAGGAGCACAGTGTGGCCGAGGATGACGGGACGCGGGGGTTGGGGGGGGGGGGGGAACGTATAATATTCTCGTTCTCGGCTACTGGGATGGCGTGGACACATTCATGAATTTCCATTCGCAGAAAAAGCAAAAAAGCAGAGCTGTGTCAAGAAAAAACAGCGAAGTATGGGGCAACCAAGAACAACAAGAAACAGTTCAAGGTCACAAACAAGAGTCGATATGGCTACATCCTGCATGTTTGATAAAATAACGCACACCCGACTGCCCGCGAGCCTTCTCCACGTAGGCATTCAACAATTTGACAATCGCCATACGCACGTCGCCGACACTCGCCCCGTCGGACGCAGTCTTGACCACTACCGTGGGACGTCACAGTGCTGGCAACTTGACCTGGAGGTAGTTACACAGGACACTGGCGGCCGATTCCTTTTTCACGGTCTAAGTCGTCTTGCCCTGCACAGCTTTCTAAATCTCAACCGCCGTCGGGTCCTTCCCCGGGAATGCCGTGGCCGATGCGGTTGGGGGCGCGCCCGAGGGCGGCTCCTCGTTGCTCTGTCCGTCCGAGTAACCATTCTCGCTGGAGTCCTCGTCATCGAGCTTGCCGTCTTGCTCGTTTCGTGCACCGCTGCGAACTGCTCCAGTTCTCTCCGCCGCCGGCACGACGCCGCCTTCCGACATGTCTTCCTCAGAGACAGGGGCCCACTCACCATTTCCGGCGTTGTCGTTGTCAGCTCCATGCAGGAAGTCCACTTTCTCAAGGACTGTTGTGGGGGACACCCCCTGTCAGGGGTGACACGGACCCCGGCATGAGCTGGGGGCGGGTCGCGAACAACCACGGAACACCCCCCTAGAGGGGTTGCGTGTGACACTCTCCCAGAAGCGGGTGTCCATGGAGCGCAAGGGCCACACGCGAAAAGATCCCTCCAAGGGGGCGTGGGGTGATGAGCACCCGATCGGGTCCCCCTGGAGGGACCTGACACGACCGACGGTGACACGCGTCTTCCCGAATTAGGGCCCTCTGGAGGGACCGGGAAGCTTGTGAAAGCTTCCACAATCCGAGCGCAAGCCGGAACGAGATCTGATCTCGACCAGGTATAAAATCCCACCGGAATTCTATCCGGGAAAATTGAAAATTCTTGGGATGAGTGCTGAGGCACTGATCTTGGGTAAATCCTGAGATCTGGGAAGTCTTCGTGACTTTCCTGCTTCCGCCCGAGACGGGCGGGGGTACTCTTCCAGTGGAAGAATAGTCGAGGATGCTGGGCAGGGGCCACTAGAGGCCCGTGCCTGAGACCGTGGCCCGTTGGGCACCGGTCCCCCCATGGTGGCGTCCGGGGGTCGGGATTGTGCACGCCCTGCTTCGTGTTTCTGAGGGTATATGAGTGCATGCTTTGGGGTCATCCTGCGTCTTCGAATAGATCAGCCTTGCGTTTGCGTTACTTCTGTCGTTCTTGTGCGCTCCGCGCCCTGTGATCCAGGAGCTTGCGTTATTTCTCCCTTGCTCCGCTCCGCATCCTGTGCTGGGCTTTCCGACAGGGCTATGCCCCGTCGGCTATGAAGGTTGGATCCACTACAAGAGCGGCATCCGCTGTTTCCGCCGCGTCCAGCCGGATTCGCAGAGCTGATGGGCTCTCCACGAGTGCTCGGAGGCCGTCCACAACCTTCTGAAGGTGCCTCCGACGGTAGCCGCGCGTGAAGGCGGCAATGATGCCCGCGTCCATCGACTGGTTTAGAGCCGTTCAAAAAGTCAGGAGGAAGAAGAGTTTCACTTTTGGATGACCATCTTCAGAGCCATGGACGACGCATTATCCATGATCAACGCCACCTTGCGGCGGTCGTGTGTCACGACCCCGGGTACAAACGCCTCATAAATCCATTTCTGGAAGCGTGTGCCGTCCATCCACGCGCTCGATTGGTCCATGTGGGGAATGAGGGGAATGAGGGGCCCTTAAAGCAAATCTGCACCTTGGACGACCCAATAAGGGCGGCAGCCAGCTTTTCCGTCCCGGTGGCGTTGCAGAAGAGAGCTACCGTGACCCAGTCCTTGGCCTTCATGCACTTGATGTCGCGTGCCCCACGCCGCGCCCCATATCGAAACGTACGACTGTAAGGGCAAGCAGCGGTAGGAACGGCTAGTCTCATCCTTGTTGAAGATGTCCTCCACCCGGAATTCCCCTCGTTTCTTCGGCATCGCCTCCAGCTCGCGCTCGACGGTCGCGGTGTCTACCACGCCGGCTTTTCCTTGCAGCCGCATTGATGCCAGCTGGTTTCGGGAAAAGGAAGCCACGAAAATAGCCCCTGCTGGAAAAAAACGTATCAAGTCCGAGACGCCGTCCAATCTCAACCGCCTTGGCCTGTAGCAGCCCAACAGAGACAGCCACTGTGGCGTGATCCAGGCGCTCTACTGCGATGATCCACTCTACTAGGGGCTTATCTATCCCAGGGAAGTGGCCTTGGCGCGGTGTCGTGCGCGTGGCCGTCGTGTCGTCATTTGAGAGGGCCAGACACCTAGCCTTTCGTCGATAGATCTTTCTCGCCGCGTCCTGTGACACGTCGACGGGAAACGTGGGGATCATAGTGCTCCACAGCAGCCCGTCCGTGCGCAGGCGGCAGATCGTATTCTTGGCGCCGATGGTGATGGGCACACGCGTCTTGCGCGTCACTGACATGTTGACCCGAACCACGTCTTTGGTAGACGAGTCGACAGCACCCACGTCGGCAGTCTAGCCATCATTAACTGCCAAAACTGCGTCACCTGCGGCCGCCGCAGCCACGGCTGCCGCACGAACGGCGCCAGGAGCTTGGGCGGCCAGTTTTGAAGCGACCCGCACGAGCGACGCCAGCATGGCTCGAGCGACAGCTTCACCTTGGGGTGACAGGGATGCCATGATTTGTCCGAGGACACCCGGGCACCGCACAGGGGGCAACGGGAAGTCCCCCGGCGGGCGGGGGAAGGGGGGGGCGTCGTCAACGGTGGGCGGTGATGACGACATTGATGATCAGCAGTGGTGGCGGCAGATGACGGCGGCTATCCGAGTTGATGGGCGACGGCGCATCGATTTGTGTACTGGGAACCATTGCTGCCGTCGGTATCCAATTTCGAGCCACAAGACAATTCAAATGACGATTGGTTCTCGAAACGAGCCTCGATCGTTTGAATCTGGTTCATACTCCACCAGACCAGCACGAGGACTGGATATGGACGGAGACTGACGGTATGCAAGAGCCAATCATATGCCTTTGATTTCGAGAGATATGAGGAGTTCTCATGACCTGCATACCTGCGTTTTCATCGCTTGATGTCCCGAGGTGGCAGTCGCGGCAGTGGCCCCCACTGCCGCTGAGCCGCCGGCCATAGGATGTGGCCGGTGCGATATGCGGGCCCGTGATGTGATGTGGGGGTACAAAATCGTTAAGAGAATGGGCGTCACGGCGGTGGCAACGAACAGCAGCGGGCTCTGATCAGCGTTGAGTGTTGAGAGAGAAAAGGCTCCATTTTCATACCCACGTCTTCGTCTCTCCCTAAATGACTGTTCTGCCTCTTATCCCCGGCCGAGGATCACTCCCATCCATGACCACCGCACGCCCATCCGTGTGCAGGCCTGCGCCGGCCGCGCTCCCTGGCCCGCCCACCCCTTCGCGCACTGGCTCGCCACCCGCGGGCCTCTTCTGTCCCTCCCCCGGCCCTCTCCCAGCCCGCTCCTGTCCCTCTCGCGGTCCTCCCCTGGCCCTTCATTTTACCTGCTGTGCCACATTCGCCAGCCCGGCGTCCGACCAGCTCTTGGCAGAAGAATGACAATTGACGAGCACCGACAGGATCAATCCAGGATCAGGTGCTGGATCAACAATCAAGCTGTCCATTGAGTCCGACACTCCCAAGCCAAGACATGGACTCTGCCGCGCGGCAAATAAACATGTTAAGATGTAACTCTGGGGATAATTTCAGCCACGGGAAGGCGCTGTACAGAAACTCCGAGAACACCATACAACCTGCTGCAAAGAGGAACAGGTCGTCACTCGGACTTTTAGCAGCCCGGTTTAGGGTTGGAAGGAGACCCGACAAAGATCCCAAGCGCGGCTGTACGCAGCTTGCCGCTCGTCAGTAGCATGCCAGGGGAGCGCTCGACACACCCCATCGCTCCTCTGCGAGATTGTATGACAGTGTCTCCAAGTGCAATCCCGCCCATGGTAGGGAACGTGCGACACCCCAATCTGGCTGCAAGCAGCTTAGCAAGGGTGTCAGCGTACAGCCAACACAACAACAGGCTTCCCTCCAGGATGCTTGCCTCAACGGCTAGTCTGACGAGCCAGCGTGTAATCCCGATGCCCAATGGCACAAGAGTTGGCACAATCTGCCGAGGGTCAGTGATCAGCAACGAAGGGCGCTCAATCGAAAGATGCGTCGCCGACCCTGACTCGCTGGCAACGTGCTCACCTCCTCTCAAAGCAGTTAATAAATCAATTATTTGGGCAATCTGCCGAGCAGGCGACCGCCGAGACTCATCCCAGATCGACCCAAAAGCCATATCCAGGGCCTGCCAGCGTTGGCTGGACGCCTTCGTACCCAGAACTGCTGGGCATGGAAACTTTTTGATGGACCCCTTGTGCCTGAAGTCACTGCAGACCCCCAGCCAGTCTCGAACCACAAACATCTGAGCTGCCACTCCCTACCCCCAGACCGCCACCCCGTGGCGTTGTTGGGCGAGCAGCCCCTCCGTATGTGGAGTCATCGTCCCGACCAAGTCGTCCTAGCGGTCGCTCTGGGCTCTACACAGGGCCATAATAGACGTGTTGCGAAGATGCGGGGAAGCCTGGATGAGTAAACCCATAGCGACCTAAACGGAAGATGAGCGCAGACCCTTGTACGGCCCAATGGACAGGTGCACATCTCGTGCATCTGCAGGCGGGGTCTCGAAATACATCATTGTGGCTCCATCAGCGGGAATGATAAAATCAGGTGTTTTGGGCACGTCACTGCCCTCCGAGTCGTGTACAGGGCATATAGTGACCAATCCAGAAGTACGAAGCTGCCCCAAGCGAGATATTACTGCCCAACGAACTGTCATCAACATGCACCGTGTTGGAAGGTGCGCGGAGCAGCGTGGCGCGAGCCTGTCGCTGCTCCGACATAGTGGACACTAAGCCAAGCCAGCCAGCCCCCCAAACAACGTCCGAACACGGAAATACGTGGACAGAGCCAAATCGCTGCCAGCATCCCCACATCTAGAGCCACGGGTGGGCACGGCCGGGGCGCGGCGGTCCGGGTGCTGGGCACCGCTATTGATAGAAGACCGGCGACAAAGCGGGCATCAGCCACTCGCTTAAAATTATGGATACGGGAGACAGTGCTGTTTCTGGATCTGAGATGCCACGCGTAAGACTCTGTGACGCCGTCATGCTGCTCGGCTTACACCTCTTGCTTTCGGGTTGTTGAGGCAGCCCCTCAAGCCCGCGCTGGTAACTCGGAGTTACCGCGAACTGCCTGACTACTTCCAGGAGTATTTATGCGGTCATCGTCTTGTTTGTCTGCGCCTTTGACCTGCATTCCTGTACGAGGGAGATGTATTTACTTGTACTTGTATATCGAGTGCATCTCATTTTGGAGCTGAGCTCGGGGAGATTCTCGTGGGCTGCTTGAGGGGCGTAGCGATTTGTGGGGTAGTGAGAGCATGTACCCTCTAAGGGAGGGAGCTCAGCCTCGTGAGGTGCGTCGTGGGCCCTGTCACTGCGTTGGCGGGGGTGTTCCTCCAGGACGTTGAGAGAGGGGCACACGGGGGAAGGTGAAGAGGCTGCTGGCCTCGCGCCTCATACCGGTATGGAGTAAAGCAACGCATGCACCCAACTACTTCCCGCTTCACACGTGATGGGCCCACTTGTCGCCAGTGGTCATCATCGTTCTCTCCAACGGTCGCTAGTGGGATGAAGTTGCGCCGGTCGCGGTGCGTTTCGGTGTTGGTCTGGCGGGTACAGCCTCTATCGTCGACAGGGTGGGTCCGGTCGGTGCCACGGTCGTCAACATGTCGGACCACGGCCGCTTTGGCGGCCCGCGGATTGCACAGCTGGACGACGACTACAGAGTGTGGGCGGCGTATCAAAGTGCGCAGCTCAAGAAGGAGAAGCTGTGGAAGGCGGTCGTGACGGACCGTTCGGCTTCTGGGTCGGACGACAAGAAGGCCGACCCGGTGGTCGAAGAGTGGGACGCCATGAATGAGGCGGCTCTTGCGACTATCCAGACGCCGAATAAGCACGTGCATCTTAGCACGGTGATGTCGGTCGACACGGCCAAGGAGGCGTGGGACGCGCTCCAGGTCATGTTAGAAGCGCGAGACAGCGCTCGGCTGCTTCGGATCATGGAAGAGTTGAGCAGCTTGAATAAGGGCGACGACGAGAACATCATCAGGTTCGCGTCGCGCGCCAAGATGATCCGGGACGAGCTGGCCATGCTCGGAAACCCGGTGGACGAAAACAATCTCGCGCTGCGTGTCTTGTAGGGCCTTCCGTCCGAGTACGGGGTGCTCAGGAGGGACTTGGAGAACAAAGACATCAACTTGGTCATGTCGAACGTGACAGCTAAGCTGCTTCAAGCTGAGCAGCGGAACATTTCTGGGGGGCTCATCGAAGCCAGCTGGTTGTGTCAAGTCGCAATCCTTCACCGTGGCGGCGCCGAAGAAGCCGTTTGACAAGAAGTAGGTCCTGTGCTACTGCTGCGACAAGAAGGGGCACATGAAGCGTGACTGCTACAAGCGGAAGGCTGAAGAGGCCAAGGGAAAGAACAAGCCCGGTGGCTGCCGCCGTGACGGCGGTCATGGGGGCGGACCCCAGGCGGGTGCCGCTCTGACATACATTGCTTCGGCCGGTCAACCCGGCTCCAGCAAGGCTCACGGGAGCACAAACGGGTCGTCGACCTGGGTGCTCGACTCCCAAGCGACCAACCACATGGCCGCCGGGGACAAGGGCTTCACCGTCCAGGCGGCGGGGAGCGGGGCCAAGGTCACCTTGGCCAATGGCGACAAAGTCCCTATCAAGGGGCACGGCCATGTCTCCATGGACGTTGGTAAGGGGAGCACCAAGGCGCGCATGGTCTTAGCAGAGGCCATGCTGGTGCCGGACCTGACCAGCAACCTGCTGTCAGTAAGGGCGGTTGACCGCAGCAGAAGTGCCGTGCTGTTTGTCGGGGACGCCTGCTACATCCTGAGCGACGCGGATGCCATTCGTGCGAGCGGAGTGCTCGAAACGTCTTCGGTCGTTGGAAAGATCAACGACCGGGAGCAGTGTGTGCTCAAGGTGACGCCGGTCAAGGCGTTGGCGAACGCGGCGTCCACGCGCATCGCAGGGGAAGCAGAGTTTTGGCATCGCCGTTTCAACCACTTTGGGATTGAGAACCTCAAGCGGGCGGCTAGGATGGTCGATATGATTCCGTCGTCGGTGGCCGTCGCTGAGCGTGTGGTCGGCACTGTCTGTGTGCCGTGCGTGGATGGAAATATGGTGCAGGCACCGCATCCGCGGTCTTCCACCAAGACATCCAAGAGCGAGCTGGTCCACACCGACATGGGTGGACCTCTCAAAGAGTCACTGGGTGGCTCCATCTACTTCATCACTTCGACCGAGGACAGCACTGGTTTCATCACGGCGACGCCCATAAAGACAAAGGGGATGGCGTCCCAATCGCTTAAGACGCGCATCCAGCAGCTCGAGACGTTGACTGGTGTCAAAGTCAAACGCATCCACCCAACTACCTCTTGCTTCACAGGTTGTGGGCCCAGAATGCGCGGTTAGCTTCACAGATGTCGCAGGCTCGAATCCCGTGGCTTGCCTCAGGGTTTTTGGGGCCGGCTTGGAACTTGCATTTTGGCATTTTGTAGTCGATCGAGGAAGGGTTCCTGGTCCCTGTGGAGATGGGGGGAGTGTTGAATTGGACTCAGCAACCCTCCAGGACCAGTCACACCGGACCTGTGGCGTACTTGGTTTTTCCACCTCAACAGAAGGCGGCCAAGTGCCACTTCTTTCAAACGTGAGGTGCAGTATTTCTGTCATGCAATCAGACTGGGAAGAGTCCATGTCCTTGAGAAGAATCTCTTGGCACTGGGGGGCCTCCGGTATCCGGAGACCGAAACTCAGATGAGGAGTTTCCTGGGTATGTGCGACGTATACCGTCGCTTTGTGGCAGAATTCGCCATGATAGCAAAGCCCCTGACAGCCTTGATGAGCACCGAGCTTCCCAAGAGGCTACCTTTTCCTACATAGAAGGAGACGAAAGCTTTCGAAGAGCTAAGAGGACGGCTGTTATCCGCCCGCATCGTCGCTGTCCCAAGGAGAGACGGGCACTACATCGTTGATGTAGCCGCCAGGTATGAACAGCTGCGTTGTAACTTACACAAGCAACAACCCGATGGAAAATATCACCTCATTAGCTACTACGTAGCGTTTTGTCCCCGATTCCTTCAAACTGAGAACTGCCAGAATCGAACACGCCAACCGACGGTTCCCAGAACTGTCACACATTGATCATGGGATCAAATTATGCCCACTTTTTGTTGATCTTGGAGACAGAGCCCGCAGTGGA
>ENA-ORXC01001836-ORXC01001836.1-marine-metagenome-genome-assembly--contig:-NODE-1836-length-12046-cov-3.456680_pt1 | contig 12046 bp, 12 predicted proteins | sample MGYA00237865_ERZ511478 | MGnify/ENA metagenome assembly ERZ511478 | reverse complement strand
AAGCCTGTACTTTTTCATTCGAAAAAACAATGGAAGCATATAAATTCTGGCTATATTCCAGCAGGTGCCGAAAGCATTCTCGGAGTGCCGATCGTCAGGAACAACCAAGTGATCGGCGTCCTTGTACTGGCCGCAAACAAAAAGAGGGCATTCGAAAAATCGCAGCTGATGATCATCGATATCCTATGTTCCCACTTTGCGATTGCCGTAGAGAATGCAAGGCACCATGAAAAAACGAAGGAATACAGCGAACGCTGCGCATTGACCGGGCTATATAATTACCGCTACTTTGAAAACATGCTGAGCATAGAATTCGGAAAATTACAAAAAGGTGAAAGACACCTACTCTCCTTGATCCTGCTCGATATAGACCACTTCAAATCCGTCAACGACACATATGGACACCAAAGCGGAAATGAAATTTTAATCGAGCTTGCTGAACGGCTCAGTGAAAGAATCGGCCATATTGGTACAGTTGCCAGGTATGGCGGGGAAGAGTTTGTGATCCTGCTGCCTGACATGATGAAAGGGGATGCCCTCAAACTGGCAGAACAGATCAGGCTGTTGATCGCCGAAAATCCCTTCACACTGTTGCAATCGATGGATGAAGAAGGAAAGCAGCTCCTGGTCCATATCACCGCGTCAATCGGTGTAGCAACCGCCCCGCAGGACGCCGATGACTCACTGGCATTGATCAGGCATGCAGACCGGGCGTTATATGTAGGTGCAAAGCGATCGGGTAGGAACCGGGTTGCGGAATATGTGAAATAAAGGCTAACCATTTTGGTTAGCCTTTAATATTTGACGGTGATACCTTTGTCTGGATCAATTGCCCAATTATTATTTTTTGAAGGTGGGCATGCTTCTGTTCTACCAGCAGGAAAGTCTTCATATATTACCAGTTTGTCTTCCTGATTCACTAGGTAGGGTGTGCCAGTGATGCAAAAGGAATACGATTTTTCTTTATCCGTTAATTCCATTTTAAAAATAGCATCCCCACGGATTTCGATTCGCGAGCTGCCGTGAATTGTCAGCTTGTCATTGAAGAAAGCATTCCCGTATACAATAAATGGTTTATTGTTCCCTCCATTCCATGTAATTGTCTTTGCAAAATAAGTGGATGTACCGATTATACGAGATTTATTCAATGTCAGGGATTCAGAAATAATTTGCCCGAATTCTTGTGGCAGCGGTGCTTTGGCACCTACCTTGAACTGACTTTGGCGCTGTTTCTGAATTGAAATACTGCCAGTAATGGTTTTCGATTCTTTTTCAGTTATTCCAATGCTCTTAAAAGCGACAATTAGATCTTCTGAGCCGGTTTTTCCAGTAATGCCAGTGTAATCAACCTGGTAAGTGTTGCTCCCTTTGACGTTTTTTAATATTTTTTCAACACTGTACACCTTCGAAACCATGGTGGATTTAAATAACTGGTCAAAATCAGGGATTGGAGGAGCGTGTTTATTATTCTTGGCTTCTTCTTCAGCTTTATTGATTGTTTCTTTGGTTTCAGAAAGGGCATCTTTGACGAAGTTATTCAGCAGCGCCTCATAATGAGCCACTCCCATTTCAGCAAGATCTGTGGCTCTATTGATTTCGTCTGTCTTGTTGAACTGCTTTCGGGCAGAAAGCGCCATTCCACTCAAGGAGAGGGCGAAGGTGAAGGTGATGGTGATAATCAGCAAAACCAGGACTAGCGCATAGCCTTTTTCATTTTTCATCACATTCCCTCCTAATATCTTTTAATCATCGTTTCTATTTCATAGGTTTGTCCGGTGTTGTCTTTGAGAATTAACTGGATCGATAAAGGACTGTTTGAATAGATTACTTTTTCACCAGTAAAAGGCTCAGGGTCTGGGGAACCCGCCCTGATTTCAAGGGAATATCTGTCATCGCCCAAAAATTGCTCGCTGGCATTTACCCCAATTTTCGCGGTTTGCTCCGTTGCATTGTAGTCGATCATATATTTATCGTACTTCAAATGATGTTGCTTTATAGTAGAGATAATCAGGTTTGCTGCCTGATCCATATTATTTTTTTCTGAAATCTGGTTATAGTTTTTATTGAATCCGAAGAAAACTCCATAAATAAGAGCAGAAGCGACAAAAAGGATCGAAATCGCAGCAAGCAGTTCATATAATGTGAATCCACGTTCGTCTCTCAAGATATCACCTTCTTATATATGTAAAAGTCCTTGAAGTACTGTCTGGGTTGTTTCGATCTTGCACAGACACTTCCACGCGAATTAACCCCTCTTCACCATTATTGAAGCTGACAGAAATCTTGTGTGTACTACCGAATGAACGGTCCAATAGTTCCGCCAAGTGATCCTCATTGAGGGTGCATGGAAGACTCGGGCATTCGGTGCTGGTGCTCAGTGTATCCCTGGTCAGCTTCACTTCTATTAAATTCACTATTTGCTGGACTGTCTGGGTTGTACTGATTTTGTCTTCATTTTTTTTTACAAACATTGCTGATTGTGTAAAGAAGCCAGCAAAAGATGTAAGAACGATTACAAGTAGTACAATTGACAGCAAAACTTCCAGCAAGGTGATTCCGCTTTGGTCATCCAACTTTTTGCCCAAGTCATTGCTCCTCCGTCTATTAAATCTATTGGTTTTATTATACAATATAAGAGAGTGAAATTTGTCATAATTTAAGATGATAGACTGATATATTGCGGAATTTTGTAAAAAGAGATCAAATACAACGCAGCGTGGAGTGAGACAATGGTAATCCTGATATTTTTAATCCTATCCTCAGTTTTAAGTGTTATACTCATTCACTTCATTCCATTTGGCTTAGAAATCAGACAGAAAAAGTTAATTTCTGTCGCCGTGCCTGTTATTGGCTCCCTTGGAATTGCTTTTAGTTTCATCGCCACTCCATGGCAATCGATGCTGGTCATCATTTTGTTGGCTGCTTCGGCAGGTTATGGAATCATTACAAGGGCAACTGGTATTCCTAGAATTGAAGAACGCACACCTAGGGTGATGGATTCGGTTGATCTATCGAAATCAGAAGTTGACAATCATCTTCAAGAAACGGGTGACCAGGCCGAAAACATTGACTTGAATGAAATACCAGTCTCAAATACTCTCAACTCAAAAGAAATACATATAGCTGAGGATATTTCGTTTTTGGAAGTCAGAAATAATACAAAATTTGAATTGACTGACATAGAGGTAATTCCTGTTCTGAATTTTGAAGGTCCAAAAGACGAAGAAATAATTGCCTGCGATAGCAAGACTTCTTAAATACAATCTTTTTACCAGAGGGGAATATATGTGAATTCGCGCCAAATAGTAAAAGTCTCTTTGATCATCATTGTTTTTTCACTATTTACCTACAGTTTCACTTATTTTGGTGCTTCTGCTATCAGCTCCCCAAAAAATGTGGAATCGTTATACTCTGACCAGACTTTCATTGGGCCAATCAATGTATCAAATAAATCAAAAGATGAAGCGAGGGTTTTATTGGAAGAAAAGTGGGCCGAATGGGTTTCTAGTGCAAAGGTGGCACTGATATATAAAGAGCATTCTTATCCTGTTACGGCAGAAAATCTTACTCTTTTAATAGATCAGTCAGTCAGCTCTGCGAGTAGTGGACAAAAGAATGGACTTTTCATTCAACTGGAATATTCAAATGGAATATTGCCCGACGCAATCATTAAACAATTGAACCAGGAAATGCTGGAGAATGATTTAACCGAAGCTATCCAAAGCTTCAAAGAGCATATTGTCATCGATTTGGCCGGGTATCTCCCAAAAGAGGAACCAATTGAAGTTTCTTCGGCTTCTTACCTCCTGAAGGATAAAAATGAGGAAGTTTCTGCATTTATTGACTCTTTCCCGGCTATTGAGCTGGAAGCCGAGTCACTGTTCTCGCTTGCCGCTTTTGTGGCGGAAAGTGAAATGCCACAGCTGTCGGATCATACTTACAGCCAAATAGCGACTGCCATTTATCAGGCCGTCTTGCCCACGAACTTTCTTATATCGGAAAGGCATATAAGCAGGCAGCTTCCAGATCGTATTGATCCGGGTTTTGAAGCAAAAGTTCAATTTGAGAAAAAAATGGATTTTAGTATTTATAACCCCAACGCCTCGACTTATACAATCGAATTCGACTGGAAAAGCCCCAACCTGGAAGTGTCGGTTAAGGGAGCGCCATTCTTATACACTTACAGTATTCACACTTTAGACAAGCAGGAATTTCAACCGAGGATGATCAAGCAATTTTCACCACTTTTAAGTGCTGGCCAAAAGTCTGTAAAAGTGGAGGGAAGTCCTGGTCTGGTCGTGAAGGTCGTTCGCGAAACCCATTCTAAAGAAGGTGAACTGATGAAAACAGAGGTATTGTCTGAAGATTTTTATCCTCCAGTCCACCGCATAGAAGTTCATCCTTTAGGAACAGCTGTCGTTGAAACAGAATCGGGCACTGCTGATGGAGGGGATTCAGCAGTTTTGCCTGTTGATGGAGGTTCGGACACGCAGCAAGACCAATCCGCAGGAGAAACGCAGCCTGTTGAAGATGAAAAGGATGATGAAGAAGCTGATACCGATAACGATGGACTATTCGGAAATCCGAATGAAGAACCAAAGTAAGCCAAAACACAGGAGTGATCAATGTGAGGCAAATGAGAAAACGGCTTGGTGACTTATTAGTCGAAACAGGGCTGCTTTCAGAAGCTCAGCTGCAAGCAACCCTTGCTGATAAAGCAGCCGGGCAAAAATTGGGAGATGCACTCCTGCAAAGAGGGCTGATAACAGAACAGCAGCTGATTGAAGTTCTCGAGTTCCAGCTGGGAATTCCGCATATTAGTTTATACCGCTATCCATTTGATACAAAGCTTTTTACGCTCATTCCTAAAGAGATGGCAAAGCGTAATCTAGTGATTCCTCTGAAAAAAGAAGGGGAAAAACTGTTCGTTGCGATGGCGGATCCGATGGACTTTTTCACAGTCGATGATCTCAGGCTGTCAACAGGCTTCCATATTGAAACCGCGATAGCAACCAAGGACGATATCATCCGAGCAATTAATAAATACTACGATAACAACGATGGACTTGACGATTTAATTGGCATCAGCAGCCCGGCAATGGAAACTGTTCAGGAAGAAAATCTGACAGAAGCCGATTCTCCTGTCATCAGGCTGGTGAATCAATTGCTGTCAAATGCGTCTGCCAACAAGGCAAGTGATATCCATATTGACCCGCAGGAAACGAAGGTTGTTATCCGCTATCGGATAGACGGAATTCTTAGGGTGGAACGGGTGCTGCCGAAGCATATGCAAAATGTGCTGATCGCAAGGATTAAGATTATGTCGAATCTTGATATCACAGAGAACAGGACTCCTCAGGATGGAAGAATCAAAGTCAATCTTGATTTTCATCCTATTGACCTTCGTGTTTCCACTTTGCCAACTGTTTTTGGCGAAAAGGTGGTCATGCGAATTCTTGATATGGGCAGCACCTTGAATGACATTGAGAAGCTGGGGTTTAACACGCATAATCTCAACCGGTTTACTAAGATGATTTCGAAACCGAATGGAATTGTTCTGATTACTGGTCCGACTGGTTCCGGGAAATCTTCTACCCTGTATGCCGCTTTGAACAAGCTGAATAGTGAAGAGGTCAACATCATTACGATAGAGGATCCGGTAGAATACCAGATTGAGGGCATCAATCAAATTCAGGTCAACCCGAATGTTGGCATGACCTTCGGCGCAGGTCTGCGGTCAATCCTCCGTCAGGATCCGAACATCATCATGGTAGGTGAAATACGGGATAAAGAGACAGTGGAAGTGGCAGTAAGAGCTTCTTTGACCGGACATCTGGTACTGAGCACGATGCATACGAACGATGCTCTGAGCTCTGTTACGAGGATGCTGGATATGGGAGTCGAACCTTTCCTTGTCGCTTCTTCGTTAAGTGGAGTAGTCGCCCAGCGTCTTGTCCGGAGGGTGTGCCGGGATTGTGCAGAAGCTCAGGAACCGACAAAGCGTGAAATTGACATTTTTTCTAAAAGAGGAATTTCGATTGAGACTGTCTGGAAGGGAAGAGGATGTTCTTCCTGTAATATGACTGGTTATCGAGGCCGGCTGGCAATCCATGAGGTGCTGTCAGTAGATAACGAACTTCGCAGAGCGATCATGAATGAAGAGTCTGTTACAGCCCTAAGGGAGATAGCAGTAAGGAATAAAACAATCTTCCTGATCGACGATGGATTGCTGAAAATTAAACAGGGACTCACCACGACCGAAGAAGTATTAAGGGTAGCCATAACAGAATAAGCGGGGAGTTAGCATGAAGGAAAAAATAGAGCATTTGCTGAGGTCTGGTTTCGAACTTAAGGCATCAGATATTCACATAACTGTCGGCATTCCCCCAGTAATGAGAATCAATGGGGATTTAAGAAGGTATGGAACAGATTCAATCACTCCAGATGAAGTTGAAGAAATGGCCAAAGCCATCATTCCGAAAAATTCCTGGAATGTGTTCAAATCAAAAGGAGAACTAGACTTTTCGTACGGGATACCAGGCATCTCCAGGTTCAGGGTAAATGCTTACCACCAAAGGGGCTGTGTTTCGCTGGCAGTCAGGATTGTTCCTACTAGAATCCCGACATTGGAGGAGCTGGAACTGCCAGATATCCTCAAAAGAATTGCCGAAAAACCACAGGGACTGGTTCTCGTGACAGGACCAACCGGAAGCGGCAAATCTACAACACTGGCATCACTGATCCAGTATATGAACATGACCATGCGGAAGCATATTGTCACATTAGAGGACCCGATTGAATATTTGCATAAGCACGGCAACAGTATTATCGACCAACGTGAAATTGGTCTGGACACCAATAATTTCGCCAACGGACTGCGCGCAGCCCTCCGCCAGGATCCAGATGTCATCCTGGTAGGGGAAATGCGCGACCTGGATACAATACAGACTGCGATTACCGCAGCTGAAACCGGGCATCTTGTACTGGGTACTCTCCATACTTCAAGTGCCCCAGCCACGATCAATAGAATAATAGATGTTTTTCCGCCGGGACAGCAGGCGCAGATACGGATTCAGCTCGCCTCGGTCCTTGTTTCAGTCATTTCCCAGCGATTATTTCCTACTGTCGATAAAAAAGGACGCAGGAGCGCAACGGAGATCCTGATTAATAATGCGGCCGTAGCAAATTTAATCAGGAACGAGAAAATCCATCAAATCATCAGTATCATGCAGACCTCCAGAATTCATGGAATGCATACCCTTGAGATGGATATCAAGGAGCTTGTCCAGAGAGGGATTGTCTCCAAGGAAACTGCAGAACCATTCTTACTGGAGAAGATGATTTAATATGGCTCGCTTTAAGTATTCCGGACGCGACCGGACAAAAAAACGTTCTGGCACGATTACGGCTAGTTCCAAACGTGAAGCATTGGAGAAGCTTCGCGAGGACGGAATCAGGACTACCGAGATTATCGAAGTACCTGAAACTTGGCTTACAAAAGATATCACAATCGGAAATCCTGTTAAGCTGCAGCATCTGGTCATCTATTTACGCCAATTTGCTACTTTGTTAAAAGCTGGAGTCTCGGTGGTGGATTCCACTAAGATTTTAGCAAAACAAACGGACAGTAAGGCATTGAAGAAGGCACTGATGGACATCGAAGCAAATCTGCGGGAAGGTGTCCAGCTATCAGAAGCAACCTCCAAGCACAGTAAAATCTTTTCTCCCATGTATATCAATATGGTGAAGGCAGGAGAAGCTGGCGGAAATATGGATGAGACGCTGGAGCGGCTCGCTGAACATTATGAAAAGCAGCATAACACCCGGCAGAAGGTAATCGCCGCAGTCAGTTATCCAGCCGTCATTGCGGTACTGGCGATACTGGTAGTCATCTTTTTACTGGTTTCCATTGTCCCTACATTTGTTGGCATGTTCGAGGATTTTGGTGGTGAATTGCCAGCTATCACCAAATTTGTTCTTGCGGCAAGCGAATTCATGCAATCTTTTTGGTGGCTGATCATGTTATTGCTTTTAGGAGTAGTTGCGGGTCTGTCGGCAATGAAGAAAAATAAGCAGACCAAATATTATCTTGATTTCGCCATTTTAAGGATGCCGATTTTCGGAAAAATGATGCAAAAAGCAGTCCTGGCCAGAATGACAAGGACCCTTAGTTCACTGTTTTCGAGTTCAGTCCCAATCCTCCAGGCGTTATCGATTGTCGAAAATGTAGTGGAGAATGAAGTGGTCGGAAGAGTAGTAAGGGAGTCACGTGACGCGCTTGAAATCGGACAATCCATGACCGGTCCCATGAAAAAACATTGGGCATTCCCGCCATTAGTCACACAGATGATCGCAATTGGCGAAGAAACAGGCTCGCTGGACGCCATGCTGGGAAAAGTAGCCGACTTCTACGAAAAAGAAGTAGAGACAAGTACCGACCAGTTAAAATCATTGATCGAACCAATCATGATCGTCGTTCTTGCCGGACTCGTCGGCACAATCGTTACTTCCATCATGATTCCAATGTTCGACATATTCAATCACGTCAATTGATATTAAACAGAAATAGACAAATATCTACACATTCTTTATATGAAATTCATAACCTATCATTTATAATATGATTAGATATATATTCCAATGGTCATAGGTAAAATTAACTAAAAGGAGAAGATTGTTATGTTGAAAGCAATCAAGAGAAAAATGAAAGATCAAAGAGGTTTGACACTGGTTGAACTTTTGGCTGTAGTAGTTATTTTGGGGATTTTTAGTGCGATTGCCGTGCCGAGTATTGGGGGAATTATTAATAAAACTAAGGATGATGCAAAGGTAGCCGAAGCGCTACAAATCATTAACGCTGCAAAATTGTCCCATGCATCAAATAGCTCTCTTACGTCATGGAAGCATACCAAGGCAGCAACTGATGATGCGACCGTAGGGAAATTATCAAGTATGGTTGAGAATGTTAAAGGTGATAGCGACGATTATATTGTAACTTTTGATGGAACAACCTATAGTATTACTAAACATCCTGGCGTTGGGGTAGTGAAAGAAATCTCATCTTATAATGCATCAACTAATACAACAGTCGCAACAGAAGCAGATTTATTAGGCTTTACAGGGAATTAATGAATGACTCTGTTGTTTTTAATCTACGGCCTAGTCCTCGGCTCCTTCTACAACGTAGTTGGCCTGAGGGTGCCTGAAAAGAAATCGATTGTTACACCCGGCTCTTCATGCCCTGCCTGCGGGCATCAGCTGCGCGCGATCGAATTGATTCCGGTAGTTTCATATTTATTTCAAAGGGGGAAGTGCCGCCAATGCAAGGTCGGCATTTCGCCCGTTTATCCTTTTTTTGAGCTTTTGACAGGTCTGCTGTTTGCGGGTGCCTATCTTTTGCTTGGTTGGAGCGGTGAATTAGTCATCGCGCTGACTTTGATTTCTTTATTCATCATCATTACGGTGTCCGACCTTGCGTATATGATTATCCCTGATAAGGTGCTGCTTGTATTTGCGGGTATTTTTATTATCGAGCGTATAATTCTTCCTCTATCACCCTGGTGGGACTCATTCACTGGAGCTGTTGCGGGATTCATGATCCTCTTGTTTATTGCCTTCATCAGCAAAGGGGGAATGGGTGGCGGCGATATCAAGCTCTTTGCGTTGATTGGGTTCGTGGTTGGTTTTAAGACTATGCTTCTATCATTCTTCTTTGCTACCTTTTATGGCGCTTTCTTTGGCATTGCTGCCATGCTGCTCGGATATGTAAAAAGAAAGCAAGCTATTCCATTCGGCCCGTTCATTGCCCTTGGTACTCTAACAGCCTATTTCTATGGTGCAGAAATCTTAGGATGGTATCTTCAACTTTTTGTGATTGCCTTGTAATTAAGCAATTAATTTAAGTCAAAGATTCTCACCATTAAAAGTACAGTCATACATTAAGGAGTTTCAATCATGGCATTTTCCTTATTTTCCAGCAGAAACAAGATTGTCAATATCGTGCTCAATGACCATTCCATTCGTTTTGTGGAATTAAAACAGAACAACCCAGTCATAGTGAATCATTATGGACATAGGTACTTACCGCAAGGAATTATTTCAGATGGAAAAATCCTCGATTTTGCCACTCTATCCAATATATTGGATGAATGCATAGCTGAATGGAAAATAGCCAAAAGGGAGATTCGCTTCATCGTACCTGATTCCCTTGTCATTATCAGGAAGGTAAGTATCCCTGCGGATGTCAAAGATGATGAAATCGATGGCTACTTATATTTGGAGCTCGGTTCAACTATCCATTTGCCTTTTGAAGATCCTGTATTTGATACGATTAAACTAGGTACAGAAAATAATAAACAAGAGATTCTCTTATTCGCTGCCCCGGAAAAATACATACTTGAGTTTGAAGACTTATTTAAGAGTGTCAGACTTAAGCCAGTGGCAGCTGATATTTCACCGCTTGCCATCTACCGACTCTATCATCATCATGACATGGCAGTGAGAAATGAGGTATTGCTTACTGTTCAATTCGACCTTGATGTTGTCAGTCTGTGTATATTTGAAGAGCAAATCCCTGTTTTTATGCGACATATTCCAGGTGATTTAAAGGATAACTGGAAGCTTTCACTTCGGAGAGAGGATCATTCAAATACTGAACTCGTTTATGATGGGGAAGTATCCGATATTATCTTCCAGCTTGAGGAGATCTATCGGGATATTGCGAAATTAATGGATTTTTATCGATTTTCCCTGACACAGGGAAAAAAAGAGGTAACGAGAATTTTAGTAAATGGTGACCATCCCATGCTGGACCGGGCTATTGCCGATATGACCGACCGGTTTGGAATGTCTGTATCAACAATCAATATGAAAACAACTGGCTCGAAATCAGAAGCATTGCCAGTTGCGTTTAATCTTGCACTTGGGCTTGGCTTGAAAGAGGTGTAATAATGCTGGTTGAAATCAATCTTTTACCAAAAAAAGAGCATAGAAAGTCATCACAGCTTATTATTGCCGCGATTACCATTTTGTTCATAGCGATAACTTTTTCTATTATTTATCTTCAAGGAAGCAGCTATGAAAATGAAATGAAACAAGTCGATCAGAAAATCTCTAATCTGCAAAAATTAAATAATCTCCAGCAGGAAAAATTGGCTGAAGAAAATGCCGGAAATTCAGTAATCAAACTTCAGGAAGCGGTACAATGGGCGGAGAAATACCCGGTGCAAACAGTACCTATTGTGCGGAACATCATTTCCTTGCTCCCTGAACGCGGATTTATCCAGAACTTTGAATATAGCAACATGGATTCTATTCTCGTCAGTATTCAATATGATGCTTCAAGGGACGCTGCCTTTTACCTGAGCTCCTTGAAACAATCGGAATGGGTTAAAGAAGCGGAATTGTTAAATGTCGTAGCACTTGAGATTTCAGATGATGCTGAAGAAAACAATTCTTCTGATGGAGTAACACTTCCCCGCTATAGTGCGGATTATAAAATTGTATATCGTCCGGAATTTTTCAAACTGGAAGCTGGCGAAGGAGGAAACGGCTCATGAACCTTCGACTGGAAAAAAAGCATTATATTATTCTTCTTGCCGCAGCAGTCGTCTCTATTTTCGTTTATCTAATTGCTTTTTATTTATATTTGAAGCCCTTGAATACTAGCTTAGCGTTAAAGGAAAGCCAATTAAAAATGGAGCAAGAGCTGAATACAACATTGGAAGCGAGACTTGCAACAGTAAATGAAACAGACTTTAGCAGTACAGCTGAGTTGCAAAAAAGGCTCCCGGTTGACCCAATGGTAGAGCAGTTAGTTCTAGACATTGAGAAAGCAGAAGTGATTTCCAACAGCTTTGTCTCTTCGATCGAATTCAATGCTGAGCAGCAGGCTGGGGTTCCAATGGAACAGGAAACAACAGCTGAAGAACAGGTTGAACAACTAAATAATGACTCTGACGACCAGGCTGAAAAATCCATATCAGAGGTTCCTGTATCAAATTCACAAACCATGGTTCCCGATGGCCTGTTAAAAACATCTGTTCAA
>ENA-ORXC01001834-ORXC01001834.1-marine-metagenome-genome-assembly--contig:-NODE-1834-length-12050-cov-4.974693_pt1 | contig 12050 bp, 15 predicted proteins | sample MGYA00237865_ERZ511478 | MGnify/ENA metagenome assembly ERZ511478 | reverse complement strand
CCCCCTCCTCCCCGCGCCGCCGCGCGCCGCGCACCCAAAACCGCCCTCTCGGCGGCAGCACCACCGACGGCGCCGGCGGGCCGAGGAGCCACCGCCACGGCGCGCCAACCGTGGGCCGCCGCCGCTGCGGCGGCCGCCGCTCCCGTCGGCCACGCGCAAGCCGCCGGCTCGGAGCGCCTGCGGCGGCTGCCTTGGCCGCCGCCACCCCTTGCCGCCGCACCGGGCGGGGCCACCCCCACCCGCACCCGCCGCCGCGCACGCGGTCGCCGCCGTGGCCGCCCCGCAGAGGGACGCGACTTGCCGACGCGGCGGCGGGGGCGACAGTGGCGGCAGCGCCCGCCACTCGCGTCCGCAGCCGCGACGGGCGACGCTGCCGCTGGTCGGCCGCCACGCCTTGGTAGGGTGAGGGCGGCTGACGTACGCCCCCGCGGCGCGTCCGCCAGCCGGCCGACAGCCTCGGAGGGGGGCCGTGGGTGGCCACCGAGGTGACGACAAGAATAGCTCAACGGTGATGGCTGCTTGGGAAGCCACGTGCGTGTCCACGACGGAGAGTCGAGGCTGCCCAAGCCGTCCTGCCACACAAGAGCAAGGAGAACAAAGCCCACTCGCCCGCAGTGTTATTGACTGGAGAAGGCCTTCATTGCTTGGAGATGGCCTGGACAGTCGAGTTTTCCTCGGCTGGATTGATTGCAAATCTATTAAAGTGAAACGCAACCAAGAGAAGGGAGGAACCCAAGTACAAAGTCATACAGCAAGTGTCTCGAGTACGCCAACAAGACTCGGCGTCCACGACATGGGCAGCATCTGCATCCGCCATGATGCCCACACCAACGCATACACACACGACCCAGTCAAAGTACGAAAAAGGACATCCAGCAGTGTGACTTCATCAACAATCAAGCACAAAAAAAAAACAAGAGGAGGAAGCCTGACCCCAACTCCACGACCAACGTGCAGACTTCCTCGCGGCCAGTGCCCCATGCCTCACCCCTCCCCGCGGCTACCGGTGTTGCGACAGCAACTGCGCTTGCTGCGCGCGCGCCAACACCCGTTGCTGTTCCGCTGCCGCCTGCCGCTGCTGCGCCGCTACCGCCGCTGCCTGCCGCTGCCGAGCGGCGGCAACGACAGCCTGCGCGTGAGCGGTTTGTTGACGCTGCGCCGCCTGCTGCGCGTGTGCCTGCTGCAAGTGTTGCAGCACCCGGTTGCCCGCGCTGGGCGCCACGCCGGTGCCGGTGTCAGTGTCGGTGGCAGTACCGGCGGCTGTGGCGGTGTCGAGACCCGCGCCGGTTCCCGCGCCCGCACCCGCAGCCGTGCCAACACGGGTGCCCGCGCCCGCACCTGCACCAGCACCAGCGCGGGTGGCAGTGCCGCCGCCGGCGCCAGCGCCCCCGCCTCTCGTCCGCCGTCCCCGCCACGCCGGCCGACACCGCGACATACGAGAGGGAGACAACTGCCGCAACAAAAGTGGCAGGAGGGGCCCCGGCCGCCTGCCCCAACAACGCCGCCCGCACGTCCGCCGCCTCCAACACGGCGCCGCGCTTCGCAATGCACGCTCGTAGGTATCGCGCCGCGTGCCCACAAGCGCACACGCCCGCCGCCGGCCGCGAGATTTACAGCCGTTCTCCCAAAAATCCCTCACTGCAACAGTTCCAAACGTGTTCCAAATCGGCCTCTGTGGGGTCGTAGAGGCCGATTAGGAACTCTTTTGCAACAGTTGGAGTGTGGGAAGTTTGGGAGAACGGCTGTATGTCGCGTACACCGCCGCCGCGTCCACCAGGCTGCCGCGCACCGAAGAAAGCGCGAGGCTGGCGACTTCCGGCATCGGGGCCCCGCACGTGCCCGCCGCCGCCGGCACCAACGACTCCCCCCGCACGTCCCCCTCCCCCACCATGTCGCCGCGCACCACAATCCAGCCCGTGCTCACGGCCGCCGGCAGCCGCCCAACTGACCCCGCGTACATCGCCGCCGCCTGCACCAGGCCGCCGCGCACCGAAAAAAGCGCGAGACTGGCGACTTCCGACATTGCGGCGCCGCACGTGCCCGCCGCCGCCGGCACCAACGACTCCCCCCGCACGTCCCACGCCCCCACCACGTCGCCGCGCACCACGATCAAGCCGGTGCTCACGGCCGCCGCCAGCCGCCCAATCGACCCCGCCCACACCACCGCCGCCGCCATAACGCGCACCGAACGCGCGAGGGTGACGATGTACGGGAGCACGGCTCCGCGCATGGCCGCTGCCGCCGGCAAGAACGACGCCGCCCGCACGGCCGTCGCCCCCAGCTCGCCGCCTCGCACCGCGTTCCGGTCGGTGCGCTCGGCCGCCGCCAGCTGCGCAATAGACCTCGCGTACATCGCCGCCGCCTCCACCACGCCGCCGCACACCGAAAAAAGCGCGGGGTTGAACATTTCCGGGACGCGGCGCCGCACATGGCCGCCGCCGCCGGCACCAAGGACTCCACCCGCACGTCCCCCGCCCCCACCACGTGGCGGCGCACCGCGATCCGTTCTGTGGTCACTGCCGCCGCCAGCTGTGCCATCGACCATGCCCACACTGCCGCCGCCGCAACGAAGCCACCGCGCATCGCGATAAACGCGAGTGTGACGACGTCCGTGAGCGACGCCGCGCGCGGGGCCGCCGCTGCGGGCACCAATATTGCTGTCCGCATGTCTGCCACCTCCTCTATGGCACCGCCGCCTGCACCAACGCCCCCGCGCGCACCGCCGCCGTCTCCATGACGCCGCCGCGCGGCGCGACACGTGCGATGAGACCAAGTGCTGCGTGCGCGGCGGCGCGCAGCTCCTCGTCCAGCTCCCTTTCAGCGTCAGACTCGACTCGGGTGCCGCGCCCCGACTGGATAGCTGTCGGGGTCGAAGCGTCTCCGTTCGTCCCAACGCCGTTTGTGTGGCCGCTGCCCGCCGGCCTGCCGCCCACGTGGTCACTGGACTGTTGGGCGTGCGTCGTGGTGACTTGCACCTCCTCATCCCCGTCAGAGTCGCTCGCCTCTGTCTCAATCTTGGCCGCCGCAGCCTTGGCCGTCGCCGTCGCCATCAACGCGATCGTAGCCCGATTGGGGTCCGTGCCGTCGAACAACTTCATGCCCCGCCAGACAGCCCTGTCCTTTGGCTGCCACTCGTGCTTTCGAGCCATCTCATCACAGTAGTCTTTGTAGAAGCCCTCGCCCGTGCCGGAGCGGTGCAATGGCCGCTCCCCCGCCACCTTCTCAATGTGTGCGCGTACAATGGCGGCCACCAAGACCGGATAGACAAGTGGGCAGAGGATGTACCTCTCCTGGCCGATGTTAACCGGCTCGACAACGCGGTGGGTGGCGTGCAGGAAGCCGACCAGCGCCTCAACCCCCGCCAGTATGCCCTTCCAGCCCTTGTCTGATTTGGCGTAGGCCAGATGGTCCAGCCACTCCAGCGCGATCGCGCGGGACATGATCGGTGCCGCCTGGTGCGCCTTGCCGTCTGCATTCTCATGGGCTTTCGCACGCTTGGCGCCAACCGCCGAACCACCGCCCGTGACAGACTTGGCCCGCGACGAGGCCTTCCCGGCCGCCTTTCTCCCGCTGTCCGCTGTGCGCTTGCCGCCCTTTTTCTTCACAGGACCAGGGACAGCGCACTTCTTGCCGCTGCTCTTGTTCTTCTTGAATGACACCGAGGCGCCCACGGCATCGAGAAAGGCGGGGATAATGACCCTCCTGATCTCCTGCGTCAGGTGGTTTGTGGAGCGCAGGATCAGTCGGATCACACGATACTCGGGTGCGCCGTCCTTGGACTGGTTGGGGAACGGCACAACAGCCAGCAGGTACGTGACTGCCTGCTCCTCGCTCATTTTCTGCGACTCCATAACGCACTCAATGAGGAACTCCATCGTGTCCGCGGAGCCCTTAAAAAAGCCGGCGGAAACGTTCGTGGATGCCATGTTCTTCTTGTAAGACTGCTTGAAATGGCGGCGCGACACGGCCATCTTTTTGTCATTCTTGATAGCATTCTGCATTGTCGTCGCCGCTGACTTGGAAACTGCCGGCCGGTCGTCACTGCTCGTAAGGTCCACAATGTTGTTTGAAATTGTCTTGTTAATGACAGCCACGCCGCTGGCGACACGCTGGCACAGCTCCACATGAGTGTCCGTGACCCTTGCGAGCGTCTTCACCTCGCCCTTGAGCTCGGAAACTTCGTTGGCCACGACGTCCAGCTTCACGCAAGCCGGCGCCAGCGCCGTAAGCACCGCCTCCATCAACAGCTTGGCGTCGGGGGACATCTTGGACGCGTCCACCCCCTCGATCAGCTTCGCCGCCATCGATTTCGCCGACGGGGCGCCGTTGCGGGCAGCCCTCGGCGGCCGGCTGCCGCTCCCCTTCACACTCGGCTTGCGTTTGGTTGCCCGCTTGGACGGGGACGGGTCGTTGGGGACAAAAACCGCGGCCGCGGCGTGTGGCTGCTCGTCCTAGGACACGACGGACCACCCCGTCTCACCGGCTTGCGATGCGCGCTGGAAAGCCAGCGTAGCAGTCGGTGCGGCCTGCGCTGCCGAAGGCGGGAGAGGGACCGACACGGTAGCATTGGTCCTCTGCGGGCGCGAGTCCGCACGAGCAAGCGGTACACTACGGCGTGGCGGCGGCCGCGGCGGTGTGACAGACGGGTTTTGCGCGGGCGGAGGCATCGACGCGAACGCACCTGCAGCCGACTGCGCCGGCAAGTCCGGCAAGCACCGTGAAGGAAGAGTCAAAGGCGGTGCAGAAGAAGCATTTCCGTCAAGGAGACGGTGCTACCGAACATCCTGCGAGGGCGTGGAAGACAGGCCACCAGATTTCGGGCGGGGAGGGCGACCCGCAAATTGTGTGGATATCGCCAACACTGGATCCTTGTCGGGCATTTCGCCGTTCAACAACTGCGTGCCAGGTGGGCCCCACGAGCCCTGGTCGCGGCTCAACTGCAGGGGAGCAGCGGGATCAATGTGGACCGCAAAGTTTTGCGCCGTCCACTCCTGAGACTGCCAAACTGGCGGTGGCTCGGCGATCGAAGGTCCGGCATGGTGGGACGCCAAAGACCACCCGGTGTGGTCTTGCGGCGCCAGAGCGTACGAGCCGGCGAGGGGCCTAGGGTAGGCAGCATGGTTGTCCACTTGTCTGGAGTACGACTGCGTATGTAGAGCCTCTTGCGACGGGTAGGTGGGGTCAGGAAATATCCCTGAAGTGACACAAGCACCGTAGTTTGCAGACTCCCCCCCGACGGAGGGTGCATGCTCCAGCCGCGTCCGCCCGCGCTGTTTCTCAGGATCCGCTTGGCTATGCGGCGCCCACCCGCCACCAGCGCGACCACTAGCTGTGGCCGTGCACGCCGGAGGCCCAAAACCACCAGGCGGCACAGCGCCGAGGAAGGACAACTCACTGCTGTCGATGCAGCCAGCGGCGCGCGCTTGCACACGCAGATCGGTCTTGGTCTCGTAGTCTGCCGGTGTCGGTGTGGGAGGCGGGCGAGCAGTGCGCTCGTGAGCTACCAAGGCCAAGGCTCTACCCCGGGGCTGGCGGCAGCCCATACCGCCACAGTTCATGTCGGTGGAAGCAACGGTGGACGTGGAGGACAGTGCGGGAGAGCGCAGGCGATTGATTGCGCGATGTGTGAGCCTGGGTGCGCGTGGGAGAGCACATGGCCGGTGGGAGGATGGTGGCCGCCGCAGCTGGTGATGAGAACGCGTATTTATGCAGGAGGAGGCATCCACGTACGCCCGGCGGGCGACCGCGATGAGCCCGCTGCCGTCCGCCAGATGCCTAGGCCTTGCACTATGCGGCCTGCCGCGCCCCGAACGCGCGCGCGGTGTCCTCAAAGGAGGAGGATGGTCCCCGACAGTCCGCGGGCGCCCTCGACGGGGGCAGCGGGTGGTCCTGGCGGGAGGGGAGGGGCAAGCACCAGACAGCAGCACATCCAAAAATGGCGTGCTCCAACCAATCTCGGCTGTCAACGCACGGCATGGGGTCCGTTAGCCGCACCAAGAGGTGGACCAAAACCTCACCAACATACCACCGCAGACCTGCCTCATACCCATGCACTCTACAACAGAAAGCGGTTGCTGACGCTGACCACTAGCAGCCCTGACGCACCTCCAGGCGGGCGGGAACGACTCGAGGCATCGACCGCAAACTTGATGCAGCGCACTGGTTGCGACCCTGCGACATTCACAGTAGCTCCTGACAAAGATCCCCGGGGGCACGAAAGGTGCCCCGACGAGGTCTGTAGCGGGCCGCTGTCCGGCGCAGGGTGAACGGCATGCAGTCTCTACCTTGATACGTTGGGAGTCCGGGACAGAAGCTGACGACGATGGTGCTGGTCACGGCCGCAGAGCGTGTCAGAGGAGGCACATGAGCAGTAGTAAAGAAGACCCTGTGAACCTCATGATCGTAATTGTCACTTGTTTTGCGCATATCTATCAAATTGTTTTCTGCGCGCCTCTGAACGGCCGCAGTACGTATCTCATCGCTGTACATGTCTTGACCAGCACGGCAATTGGTCCGAAAGGAGTACGGCTTGGCCGGTCTTGTTGTGGGCTTGGCCTGATAGTGGAGGGGGTTCACTGCCTGCACGGCGGCATGCCTCTGTCACATACTGCCTGACCGTGAGACGCAAATTGACTGGTGTGGACACACCATGTACCCCCCCCCCCCACGCCTTTGCCGTCCGCTGTCGTTCGGAGTCCGTTCGGCTCCGTTGGGAAACCGTTCATTGTGGTCGACATGACCTGCCTCATCTGGGGACCCCGACCACGCTGTCAGTGTCACCGGTCGCCCGTATACCTGACGATATTTGAGGTGCGTTTCTCAGCGGTCCAATGGGCCATAGCACTGGAGGGGCACCAACCCGACTTTTCGCGTGTGGCATTGTGCATTCTAAGGCTGACTCTGCATGACTCAGACATGGGACGGTCTCTGTGGTCGACCCGTCGCCGTACTTCCGAGGAAAAACTTGGGCATGTGCTTGCGGCTGACAGGTTGGCACAGCAGTGCCCGTGGGCGGGAACAGTCACCTTGTACGTGGTGTGCTCGCGTGCTTGAGAGCTGCGCCAAAGGCTGCGGCGCCAAGCGGCGTTCCGACATTAACAGTGTCCGGCCACCGCCGAGGTGGGGAGTTCACGCGAGCTCGGTTTTTCCCGGCGGGCGTCCGCTTGTGTCCTGCTGCCGTTTGGTGCCCGGAGGGAGCGGTGCGTTCGTGCTTTCGGAGGCCAACGGTGCGTTGTGAACGAAGCCCATGTCGCCGTGTGGGGGAACGAGCGGGCGATACCGCGTACCGGCGGTTGACTATCAGTCTGCGCTCCATCTTTTGTCTAGCCAGCAGCTGCTGACAAATCTGCTCTTACCGCTGTTTCTCTTCTCCCGCGCATTAATCCGTCTGTTGATGTTTAGTGTGCATGTTGATTGTCGGTGGCTGTCTGCAGTCGACATGTCGGACGTTCCACCTACCACGTACGAGCTAGAATGCGCGATTTGTGCCGACTGGAAGACCAGCTCGCTTGCGGGGTTGCGTAGGCACCTTATCAGTCAGCACCAGCAGCTGCGCGTTCACGTGCCTATCGCTGGCACGCCACAGGGGCAGGCTCGCCGACGCGCCAAGGTTCTCTGTGCTCGTCTCGCGGCGTCTGCTGTTCATGACAACTCTATAGGACACGTGGGAGGCGGTGCGGCAGCAAACAATGATGAAGGTGCACAAGGTGGCGGTGAAGCACATCATGGTGGTGCCGCCGGCATTGTGGGCGCGCCTTTGTCTCCAAAACGAACAGCGTCTTCGCCTCCGACTTCCACTGGCGAAGCTTCTGCAGGTTTGAAGGAGATCTTGTCCACTGGCCCGGCGGTGGCTGCTGTGCCGGCGACAGTTATGGACGGTCGCGGTTCGCACGCGCAATTGCAGCGGAATGTTCAAGCGGAAATTGATGCTTTGATGGGCTGCGCGCTCACGACCTCAAGCGAGTCGTCGTCAACGGAGGACCCGCGTTTGGTTGCCGCCCGGCCTTCCAAGCGACGCAAAACCAAGCGCGGGTCACAGGCGGAGATCGGGCTCGCCGATACCTTTGTGGCGGCTCGTGTGCGGGCGTTGTACGAGCGGCTCGCGGATTGGAAGCGCGTGCAATCACTTGTCAAGCCGCGAGCGCACAGCAAAGTGGGTCAGTTCAACACAGTGCGCCTGCGTGCTCTGATAGAGTTTGTTTTGAGCGTCGGCGGTGCAGGTCTGTCACGCGACGAGCAGCGCCGGCTCTACGAGCTCTTGGAGATTTGGGACGGTACCAAGGAAGGGATGAGGGAAGACGACGCCGACGGTGTGCCGCTGACCGACACATTCTCCACGCCGACGAGCTTTGTCAACGCGGTGCGCGACGACATTGACGCCGCGGTCAATGAGGCCGGATGGCTCAAATGCAAGATGAGCGAGGGTGGCCAGTCGTACACTGGCTTTTTCACACATGTGCCTGAGGCGGCTCTCGACCTGATGGCTTCCAGGAAGAAGGTGCACTACTGGAGCGGTGTTAATGGGCCGGCTGCAGCGACGGAGAAGCGCAAGTCACCGCTCGACGGGGACGCATTCCGACAGTGCGAGGCCGAGATCGTCCACCAGTTCGGGCCTGGAACGTTTGCGCTGGGACTACACATGTATAGCGACAGCACGCAGCTATCGTGGTCTGGTGGTAAGTTACGCGTTGTTCACTGCTGGGGGTAGGGGCAACCTGGGGGCGTGGAAGGAGCGCCATGCTTCTGTCTATCCAGTTCCTCATTCTAACGATGTCGTTGGCTAGCTTGTGAATTTTGGCCCTGTCCCTGGACTTGTTGTTCTTTTGAGGTCGTGTTTGGTTTGTTTTCACAGCCCACAAACTATACCCAGTTCGTGCTCGCGTGGTGAACCTGGCAGGGGAGGCCAAATGGACTACCGTTGCGTACATTCCGGTCATACCAACGATTGCGGAGACTGCAGGCGCAGAGCGAGGCCGGATGCGCCGCAGCGCCATTCTGCAACGTATCCTGTACTTGTCACAGCGGTCGGCCATCGGCGCGAGCCATGCGGGCGTCAAGATATACGACGCTAAGAGAAAGCGGACCCTGACTGCCTTTCCGCGTGTGCTGGAATACATTGCCGACCAACCGGAGGAGCGCGCCGTTCTGTGCATGAAGGCCGGCCAATGCCAACGGCCTTGTTCCAGCTGTGACGTACAGCGCGCCTTGGCGGGCGCGGTGGAGGCAGCTTACTCAACTGACCGCGATGCCATTGACATGCTCCAGAAGCAGTGGGAAGCGACGACGCACCAGCGCCGCTCTATCAAGCGATGGCAGCGCATCAACCTGGAAGCGACAAACAGCATCAACAGCTTCATGCCCGCGCTGTCGTGCATGGCCGGGCTCTCCACGGCACCCCACCTCATGTACAAGATGACAGTATTCGACACTCTTCATGACCGTTTCGCTCTGCTCTCTCCCTTGCTCTCTCATGTGCTACTGTAGCGCGCCCTCTGCCATGAAAGATTGAACTGGCGAGACTTAACCCAATTCTCACGAGCGCGGTGCGCTACGACGTTGACTGCTCCACGATTTTTTCTGCGCGGCTCCATATGACTGCGCAGGTGCTGGACCAGGGGGTGAAACGGATGATCGTCCACCGCTTGGTGGACATCGCTCCTCACGTCTGCGCGGATGATGATCCGGTGCAGTCACTTGCAGCGGCCAAGCGGTCCGGTCACCGCCGATTCAAAATGCTTGGCCGCCGCAGCCTGGCATCCAAGACTGATCCAGGGTACGTTTGAGGGCCCCCTTGCTCAAGTCACATGCGGGTCGTCCAAACCCCGCCACTCGCATAATCGGCTCGAAGTCAAAAGCCCTATTATCTACGCACGAACAAGAACCCAAGAACATTTACGGAGCAGTTGGTGCGCCAAGCTGTTGGTGCGAAGGCCATGAAGAACCAGCTCGCGGCAGAGCGCCAGGAGTGGCGCGCTCCCCGTCGGCGCGGGAGGAGCGGGCGTGCTGCACGCCGTGTGAAAGGCTCCGCATGTGCAGCGGCCGCGCGCCGAGCGCAACAAGGAGCTGTTGGCGTCCCTGCCGCGGCCGGTGGGAGCATGGCGCCCAAGACTTCATACGACCTCGAGCGCGTCGCTGTGGACACATTAGAGAAGCGCCCTGGCCTGGCTGGTTTGGCGGCTATGCTGGGCATGCAAGACGCGGACACGATACCGGTTCTGAAGAATGCCCGTATCGACGCTGTTTTTGAGTGCGGCACTGTTCGTGAGCAGCTTTTGCGAGCTTCCCCCGACTATCGGGGCAAGCCCTGGTACGACTCTGTGCGGTACCAACCGAGCGAGGGCGTCGCCGAGTACTGTATCGGGGAGGTCCGAGCCATCGTGCGCACGGCCGACGGTGACAAAGTCGTTATTGTAGAGATGGTGCCTGTAGCTGGCGAGCCGGGCTGCCCGCTCGTGCAGCGCGGCTGTACCCGCTTGCGATGGCACAGGCGCGACGAAGAGGCGGACTGCGCTGTACGGCTCGTGCCGCTGGCCTGCGTGCGGTGGCTTGTTCACGTCGTGCCGGACTTCGCAGAGCTGGCTGCCCGGCGGGGCTTCGAACCTTTGCCCGCTGCCCTGGGTGGCCCTCTAGTTGAGCGTCTCGCCATGCGCTACTTTGTGAACGTGTTCTACCCTTGGGATGCTTGACTCGGTCCGTGGTGAATAAACGACAGTGTGGCCGGTCAATCCAGAGGGACATCATTTTCGAGCGGTCCGCTGCATGATCATAGTTGGCACAGAGTAGCCATTAAAAAACCGTTCAGACAGCGGGGGCGCCTGTCGCTGCGCTTCTCACGGTGTTTGCCTCGCGAATTTTGTAGGGGACTGCACGCAGTGTGATCTACAACTACAATGGGGTTGGTCCTTAACGTCGCTGTTCTCGACTTTGAACAAGTTATTTTGTCCTTAGAAGCGTCCTGCCGCGGCTCATCACGACCCGATCACGAGAGACCGGGGTGCCAGAGCCCAACGAAATCGGCCTCCGTTAGGGGCTTCGTTGGGCTTCGTTGGGGGCCCAACGAAGCCCAACGAAGACGAGAATCGTTGGCTCGTTGGCGCAACGGTTGCTTCGTTGGGGAATCGTTGGGAATCTTAGTCAAAGCTGACGCATGGCCGTGGTGGAGAAAATGTCGGGTTGTGGCGACCGCCACCAGCAACGCAGCGTGCGGGGCCGTCAACGCCGTGGCAGAGGACGATGCCGAGCGCAAGGCCGCCACCGGAGTCACACAGATGGGCGGACAAACGCCGCTCGGCGGCCTATCAGATCAGTGCTTTTATCGTTCGCTGCGGGCGGTGGGGGCAGCGGGTACAGAGGTGGGGTGGGGTGGCAGATGGATCCAGATTGCTCCGGAGTCAGAGTCCACTCGCTATTTCGCCGTAGCGCACGAGACCGGCGACAGATGACGCACCAAACGATACAATGGCTGTTCTGGTTGGGTGTTCGTCGACGAGACATCGGGCCGCTGACAGGGGCCGTTGTTGTGTGGATTGTCGTCGTTGCAACAACCGCCTTTCAATGCTCGGCCCGAAGTAAGGCCAGTGCAACGAAGTTCTTTCGGGAGTCTCAAACCGGCCTGTTTGACCCCAACAGAGGCGGTTCGACCACCCCTCTTCCGCCTTGTCGAACCGTTCTCGTCCCAGCAGCCAGTAGACAAGCCTGTATCGCCGAGGACCTTGTGTGGGGGGAGTGCCTATCCCCGCGGTGGGGTCGCGTGGGGCACGGCCGCTCTCTTGCCCGTTCTTCCTTTCGTGTTTCTTCTCGTCGCAGTCATCGTTCACTCTTGTTGTCTCCATACCCCCCCCATACGCGGACCACAATCCGCTTCCCATCCCACCGCTCCCTCCGCCTCCCACGGCTGATCATGACCGATACCAAAGCCACGGGCAGCTGCAGCGACATTGCCATAGTGGCACCCTTGCCCACACCGGGCGGCCGGCCCGTGGACCTCCTCGATCTGCCCGACGATGCGCTGAGCCTCATAGCCGAGCACGTGTGGGCATCCCGCGGCAACG
>ENA-ORXC01001833-ORXC01001833.1-marine-metagenome-genome-assembly--contig:-NODE-1833-length-12052-cov-5.187808_pt1 | contig 12052 bp, 12 predicted proteins | sample MGYA00237865_ERZ511478 | MGnify/ENA metagenome assembly ERZ511478 | reverse complement strand
GGCGACTTCGTGGCGACACACGCTGTGTGGGTGTCGCCACGAAGTCGCCAAGAAGTAACCACCAAACGCTGGCGGGCAAAACCGCCGACGATGCTAAAGAAAATCTCCAATGGAACCTCGAGCCCTGGGACAAGTGAAGGCGACGTGGACTCGCCCAAAAACTATTTCCTCTCATAGCCGCCCCCCCCTGGACAGCTGTAAGGACCCAACATAGACTTCAAGCGCCCACTTCGTGCAGTCATGACTGAAGCTGTAGAGAAGTACGCGAACAAGATAGATTACGCTGCCAACGGCTGGTAAGAGAACAGACGCGGTGCAAAGATGGCTCTGAAGAAGAGCCTACGCACTCTCTGCAACCGCCAACTCACCTCTGCTATACTACTTGTATATGAGACTCTCGGAGTCTACATGTACATGTATATACAGGAGGCATGCATGGACTTCAGGGTCCTCATTGCGTGCTCCGAAAATGTCGCTCCGAGCTGTGCGCTGTCCAAGAGCACAGTCGTTGGGTACCTACTGAAGCTAAAAGACGGTGAAAGTGACGTGAAGCGAGCGCTTCATCTGAGCGGAGAGGCCGCGAAAATCATTGCTGAGCTCCTGTTTCTGTGTTTAAGTGAAGTGTGGACCTCTGTGCGAGCTGCCGAAGCCGCCTTTCTAAGCAGCTACGTGAATACTGCACAGGACCCGAATTTCTCGCGCCGGCAGAGAACCGAAGCTCACAGTGGCGTCTTCCGGTGCAAGCGGGATGAGTTGCAGGAACTCAAGGCTGGTGATGTCAATCTCTCCTAAGAAGAGCCAGACTAGGAGGCTCGTACCGCTACTACTTGCAGTCAGCCCCTGGTCGTCTACCATTCTCTCAGGGCCGACAAATCGATGATGAAGCCGGTGCGAATGACGTGCATACCGTCTTTGATATGTCAATCATATAGTAGAGGTCTCGTATGTATTCTTTCTGCTGTTGTTTTTAGCCGCTCATCTGCTTTTTTGTTATTGTCATTTTCTGCTGGATCTGAGCGTTCATCCATATATTTTTCCGCAGTTCTCTCCGGCCTTTTTTCTTACATCCCATCCACGAGAAAGAATGGGGGACATGCTGTCGGATAATCTGACAGATAAGCAGCGTACCCATCTACGGAATCGCTTTGAGAAATGTCCTGGGGACTAGTTACGCGCATCGACGCCAGGAATATTCAAAAGCAGCTCGCCAAGCGGTACACGAAACGTTCATGAGAATGATGCGGTCCTCCGTAAGGAAAACCTCTTTGGAGGACATACCTGGCTGTTCTTGCCTCATTGTTCTGTCGCACGTTCCCAGAATATTTGCTTTGCCTTTTTCTCACATTCTACGCAAAACTAGTCCATTGTCCACTGTGGGGATGGTCTCGCCGTCTGACGTCACACTCGTCCCCGGTTCAGTCTTTTGCGCACATCCTGAGGTAGGCATCCAGTGTTTTCCCTGCGCTTGATGCGAGTTCATCGACTAAATGGGATCCTGACAAGACAGAGGACTATTTTCTTAAAGCGCCTACGGCTTTACTTGTTTAGTCCAGGGATCATACCCAGAGATACGCCGAGAAGCTGCGCAGTGGGTCTCAGACCGCGTACCTTACGGATCTTTCGATTCCGTTCTGCAGGATGTTGCAGGTTCTTTACAGTCTGAAAAAAGGCTGCTAGACGGGCCATTTTGTGCTTGTAGCCAGCTGGTTCACCACATATCTGCCAAATCAGCGCGCATGTTCTTCTCTCACCCAGCGCTTCTCTGTAGCATCCGAATGCTATAATGATGCGCAGCTCGTGGTGTTCTTCTGCGGCACGCTTCTTTATGTCCTACAACGCACGGGATGTAGCGTGCCCACAAACAGGAATCCATTTTCGTCATATTGCGTCACTGACAGTGTAGCCAAGTGCAAGGCTCGTACAGATCCGGGGAAGAAGATGTTCCCGGCAACAGGGATTCCTCGAAAGTCTATACATCTGCCAGCATGTTCTCCGCAGGCCGAGAAACACTAAAGGCTTGTCGTAGCACAAAAAATAGAGCATTTCACAGGACCTTTTTCACACCAGACCCTCGCACCGTCACGGTGCTTTTCAGAATAGAAAAGCACCGGTCTTCCATTATTTTCTCCGCGAAATCACGACAAAAAGCCGCTCCGCAGATCTGTGCTGCAGGAATCCATGCTTCTCGTGCCTCATGCGGCCACTTTACAATATCTTCAGCCAGGCTGCAACTCGAGATTGCGGCGGACTTTCAAATCTATAAGGTACACCGTCTAAGCCCCACAGCGCTGTCCTGCCGACCAGAGTTGTGTATCACGCCCCCTCTTGGGTGGCGGGGTGTGGTGGGATGCACGCCCAATCACGACCTTCTCCATGCTCCGCTGATTGGCACACCCCTGTGTACGCCCCTAGTGTAGCCCCAATCTCATGAAACTTACACGATCGGATAATCAAAGTACCAGATGCTCTTGCATTTCGACTGATTGAAAGATCCACACAAAGGCAAGAATAAAACAAGAAAACAACTTCTAATTCCAGTACAGGAGGCTGCCGCTCAAGCGTATTCAGCAAGTAGCGTGGGCTAGAGTAGACCCAGCGATGATCGCACCCCCAGTGTCCCATCGATGGCCGTTGACGACCGTCGCGGGAACCACTGCCTCGCCGATTATTGCGAGGTATTTTGCGGCCTCAGTTCGAATGCCGCCGTCGGTCAGCAGGCACACATCGAGAGCCGTGTGGGACACTCCCGTCCCTGATGCGATCATCGCCCCCTCTCTCACACTGCTCTGAGCCACACGTTTTGAAGGTGTGACATCCGACTGCCCCCCGCCGATAAACTCTACGCCTCCCCCCACCCCCCTCCCCCCCCTGCTCCGCCCGTCCCCCTTCTGAAACCCCATGCGTCATGTCGTCAGACACGCCTCGTCCGTACGTCCCTGCTGCAGTTGCTCCCCACGTAGAGGCGGCGCAGCACCTGTGCCGCTCTGCGTGCGCTGACGGTGGCGGCGACTTTTCCATCGCGTTGCTAGTCAAGCGCGGCAGCAGTTCTCCGCTGGTTGTTTTTGCATCTGGATTGACTCCCCAATGCGACGTTGCTACACGAAAGCGGTTGAAGGCCGCGGCTGGGATGTTTTTCCTCTCCCTTCCGACCCCCAGTTTGGCCAAGCCGTCTGTGCCTCGTCACCCCGTCACCGGGCTCTTATGGTCATCGGCAGCTCCGCCTGGCAACGTGTCGGCTGCGGCGCAGCCATCCGCCTCTTCGTTTGCTTCTCTCCCAGCCGATTATGCTTTGACGCCGTGCGCCGGGCTCCCCCCAGCAGCCCCCCCTCAAATAGGTGGAAGCAGCATGGGGAGGGTGGAAATCGGCAATGCCCTCTCTTCCCGAGGTGCGATCCCCGGCGATGGTGGTGGTGAAGCTGCGGGGATGAGCGGTGATCGAGCCTGTGGCGGTAGCGCGCTACATGGTCGCGCTGGCAGAGCCAGTTCGATTCCAAGCAGCAGAAATGTGGCGGCAGGCGACGGCGCGTTTGTCGGTGGTGGCGGTAACCTGCAGCCTGGTGGCACCGGAGCGGCAATCGGTGGCGCGTCGGGCATCACCGCTGAGGGTGTGAGGGTCGATGCTGAAATCCCTGCGTCCGTTTCCGCCACGGGTCGGTATGCCGAGCTGCCTCCGCTTCCCGCCTTCATTGGGACCAAGGCAGTCATTGGAAAGCGCGCCCGCGGTGCACTTTTGCCCTCCCCCTCTGCCTCCACTCCTCCCAAGACTAGCACGTGGGACGTGACGCCAGAGGCGGCGGCTAGCTTTAAGGCAAGATTCTCGGACGCTGGCCTGCGGATCACGCGCAAGCACCTGGTCGGCATCCTCACGCTGCTAAAGTACTGCTACGACGTGCGGCTCAAGCGTGTCGGCCGCAACACCCCGTACGAGCCGCTCTTCCCGACCGCCGCCGTCGGTGTGACGGTGAATTTGCAGCACGTCGACGCCGTAAAGGGGGTTGTTCCCGTTCCACTCGTCCTTAAGAACGTGAGCTACCAACAAAAGAACGCGACATGCAGCCTGTTGCTGTACATGCTCTACAAGGTGGGCGACGACGCCTACGACTGGGTCTTGTCACGGTACTGTGAGGGAATGCGGGCGCACCAGCCGTCCCCCACCGCGGGAGCGCCTCGTCTCACCTCTGCTCCAAAGCCCCGTGCTATATCTGACGAAACTGCGGTAAAGGCGGGTGCGGCCGTAGCGGGAGCGGCAGCGACGGCGGCAGCGGGGGCAGCTACAAAGGTGGCTGCGGCGCAGACGGCGGCGGCAGTGGCGGATGCGGGGGCGGCGGCCGGTACCGCCGCATTGGAGCAAGAACAAAGGGCGTCCGGTGGAACACTGGGAAGCACTGGCGCCGTGATACAGGCTGTACCTCTCGGCCGTGCGCGGTATTTTCCAACCCCTTCTCCCGCTCTCCCGCGTAGAAGCACCATGGTTTACAAGGACGGGCAAGAACTCGGCACCTGTGATGTGCACCTCGAGTTCGAACAGCACCACGGTACCTTCCTGCCTCCCAACCACGTTTCCATCATATTGAGAACATCCAAAGACGGAAGTGTGCGGTATCCGATGGATACAAACGCAGCCTTTTGTGTCGAGAGGGGCTTTCCTGAGGAGATGCTCCTCACTCGTTGCATCAACCAGCGACTGGTATGGCAGGTCAAGGACATTGGGTACGTCATAAGGTTTTTCTTTTGGGGGACCATTGCATCTTTCTCTGTTTGTCGAGCTCTCGTTTTCTTTTTGTGCGTACGGTGACTGACACGCATGCATTCAATTTCTGAAAGCACATCATGCAACGTAGTCCCCGTTTCTCGTTGTGGTCTGGTCTGCCTGGTCCGAGGCAGAAAGTTCTTGGATCCGCGCTGCTGTGGCGCATCGCCGACAGAAAGGATGCCTTTAACGGAGACGTTTCGAGTGGTGCTGCTGTCGAGGTGTTTGATGCTGTGTTTGAGCCTGACGTTCACGGCGTCGACTACGAGGCGTCCGACCTGCTGTATGGTAGTGAAGCGTACAGCAGCTACGCGGCCGAGCACTTTGGGGGGATGGGGATACCTTCCACGCTTTCCCAGTTGATGGACCTACAGAGCTACTCATCTGGACCTTTTCTTTTCCTTTGGTACGCAGCATTCGTCAGAGAGCATACAAGATGATCATCTCTTTATTTCTATGCGGCATTGATTTCCTCCACCAACGCTGTCCAAAAAGCCAAGCAAGCGGAACTCGTCTTGATGTGGGCCATAGTCAATCCCCGCACGCACAAAGAACGTAAGGATCGGACGCGGGAGACAGCCGTGTATACCAATCCTTCGCATGCCCAGTCATCCCTGCTAAAGTCGATGCAAACACACTCCATCTCAGACCCTTGAGCCCGGTGAATGGTCAGCGCCCACGCCAATAACAAAGGCATCTGTGTACGACTCCCCACTAGAAGCCCACGCGAGTTGAAAACGTCCCATGTCGCGTTCTGCACACGCACAGGCACACCTCGGAAAACACAATCAATACCGTCCCGATCGGTCAGACCCACTACTCTTCCCACCGTCCCCGTCGGCACAGTGGGGGCAACGCGTCTCAATGCAACAACAGGAGCGTTCACTTTGAATGTGACCTTCGCGTCGGCGTGCTGCTCAAGCCGCTCCTTGGCCAAAGCTTTGTCCTCGGTGGTGACTGCGGTGATTAGGTCCACAGCAAAGAAGGACACGGCGTCACCAGGAAGCTCGGAGAGTCTCTCTAGGTTGTAAAGCGAGGCGGAGACGCGCAGAGCACGTAGTTGTGGCATCCTCATGCGCTCCTCATCTGAGAACGCCGCCCACGTCGCATTAAATTGGGCCACGTCGTCCACCGTCTGGGCGCCCACGCGTAGCCGCATCAACATCGCCTCAAAGATGGAGTCGCCACCGTGGCGATGGTTTCCCAATAACACCCGGCAGCTGCCGCGCCACGGCTGGAACAGCGCCCGCCACTGGAGGCATTGGAAGACAATCCCATTTCTTGTTGAGTTGGTGCGGGAAAGTTCCACCGGCAGAGTCTGCATGGGGTCTCCTGCAACTATCAAAGGCACACCAAGACAAAAGGAGCAGAATTCGATCACCGTCAGCACGCGTATAACGCTGAGAAAGTGGCTCCAAGTCGATGTCTACTGTCCAACGGAACAAATGGAGAAAGAAAAGAGCACCCCGACCAACGTACGAATGACTTGGACTCCGCCGGCTGCATGCTGTTGGGAACTCGCGGGGGCGAGGCCGCGCAGCAGCTTGAGATAGACAATGAACCAGCCCGCCGTGACGGTGAAGACCTCGTCGACAACGAGAACGCGGACGTCTTTCAGCTTTGCAGCCAGCCGCGTCTTAGTCTTCACTGCCGTGAGGAACTGGTCAGCGGATGCCAGCCAAATACCACACCCGAAGAAGGAGCTCAGGGTGCTGCCCCCGACTAGGTCAGCGGCAGCACCGTACCAAGAGCATACCGCCACAGATCTCGGGCCGCCACGAGCAACAGCGTCGCGAATAATGGCTCGGAGCAACACCGACTTTCCCGATCCGGCACAGGAAAAGATGCCCAGGTTCCGTCCTGATAGGTACTCATCAAAGCACGCGGCCTGGTCCGAGTCGAGCACGGCAGCGTCGGTCATCTCCGGCTGGCTCGTATTGGATAACGGGCAGCAGGGGAGCGGTATGGGGCGGGCGGAACTAACGAGAGAAGTGAAGAAGACGGCAACGCGGGACATGGACGAAGGAGGGGTCATCAAGATCAGTGCCCGCGTGCGAGGCGCGCGCTGACAGGCCGTGTTTTCCCGTGCACAATCATTCAGAAGGGAGGCAGATCCATGTATTGACGGGGCCAGATCAGAGGCTTGTCGGCGTCCTTCTTTGATGGCGTAACCTCCATACATTGTATTCATTGGTACTTCTGACATAGAAACATAACGTTTGAAAATTGTGGCCTCCCTAAGGTTTGATAGCGGAGCACGCGCATACTGGCAGAGGCTGCACAAAGTCAATATGCCGTACTCCAGGAAAGAAAGAGAGACACACAACACGCGGACAGCGGCAACCTGAAAACCGCAGTCAAAACCTCAGCCAGCAATACTCAACATCAACACAGGGAAATGTCGCACTGCCAACGACTCTCTAAGAATAAAAAGCAGCAACGAAGAACGGCAGCGCAGGTGAAACGACCAGCCCCACAGAGCTCCTGTTCGACCCTCCCGACGGCAAACGTCCTACCCACCCATAGTCCGCACGGCTTACGCACTCGCCCCAATGCTCCAGGACGTCCGCCCGTTGCCCACACTCCACCAACTTCAAAACCCTGCCACAGCCAAAACCCTGCCGCGGACACGACCCAGCCGCGGCCACACGCTCGCGACCGCCACGCGACAGTGTCCGCCCCACCTTCACACCCAGCCGTCACGAGCACCCGAGAGCGAGTGAGCCCCGCGACCACTGCCTCGAGGCCGCCGTTGCCCCACCTTCTCACACAAATCCTTCCACCGTGCGGCTGTCCCGGTCTCTCGGCGGCCTGCGCGCCGGTGTCACTGTCCCAGGTGAACCCCACTGCGCGACAGCCACAATACCACGGCTACCACCATTTCGCAGTGGACGTGTCGCCATTGTCCCGCCGTCACTATGCCGCCAGCCTCCCGCAGCCGCCGCCCCGCCACAGCACCGCCTTGATTGTTCCACCACCGCCCCGCGGCCACCTCCCAGCCACCGCGGAGCCACTGTCGTGCATCCAATGTCCCTCCACTGCTCCGCCACCACCCGCCGTCTTGGCCGACTCCAACATGCAACCGTCACCGCATTGTAGGCGTTGGGACACACCACAGCGGGCTGGATGTGACCTCAGAGACACTCAGAGGGGATCAATGGCGAGGTAGCGCCTGCCTCGTGGGAGCACCCGGAGGGTGGGTGAACCAGGGGGGTGGGTCAACTAGGGGGTCAGTCAACCAAGGAGGTCTTAAAACCGGGGGGGTGGGTGAACCGGGGGGGTGGGAGAACCGGGGGGCTGTGTGGACCGAGGGATTGACACGTGGGGGAGTAACAGCGGGGGCGAGGCGCCTCGACGCCCAGCCCTCCTGCACAGGGCTGGGGAACGCATGGCAGTCAGTCCCCACACCGCGCCGACAGCGAAGTGAACGCCACGCAACTCAACTCAGCGCGCCTGCGAGCCACACAGTGTGCTCACTATGACAGTGCGGGTCGGCCGCACGCATCAGCGGACGTGCGCGCATAAAGAAATGCTGCAGTGCGCAACCAGCGATCGCAGGTCACAGGGCACATGAGTCCGCCACTTGTCCGCTGATCACGCGTACTGAAGATCGAGCCAGACAGGGTGCTACTTAAAATGACTCTCCTGCCAGAATACAGTTCGAGCGATCTGTCCAGCAAAAGCTTCGTTGCAAACTTCACTTTTCTGGGCTTCTTCTGGTGGTGTTAAATCACGGGGAGTGGGGCGAGCACCGTAGAACAGACACCAGCGCAAGGTGGTCGTCGTGGCGCCACAGATGCGTCTACCGAGTACGTGTCGCCTCAATGCCGGCCACGTTCCACCGCGTCCGCGCCGCAACGGTCGTGGTCGCCGAGCCTGCTACCCTCGAACACGCAACTGGCGTCCAAGCCGCCCTCATGGGCCAGTTGTCGTGGCGAGACCGCGAGATGCCAGCTGTCGCGAACGGCGCGGAAGCACGCCGGTAATTGGCCGTTGCGACGCAGCAGGTACGGACACGGTGACGGACAGGTCGTGGCGCGTGGGTAGGGGTACGTAGAACTTCTGGATGGCCTGTTCTGTGGGCAGTCGCACCCAGTGCTTGCCTGATTATTTTTTGCTGCTTGCGTGGCCGTTTGCGCGTGCAGCGTGCCTGCTGCGCACCAGACGAGCACACTGCGTTCGTGGCCCCGCTTGTTGTTAGCAGGATCCCTCGATCAGCGCAATGCACTGCTAGGCTCCCATTCAGTATAGCGGGCATGCCACGCCATCAATGGCTGCGCCGGAAGCCTACCCTGTGCGCATCAGTATCTCGGTTGTGCTACCTCCCATTTCTTGGGTACTTCTTTGAGCCGCTCCCGCCCCCACATCCCCGACCTACCACGGCGCGACGTTATCACCTAACCCCCCACATCCCCGCATCCTTCCTCATTCTTCCATCTTTTTGCTGCAATGCCGATCTCTTCGTCATCCGGTGGGGGCACTGGCAGTGGCGTTAACCGCTGCAGCCAAGGCCGAAACCCTGCACGACGCAGTACACATGGCCGCCGACGCTGGCGTGGGGGCGGTCGCGGTGGGTCCTCAAGCAGCTCCACCATCAATCAAGCGGGCCTACCCTGTCCGACGAAGAAGCTCAAGACGTTCCATCGTACGCTAGGTGGCACGGGCGACGGAGGGCGCGCTCGGGAACGATCCCCGGTCACGAACACGGCAACGGTCTCGGCGGGCTCGACAACCCACCGCTTCACGCCATTCTCCCGCCTCATAGCCAAGGTCTGGTCGTTCCCACCCGTCGCGAGCTCGGCCTCGGCGTCGACCGCAGCCGCTGCGCGTCCTACCCAAGACCCAAATCCATCGACCGCTGCCTCATCTGTCGTGCGCGCCCTGTCCACCGCCCCGCTGGCGGTGGACCCCGCGATGGCGTCGGCCTCCGTGCCTCCGTCCTCGTTCGCTCCCCGCACGCAATCCCCCTTCGCCCCCCCTTCTACCCACCACCTCACCTCCACCGCCTCTCCCCCACTCCCTGTGCGCGTCGTGTCCGCTGCCCCGCCGGTGGTGGACGCCACGATGGCGTCGGACGCTGTGCCTCTGGCCTCGCTCGCTCCCCGCACGCAATCCTCCTTCCACCCCCCCTTTACCCACCAGCTCTCTCCCGCCCCCTCTCTCCAATCCGAAGTGCCAGCTACGACCGCCGCACAGTTGGCGGTCGACGCGGAGACGGCGTCTGGCGCTGTGCCTCTGGCCACGCTGGCTTCCGGCACGACTTTCTCTCTCAACCCCCCCCCCTCCATGAGTCCCTCCTCTCGGAAACGCGGTAATTCCGTCTTGGGGAAATTAGTGGACCGTGTAGCGGCGGCCTCATCTTCGTCTGCAGCCGTCGCGGCGGCCAAAGAGGTGAGGGCTACTCCAACCACCGCGGCAGCTTCCACCCGAGACCTGTCGCTCTTGTCCGGTGTGCACGCCGCGGAGTCGGTGATCGGTGCGGCCGCGGGGGCGGTGTCGGTGGCGCATGCGGCGGCCACACTGGAAAGTATCGGGCAACCGCTGGGGCCCGCCACGGGCACCACCCATGCTGAGCACGTCTTGTCCCGGGCACGCGCGCCCATCAATGAAGGGACCCATGCGGCGGCGACGGATACGCCTTCAGGCTCCACAGTGCCGCCTGGGGCTTCATCAACGCCCGCCACAGTCGCCGCAGCCGCCCAGGACAGGTCTCCGTGCTCTGTCCCACACAACGCGACGGCAGCGGCTGTTACACTGCCGCGGGCGCTGTCGGTGGCACGTGCGGCGGCAGCACCGGCTCCCACCTTGGGAGCACCGGCGACCACCATCGGCGGCAGCGGCGGGAGATATGAGCAGCCCCTCCCCCGCCCGCGCACCGCGGCGGCGGCCGCCGAGGCGGCAGCAGCGGCGTCACAGCCCTCCGAGGAGGTGGCCGCGAGGCGGCCACTTGCTACGTTTCGTGGGGAGCCGAGCGCCGGTCCGCAAGATGGAGGCGCCCTTGCCAAAGCCTTGGCGGCTGCTGGCGCGCTCACCCGGGCTGCACCCACCGTGCCCGAGGCGAATGCAGCGGCAGCGTCAGAGGAAGAAGACGCAGAGGAGGTGGAGGACAGAGACCAAGAGACGATGGGGGAGGCTCTGGGTATCGGCGGGGGCGGATGGGTCCTGATGGGAGACGCCATACCAACTGAGTGGACGGCATTTGTACGCCGCGGCGCGCGGCGGATGTCTTCTCGTACGGCTCAGCCCATCATCAACTCGCAGCTGCACGAGCTGATGGAGGAGCTCGGCGATGCTGCAGATGTTGGCCGGCGGCAAGTGCCTGTCCCCAGCGGGGGAGGTGGCCGAGGCGGCCGTCAACGTGCACACTTTGCGCGACAGGTTCGCCTGGCCCTTACGACGGTCGCAACGCGGGTCGGAAACGAGCTCGACGTCGCTTATGATGGGGTCACCCCGCATGTCCTCATCACAATGCCTCGCGCACCTGCTCAACTGGCCCACACTGACACCGGATTATATGTGGAGGAGGGTGGGTCTGGAGCGACTCTGCTGAGTGTTTATCTCTCATTTGAGGAGGGGACCTTTGTTGATGTGTGGCCTCGTACCTTTGGCGGAGCCGCGTCCGGGACTGCGCCTGTTGCGTTGCCTCAGCCGGTGCGCGTGGCCATTCCTGTAGGTTCTTGTTTGATTGTGCGGTCGGACTTAGTCCACCGCGGAACGGAGAACCTCCGCGCACGAGGACAGCTGCGGTGCATTCACGCGTACTTGGCAGTTCACGTCGACGGGGCCCATATGGCCTACTCGGAGCACATGTCGTTTCTGTCTCGTTATCTTTGATAAATTTGATTTTCGTCTGGCACATCTTTGCCGCCGCCCCGTGGCGCTGCATCGCGGCCGTCCGGGGGCCGGCCGCCGCCACCTCGTCGGTAACGCCCCCAGCCACACTTCGTGGGCCGACACACAAACAAAGGTTGACAAAAAAAGAGGCCTGAACAACGGCAGAAAAGGGGGGCAGGGTGCTCTGGGCGGCCATGGCCCCAAGCCCGCCACCGCCCGTCGGCGCGGTGGCCACCGCGAGTGCTGCGGCGGCGATGAGGACGGTGGCCGCCGCGGCGGTGGACGCCGCCACCGCAGGCCCCGCGTCGCTGGCCGGCTGTTGCGATGGGGTCGGAGAGGCCCGCCGCAGACACAACTACAGCGGCCGACTATGCGGACGCAACGGCCGGGGAAGTGCGGCGCGCCGGCGCCGGTGGACGGCGGCCCAAAGGGAGGGTAGGGGAGGCACGGCCGATTCCTTCCCGAGTG
>ENA-ORXC01001832-ORXC01001832.1-marine-metagenome-genome-assembly--contig:-NODE-1832-length-12066-cov-3.511969_pt1 | contig 12066 bp, 9 predicted proteins | sample MGYA00237865_ERZ511478 | MGnify/ENA metagenome assembly ERZ511478 | reverse complement strand
AATCTGATCGTTTACTTCCGTGGAAACAAAGGTATAAACTAAACGCGGACAAAATGAAAACAGGTAACATACAAGAATGTACGGAAGTTGTACGTGATTTACTGCGTATACAGAAAGAAAAAGTGCTTAATACAAGCGAAAAGCAAATGTTAGATAACGCGCATAAATTTTTGATTAGTGAACTGGGATTAATTAAAGGGATTACTGATCATCAAATAAAAAGTTTCTGTTAAGGTTTCTTTCATACATTTCCCGAAAATATTCTTTTCCAAGACATTCAACTTCTCCAACTCACCTGTAGAGCATGAACCTCTTTTGTTTTTTCTACAATCTAATCCATTTTTATTACTTGAATTTCCTTTACGAACGTTTGAAGTTTCATCAAAAACTCGATAAAATAGTCACTTGATTTTTGCAATCCTGATTCACACTGGCACGGACTAGGAGCCGTAAGGATGAAAGAGAGGTAGGGCTTTCATTGTTTTAGGGATATTATTTAAGTCATTATTTCAAAAAAACAATCAATCTCACCTTTGTCTTTATGGATTTTTTGCATCTACGGAGACAGTGAATTGAATTGTTTAGCTTCCTTATGTAAAAGAGAAAAACGAATTGATATCACCATATGGTTTACTACAAAAAGGGTTTCCAGACGAGGAAACCCTTTTTTATTTAAATAACAATAGTAATGATTACTGGTGATGATTTTAAATCCCTTGATGTGGGATGGTGATCACGTCCCCAAAACTGCAAGAACGATTCCTTACAACGCTTTTTTTATTAACTATGAGTGGGACGGAAGAACCGACCGTGTGTTTATCTGGATGAGACGACGAGGAAACTGATCGTCTGATCTGTACGGTTATACCAATAATGCATTTCACTAGCTGAAAAAAACCAGGATTCTCCCTGTTGGAGTTCGATTATCTTTGTACCTATTTGCAGTGTTAGAGTTCCTTCTATTACATAGACGAATTCATGCCCGCTATGTGAAAAGGGCTGTCCGTCACTTTGGTGTGGTGGGAGAGTGACGAGTATAGGATGAAAGTCTGGGTTTGGGACTTGTTGTGTTAGGTCTTGATAGTGAAAGGAAGGTTCACTCACAGGTTCAGTATTACTTGAGAAAAAGATACTTGGATTGACGCCTAGAACTTCGGATATTTTTCGAAGTGACTCTAATGTGACGCTGGATTTCCCACGCTCGACTTGTGATAGAAAGCTGATGGATACACCGGCTCCTTCGGCAAGTTCCTTTAAGGTCATTTTCTTCTCTTTACGGATTTCTTTCAGTCGTACACCAATCATAAAATTTCACCTTTCCCTTTTTCCCTTAAATCAAGTTTGTGTCAATTTGAACAAAGTTGACAGAAAATTAACCATTATCTAAAATTTAATTGAAGTGTCACTTCAATTTTAAAATGGGAGGAAGAGGAAATGCAACAATTGGATAAGAAAACGACTTGGCGTGTTTTGATTGCCAGCCTTGTTGGCAGTTCCATTGAATGGTTTGACTATTTCTTGTATGGAACAATGGCCGCACTTGTATTTAACCAATTATTCTTTGTCAATGAAGATCCAACAGTAGGCTTGCTTTTAGCGTATGCATCATTTGCACTTTCGTTTTTCATCCGGCCATTTGGAGGAATCATTTTTAGTCATATCGGGGATCGAATCGGCCGGAAAAAGACACTCGTTTTAACATTGAGCTTGATGGGGGCTGCGACATTCGCAATGGGTATCTTGCCTACATATCAAGCCATTGGTGTAGCTGCACCGATCATTTTGATTACCCTTCGTCTGATTCAGGGACTTGGAATCGGCGGGGAATGGGGAGGAGCTCTGTTGCTTGCAACTGAGTATGCTCCGCCAGAACGCAGAGGATTCTTCGGTTCCATCCCGCAAATGGGTGTGACGATCGGAATGGTGATGGGTACACTCGCTCTTTGGCTCATGAGCTTATTGCCCGAGCAGCAATTCATGACATGGGGCTGGCGTGTGCCATTCATCTTCAGTGCATTGCTCGTGGTCTTTGGTTTATGGATCCGAAAAGGAATCGATGAGACACCTGACTTCAAGAAAGTTCAGGAAAGTGGCGAAATTCCAAAGCTGCCAATCGTCGATACACTTCGCTATTACTGGAAAGAAGTGCTGATCACCATCGGTGCGAAAGTGGTTGAGACGGCTCCATTCTATATTTTCAGTACGTTCATTGTTTCCTATGCGACAAGCACTCTAGGATTCAGCCGCTCCGCTGTGTTAGGTTCCGTCATGGTATCAACAGTCATTACTACGATTCTTATTCCAATCATGGGAAGTCTGTCAGACCGCGTTGGCCGCAAGAAAATGTATATCGCCGGTACATTGGCGATGATGGCTTTCGCTTTCCCATACTTCTGGATGATCCATCAAGGCAGTGTACTCATGTTGGTTTTGGCGACGATCATCGGCCTGGGGATCATTTGGGCTCCGATTACGGCAGTACTTGGAACCATGTTCTCGGAAATCTTTGATGCCAAGGTTCGCTATACTGGAGTCTCACTAGGTTATCAAATCGGGGCCGCAGTTGCTGGCGGTACAGCGCCACTCGTTGCCACTGCGCTGCTCGCAGCATTCGATAATTCCTACGTCCCAGTTGCACTCTACATCATGTTCACTGCAGTGGTGTCACTGATTGCCATCTGGGCAGTGAAAAGCCGCGTTGAACCAACTGTGATCACTGGAAAAATGAGCTCGGCCAAATAATTTGGCCGAGTTTTTACATAAAAGGAGAGATTCTATATGCTTATACTGAACGAACAACTGATCCAATCCATCTATAAAATCGAAGATGCCATTCGAGATGTCGAAGCCATGTTAGTGGCCATTTATGAAGGACGTGTTGAAAATCCTCATCGGACCGTACTGAATGTCCCGGAACGAAACGGATCGGTTCTCTATATGCCAAGTTCGGATGGAACATCCATGGCAGCAACCAAAATAGTTTCGATTTTTCCTGATAACAGCTCAGCCGATCTTCCAACCACACAAGGAGCCATTTTACTCACAGAACTCAAATCAGGAAGACATATAAGCTTGCTGTCCGCTTCCTATCTGACACGATTAAGAACCGGCGCATTAAGTGCCATTTCAGCCCGCCATCTTGCCAGGCCCGACAGCCAAGTACTGACCGTAATCGGCACAGGCGGAATGGCATTCGAGCAAGTACTAGGTATAGTGATCGTGCTGCCGATACAAGATATCTATTTAGTCAATCGTACGGTTGCAAAGACTTATGCATTCGGCGAAAAGCTTAGAGAGGCCGGTGTGACCGCCACTATACATACCGGCGTAGACCGGAACGAAGCAGTCGCTCAGTCCGATGTCATTTGCTGTGCGACCCGGTCAACGGAAGAAGTCTTTGATGCCAATTATGTAAAAGCAGGGACCCATATCATCGGCGTAGGCAGTTACCTACCCGAAATGCGCGAAATCCCGTTAGGTGCGATTGAAAAAGCAGCAATGATTTATGCAGATGATTATGAGGGGATGAAAGCAGAAGCTGGAGAATTCATTGATGCAGTGCGACGAGGGAAGTGGTCGTTTGATCATCTTTCGGGGACATTGGCGGAACTTCACGTGAGTCAGGTCGAGCGTGGAAATGAGGATATCTCTATATTTAAGTCGGTTGGGGCGGCTCATTTTGATTTGGCTGTGGCTAAGGGGGTTTTTGAGAAGGCGGAGGGAATGAATGAGGGGGAGGAGATATTCTTGTGAGACAGACTGGTCGGCTTCCCAATAATCTTAAAAACATTATATTTAATAGGATAGAGGAATCTCCTATTCCCGACATTCCTTTTAGAATAAGCAGGTCATCGGGTTAACTGGGATGATAGTTATATAAGAATTTTCTAAGAGATTAAAGGTGAAATCATAATGGTTTCATCTTCTTTGTTGTTTGAAAAAAACTTTAATTGCATTGCATAGTTTCATAATTTACGCGAATATATTGCATAATGTTATATTTTGAGTTAGTGTATTTTTATAATTCAATATTTGGAGGTACAAAAGAGTGAATAAAGATTTAAAAAATGAAAAACAAGGAGTAAAGGAAATTGAGTATGATAGATTAATTTTAAATTTAGATACGGAACAAATTAGTAGAATAAATAATCATGTCTTCCATTTGGCAAGCCAGGGTGTGAAAAAATGGGACGAGAAAAACGGGAGGGAAACAAAGATTAATAAATCATCATGGGCTAGAGAGATATTTGAAAATGCCTTAAATGAAGCTGAATCCACCTCATCTACCAGTCCAAAAAGTTTGAAAAAGCTTAAGTTTTTGGAAGAAAAATATGGTGCTGATGTTATTGAGCAAATTTTAGCTAATCTTGAAAATTCTTTAAGTTTAATTAAGTAATATTAATATCACCTCCCATACAGTTAAGAATATGAGAGCATGGATTCGTCCAGGCTCTCTTTACACATTCTATAAGGTGTCCCGGTCATTGAAACATATAGTAAGTTATAGGTGTTTTTGTTATAGTTAAAATAAACTATTTACATAATACGGAAATAAATAAAGAGTGAAAATTAAGAGTTCAACAACTCCATTACCACCTCTTTGAATTAGCTAACAGCTCCGTGCAAGCAAGTGCTTTTGCTGAAGTGCATTCTAAATAATAATTAATATATAGAAGAAAATAGGGGAGAAAGTAACCGTGAATAATAGTGCACCAAATGTAATAACGGTAGAGGTTTCCGAAAAATTAGCATCGGTGTTACAAAGTAATGGATCAATATGGACAACTATTGCACCTTATGCAATAGGAGCTAGTTCTGTGCTCGTTTCAATTATTATTGGCTTTGTAACATATAAAACTGCAATTAAATCAGTAAAGACACAAAATGAAATAGCAAAAGAAAATTTAGCTTCCTTGGAAAAATCAAGGTATATAGAAACGATAGGTAAGGAAAGAAGTAAATGGATAAGTAATGTAAGAGAGAGTTTTACCGAGTTTAATAGCAAGTGTCACGAATACGCATTAAAACATACACATGTAGACTTAAAAAATATGACCTCAACCGACATTAAAGAGTTGTTTCAAATTATCTCCGATTTAAGATTACTGGCTTATAAAGTAATATTATTTTTAAATCCAAAAGAAAGACTCACAATTGCTTTAGAAAAAAAGATGGATGAATTAATACACTATCTCATAGAATGTTATGATAAACGTAAATATATTGATGGAAAAGTATTTGAACAACAAATTTTAAGAGAAATTTTATACTTACAAAATGTAATCTTGAAATCTGAATGGCATCGCTTGAAAAAGGAAGTTAAAGATGGAGAGATTGACTCAACTGGAATGGATACTATCTATGATAAAGTAGCTAAATCTATTGATGAAGAATTATTTTCAAAACTTATAAAATAATATTTAATATAATATTTTAAAAAGGTCCATTCTTATGAACTAGGAGTTGGACCTTTTTTTTTCTCGAAAAACGGCATAAGACGGAACCCAATGGGATGTGAAAATTGAATTTTTATTAGAGATTAGAAATCAAAACATTACACTCGATGTTCTTGGGGTCGGTTGGAAGTATGTAAAATACCACAACTTGGCTTTTAAATCTACTAGTTACTAGTAATTGGGAATGATAAAATAGAATAATAGGTAGATCTGTAGGGGGTATAGTATGTTTGCTCTATTTGAGAGTATTTATAACTGGATTAATAATATAGGATTAAATAGTTTTACTAGTGGGTTTCTTCTATTTCAAGTTGCTTTCTTCGTAATGTATTTAGCTTTGCATTATTATATGGAAAAAGAAAATATCAAAGCTATGAAATACATTAGAACTGAATTAAATAATCTGGATTCTTCTTTAAATATCAAAGAACTAAATAAGGAAATTAATAAGATTTTTGGGAAATTAAAAGAAAACAATTCTTATCGAGTACAATGGGAGCGATATTTCAGTCGAGTGAAAAAAGAAAACTCGATTGATGAGAAAATCCGAGTAGAACCATTCTTCGGTTATGATGTAATGCACGATACTCTTGGTAAAAGAAACATCTTAGATAATGGTAGTGGAATCCATGTCTCATTAGGGGTACTTGGAACCTTTATTGGACTGGCGATTGGCCTTTCTGGTCTAAATATGGCCAACCCTGATTTATTAAGGGACGGTGTTTCGGGCTTAATTGGTGGAATGAAGACAGCTTTTTACACATCTGTTTTAGGTGTAGTTTTATCAATTGTTTGGATTCTATTAGATAGCATGATCACTCGTAAAAGAAATGAAGATATTGAGTGGCATATCAATAAGCTTCATTATTTTTTAAATGCTGATGATGAAGAAATTTTCTTGAATCGCCTGGAGAAGATTCAACAGCAGCAGACTGAACAAATGAAAACGTTATTAACGGATGCTTTGGAAAAAGCGATGGTACCTTTTGTCCAAACTATTGAAAAAGGGAATCAAGAAATTTCACAGCAAATGAAAGAGCAAAATGAAACATCCCTTGAGCATCTGCATCTTATGAAAAATCAAAGTGAGGACATGGCTAACCGAATAATGGATGGAGTAAGTGAGTCAATGAATGAATCGATTCATGAGTTCTCTCAAGTACTTCGTTTAGCTCAAGAAAATCAGGATCGAATGAATTCATTATTAGAAAATACAGTAGAACAATTTAATCAAGCTGCGGAATCAAACTCGAACATGATTCATAAAACTGAAAACATGGTTTCTACATTTGCTAATCTTTCAGAACAAATGGACGAAACTCAACGTAACTATTCAGCTGCTCAGGAAAACTTATTAGATGCTGTGAATGACATAGGGAATATTCAGTCAATGATGGTTGAACATACAGCAACACAAAAGGAAATGATTTCTCATCAGCAGAGCTTTATGTCTAAATCAGACGAGCTAGTGAATCAGTTCGTGGCCTTTGGAGAACGCATGGCAGAAGTTCAAAATTCCATGATTGAGACTTTAGTAGAAAAAACCGACATGGTTTCAAAACGTTTCGAAGATTTATCAAACGAGCTTGTTCAAGCCTCCAATAATCAAAAAGAAGCTTCTAGAGATTCAGCTGATTTTATGGAGAGAGCAAAAGTTGCAATTGCCGAGCTTGTTCCGTTGAGCGAATCTCTAACGACTACGATCAATGGTTTAAGTGAATTAGCCGAATCAATTGTTGAAATGAAGGATATGCAAGAAGAAATGATTCCAAAGCTAGACTCTTGGAATACAGCATTAGTTGAAGATATGCGTAGATTCATGACAGTAACATCTGAACACTTAAATGGAGTAACACAGCAAACACGATATTCTAGAGAACAGTGGGAATCTGCTGCCAAGCACTTTGAATCCATCAAAGATGAACTAAATTCTACCATGATCAGCTTTAAAGATAATATGAATCAAGGTGTCAGCGAAACTTTTAAACTATTTGATGAAGAATTACGTGAGGCAGTTGTTCATTTTAAATTAATGGGTGAACAATATAGAAACTCAGTAGAGCATTTAACAGAGTATGTTAATCAGATTGAAGAGAAGGTTGAGCAAGGCGTATGAGAAGAAGACGGAAAGAAACAAATTACTGGATGAGTTACGCAGATTTAATGAGCGCGATGTTGATGGTATTTGTTTTGTTACTATCTGTGATTATTCTTGATTATAAAAGTGATATGGATGAAAAGCAGCGTCAGATAGATGCAGTGACAAATGTGAAAAATAATATAATTGCAGATTTAACTGAAGAGTTTAAAGGGTCTAACATGAATATTGAAGTTGACCCTCAGACGGGAGCTATACGATTTCCTGGGAATATCTTATATGAAGTCAATTCGTCCGAACTATCACCAGAAGGTATAAAATTCTTAAGAGAATTTGTGCCTAAATACTTCGGAATTATTTTACAAGATAAATTCAGAGAGGATATATCCTCCATTATTGTTGAAGGGCATACTGATAAAGATGGAAGTTACTTATATAATTTGAATTTATCACAAGATCGGGCTTTTTCTGTTGTTCAAGAAATTTATGACGAAAACTTTGTGAACTTTCCAGAAAAGACTCTTTCAAAAGACTACTTAACTTCGAATGGTCGATCGTTTATGGTACCTATTAATAATCCTGATGGTACGTATAACCCTGATAAATCAAGACGTGTTGAATTCTTATTTCGTTTAAAAGAAGATGAACGAATTGAAGAACTTCAAAAGTTGGTGAGTGAAGATTGAGATATTTTTATAAACCAGTTCTTATTACTGAATGGGTTGACCAGGAAATTAAAGAGAGACGTAGATTACCTTTCAATACAGAAAAATTCAGATCTTTAATTGCGGAACTTGAAGTTCAAACAAAAAGATTGTTAGAAGAGTCTTTTAATCGGTTTAAAACTTGGCTAGATAGACTAAGTCCTGATAAACTGCTGGCTTTTACTTTTATCATTCCAAAGATCCAAAACATGATGGCGGTTCAATACCTCGTTCATAAGCTAAATCTTTTTTCTAAAAAAGACATGCGGGTATTTGATTACGCCCTTCATAGTACGTATCATAACAATGTGTTTGATGAGACCTGGGAAATTGCAAAAGCAGCTTATAGCGAGAGAAGAGAATCTATAACCATGGGCTGGCCTAAAGATAAAATTCTGTTGTGGGATCTTCTTATGGAAGATGGAAGACCGATCAGTAAACAAATACATCAATATGCGTCCAGGTATGAATTTGATAAGCTCATAGAATTTTTAATGGTAGAAAAAGGCCATCTTTTTTACCAAGATTTATTATTTAACATGTTTGTTAATGGAACAACATCTTTATATAAAGCCTATCAAACTGAATTTATTGAGTATTTCAGAAGAGCGGATAATACCAAACGTCAAATGTTGGCGGAAGGATTTATTCGTTCGCAATCGTGTTATGAGGTCACTGACATAAGTGATGAGATCTATGGTAAACTCCAAACTCATGTGAAGTCTCCAATGAAGTGGTCTGATGTAAAGCAAAAAGAAAAAGACGAGTTTCATAGCTGGTTTATGTCTAAAGAATTGTTTGATTTCTTTGGAGAAAATCGAGAAGGTGGAGAACGATTTAAATACTGGAAAAAATACTCGCGCAGAATTCAACGCCTCATCCATTTACCACATGATGCTACTATTTTCATGTACTTTAGTGATGTAGTCATCATCGAAAAAATGACCGGAGGAGCTATTTATATTTATGACAGAAGCTGGTTCGATGACAAATTCGATGTAAAGGTTTCGATTTACGAAAAACATTATAAACCGAATATTCTAGTGCCGGCACGTTATAGAATTTATAGGAATAGTTATATGGATACTTCGCGTACACCTGATGAGGGTAGAATGATGCACTATACTGGATGGCAAGGTAAAGTGGATAGATACTTAAGAAATAAATTAGGTTGGGATGTGTAAAAAATGGTCAGGATTTTTCAACGATTCCAAACAAAAAAGTTAGAGATGTCGTTTCATTCAAATGAAACGAACATCTTTTTTCGCCTTTTTTTAGTCAGGGGAAAGGAACGTGATGAAATCCAAATGCCGATTCCACCTGATGCATATGGAGCCTATTTTGGAGTGCAGGGGTCAACGGAGTATGTCATTTATGAAGGATTGTCCGAGACGCAGTTTTTTGAAGGCGGGAGATTGCTTGTCCAGACCTATTATGATATTTTACATGATCGTGTGAAAATTCAAGATGACCTAGAGCAAGAGGTCTATGCTGGAGACGAACTACATATAAAAGAAGACCTTACTGCTTTAGGCCTACCAATAGTTGAAGAACAGCTGCAAGTTTTTATTCAAATGACTGGGTTATCAGGAAAGCATCCCGAATTCAAAGTGACAATGAAAGACACAAAAGGTGAGAATGTTGAATTCGAATGGGATATTGAAGGTCCTTTCTTAAGAAAAGAAGAGGAAGTTAAATTGCTTCCAGAGGGAATATGGCAATTGTATCAAGTCATTCATACCGAGATAGAAGATCCGTATGAAAAGATTGCTCGCGTTCAGCACCTGGCAAAGAAATATAATTTTACTCTAGATGACTTTCTAACAAGAGAAAAATATACCTTTGTTGATGAAATTGAACTTGAACCCAAACTACTAGATGAAGATACGCTAAAGCTTGAGATTAAAACAGATGATGCCACTGCAGATCAATTAATCGAGCAAAATCAGTTAAATGCTAGTATTAAAATGGGTGATACAAGGCAACGTGTAAGATTTGCGCCGAAAGTAGTTGAAGATATAAAGAAAATTAAGCAAAAACAAGTTTTAAGAGGGGAAGAGATCCCTCAATTTGCTGAGAATCCACACGCTTTCTTTGGAGATGCTACATTCACATTTAATCTTGAAGACTTTTCAGAGCGAGTAAAAGGCTATGTAGTCATTCAACGTGTGAACTATTCTGTAGTAAATGGAAAACGGGTTTGGTTTAATACAGAGTCGGGTGAGCCTGTCGAAATGGATGAAGGTGAAATGAGGGATCAAGTGGCCCGTGAACCGGATAAACTTTTTTACAAACAAAACAATACATACTTTTATTTAGACAAGAAAGCGAAGCAAGAACTAGGGTTTGTGGAACAGGAAGAAAAACAGACCAAAGAGAAGGTTGCTTTGGAAATTCTAAAAAATGAAGATGAATTGGAATATAGCAAAGCCGGAACTGGCGAAAGACAGTATAAAACCTATCCAATTCCAGAGGGATTAAAAGCCAATCTGTTTGACTATCAAAAAGAAGGGTTCTTTTGGATGGCTAGCCTTGCTGAAGTTGGTAGCAATGGACTATTGGCGGATGACATGGGGTTAGGAAAGACGATGCAAGTAATCACTTTCTTACTTCATAGGGAGAGTCAGGGTCAACTTGCACCTACCTTAATCGTTTTGCCTAAAGCGCTTATCAATAACTGGAAGAATGAAATTGCAAAATTTGCCCCATCTCTATCTCCATCTGTGTATATCCACAGTGGCCCATCACGCCATCGAACGAAAGCAGAGTTAGAAAAAGAGAAAATCATATTAACTACATATGACACATTAAAGGGTGATCAGTTCGTTTTTGGACAAGTGGATTTCCAGAATCTAATAACGGATGAAGCTCAGAATGCTAAGAACTATGGCTCTTCTCGTTCATTAGCTTTACGTGCTATGAAAGCGAAGTTCAGGCTCGCCATGACTGGGACACCGGTTGAAAACTCACTTGAAGAACTTTGGGCGATAATGGACTTTGTGGAACCTGGCGCATTCTCGTCGCTGGCGGATTTCAGAAAGCGTTACGTGAAAGAGGTAAATACAGAGGAGTTACGTACGTTGTTGCAGCCGTATTACCTTCGAAGAACGAAAAAAGAGGTCCTTGCAGATAAATTGCCAACAAAGCATATTAAGGAGCCGTATTATCTTAGCGCCTCACGTATACAGCAGCAATTAGCTGCATCCATTGTTTCTGCCAGAAGCGGTAACCAAGCAAATATGTTAACGGCCTTAATGAATTTAAGACAAGCCTATGGACATCCATCAGCAGTAAATGATGATATAGAGCCATTAGCAGAGTACTCTCCAAAACTCCAGAAAGTATTAGGACTACTAGAAAAGATTCAGAAAAAGCAGGAAAAAGTATTAATATTTACGGAGTTCCGAAAGCTACAATCCATTCTGAAAGTAGAGATCACAAAGAGATTTAAAATACATGTTCCTATTATTGATGGAAGTACAGAAAACAGAGCTGGCGTGGTAGAAGAATTTAATCACTTAGAAGGCTTCCAAGTCATGATTTTGTCTCCGAAAGCAGCAGGTGTAGGACTTACAATTACAAGTGCTAACCACGTAATCCATTTTACACGATGGTGGAATCCAGCCGTTGAAAATCAAGCGACTGACCGGGCTTATCGAATTGGCCAAGAGAGAGATGTATATGTATATCATTTAATTACACAAGATCCAGGGAACTTTCCGAATGGAACAGTTGAAGAGATAATGCATCAGATTTTGATTGATAAATCAGAGTTGGCAGAGGACGTCATTGTGCCATTTAATACGAA
>ENA-ORXC01001830-ORXC01001830.1-marine-metagenome-genome-assembly--contig:-NODE-1830-length-12069-cov-12.092228_pt1 | contig 12069 bp, 13 predicted proteins | sample MGYA00237865_ERZ511478 | MGnify/ENA metagenome assembly ERZ511478 | reverse complement strand
ACGGCATACGAGATATTGGCGTGACTGGAGTTCAGACGTGTGCTCTTCCGATCTGTGGCGTGGCAGCTGCCGCCGCCGCCGTAGGTGCACGGCGGCGGCGGCGTGGGGTAGGTCGGGAACGCTGCCGGCGCCAGCGGCTTGCGCGACGGTGGCGGGCGCATCGACGCCCCAGCGCCGTGGCAGCAGCCGCCACCGCCGTAGGTGTCGGGCGGCGGCGCGGAGTAGGGCGAAAACACCTCTGGCGCCAGCGGCTTCATTGGAGGAATAGTAGAGGCGGCGACGACGCGCGCCGCGCGTCACGGCTTCCCGCCGACGCGTCGCCCTCTCACGACCGTCGCCACCCGGCGGTGAGCGCGCACGGGCACCAGCGGCAAGCGGGAAAAAGCAAGCACACCAAAGGGGAAGCGCCGCTTCTGTGCCGTCGCGGCGGGCGCGGACGGTCACCGGCGTCTGGAAGGTGGCGCCGGGGGGGGGAGCGTCGACGACGCGGCGCCCAGCGCCAGCGCGGGCGGGGCCGTAGCACAGACGACCGTGCCGATGGCGGCTCGGGTCTTGTCTCGGCCCGCACAGTTGCCCCACAGGCAGTGCGCCGCTGCGAGGTCGAGTCTTATCTCGGCCAGCACGTCTGGCCCGCAGGCAGTGCACCACCACTGCGTACAGGCGCTGCGGGCCACTGCCGTTGCGCGGCTACACGCGCGCGGCGAGAACGTGGCGGGGCCAGCACCCCCGCAAGCAGACGGGATGCTCGCCCAGGGGGTGACACGGATGATGGGCCACGGACGGACACCGCACCGGAATGCCGCCTACATTGTCTGGTGGGGCCTGCGAGCTCGCAGGCCCCGCCCTTCGCGAGGCGCCTGCACCGCCGCCACGGCCACCGTGCGGGGGGCGGGGGGAAGGTGCGCGCTCCCGCCGTTGACGGCCGAGATGGGATTTTCAGTACGTAGCGAGCCCGTATTTGGGGAGCACTGGTGCGGAATAGCGTCCACAGCGCCTGAATAGCGCCCCCAAAAAGGGGCGAAGCGCCCCACACGCGCCATATAGCCCCCTTTGAGTCTGTTCAATTGTTGAGTAGCACCCTCCATTTCGTTGTTCTTGGGTTTGCGAGGCTCTCTGAAGGCTGTCTGGGGGACCTTCAAGCAGCTCTACAGAATTGAGAGTAAGAGCGCCCGAACGCCCTAACCACGAAGGGCGCGGGCGCTATTTGATAGGGCCACCTGGTGGGCCCGCACGAGATGCGCCAAGCGGCAGTCGCTTGCGAGACCAACGGCCCCTCATCCATATCCTGGATACTGTAGGCCCATGGATAGGGGGCCGTCGGTCACGCCTCAGCCCATGGGTTGGGGTCTCGAAGATCGTATCACACAATGAGATCATCGAAATGATTGGTTGAAGCTGTGACATGTGGCCACAGCTTCAGCCAATCATATCGACAGAACAATGTCGATGCGGTTGGCTCCGAGCCAAGTCCGAGCCAAAACCCCCTCGAGGGGGTACTGTAAACGAGGCCTCGTTTGGCTCCGCATTGGTTCCGAGCCAACGTGCAGCGGCTGCGCAGCTGCTCCATCTGAGGACAACTACGTTATCGTTGTAGGTTCAGCCCAGGGGTCTTCAAGCGTAGTTTTCCCCAAGCGTATCCGCGCGTATTTGATTCGGGTATATACCCGAACGCTTGAAGTTTTGCTTTCCTGAAATTGTACGCTACCCGAATAATCCCATTGACCGAAGAACGCTTGAACTCGCCCCAACCGGGTATTATTTGGACATACCCATACCCAGTGACCCATGCCAAAAAGTACGCTGGCCAGATCTTTTTCAGCGTATTCTACTACAACCTCAGTCCCTGAACTTGTGTTCATGGGTCTACAAAAAACTTGAAACTTACTTTGTTGGGTTGCGGGTGGCAGCGGCGGCCCCTGAAGCGGCTGCTTGCTCCACACCTTCCCGAAGCAAGGGGGAAGGGGGGCAGCGAGCGGCGTCGTTGGAGGCCCGCCCAGTCTGCCGGCGCGGGAAGGGGCGGGGTGGGCGCCCAGTTGTTCCGTTTTGCGTGTCCCAGCCGGTCGTCGACCGCCAGCTGGAGGAGTCACTGCAGTGACTCCCATTTTTCGTTGTCGCCTAGACCCGCTTCCAATGTCACGCGCAGCACAAGCCACGGAGCGTGGAGGCGATTGTCGCAGCCGCCACCGTCGCATTAGACGCGTCTACCGCCCAAGAGGGCACGGCGGATGGACCGCTGCGCACGCACCGCGCGCCCACGCTCGGCGGCGGGCGGCGGCGGCGGTGGCGGCGTGTGAATGGTATTCTGTCGGTAGCTTTCGCAATTGGGTTATCCGCGTCACCTAGCCGTGGCCTTGTACGGAGCTGCTCTCGAAAGTAGGTACTGTGCCCGTCAGAATGGGGTCGGGTCGCTCGCAAGCCAGACAGATGGCAGAGGTAGGGTCCGGCAGTGAAAAATACCCACACAGTACGCTGTGCTACTCCCGGGAACAAAAGTACCCGGCACACATTTCGGTCAAAAAGTACCCGAAAAAAGACGCTTGCTGGTCATCGGATGACACAGTACGCTTGCTTGGGGGTCTCTCTCACGGAATACGCAGACGCTTGTCTAAGAAAATCCCAAATACGGGAACGCTAACCTAAATTGGGTACGCTTGAAGACCCCTGGTCAGCACTTCCTGCAACGAGGCGGACTCTGTACTTAGCAGTCGCCATCGGAATCCCGGGGCGATCGGATTCCCGGGGCGAGCGATCATTTCAATTGCTCACAAGCACCTTGGAACGGCGAACCCAGTCGTACAAGCGAAGAATCGACCTGTGCATCCCGCCCAGTCGCTCGGGCGATGCATTCGGGCGGGGTGCCTCCAAATGCACACGTCGGTGGGTGTGCCACAGACATACGCCGGGGCCAGCAACGTCCAGGTGCGCGAAGTGCCCAGGCGATGCTTTCGAGCGTTGGTGCCTCCTGATGCAAATTTCAATGAGTATGCCACGGGGATAAGCTGGCAGCCTCCGCTGCAGGAGGCTCCCGAACCTCGCGGCCACCCGCTTCCCGGTCACCAACCCCGTCCACCGTTTTCGATGCCCATTTTCTTCAGCAATGTCTGACCACCCCCCCCGTCCGCCTGGATGCTTGTGCCGCTGTCGCTGCCCCGCGGGGAGCGCTTCAGCGCTGGATGACGCGGTCGCCCTTTGTGTGTGCCCTTGTCGCTGCGTGAGTATCTTCGGGGATGAGCCCCAGTGCTGCTGTATTTGCTCGTCCCTCGACGACAACTGTCGCCGTCTGACATTACCAACGCCCCCCCGCACTGACCATTGTTGAAGGAGAAGGGGATAATACGATTGGCGACGCGGCGACCGGCTTTACGCTCGCCATCTCCCAGTCGTCGACGCCTCCACCTCACACCGCGTTGGGCGTGCCACCACCCTCTGACGGGGCGCCCCCCCCGCTTCCACGACCTCAGGCCCTGCTGCTGCCGGTGGACGCGACGTCGCCGTCGTCCTCGCCCGCGCCAGTGACCGTGCATCCGCCCGCGGACGGGTCGCCACGTGCCGACGCGCCGCCCCCGTCGTCCCCGACCGCGCCCCCTGTGTCGTCCTCGACAGCGCCCGCGCCTGTGCCGATACCCGCGGACGGTTCACCGCCCGCCAGAGCTGTACCGCAGTCGCTCCCGTCCCCGTCTGAGGCCGTTTTACCACCCTTGGCCGAGCTGCCGCCGCCACCGCGGCGTTCTTCGCCGTCTGTGCATGCGCCGGTGGAGACGCTACCTCTGCCGTCCTTCTCCCCGCCCGTGGCCGTGCATCTGCCGGCAGACGCGGCCCCGGCCCCTGTCTTGCTCCCCCCCGTAACCTTTCCCCCGACTACGTCCGCTGCGGCCCCAGTGCTGGTGTCGTGTGGTCCCTCCTCGCCGGTCGCCACATGGGACCTGCAGCAACTGTACGTGTCGGCGGTCACGCGAGCGACGGAGGCGGGGCCGACCTCCCTCCCTGTGAGGCCTACATCTGTACCCTCGGTGGCGGTGACACCGGCCGTGTTGCCATCGGACGCCGTCGGGACGCCGCAGTCCGTGCCAGTCACCAATTGCTTTACTAGCTTTATCTGCTGCACGAACTTCCGCCCGTCGTCCCCTGCACCGACCACGCAGCCGGTGTCGTCTCCGCAACTCGCACCTCCGTCGGAAGGCACCGACTGCCGGAATCCGCGGGTCTCCGAAAGGTCTCACCGACACAGGGTGCCCAAGTGGCTCAAGGCGGCGCTGGTAGCCAGCCAAGTGAAGGCGGCCACGCGGCGCGGCCACCGCCGCCGCCGGCCGACGCCGATGCCGAATCCGGACGACGGCACTGCCAACCAAGATGCCGCCATACATCGATCTGTCCCGCCGGCTGATAGCCAAAAGCACCGGGCCGCCCTGGATGTACCGCGTTCCGATGCGGCTAGAAACATGTTCTCACTGCTCATGACGGGCGTGATGAACGCCGGGCGTGCCACGCTTTCGTCCGCACCTTATGGCGTCGCAGCGTTGGAGTTGACGCATGAAAAGGACCGCGTCCCGGTCGTTCTCGGCGGCGGCGGCGTGCGCAGTAGCACCCTGCCACCGCTTTCATCGCGTTCGGCACTCTCGGCGGCCCAGCCACTCTTTTCGGGCACAACCAACGAGTGCACTGCATTAATGGTACCCCCCATTGGCGCTCTGGACCCGGCCCTTCCGCTTTCCGGTACACTCATCGGATGTTGCGCACCCTCCGCTGTAGGGCACTCATCCTCGGCCGCTGCGGTGCTTCCGCCGCTTCGGCTCCCCGTATCAGCGGCTATGACGCCATTTGGGCGCACCCTTCCCGTCGGAGGTGCCGCATCCGCCGGTACCAGCCGCCCCCTTTCGACAATGGCGGAAATGCCGGCTAGGCTCCCGCTTCCGCCGCAGCAGATCCCGTTGGGCCGTCGCCCGCCAGGCCGAGCCGCCGCCGCCGCCGCTTCCAGCCAACCGCCGACGCGCCTCACGGCGGGCCCCGCATTCGGGCGGGTGCCCCGGTCGGTGCCGATGCCGCTGGGCCGCCGTCCGCCAGATGGTCGTGGCGCTGATGCCGCCGCCGTCCACCCGCCGACGCGCCTCACGGCGGGCCCGGTATGCGGGCTGGCGCCTCCGTCTGCGCCGATGCCGCGGGGCCGCTTTCCGCCGCGCCAAGGTGGCGGCGACGCCGCCGCCGTCCACCTGTGGATGGGCGCCGCGGCGCGCCCGGTGATCGGTCTGTCTCTGACGCTGGCTGCGATGCCGTTGGGCCGTCGCCCGCCCGTCCGCGACGGCGCAGCCGCCTTCGCCGGCCGCCCGCCGACGGGCAACGCGGCGCACCTGCAGCCGCCTCAGGCACGAGGGCGTGAGCCCTCGCCTCAGTTGGTGCAAGCCGTCGGTCAGGCGGGCGGTGGCGATTGCATGAAAGTGCGTCCGTCGACCGGCGCCGTGGCCGGCGCCGGACCGGAATCCGCACCACGACCTGGGCCGCTGGTGCCAACGCTCGCTACGCCACCGCCGCGGACGCCGCTGCTGCCGCCGCCGCCGCTACTGGGTGTGCCGGCACCTGCGCCGGGTGGCGTGCCGTCCTCGGACGGTAGCCCCATGGGCGAGCCGCAGAATGAGTGGGACTTGATGTGCCTTCCTGCTGCCGACGTGGCAGAGAAGACCTTTCTCAGCCGAACCAAGTAGTCACCTGGAGCAGCCTGTCTCATGTGTTTCTTTTGTCGCTCTTCTCTTCTATCTGCGCGTTTCATCATCCCCGCCTGTCAGCCTGTGCATGTTCTTCTGCAGCCTCCTCCGTATCGTTCCACATCCGAGCGTACACTGTTTTTGTTTGCGTCCTACTCCATGCGTGACGCGTACGCGTGAAATAAATAAGCTGCTTGTGCTGCCACGGGGGCGAAAAGGAGCGCCCGGATGTATGCGATCACGCGAAGCCAGCACTTCCGCGGCCCATCTTTGGCTCGACCCAACCCTCCTCGACATCACCCAGATGCCGCAATCCTCAAACCCCATCCCTCACCCCGTACCCCACACCTGCTTCTACGCTCGCGTCCCGGACGCCAGAAACTCGGCAGCAAAATGGAGCCGAAAGTACACCATCCGCCGCGCCGTCACGTCGGCCACCGCTTCTAACCACGCCAGCACTGACGCGATGGACACCGCAGATACGCCACAGTCGTTGTTGTTGCTTTGCTGTGGCGCCCCCGCCCCGTGGTCGATCGGGACAGCAGGCGCCGGTGGGATGCTGCCGCGGTTACGCACGGCGCCGCGGAACCACCGCCCGAAAATTGACGTGACGGCGGGGTGCTCGCGCCCATTCGAGTCACAGTGCTCGACCGCCCCATCCACGGTGTGGACGACCGCGAGCGTCCAGTGGTTGCCGTGGCCGCCCCCGTGATTGATGACTACAAATAAGAGGTGGACTGATAGCAGTTCCCGTAGTGCCGTCCACAGGCGCACCCCGTCAAAGGTGTACCGGCCCCGGCCGCCGTTCGTCAACTGCTGGTAGAGAAAGGTATTGAGGAAGAGACACACCGGCACCGCTCGCCCAACGGCCACGTCCGACTCCTTGCGGCGCTGCAGCATCGATAGGACCCCGTTGTTGTTCTCGTCCTCCAGCCATTCCCCGAGCCTAAAGCACCGCAACACGCGCCTCGTGATGCGCTCGTTGCCGAGCCCAACTACGAGCGGCTCATCCTGCTCTGCCGCGCCGTCCGCGCTCAACACCCCCGCCGCCACGCCGGCGGCAATGAGGGACTTGGCGGCAGGCGTCACTGGCGACAGCGGGTCTCCCACGTCAAGGACAGCAGCGAAAAGCCGTGGGGAAGAGAGAAAGAGCGCCCCATGAACGCCCTGCGTCGGCCACTCTGTCGCGTCCGCGATTATAGTCGCTCCAAACGCTGACTTCGTCGAGACCGTTTGGTGCCGCACGTGGCGGGAAACTCCGGCGTCGGGATTGCCACGTGGATGCCCGGATACGGCTGCGCTGCACATGCGCGTCTTGAATCTCCGGGTTGGGAAGCCGCATGGCAGCGCCGCCAAGCAGCAGGCGTTGACTGACACCAACACAACGAGAAGGCCTAGCGCGCTGGAGCTGGTGCCCACCACCGCCACCGAGTTGATTGCGGAGACGGCCAAGCCAGCACCCATGGATAGCCGCTCCGTCGGCGCTGCAACGATGAGCGCGCAGTGGAACGCCCCCAAGCCCCTGGGCGGCGCCGCCGCGACTGCCGCCGGATTCTGAGCGCTTGTGCGACCGACTCGCTCATGGCGCTCAAGCCCGCCTTCGCCAGTAGCGACGCGTTTGCAGCAGAAGGGCCGTCGCGAGCCGCAGTTTCCGCCCCCAGGGCTCGCAAGCGGCCCAACTCCGCCACCAGTTCAGGTGGCGGCGTGAAGGTCTGCGCGGTCTCCCACGTAAGCGGGCAAGCAATGAACAGCATTCTCATCTCCCGCACGCGCGTGAAGACCACGAACGCAACACACCAAGCGAAAAAGGAAGACCACTCGAGCAGAAAGATGAAGTCGATCGTCTTCCCCTGCACCTTGTATGCCGTCATAACGAGGGCTGAAGTGACCGGATACTGCCACGCTGCAACCGAAACAGACACATCGTCGACTGTGACGGAAAAGCGCACTTCCTTCCGCACGATTGGCACCGTCTCGTCCGGTATCCATGGAGGGATGCCGTTGAGCCTCTTCCACCCCCGGGGCTGGTCCAACGGCAGCACGTACAGGATGTCCGCGTCAGCGGACGGCACCCGCATCAGGCCGCCGCCCGCTACGGCGACGTCCGATAACGTCGTGCCGCGGGGTAGTGGACGCACAACATCCGCACTAGGCTGCCGTTGGCCGCCCACGCCTCGGTGCCGACGTTGTAGTACATCATCAACAGCGCCCCGTCAAACGTCTCCAGCATCATGTCCCGCTTGCACGTGCGTGACGGCGGTAGTGCCTCCACTTCCGCCGCCACGGCCCGCCAATCCACCCTCACCCCCGATCCTCTCCCAATCCGCACGGTCAGGTAGTGCCGCACCGGAGTTTTCGTTTCCGGCAGCTGCCGGGCGCACAGCCGCATGCTACTCTTGGTCACCTGCACCCGCAGCGCGTTGGTGGCAACGATCATGGGACAAAAGCTGTCGGCGCCAGTCTCCGGCAGCACCAGCGGCGCCGCTGGCGAAGCGAGGCACTTCTTGTTGATCGTGTCAACGTCCGCCCGCGTCATCAGCCCCGCCCTCATGCGGTCGCACAGTGCAGCAAAAGCAGGGTCCGCCCCCGAACGCATGCTCCGCTGCAGGCTCACAGCCGTCTAGAAGCACCGCCACACCTGCACGCCACGCAGGCGGCGGACGTAACGGGCGTTATCCCGCTCATCCCCCGCTGCCGGCGGACGTCCCGCCGTCCAAAATGGAGGACTGACGACTGGTGGCAGCTGCTGCAAGTCGCCGCTAAGCACAACTGACAGACCGCCGAACACAACACCCGCCCTCCCCACCTGCCGCAGCCGCTGCTCGATAACCGCCAAAAAGTCGGCGCTGATCATCGAGAGTTCGTCAATGATGACGAGCTCGGCACCGCTGAAGAAGCGCACCAGTGCTAGCGTCGCCTTCTTCTGCTTGCCACTCAGCGTTAGCTTGAGCCGGGAGTCTAGCGTCGACCTGTCAATGTTGGCGGCGGCGACGCCCGTCGGTGCGGCGCAAACGACGCTGCGTTCCCGCGCCCATCTCAGGGAAAAGAAACGCACCGCTTCAGTGACGCGTGACTTTCCAGCTCCCGTCGTGCCGCCGAGGTAGATCAGCAGCTGCCCGTCCGCGGGCGTGTCGTCGATAACGTCCGCGACACCGTGCCGGGTGGCGGGAGCGGAAGATGGCGCCGCACCAGTGTCCAACGCCGCCACCTCGCGCTGCCCCATGGCCCACTGCGCAGCAAATGTTACGGCACACTCCTGAAAAGCCCGCCGCTGCTCGGCGTCGAGAGTGAAGATTTCCGCAACGGCCGCGGCCGACAGCACAGGCGGCGGCCAGCTCCGCGGCGTCAAGCCTGCGGCCTCTGCCTTCGTCGCAGCAGACACCTCCCCGCCAGAGTGAGCGAGGCACTGAGAGCCCTCCTGCAACGCGTCCAGAAGTTCTATGGTCACCACGGCGTGTGTGGAGGCGCCCGCAGGCAGGGCCTCCTCGTCAAGGCCTTCGAAGGCCGCGGATGCGTCTCGCAAAGAGTCAGCATCAAAAGTGCGCCGCCCCTCGCAGGCGGCTTGGAGCATTCCGTCGAGCGCCTTGGCCGGCGGTCCGTCGCCACCAACGATGGCGCCGCCCGCCGCGGCAGCGACGCGTGTCAGAAGCGGCTCCACACCTTCGTCAACACGCAAAGTCGGCAGCGGTACCTCAACACCCGCCGGGAGACCGCATTCCGCCGCAACCTCGCCAGTGTGGACGAGCGCAACGGCGTCCACGAGCCCCGACAGCTCCGCTCGCTTGCAGATGTGCCGCCGGGCGGGCGGCATCTGGACGCCGCCCTCGTCAGTCCCCAAGGCTCCCAAAAAGTCCAGCGGCGCGCCGTCACCGCTACCGTCGCCGTCACCGTCGCGGCCAAGCCTAGCCTCGCGGTCGATGGAGACGGCACCGTCCGAATCTTCTCCCCCCTCATCTGACAAGCCCTCCACCGGCCACGCGCCGGCCCCTACGTTGCGCTCCGTTTCCCTTGATGTATCGTTGTTAGCGCCCACCTTCTCGTCGATCCGCGCGCGCTGCCGCTTCTTGTCGCACCCGTCGTTCCAGGATTGGAACTTGCGGAGCTTGGCCACCGCGTACGGCGGCACCTGCGTCGCCTGATTCGCGTCCCACCAAGATATGTCGGCCGTCCCGCGCAGGTCGCCCCGTGTCCGCCACGTGGTGAAGATGACAAGAGCAAAAGCGCCGTAGAGCTCTCGAGCGTCCTCCTTGCCCTTCATAGCGTCCCTGTCGGGGAGGCGTGGACCAACAATTCGGGGCACCCGCAACGGGTCGCACCGCACGCGGTGGTGCGTCTTGTGCTGAGGGTGCTCCGTGAAAAGTGGGAGCAGCGGGGGCGCCGCCGCGGCGGTGCCGAGCTTGTGCCCGCTACAGCCGCCTCCCCGCGCCGCGGCCGCAGCCGTCGTGCTCGCCGCAGCTACATCTGTAGCAGTCCTACTTCCGCCTACGACAGCGGCGCCTCCCCCGCCCCCTCCGTTGCCCCCATCGCCCGGATTTCCCGCGTGTGCGCCAACCCGCTGCCGCCGATCCCGTCGCGCAGGCGCGGAAATCCGTCGTTTCTTGTACTGCTCGTACATCGCATAGGGCGAGAACCCCGAGAGGGCGACGTGGCGCTAGCGGTAGTCTAACGTCTGGTACATGAGAACAAAGCACCTCGGCCCGTTGTTCGTGGCATCCTCGACATCGGCAACTCGCACAATGTCTTCGCCGACAGCGGTGGCAAGTGCGCCTTCGTCATCGGCATCAGCGTTGCCATTTGCTGCTGTTCCACCCGCGAAGACGCTGCCACGCGTCGCCTTGCCGTCAATGTTTTCTGGGACCACCGTAGTAGACGCCGCGTCGCCCTCGTGGAAGGCGAGCAGCTGAGGCACGACCAACGGCACAAACGTGTGCGACGCTATCCGGCCTTCTTTGTACAGCAGGTACATCGCGGCCAGCGTCGCGGGCATCTCCTGCCGCTCCGTCGCTGCATAGGCCAGCGAGCACACGCGCCGCGTCGCCGTGCCCATATCGGTCGGTGGCAGCTCTGTCTATGTTGAGAGGTCAAAAACCAACTACGCCACAGGACTGGTGTGACTGGCCTGGGGAGCTGAAATTCACCAGTTCAGCAGTCTTCTCCGCGCTCAGGACCCGCTGGAAGCGGTTGATCATCTGGATGGCGTCGCGCTGGTCCTCGGCCATCGGCTTGAGCACGTACTTCACCGTGTACAGCACAGAGTTGTGGACCTGCAAGATGCGGACTTCCGTGTTGCATCGCAAAAAGACCAGCATCAGCCTGACGTTCGGGTTGACATACTCGCAGCCGACCGGGCGCCGCACCAAAAAGCCACCCTCTTTGTCAATCTCCGCTGTCACCCGCGGCTCCCGGGGAAATCCTGAACGGCACTCCCGCGGCCGTCCCGATCTCGTACGCTTGAAGCACGACGCCGAGTGGCTGTGCGAGTGCATCTGCGTCGCCATGGCGAGCGCCGACTCGTACACACGACCGTGTTGCGGGTGACCTGCGGCGGCGGTCCAGTCCGGCAGCGTCGGTGTCGCCAGCATCGCGTCGAGCGTGTCGCCGCCAAGTAACTGCTCTGGCGTCTCGTCTCCGAATGGCGACGCGGCAGCTCTGCCGGCGGCGGCGGCGGGGGTAGAGTGCGCGCTGTCGGCGTCATCATGTGCTGCAGCGGCCGCTTTGCCAGAAATTCCGGCGGCCCTGCACTGCTGTTGGCGTACGACGGGGGCCGAAGTGAGCGTGCCGTCGCACGTCGGACGCACGCAGGTGGCAACAAAGGGCGGTACTGCCGCACGCGGTTGCACGCCGTGGCAAGAGGTAGGGACGGAGACGGTTCTTACCGGCGAGCTGCACTTGGGGCACGACACCACCTCCGCCGACGTCTGCAGGTCGGCATGGACGAGGACCTTCGCCCAAGCCCACCAGCTGTCGCGGAAGCGTTTGTTGCCGCGGAGCAAGGAGGAAAACTCCTTTGCCGACGGTGCGTGCCCCAACAACCAGATGAGCATGTGGATGTGGGGGCTGCCCCGAGCCTGCGCCTCGATTGCCCCGTAGAAGCCCCGGCACCGGCCGAAAACGCCACCCCGGGCGAGCGGGCGGCCGCGCGCAGAGCACCAGCGAGCGAGGACGTCGACGACAATGTCCGTCAAGCGGCGAAAGTAGCGTGCGCCCGCTAGCGGGTCGTGGGCCAGCATGCGGAAGCGCTCCCACTTGCTGAGCAGATCCCCAACATTGAACGATGAGAATACGTAGCTGTGGGTGAAACCCCCTGTCAGGGGTGACACGACCCCCCGGCATGAGCCTGGGACGGGTCGTGACCAGTCACGCCACACCCCCC
>ENA-ORXC01001828-ORXC01001828.1-marine-metagenome-genome-assembly--contig:-NODE-1828-length-12087-cov-4.077352_pt1 | contig 12087 bp, 7 predicted proteins | sample MGYA00237865_ERZ511478 | MGnify/ENA metagenome assembly ERZ511478 | reverse complement strand
GTCGCCGTGGTCGCCACCGTCGCGACGGTGCTGGCCGTGTCGTCGTTTGTGACCGTCTCGGCCGTCCCCGCCGGCGGTGGCGTTGCGCTATCGACGACCGCGCGATCTACGTATTATGGCGTCCCCCTTGGTGGTAAGTGCGGCAAGTATGGGCAGACGTGCCGCGCCCCGGGCAAGTGTGAGAACCGTACGTGCAAGACGGAATCGCCAGTCGGCGGGCCGTGCGGCGGCTCGACCAACGCATATTGCAAGGACGACGAAGCCAAGTGTACCGACGGCCGGTGCACCAAGGAGTCGCCGCTCGGCGGTGAGTGCGGCGGCAAGAGCGGGTACACGTGCGTGGACGGGACGGATTGCCAGGACGATAAGTGCCAGAAGGGGTCGCCTGTCGGTGGGCCGTGCGGCGGCTCGACCAACGCTTATTGCACGGACGAAGGTGCCACGTGCACCGACGGCCGGTGCACCAAGGAGTCTCCGCTCGGCGGCGAGTGCGGCGGCGACAGCGGGTACACGTGCGTGGATGGGACGGATTGCCAGGACGATGTGTGCCTGACGGGTTCGCCTGTCGGCGGGCCGTGCGGCGGCTCGACCAACGCTTATTGCACGGACGAAGGTGCCACGTGCACCGACGGCCGGTGCTCCAAGGAGTCGCCGCTCGGCGGGAAGTGCGGCGGCGACAGCGGGTACACGTGCGTGGACGGGACGGATTGCCAGGACGGTATGTGCCAGAAGGGGTCTCCTGTCGGCGGGCCGTGCGGCGGCTCGACGGACGCTTATTGCATGGACGAAGGTGCCACGTGCACCGACGGCCGGTGCACCAAGGAGTCTCCGCTCGGCGGCGAGTGCGGCGGCAAGAGCGGGTACATGTGCGGCGCTGGTACCGAGTGCAAGAACAACGTGTGCCAGGAGGAATCGGCGGCCGGCGGGCCGTGCGGCGGGTCTACCAACGCCTTCTGCGCGGATGGCACCCGCTGTGAGTCGGGCAAGTGTGCCAAGGAGTCGCCGGTGGGTGGGCCGTGCGGTGGCTACACGCGGACCGTGTGCGTCAAGGGCAGCGAGTGCCAGTACAACGTTTGCCGCCGTACCTACTAGAGGGGGAATGCGGCCGCCGCCGTTGCCTTTGCGCAGCGTGTGGCAGCTGCCCCACCCCCATTGCAACCGATAGTGCGCCTTGGGTAGTATAGTGTAGTGCCCACCGCGTAGTGAGTTGGCTGTGGCCAGCCTTTGTGCGTATGTCTTGCTGGCTCTCTGCCCGTGCCCCCCGTTTCACGCTGGCCGCTTGGCGTCATTGAACGGCGAACAAAGAACCTGCTTGTCAGCTCGTTGAATGTACAGCACCCCCGCACTGCGGCCTGGCCGCAAGCAGCCTTGGACGGCGCAGCCCTCAGTTGCATCCGGGGTGACCATGGCGCATCGTGCAGCACTCGTTCTGGTTTCACCTTTGAGCCCAGGCTCATGGTGAGACAGGCGCCGCCCCCGTTTCTACGCAAGTACCCGCAGGCACTCGACAGCAACATAAAAGAAAAATACAAAAACACGGAAGCTGGAGAGCGCTCCCCAGCCGACCACCTCGTCCGCCCCTGAGTCTACCCACGACTACGTGCTCGCCATGCCCTTGGCCAACACTGCAAAGAGCGAGGCAGTTGTGGAGCCCGGCGCCGTGGCGCCGCCAGCCTTGGCGCCGCCGCCCCCCTTCTTGCCGCCCCCGGGCTTGACCGGCCGCGGGCGCCGGCGCCGCGGCGGTAGGGGCGCGTGGGAGGATGCGGCGCACCCCGACCGGCGCGTCCTCGTCCTTGTCGTCGACGACTCCCACCCGCGGGGGCGGTGGCGGTGCCACCGCCGCCGCTGCCGCCGCTGCCGACGCTGCGGCTGCCCCCCGATAAGAGGACGACGCCGTCGCCATGATCACCAGTCTCACGACCGCGCGGCGGCGCGGCGCGCCCGCGGCCAGCGCTGCGTCCTCCCCAAAGTCCTTCACCGCCGCCAGCCGCGCGATGCGCGCGGCGAGCGCCGGCAGCTTGAATTGGTTGGCGACGACCGACGCAAACTCGTGGCTCTTGTGCAGCGACAGGCGGGAAGCGCAGTCCACGCGCGCGCCCCCTTGCCCGCCACCGCTGCCTCCTCCACGAGTTTGAGGAGGCACTTGTCGACGGCCACGTTGGCGTCGGCGAGAGCCTTCTCCGCCGCCTCGACCGCCTCCTCGACTTCCTCGAGGGAGGGCTCCCCGGCGCCCGCGCCAGCGTCGGCGGTCGCCACCGCCGCCGCGTGCGCGGCGACCGCGTCGCCGGTGGTGAGGCGCGCGCGGAAGAGGCGCTCCGTCACCCGGCTGGCCGTCGCATCAATGACCGGCGCGCCGAGCGGTACCGGCTGCAGCGGCGGCCGCGGGGTGACTCGCGGCGACAGTCCTACCGACCACAGGTACTCGCAGCCGGCAGTGGCTGCCGCATCCAGAATGCACGGCACCCAGTGTTGGCCGGGCGGGCGCACCGCCCCGCCGCCATCGTCGCCGCCGCCACCCACGCCACGGCGGCGGCAGTCGGCGAGTACGGTCAGGCTGCCAGCAGAATCGTACACCGCCACCCGCTGCCGCTCGTCCCGCCCACGTCAGCGCGGCTTTGGGCGACAGCGGGAGCGCCCCCCCGCCATACTCGGCGTTGACCTCCCCACTCCCCGCCGCCACGCCGAGGAGCGTGTAGTGGAGCACCCCCCCCAGGGCGGTGACGACCAGCAGGTGCTCCCCCGCCGCCGCAAGCGTGACGGGCGACCCCGCCAGGCGGCACACGTCCGTCTGTACACCCGTCAAGGAGAGCACCCGCAGCAGCCCCGCGGTCGTCGCGACCGCCGCAAAGCGCGCGCCGAGGGCAACGGCGGCGGGGGCCTCCCCCGGCGGCAGCGGCAGCGTCCAATCCGCGTTGGCCGCCCACGACGCAAACGGGCGGAAAAAAACGGTCGCCGCGTGCACCGTCGACGCGGGGGCGGCAAACAGCGCGCCGAGCTCCCCGAGCGACCCGTGCGTGTACCCGTAATGGTCGGTAAACGATACGGGCCGCCGGTCCCCGTCGGCAAAGTCAATCGCAACCGACGCGTGCGTCGCCGCCGCCGTTGACGTAATGGTGCCGAGGAGGGACCAGCAGAGGATGCGCGACGCGTCGGGCAGCGGCGTGCCGGCCGCGTCGACCGCGTCCCAGGGCGTGGAGGATGGCATAAAGGGCGGCTGCGCGCGGGGGGCGCCGCCGCCACGGCCGCGCGAGCGGCCGCCGCCGCGGCGACGACCGCTACCACTGGCCTTGCGCCGGTCGCCACCGCCGCTGCCGCCGCCGCCGGCTGCGCCGCCGCCGTTGCTGTCGCGGCCGCCGCGGCCGCCACGGCCTCGGGCGCCGCGCGGGCCACCGCCGCCGCCCCGGCCGCCGCCACCATCCGAGCGGGCGGGCGCGTCCGACTCGTCGTCGGCCGCGTCGGCTTCGGCGGCGAGCGCGCGCTCGATGCGCCGCCGAGCGGCCGCGGCGGCCGAGTCGTCCGATTCGCCGCCACTGCCCGAGCCAATGGTGCTCGCGCCGTCGTCCGAGTTGCCACTGCCGCCGCCGGCGTCAGAGCCGCTGCCACCGCCGTCAACGTCGCTTGCGTTTCCCTGCTCGCTGCCGCCGCCACTGCCAGCGTCGCTGCCGCCGTCGTCTTCGTCATTGCCACCGGCCGCAGCTGGTGGCGGGCGGCGCTTCTTGCCCCCCGGTCGATGCACCGCATCCTCTTCCCCGTCGTCGTCGCCGTCGCCGCCGCCGCCGCCGCCACCGGCGTCATCGAGGGTGTTGCCATCAGCGTCGACCAGGGCGTCGCCCCACCCCCCGTCCCCGCCATCGTCGCCGGCGTCCTGGGCGGCCGTCGGCACGAGGCGCCCGCGGGGCCGGCCGACCCCCGCCCGCCCGCGGCCACCGCCGCCCGTCCCCTCGGCGGCCGCCGCGACCAGCGCCACCGCTGGCGACGGCGTCGGGTCGTACGAGCGGGGCATGTGGTCGGGCAGGATGTCACCAATGACTGCCCAGTGCCCCCCTTCGTCGAGCACAATGAGCGCGGCGGCCGCCGGATGCCACACAATCTGCCGCACCGCACCGGCTTCGAGGCGCCACCGGTCGACAACTTCGGCGGTGCCGAGGTTCCACACGACCACAACGCCGGCGGCGTCGCCGGTCGCCACATAGCCCCCAGCGGGGGAGACGGAGATGGCCGTGACTCCGCGGCGGGGGGGCGCCCCGCCGCCGCCCGCGCCCGGGGCGGGCGTGGCGCCCACCCCCCCGCCGTCTGCCTCGTCTTCATCGTCGGCCTCGTCGTGGCCGCCTTCGAGCTCACGGATGACCCCCCACGCCTCCCGCGCGACGACGACAGCGCCGGCATCGCCGCCAACCAACACCTTGGAGCCGTCGGGCGTCCACGCGACGCACGTTGGGGAGATGAGCTTGGCCGCCACGTCCGCCTCGGCGACGAGACCGCCCGCGTCGACCCCCCAGACGCCGACGCCCCCCCGGGTGCCGACCGACACGACGTAATCGCCGAGCGGGTCAAACGCCAGCGCCGCGATCGGCTCGTCGGCGCGCGAGCCGACGCTGCCGCGGAGGATGGACACTTGCGACGTCGGGTCGGCGGTGGCAATGAGCTTGAGCACCCCCGGCTCCTCACCGGCGGCGGCGAGCAGGGAGCCGGTCGGGGAAAAGGCCAGCGCGCGCACCGGGCGGCCAAAGCGGGCGGGCGCGGCGAGCAGCGACACGGCGTCCCCCCAGCCGCCGAGCTCCCCAAGGGAACCCGCCGCAGATGACCCCGCGCCCGCCATCGCCCCCGCCGGCAGGGGCGGCAGCGTAAACAGGCGCACGTACGAGTCTTCGTCGCCCGTTGCGAGCAGCGTGCCGGCGGGGTGCACCGCGAGTGTCGTGATGGGCTTGGCGTGCGCCGCCGACGCGGCGGTCAGTTCAACGGCAGGGGGCTCCCCGCCGCCCGCACCGCGGCCGCCGCTGCCGCCACCATCGCCGTCGCCGTCAGAGGCGCGCCACCAGGGGCGCCCGCCCGACGCGTCGGTGTGGTGCGCGAGGATGGCCCCGTCGGCCCCGCTGGTCAGCGTCAGCGCGCCCGACGGGAGCGTGGCAAGGCCACCAGCTTCGGGGCCGGGCGCGTGCGCCCAATGCATCCGCACGCGGGTCGCCATGGGGGGCGACCCCAGGGACCACAGGGGAGCTCGGGGGGGACACCAATGGGGGGGAGGGGATAGGCAGGTGGTAGTGACCCCAGGGGGGAAAGGAACAGACAGGTGATGCAGTGCCAATACGAGCAGCGTACGGGGAGGAGGTAAGGGGGCAATGGGTCGACACAAAGAAACGGAAAGCAACAAAGGAGAGTAGGGTACTGCGAACTGGATGGTGTGACGGGCAGGGGCCACACGGTCACACAATGCGGTCTCAGAGAGAGCGGACGCCGGCTCGCTAGTGCGCACGTGGGCAGAGCACTGACGGCGGTGGGGGGGTCAACATCCACCGCCCCCGTAGACCGACGCCTGTGGAGCTGGGGCGGGTGACCTGCATGAGGCAACGGCTGTCTCCCGCAGGTCCCGCGCGCGCCAAGGCAGTGGATCAGCAAGGGCGGGAGACGCCATCCAAGCACCGATGACTCGATTAATCGGTTGCATAGCCCTTTGGCTCGTGCAAGTCCTCACTCAGACCAATGCTGATGTATTTCTATCTGCTGCAGCATTTCAGTTGTCGGAATGGAGATGACCGTCCATGGGGCGCAGCACGACTGGCTCGGATACAGTACCGTACGCCGCTGCACCTTATCCGCTGGAAAAAACTTCGCGGTCTGCATGATGACAGCGAGGTCGGACTGGTCCGCATCGATTGTGTAGTGTTGGCAGCAGCTATCGTGCTCGCAACGCTTGCTGGAGGCGCTCCAGCTCCGAACATGCGTGAGTCCCTTCAGCGGAACGGATGCAGTCACCTGAGCGGACGACCGACTGATATGACGTGCCGGACTGCTATCCACATTGGTTGGGTATCTGAAACCGATGCTGCCTGCGTTCACGTTTGGAAGAGCCTACAAGGTATTGAAATACCCCGAGCGACTGGCCACCCACAGTGCGAGTCCCCGCCGCTATTTTTTCTCGGCTAGTCACTCCACGTACAGAGCTCTGCAATCAGTCAGTTGCGGACGTGGCAAAGTTAGCCGCCGGCATCGGTTGCGGCGTCGTGACATACGGAGGTCACCGATCGTCATTGTAGGCACCCCCCCGTTGCCTGTGGCTGCTCGAGTTTCGAACGAGAGCGACCCATCGCTGCAGGAGACTCAGCTGACACAGTTGTTGGCCGTTCCTCATACGCCCGCTTCGACGAGGAACGAACTATTGCGGGGCAGCCCTTTCCGTGTATCTCTCGAGATGTCGCGCGAAACGCTGTGGAAAACGATGTGGCGCGGCCAACGCGAAGCGGAGCACTATGACACATGTAGCTTAGGAGAGTGCCCTCAATAGGATGGGCGGTCGGTTGCTTTCCACGTGAACGATACGATCACCGCTGGAATTCAAGCGGTGATGGGGTGAGTTGGAGCTCCCCAGTCCCCGACCCTGTTGAGGCCGAATGGGGACGAGGTGCGGGAGGTGCCGGGGTACTCAGAGAGCCTCTTGACAATACGGAGAGCGGTCTGCGGTCTGTTTCATGGTGCAGCGCCGGGAGTCGTGCCCGCCAACGCGCCACCAACGAAGTGGCTGCCGAGAAATCAAAGAAAAAACCGAGTATTTAACACCAGACCACAGGCCCAGACGAGCGCCACTGGGCACATTCATCAAGCGCGCACCACACCAAGGAGGAAAAAACATTGTCGACATGCAGGCAGCTACACACCACCACTAGGAAGAGCCCCAGGCGTCCACCTCGCCCGGCCGAGTGAGCGCACCATCACCCACCAACCTGGCAGCTGTACGCGCACCACACGCCCGGATAACAATACCGACGCCGATGCCGACAGGCAGAGTAGAGCCTACACCCGTGGTAGCCTTTCCGCCGCTGTCGGGAGGGGGCACCCACAAAAACCTTCGCATGAGCAGCAGACTAGCGTCGCGCCGGGTCTGTGCTCAGCGACATGGCGCCATGTGCTTAAAGGTCAAAGCGGCCAGTCTTGCGGCCATTGACACCAATGGTGCCAAAGATGAGGGTGGCAAACAGGCCCGCGTGCCAGAGGAACAGGAGGGTCCAGAACGGGTCGTCACCGGCCGGGCCCTTGGGCCACGCCGCCAGGTTGGCGTTCATCGAGGCGAGGAAGGCCTGGGTCAGGCCCGTGCCACCAGTCAGCGCAATGGGCGCTGGCAGGGACGACGGAACGATCCAGCCGACCATGGCCAGCACAATAATAACGGGGTTGATCTCAAAGGGGGTGTTCTCCGAGATCTCAAACCTATGCAGCCAGACCGTGAGGGGAAGAGGGAGCAGATGGGGGGAGACGGGCAGGGATCCAAAGGTCACGGGGTGGGTATCGGAGGATGATTAGAGAAGACAATGTCAGAACCGTAGAAACACAGCTGAGAAGTCAACACAAGCGGGTCCGCAGCAAGCGTGTATGGCAACGCATCCCCAGCCGACGCAATGTCGACAGGCACTACGAAAGAGTAAAAGGCCACATACTTCATCGTCGGCACAACCGCGACGGGGGCAGCCACCTTGGCGGCGACCCGAGCGCCAACAAAGACGGAGCGCGAGCTGCACACCGAGGCGCGGACGGGGCGAAGGGCGACCGGGGCCACAGCGGCACCAATGAAGGCCATGGTAAACAGGTAGTGGTGGGGAGTGGGGAAGAGGGGGAAGGGAAAAAGAGAGAAAAGGGTTGGGGAGCGGGAGCGGCGGCGGCGGCAGCGAACTGTGCGGGGTTGGATCGTCTGGGAGAGGGCGGAACCGATCGGGCGGGGCACTCGTCGAAGGAGGCGGGGTGAGACTTGAGCCCAAGCGCTCAGCTTCCGCCCGCGGATGAGTCAGTCTGAGAGGGTGCCGCAGAGGCACAAAGAGAGGGGGTGGCCTGGGCCAGGGTCGACGCAGATTGTTGAGCTCCGGCGCACCAGCCAATACGACGGCGCCAATACGCGAGGTGCAGAAGAATTCGACAAGGAGACCAATCATGTCATGACACGTTCGTTATTCAATACAGGATGCAAACCAGGGCGGGATCGCCCCAATTTCAGTCGCCCACGTCCACGTTGGGGACTTTCCCTGTATTTGTTCCGCGGGGGGTGCGATCAATTCTATTCGCACCCTCGGCGGCACCGTCGTGCGCCGCGCGCGCGCGACTGGCGGCTCTGCCGGCGACATGGTTGCGTCTGTCCTCGTCCGCCAGCTGCCCGAGACGCTCGAGGATTACCTCGACCTGCGCGTGGCAGTCGCGGGTAACGTCGACAGTGGCAAGTCGACGCTCATCGGCGTCCTCACTGGCTGCGGGGCGCTCGACAATGGGCGTGGCCGCGCCCGCGCGCAGGTGTTTACCCACAAACACGAGATGGAGAGCGGGCGGACGTCGAGCGTCAGTCAGCAGATCATGGGCTTTGGCGCGGGGGGGGCGGTCGTCAACTACACGGGCGTGCGCGCGCTGACGTGGGCGGACGTGGTGTCGCGGGCGGCCAAGATTGTCACCTTTTTCGATCTGGCGGGGCACGAGCGCTATCTGCGCACGACTGTGTTTGGGCTGACGGCGCACGCACCGGACTACTGCATGCTGGTACGTTGGTCATTTGTGTGCTTGCGGTGGGCACTGTGAGAGCGTGTCGCCTTGGCAGTGGTTTCTGTTTTTGTCATTCACGCTGGTAGAGGCTGACCCACGCACTCACGTTTTTGCTGTGCCCTTGTTCCGCACTTTACTGTCTTTTGTCTTTTCTTCCGCAGGTTGTGGGTGCCAACATGGGTGTCCTCCGTATGACGAAAGAGCACCTTGCCATTGCGCTTGCGCTCAAGGTCCCTGTGCTCGTCGTTATTACGAAGGTCGACCTGGCGCCGACGCACGTGTATGAAGCTACCGTGACGCACATTCAGAAGCTGCTCAAGTCGCCCGGCGCCCGCAAGCTCCCCGTCTTGGTGAAGTCGTCTGACGAGCTGTCACTCTGCGCCCAGAACATCGTCAACGATCGCGTGGTGCCCATCTTCTCCGTGTCCAACGTCACTGGCAACGGGCTAGACCTACTGCGTGGGTTCCTTAACCTGGCACCGTCGCGCCGCAACTGGTCCGAGTTCCGCTCGTCCCCGACCGAGTTTGCCATTGACGAGACGTTCCTGGTGCCTGGCGTCGGCACGGTCGTGTCTGGCACTTGTTCCGCGGGATCGGTCGGCGTTGGCCAGTCGCTCTCCCTGGGCCCGGACCACAGCGGCGCCTTTGTATCGGTCGTTGTCAAGAGCGTGCACTACAAGCGGGTGCCCGTGCGAAGGGTGGTTGCCGGTCAGGCTGGGTCGCTGGCGTTGAAGAAGGTCAAGCGCGCGACCGTGCGCAAGGGCATGGTCATGCTCGACACGCGCGTGGCGCCGGGCGCGGTGTGGGAGTTCACCGCCGAGGTGCTGGTGCTCTATCACGGCACGACCATCCGCCCCGGCTACCAGCCGGTCATCCACTGCGCGGCGGTGCGCCAGGCTGCGCGCGTCATGTCGATTGATAAGGATGTGGTGCGTACGGGCGACCGTGCGCTCATTCGCTTCTCCTTCTGTTACCGCCCAGAGCATATCAAGTCGGACGCGCGCTTTGTGCTGCGGGAGGGCAAGACCAAGGGCATTGGCCGCATCCTCGACATTGTACGCAGGTGCTGATGGGGCCACTTTGGCCGTTTTGCGGCGCCGAGTCCATTGTACAAGCCGCCCCCCCGCTGCAACCTCACGAGCAGTTCCACTGCCCCGCGGTCACCTGATCCCGTTTTTTTTTTGACGGCGGTCCTGTGTATGTTTTTTGTTGTCTTGTTATCTTTTTAAGTGCTTGACTGATTGTTGTCTTCTGTTTTTGTTCGCTCGTTTGGCAGCTCCGTTAGCACCCACGCGAGCCACTCGTGGAAGCCCCGCGCACCTAGTGTACACACGTACTCGGCGGCCGAGAAGAAGGCATTCAGCGGCTGGTGGGGGTGGCTGGCAGAATTGTGATGGTGTTACGCCAACAGGGGCGGGGGCAGTCGGCTACGCGGGGGACGATGCTGCCAGCGTCGGCGGGGATGGTGGCCAGGGCGGCCGCGGCCGCTGCTGCAGGCCATGCGGACGCGTCGACGGCATTGTTGCTGCTGTCACTGGCCGTGCCCGTACAGGCCGACAACGTCAGCCCCACGTCCAAGGGCACCCGCGCGTTGCTCCGCCCGTGGCGTGCTGACGGCGACCATTTCCTTGGCATGGTCCTCAGGGACTCGCACTACCCTACGGCGTCCGTGTCCCGGTAGCGCCGCCGCGGTCATGCGCATGCCCGGCTGGACTGTTGTTGCCCTTTTACTGCCGCCCACGATGTCGTCAGTGCCCGCCAAAAGACGACCGGCCATCAGATGACTTTCAAAGTGAGCTGCGTTCCCACGTCCTTGAGGGGGGTCAGCATGAAAATGGAAAAGATAATGCTAAATTCCCCCCAAATTTCGAGAGGGAACTGAACGCAACGGCAGTTCAATGTAAGCACACCCACAATCGACAAGCCAAAGAACAGCTATTCATAGTGGGCCCGCTTGGACGTAGTAACCGATTATTTTTGTTGTTGCTCGGGCGCGCGGGACCCGAACGGGACAGGCAGCGCCGTCAGGTCCGTGGGGCCCTTGCCGTCGCGCTCGAACACCCACACTCGCATCAGAGACGCTCAGCCCAGCGGCGTGCGGGCACGAGGCGAGCAGACCACCCGCGGCCGGTCGGCCCCCTCGGCTGACGCACCCCGCGGCAAACCCGTCGGGTGCCAGCGGCCAACAGTGGCGACGCCGAGGCACGATGGCCGCCGCCACACGACCACGCCCTCCGCGCGGCAGGCCGGCCCTCATGGCGTCGGCGGTAGGGAGTTGCCGCACGGGGCCGCCCTGCGCCCTTGCCGACCGCCTCGGGCAGCGTCGACCGCGGGCGGCGACGTGCCAGCGCCCCCGCGACGGGCCCACGGGCACGTCGAGCGCGGCTCGCCCACCAAAAGAGCGACGCGTGCCCGACGCCAGCCGGCACACCTCCCGCGTGCTGCGCCAGGCCACCGGCCGACGGCAGCAAGGAGGCACCGCCCCCGCCGCGCCGCCTCACAGCTGGAACATATCCGACAGCGCCATGGGGTGGGAGGAGCTCAGCTGCGGCAGCTGGTTCAAGCCGACCGACACCATCTTCTCGCGCATGAGCTTGAGCAGGTCCATGTACGTGAGCCCCCCGTCCCCCCCCGACCCGGCGCTCGCCCGCGAGCCGCCGACGCACCGGAGGTTGCCCCGCCCGCGACCGCCGCCGGCGCGGCCGTCGGGGCGGGGCTCCCCCCCGTCGGCCTCCACGTCGACCCACTCGACGCCCGCCTCCTCCATCGCTTCGACAAAGGCGTAGGTCATGGCGCCCGTCGGCGTGCCGTCGTGGCTCATGCACCCCGAATCCTCCGACTTTTGGCCGTCGGCGCAGCCCGAAAAGAGGACGACGCGCCCGCGGCGCGCGAGCTCCGCCGAGGAGGGCGCCAGCTTGGCCCGCAGCGCCTCGGAGCGGCGCGCCGCCGCCGAGCCGGCGGCGACGGCGCGCGCGAGGCTCCGCGCCGACTGCCGCGCGCGCCGCCGGCGGACGAGGGAGAGGACGAGCGCGGCGGTGCCGGGGAGTTGCATGTGGAGGAGGGAGTCGGCGGCGGGGGGGGTCGGCACCGAGGGCGCGCCGCGGCGGGCGTTGGGCGCGGCGGGCGCGGGCAACTCGTGGACAAAGGGCAGGTCGAGCACCTGCACAGCGGCCGAGAAAAAGAGAAGAACGGATGACGCGACGGACGCGTGGCACAAAGCATGGTGAGTGACCCATCCGGGCAACCGACGGCGCGCCAGAGCCACGTGCGCCGAGCGCAAGCGGGGCCAACAACATCAAAAATGGCCCCGTCGGATGCGCAGCCACACAAACCAAAGCGAGGCCAACACGCAAC
>ENA-ORXC01001827-ORXC01001827.1-marine-metagenome-genome-assembly--contig:-NODE-1827-length-12096-cov-5.102837_pt1 | contig 12096 bp, 14 predicted proteins | sample MGYA00237865_ERZ511478 | MGnify/ENA metagenome assembly ERZ511478 | reverse complement strand
CCGTCGTCGAGACGCCGCCAGCAAGCGGACTGGCGCTGCAGAGGGAGTGGTCGTCGGTGGCCCAGGGGCGCTGGACGACGGTCTCGACGACCCGCCCGCCGACGGCGTGGGCGGCGGGGCGCGCGTAGCCAACGCGAAGGACGACTGCTGCATAATTTTTGCTGCCGCCAGACCGGCGCCCAAAGATGACGACTCGGCCACCGTCGGCTCACCGTCGCCTAGACCTAAAAAGGAAGAATCTAAACAATGCGTTTAATACAAAAGCAACGGGAATAAAAAAGAGAGAGACACAAGGTAGGCAAACAAATGGGTGACTCCACAATCAGGTATGTCAGTGATATCCACCATGGTAGCGAGGAAGGCGAGCCAACTCGGCAGTGACAGACGATGACAAAGGCACAGTAAGTATCCACCGCAACCCCGAGGGGGAACAAATTCACCCAATCGTAACGCACCGGGATTCGTAGCACTGCGCGTGCCGCGGGCAGAGACATGACTCGAACAGCGCGGCGTCGCCGTGCGGCTGCCGGCAGGGTCGCGACGGGAAGGCATTCAGAAACCAGGCAGCTGCTCCGGCGAGTACTGGCAGATGATAGTCACTAGCTGTGCTGCCGAAGAACAGGGAGACGGTGCTTCAGAGGATATTGGTACGATGAAGATGGCAGGCGGTGGTCGTGGGGCCGTTGCCTGTTCTTGTCCCCCCCTCCAGCACCTCGGTCTGTCTCTGACAGCACGCCAAGCGCTGGAAGCTCCCAGAAAAGTCGCACACGTGCTCTGAGCCAATAACGAGACGCTGAACCAAGTAGCCGGCATGCTGGAGTGCCGATTCGGTCTAGGAGGCATGTGCTTCAGGAAGATTACAGCCACGCGGCTGTGTGAGTCCTGGCTTCAGGCCCGCCACCATACCGTGCCCCCGCCTGTGACCGCCCGTCACCACACCGCGCCCTCGCCTTTGACCGCCCGCCACCTTACCGTTCCCCCGCCTTTGACCGCCCTAAGTCTCCCCGTGCGTTCGAACCGTGCCTCGGACAGGTCTGCATACCCGCGCCGCCCTCGCTTCGAGTTCCAGTCTGTGCCTCGCAACTAGGCTGCACGTGTGTCACCTGTGGTCACGGCCTGGTGCATGTCCGTTCATCCCCGCTGCCCCCCCTCCCCCCTCATATGTGGCCTTATCTCTTTCCCTGTTGCCTGGCCACCAGCCGCTGCCTCGTGCTAGCTCCCGCCTCTCCCGCCCGCCTCTCTCTTTCCAACGGCTGCTAGGCTTCTTTTTCTCGCCGACCTTTGCGAACAGGAGCCGGGGCTTGGCCTGTGCCCTTCAGGAAGACGGCTGGTGCCGTCTCTGCGGCCACTGGCTGGTGGGTCACAGCTGTATTGAAAGCGGCATTCCCGAGGTTGCGACTTGAATACATGTGACAAAGATGGGTCACGTCTCGCCTACGGGAGGGATGATGACCGACTGCTGAGGCGTGTGTGTAGAGTGAGAGGGAGGGGGGTGTGGTTGGGGAAGCGGCCTGCTGTCTGTACACGAGAGTATGATGTGCAATACTGTTCATTCGCTCTCTATTGCTCTTGTGCAATTGCTTCACCCTCTCCACGTTTCCTTTCACGTCAACTCTAAGCTAAACTTCTCCCTCTTGAAAAGAACAATGTGCCGCTTGTCCCTCACCCTGTACAGTGTTCCAACTACTGCATCCACAGATTCTGCAGGCACGTAGCGCCGTCCTTCTCCAAATCCCGTGAAGCACTCCATCCCGTGGTATACCTCCGGCATTCCTCCGTGGCCCTGACGATCAGCGTTAGACCGTACGCCCTCCACGTAGGCAAATGCCCTGACCTCCCCTCAGATGTACACCAATGCATAGTGGTGTGCTATCCCGTAGGCTTCAACAAGCACCCGTTCACGGGAGCCGTTGGCGCACCGCCGCCAGAAGTGCGACTGCACCCTCACAAGGTTACTCCTCCTCTTCCCGCTGGCCTCATCGCAACTGGACCGCGAGGAACCCGCTAGCACGCCGGAAGACAGCCGCATCCGGTAGTACTTCTCGGCGTATACCTCTACAGGAACAGTGGAAACTCCATCCTCTGCAAGGGCGGTCCTCATATGCGTCAGCTCAGGCTCCACAAGGAAGCCTGGCTTGTCGCGAGGGGAAGTCAGGGTCACATCTGGGTTATCTCCAGGAGGAAAGGGAAAGCTGAACGCCTTACTCACTGTGACAAGTGACTTGCCCAATGCGCTCGCCCACTCGTCTGGTGCGTAGATTTCACCAAAAGTGGAAATCAGCTCCGCCAGATATCTCCTCGTAATGGACTTGGTTAGGGCCGCATGCGGACTGCTTCTAGACCTCATAAGCCGGGGCAGGGTGCCTATGTAACGCTCCATGGGAAATTTCCAATACACCCATACAGGCCCACACGAGCGGATATTTGGAACAATATCCAACGCAGCCGCAATCGTGAAGCGGCAAAGCGACACGCGAGCAAGCTCCCCGCGGTACACCAGAGTGTAAAATGAAGAGCAAAACTGGCGCAGATCCGCATCCACGGCCGTGCGCTCGTCAGAGGTCAGCCCGCGCGGGCGGAAAAGGAGGCGGCACGCCCGACACAAAGCCATGAACATCTTGAAGTAGGGTTCAGGCAATCGGTCAACCAGCACGGCCTCCCCAAGGAACAGAACAAATGCCATCCAGTCCACGGCTTTGTAGGAACGAAACCGAGTGTCGATGTTCCGCAAAGACCGTGCTTGCGACAAAGGAACCGTGGCACGAGCGCGCTCTAGCTCTTTTCCAATGGCAGTGCGGTCGACCGGCGAGAGAGCGTAGTCGTCCGCTGTGCCATCGATGAGCACTTGCCCCGAGAATAACTGCCACAGGAAAGAAACGACGTTTAGAAGCAACAGGTGCATAGTATCGTAGGGGGCAGCTGCTGGGCCGAGGTCCCAAAAGTGCTGCAGGTGCGGGTACTTTTGGCGGTCCGCGGGGCTCGGTGCAAAGGACAACGAATCCCCCTTCACACCAGAGCGCTGAACAAGTCTGGTCACCGCAGCGGCACTCATCCCCAGCTCCCGCGACCGCTCCACCTCCGCTGCGCTCGCTTGTATGCTCTCCGCTGTCCGTACGGGCGCTCGGCGGCCCGACAGAGCGAACAGGCGAACCTTCGAAACGGGGTGTATGGGTGGGAAATAGTAGTGCTTACCTCCCCACACCCCCGGGAAGCACCAAAAGCGGTCCGGGTGCTTCCCCCCGTGACCCGTCATCTGAAGCAACTTGGCGCCAGCAGGCATATCAGTAGACCAGCTCATGAGGTAGCCGTACAGAGTGTACGTTGTGGTCGAATCGCCCACGGTAACCCCAGGAACCCTACGATCCAGCTCGTTAAGCTCATCAGCCAGTGGATATAGGAAGTACTCCAGATCCACGGGCTGCTTGGGCCCAGGTGATACTCACAGTATGAGCTGCCGTGCTCCCTTAACCATATCCTTGGGGGCCACATTGTCCGCAGTAACCAACACCGGCCATCCTTCAAACCCACTTTGTCGCCAGGCTTGGTACCCGTCCGTGCTAGCACGCAGTGAAGCCGCCACGTCTGACGGAAAAAAGTCTCTGCGAACGCTGCCACGGAAATTGTCCGACGAGTGCCAGTCCTTCACCGCTGACACAGTGGGCTCCCGGGCTGCCTGCCTTGCGTCCCGCATTTCAGCAACCATCCCGGGACCGAGCCCGGGTGTGGCCAACATCATGCGAAGCCAAGCAATGAGAAACCAATGGACCATTTGCTTAGCCGGCCGTTTGTCCGGGTGAGATCGAGGCTGCCCACAGGCATTACAGGCAGTAGCCTCTCGCAGCGGCCCAGCAAAGGCAGGACAACCTTGAGGACAGACGTCCACCACACGGGTGTGTAGGTCCACAGCGTCCTCAACGAAGGAGGCCAGCCGATAGGGTGTGCGGTTGAGAAGCGACCAGTTCCTCTGCTGTAGGAGGTCGGACATCGCCTCTCGCGTAATGTTGTGCCGTACTGCCCACGTGTAGCCGACAAAGTCGTCAGCGTGGAGACCGAAGCCTGCAGAAGATAGCACAACACAGTTTACCCCACTACCACCGCGTGGAGAGGACCGTTCAGAAGAAGAGGGGTGGTCCCCGTCGGGGTCTTCATCATCCCCTTCCACCACACCAAGGGGATCATCCGACTCATACCCCGAGGAGTCGGTCGCGTCGTCAGTAGAGCAAAGCTCGCAGTACTCCTCGCAGGTGCTACATCCCTCCCTCTCCCCGTCGTGGTCGGACTCCTCCATGTCACCGTGTGGGAAGGGAGGTTCACTACAGACAACCTCGGCAGTGGCCTCCCCATCGCCCTCACCAAGACCATGTACCCCCCCGTGAACCTCAATGCCCATTTGTCGTTGGCGGGCGCGATGTCGGAATAATGTCCGCTCGCTAACCATCTTGCCACCACCCCGTAGACCCCTCGCACAAACATCACAGTGGAACAACAAGCGCCGTTCCATGACTTTCGTGCTAGGGCTACCCCACGACCAATCAGTGGCCACCAAAGGCGGTCGTGTATGCGAGGCAAGCCAAGGCGGCTCCACCCGTGGGGTAGGGGTTTAGCGAGGAAAGTGGATGGGGGGGAAAGAGAGGAAGGGGTCAACAAAGGGAGAGCGGTGCGCCTCGACACAACAGATCGTAAGGCAGGGGGGGAGCGGAGGGCGGGGCAGTCGGCCAGTCGAAGAGACTAAGAACGGCAGCAGCAGGTGGGGAGTGTGGAGCATTTAGGTTCGGGGTATCAGCGTCGGCTCCAACTAGGGAAGGGCAGCAGACGAGGCACGATAAGCAGGGGGGTGGAAGACAGGTGCCGGTAGAGAGCAACTAGCCACGAGGTACTGAATGCAGGGGGTCGGTACACGGCCGCAGGAGAGCAGCAGCAGCGCCACGCAGTCACTGGAGGGGCGGGGGCAGCGGGCGGAGAAGGAGGGGCGAAAGGGATGGGGTGAGTGCGCAGGTGGGTAGACGTCCGGAAGCACTCCAGAAAGGGCGTGGGCGCGGAAAGGAGAGGTGAGGAGCACAGCACTTCGAACTCTTTGACTCTCTTGTTGGGGGACAGAAGACAGCTGCCCGGAACAGCCCTGGTCTTATGGCTATCTGCCGGGGCGCTGCTGGACGCGGCACCTTCCCAAGAAATCAGGGCTGCAGCGCTACGCAGATGCCGCATGATCACGTTTGCCAACCGCAGCGCCTGGTCTGTCTGGGAGCGCGTCACGTGGCTTATAGAAGCCTGGGAGGGGGGGGGCGCTGGAAAGCACCTGGGGCGCGGCAACCGCCCACCGCTCGTTCCACGAATATTCAATTGCGCTGGAGGGGCGCCGCGAGTCGCACGCCTGGCTCGGATCTTCAGAGTCATGTACGTGGATGGAACCGGATTCTGGATCGAAACCGAGATCTATCGAGTTCTCTGGTGGGATGGCAGTCGTTAAACCGAGATATCGCGGAACTATATCGGAAATGTTCCCGTAGGGCGGGCGGGCGAGCGGCGGCGCATCTCTGCTCCGCCTACCAGCGAGCGGCACGTGGCAGCGTCGGGCGCCGTGTCGTCATGCCGGCCACCATCGGCTGCCGCCGCCATTGGTAACTGGTCCGCGGGCCGCCGCCCCGGCGGGCAAGGCGGGCACACGGTGGTCCCCCGGCGTGATGGGTGCACCACGAGGCGCGGCGGCGGCGGTGGCTCGAGCGCCGCTGCCTGGTTCGCCTGTGGACCCGCCGCGGCCGTTGTGGGAGAGCGGGTGCGCGGGGAGGGGGGAGGCGCCCTACGGCGAACGAGTGGTTAGGGAATCCGCGGCCCTGCGTGGCTGGTCGTGCTGGGGCGGGCGACGGTGTCGAAAAGGCAGGGGGGTCAGAGAATCCTGGAACGTATGGCGCCGGCGGTGCTTTGGGTTGGCCTGGAAGTGGGGCATCTGCACGAGATGTTTTGTGTTGTTGTCCACGGTGGTGATGAGCACAGGCGGTCTTGGTCATTGTGACCAGTGCAAGCAACATCTGAGTGCCTTGGCTGGAACAGAACAGCTTTCACACATGATGTCATGATACGGAATACCAACTGCCAAAGCCTCAGATGCTTTCAAATTGTTCTGTCACTTTGATTGTTATCCATGGAACTCATATCAGAGTTTCTGCGCGTGTGCACATACTGTCAGCATGTTGTTCCCCGCCAACGGGAACACGATGATTCAGTTCCCCTGGTGAGATTGTGCTAGCATTTTCGCGTCTTGCATTGGTTCCGCCTTGAAAAATGACTCGCACTAGTTCTTTGGCCATTGCGACTGACAGTCCAGAATGCATCGGCTACATGAATCTCACAACCAGTGGATCGAGAAGTGGTACTTGTGTCTAAAAAAGGGCTGCTGTACAGGACGTTTCGGACAAAAAGAGAGTGTCCAGAATGACTTCATGGCCTCATGGGCGTCCACCGCCTGCTCGCAGCCAATTGCCTCCCCCCCCACTCCCCCCCCTTAACCCTCACGCCCCCCCAAAATTCGCTGGCGCTCCCCCCCACTGCACTGGGCAAGTTCCATGCCGTCGGGGGAGGGGGGCGAGCGGGGGGGGTGGCGGGCGGCCTGCCGAGACCCTGTTGTTCCTCGCTCTTCCCGCTCTTGTGTTGTCGGAAGGCGAGGGGGGTGGGAGCGTACCCGTTCCCTTCTGCGTCTGCCGGGGGGGTGCGCGTCCCCCACCGCTTGTCCACCACCCCCACCCCCCCGCCCGCGCGCGCGACGCGGCGCACCGCCCCCTCGCAGCGCCCCCGCGGCGGCCGCCCTTGGCGCTCGGGCAATTCCCCGAGTGGCTGTATCTCTCCGCGCCGTCTTCCGCCCGCGCCGGCACAGCTGGGCGCCGCCGGCTGCAAGCCGACCCGCCGCCACGATGGCCGCCGCCCCGTCACTGCGACCGGGGCGTCGACGCGCGAGTCCCCCCCGCGACGCGTCCCCATCTGAACGGGAACACCATCACGGAGCCCCTCCCCCCTGTCCCCGGCCCCACCCACTCTGCTACGGAGCCTCTTCCACCCCTTTCTCCTCTCTCCCCCTCTCCAGCTGCCCACGCACCAACCCCACGCTTCCCCCCCAACACTTGGCTATTCCTCTGATCCTGAGGATCAATTGATTCTACTTGGACAAAAAACAGGAATCCTTCTTCTTTGTCGGGCATGTTTTGGTTTTCTGACGTGCCCTCCAACAGTCCTACGGGAAAGACAAGCACGCTGCTTCTGCCGACGTTCAAAAAAAAAATCGACGTCGGGAAGGTTCAATTTGGAGGTTTCCCAAACGAGGATCAATTGATCCTCAAAAGATCAAATGAAACTCTCAGGGGAGTAGACACTAACGGTCGATTCCACGCATTAAGGCGCAAGTGCGCCACCCGTATTGACCTTTAGTGTGTATTCTTTCACTGTGATCAATTGATCCCAGTGGGATCAAATGATCCCGCTTTTGGTTGCGCTGTCCTGAGGACGCTGCCGCGCAGATCTCAAATCTGATGCCGGATTCGAGCTCAGCGGTGGCTTTTTAGCTTCGGTGAAGGAGGGGGACCGTCAAGTGTAAGTGGTAGCCGGATAGGGGCCCCTACAATGTAAACGCTTGCCGTTCGACCTGAGGCCTCGGAGGTGGCGCAGCGCAGGTGCTGCGGGCATCTCCTGCCATGCTACGACAACTAAAGCGTTGAAACACTCCTCCCCGAACCTCAGCTCGGGGCATGCATCGATGCATCCGCCTTTCCTGCCCACCGTACCCGTGGCAGGCACGCTTTATGGCACTGGGAGCGCGCCAAGCCCATCCTGTCCCCCCTGCCTGTGCGCCTCCGGACACTCTGCGGTCTTGATGGCCTGGTGTGGGGGTCTCAAACGCTGTCTGCCGCCTGCGTGGTACCAACATTGCTTCCGAGCCCGAACTGCTTCCGGGGCACCGCATTGTATCTCTTTTCCTGCGCTTGCCGTGCACTTGCCCCCCCCCGCCCCCGCCCCCGCAGCACTCTCCGTGGTGACCACGTTTCCGCCAGATGGGGGACCCTTGATCATTTGTGGGGTCCCGTGTGCACGCCAAGATCAAGCACATTCGTTCGGCATTCACGTGCGCTCTGCTTTTGGGCAGCCGAGCCGACGATACAGTGGCCGGCGGTGTCGTGATGGAGGTCACGAGACTCAAGGTCGGTGGCCTTGCATCAACGATGGTCACGGTTCGGTTTGAGTGCCTCGACACGACAGTGGTCAAGACCTTGGGCCTGCGCAGCATTCTTGCAGGCACCAATCCTGTACTTGCCCGTCTCCCGCTGCCCCCTGCCATCCACCCCCGAGCTGTTTACAGTATGAGTCGACACTCGACACACGCTCGGGCCCCACCGCCGACTCCATCCACGTCGGCGCCAACTGACTCGGCTCGAGACCCGTCTCGTGATCGGATCACGGCACCAACCTCAAGGCCACAAGATCCAGCAGCGACCGCGGCGAGCTCGGGTCTCGCGGTGGGCACCGTCGGTGTGGGCGGTGGGCCGGCCCTGCTGTTGCAGGCCGCCGAGGCCACCGGAGATCTACCAGCGAAGCCGATGAGCACCCCTATCACGCCAAGACCCGATGGAGAACTACGTGCCGGGCCACTGCCAGTGTCGGACGGACAACTGGCGTCTGGATTGGATTTCCAGACGGTCGCGTCCTCGACGTTAGCGCATGGATTTGTGTGGCACGACCAACCTGTTCTACAGCCCATTGGGGGCCCGCTGCTAAGAAGGCCGTGGTCTGTGCGGGCCCTCGGGGGCGACCTCATCAGAAGGGGGGGGGACGCTGTCGGATTTGGACGAGGACGTCCCTTGACTACTTACTTTCTGTGTCCCCCCAGACCATCTGACGCGCATGACGGAGTTGACGTCCGCGAAGCTGTTTTGTCGGCGCCTACCGCGTACGTCGCTGGGGGAGGTCCCAAAGTTCTTTAGTATTCTCATCCTTGCCACGCGTTTCCATTTTGGCTCTCGAGCTGACCTGTGGGCCACGACGCCGCGGTCCAAGCACATGCCCGCCCCGGCTTTTGGCGCCCAAACCGGCATGCCCCTCCATCGAATCGACGCCCTGTGGGAGGCGCTGAAATTCAGTCAGCAACCGGCTGGCGGAGGGCCTGCCAATGGCCAGAGCGGTGTCAAGCGCTACAGGTTGGCGTCCATAAACGATTTCATCTCGTCAATCAGCGCCCACCGGGGGTCAGACATGACCCCGTGTGACTCCATCTGCATTGACGAGTCAATGATCAACTGGTACGGCATTGGCTGCCCGCGGAGCTCCATTGGGCTACCCATGTACGCTTCCATATACCGTAAGCCGGAAAACGACTGTGAAATCCAGACCGCGGCGTGCCGCCGGAGCGGCATAATGCTGCGGCTTCATCTCGTCAAAACTGCCGCCGACGATTAAGCCAATATCTCCGCCGAAGAGAGCCAGGTGCTGCACGGCACTGCCGTTTCACATCGCCGTGTCAGCGCGCGGGTGGGGTCAGACCGCATCATCTGTTGCGACTCTTACTTTTATAGCGTGGGGGCCGCCATGGCGCCCAGGGAGATCGGCCTACGGCTCATTGGTGTGGTCAAGACTGCCCACTGCCGGTTTCCCATGGCCTCTCTCTCTGCCCGAGAGATACGTTCTCGCAGGGACTGAGTCTCGGTAGTGCACGCCGACACAACGGACGCCCCGGAATTTATGGCGGTGATGTGGGCGGACCGCAACCGACGCTTCTTTGTGGCAACCGCTGGGTCTGCGCGTCCCGGCGCCCCGTGGGAGAGCGTCTGCTGGCGTCAACTCGGAGGCGGGGCGGAGCGTGTCGCTGCGCCCGTGCTCCAGGCGGAGGTGGATGAATTTTACTGGGGCTGTTGTGCGCAGATTTATTTCCACAACCGGAGTCTTCGAGACGATCTGCGATTGGAGCACAAGCTTGGGACGCACGACTGGTCCCACAGAGTAGATCTATCCCTGCTGGGTGTGTGCAGCGGTGAAGCGTGGCTGCTGCACTCGGGGGCGCGAGCACCGGCCTCCTTCAAGCAGGAGGCGTTTGAAGAGGACCTGGCATCCGGTTTGATAGAGAACACTTTCGACTCAATGGGCGCGCGGCCGCGTGCCGCAACGAGTGCGGTTGATCCCGCGCCGCCTTCGGTCTATGGTGTGGGCGTAGACCTCACCCCGACGACCAAGCGACTCCATCCATCGGCGGGTGGCGCAGGTGTGGTTTTGGCGCAACGCCGCTGCTGCGTGTGCACCACCCACACAAACACGCTCGTCTGCTTTGAGTGCCGTCAACCGGACGGGGGTCGCCAAATGCTCCTTTGTGGGGCCAAGGCGGGGCGCAACTGCTTTTAATTCCCTTTGCTGTCCGCGCAAGACGCATTGCTGTGAGTTTGCACGGGTGACCCGCTTTTATGTGTCATTAGTCGAGGTGGGGGCGGAGGGGGGGCGAGGGGGGCGTACACTCTTGTGAAAATTACGGGAGTCTGATTCCGTCTCGAAAGGGGGCTTGGAAACCGACTCTAGAGGTCGGAAGCGTCGGTCGGCTGGTGCTGCTGGACGTAGTGGGTGGTTTTAGGGATGAAGGGGGAGGTTCGAGCGACAGGGGGCTGTACAGATCAGGAAGTCGAGATCCGATCTCCCTTGTGTGTTTTCGTCACAGCGCTCTTGCGAAACCGTTCTTGCGGCTGTTTCTATCAATCTGATTTGGGTTGCGGGCCGGTCGAATCGGAACACGATGCGAGGAGACCGTGAGAAGCGCAGGTGCCACCGTGTACGGACCTCTTTTACATGTGGACTGACTGGAATCAACAAGTTCGGGATGGGATCAGGTGATCACACCGCTGTGATCTACTATTCACAAGGCGTGGTAGAATAGACCCTAGGGGGCGCCTGTGCATGCTGAGCTGCATTCAAAACCAGTGTTCCTGCTGTTCTGGGGTTTTAACGACGTTTTCGCACCGGGTTGGCTGCTGCTCCAATTGAGACAGCTCATGGGTCGTCAAGGAAAGTGTCAGATCAGGCGTCCACACTCTCGTGCATAATGCAGCGTGGAAGATATCAGCTGCTCTCAGAAGGCTTGAGGCGAACAGCAGAACACGTCCTTTCAAGTCCCTGGTGCCGAAGTCAAGGCAGAGTGGACCGGCTCCGTCTGACCTCTTCTCAGGCGTAGGGGGGAGTCACCGGCTCCCAAGAGAGGAAGAACTGGGAGCTCCCCCTACATCAGTCCACATAAAGTAGGTGTGCAGAGCACGATTCTGCAGGAAGAAGGAACTTTGACAACTTCCTACCCATATGCCGACGCTGTATAGTCAGAAAAGCTCGCCAGGCAGTGCCCGTGGCCTATCTTCTTTCTCGCCCAAGGTTTTGCTACCACGTCTCCAGAGTACTCAAGAGGTACCCTACAGCTGCCACTTAGTCCCACAAGCGCCCCAAAGTGGCACTCACGACCTTTGCCGGGAGGATTCTTCTTTGGACCTCCCTGAAACCGCACTGAAACACGGGCGGGCAGGCTACGACAGTTCGGTGAGATGCCGGAGGCTGGGCCCTTGCCCACTACTTGCAGGTCCCCGTACCCGCCGCTGGTTCGAGAAAGAAGCGCACACATTTAACAGACTGGTAGGGTCATACGTTGCCTGGAAAATTCTGATAGATATCCGCCTCTGCCGCCCTGCTTCCCTTCAGATGATACGAAAAGAGCAGGACGGGGGGGGACGCATGGGGGGGCCATTTGAGTGGACACTTGCCGCCATAATGGAGAGGGGAGAGGTGAGTACGCTTCTCGGATGATATCATATACAGAAAATATCTTCTTTCCCTCCCCGTCCCCAGCTGGATGGCGCATTATTGCACTCGAAACACGCCGAGACATAACTTTCGTATGTCCTTCTTCAGCTACGACCATTTTGTAAACCCCTCACAGAAATACAGCAACCGCACGGTGATGACAAAGGCGTAAGGAATGGGCTGCAGGCACCAGAATCGACGACGCTCGAGCAAGACGTGATCCGCCCCGGATGACGACTTCGACCGCTGCTGATACGCTTGTGTCAAGAGCGCCGCTCTCCCAGAGCCTGCAGA
>ENA-ORXC01001825-ORXC01001825.1-marine-metagenome-genome-assembly--contig:-NODE-1825-length-12104-cov-3.460880_pt1 | contig 12104 bp, 8 predicted proteins | sample MGYA00237865_ERZ511478 | MGnify/ENA metagenome assembly ERZ511478 | reverse complement strand
CGCGGGGCCGGTCGGCTCGACCAGCGCCATGGCCATGCGGGTGTAGCGGGTGCCGTCCGCCCGCATCCGGGCCATGATACCGGGGGCGTAGCCCTTGCCCGGCTCGGCCCCCAGCAGCGTCATCATCCGTTGCAGCCACCGGGACGGCACGGTCGGCGCGCCATCGGCCTTGCGCGCCCGGGTCAGGATCACGTCATTCGCCGAGAATGCCTGCTGGAAGTCATGCGCCGACAGGCCCAGCCGCCGCTCCAAGGACGGCAGGCCGAAGGCGCGGCGCATTGCGCGGCTCATCCATGGGTCGGGGTCGGGCAGGCGGGGCCAGCTGTTCTCGTTCAGCCCGCCGAGAATCATGCGGTCGGCGCGCTCGGTGCGGGCCTCCAGAGTACCGAAGATGGCAACGCGGGGATGCTGACCATAGGGGGCGCGGGCGCTCTTGCCGGCCATCAGCCCGCCGAACAGCATCGGCACCGCCCCCGAATCCACCGGGCCGAGGGCGTGGGCATGCTCGGCCAGATCGTCCATGAAGGCGCGGGCCGCCTCGCCATTCGCCTGTGCCCACAATTCGTCCGAGTCGTCCGCCGTCGCGGCCATCGCCTCCGCCGCCTCGCGCAGCATCGCGATGGCGACGGCGAAATCGACCTGTCTGCCGCGCAGGGCGTGGAAGGGGGCCAGCACCGCGCGCAGGCGGGCCAGCCAGTCCAGCGTCTCCTCCGCCCCGCTCGCCCGCAGCACCGTCTCGATGGCATCAAGATCGGCCCCGGTCGGCTGATGATCGCGCCCGTCCGCGCGCAGGGCCTTCAGTTCGATGCGCCGCACATGGCGCAGGTGGTCGGCGGGGGCGTGGCCCAGCTTGCACAGCGGGTTCTTGAGCAAGGCCAGAAACCGCACCGGGTCGCCGGATTCGACCTGCTCGCCGCAGAACACCTCGTCGGCCAGCAGCGACAGGAACAGCCCCGGCGGCGTCAGGCCCAGCGGCACCCCGCCCGAATCGTCCGCCTGAATCCCCCACCGTTGCAGTGCCGCCGAGACGCGCCGCCCCAGCGTGCGGTCGGTCGTGACCAGCGATACCGTGCGCCCGGGGGTGGCCAGCGTCTCGCGCATGGCGACGGCGATGGCCAGCGCCTCCTCCTGCGCCGTCTCCGTCTCGATCAGGGCTACGCCGTCGAGGGCATCGGGGGCTTCTTCGGCGATTTTCCCGCGCTCGCGCAGCCACGTGTCGGTCACGGGCGCGGGGCGCATGGCGACGCTGAGGAAGCGCGCGCGCCGCCCCTTCTCGCCCGCCCAGTCGGGGATATCGTTGCGGTCCACGGCCCCCTCGCGCCCGCCGAGCCGCGCGATCAGGCGCGACAGTCCCGCCTGCGGATGGTCCGGCTCGCCCGTCTGCTCGATGCCGTCGCGCAGGCTGGCGAAGGTCTCGACATCCTGATGCCGGTCCACCCCGGGCAGGATCACGGCCCCCTGCGGCAGGTGCGCGACGGCGACCATCAACTCGGCGCTGATCCCCTTGCTGCCGGTCGACCCTGCGACGATCACCGGATCGGTCGGCGGGTTTTCGGCCCAGAGCGCCATCTGCCGCTCGATCACCGCCACGCGCCGGGCGACGGGATCGACGAGGCCCCTGGACTCCAGATAGGCGGGCCAGGCCCGGCGCAGGATATCGAGAAACCTCAATGTTTCGGACCAGTGCTGCGCGTGATCTTCCGGAAACACATGCTCCAGATCGTCCAGAGACAGCCGCTCCTCGTGGGCCTGATCCAGCAGTTGCGCCAGATCCGAGGCCAGCGCCACCGCCGTCGCCTCCTGCGCCAGATGCGGGGCGGCTTCGGCCATGCCGCGCACCAGCCGCGTCAGCGTCAGCAACCGTTCGGTCGGATGGATCGCCGGGGTCAGCCCCGCCCCCGCACCGTCCGGCGAATCGATATCGCCCAGCGTCAGCACCCGGGGCGCGAGGATCGGCCTGCCCCCCGCCTGCGCGACAAGGGCATCCGAAATCGTCCGCGCCCCGCGCCGGGTGGGGGCATAGATCGTGATGCGCGCCAGCGCCAGCGGATCGGCAGGGTCCAGCCGCGCGTACAGGCCCGTCGCCAGCGCCGTACCGAAGGCGGTTCCCATCGGGATATTGAAGACGCGCGGGGTGGTCTGTTCGGCGAACATCATCGCAGCGCGTCCTCGGCTTCCGCCAGCCCCTCCGGCGTGCCGACATCGCACCATCCGCCGGGATGCACGATGCCGTGGGCGCGGCCCGTGGCGATGGCGCGGTCCCAGATCAGATTGTTCGAGAACGGGCCGTCCGGCACCTCCGCGTAGAGGGCGGGGGAGAGGATCTGCGCGCCGGTATAGACATAGGGCGCACCCGGCGCATCGCCGCGCCGCACCAGCCGCCCGCCATCGAGCGAAAAGTCCCCCGCCCGCGCATAGCCCACCGCCCGCCCGACCGGCACCAGCAGCAGCAGCGCATCCATCGCCCCCGCATCCCACGCCTCGACCAATGGCGCGAAGGCATCCGCGCCGATCCAGATATTGTCGCTGTTCACGGCCATGAAGGGGGCGCTTCCGAGCAGCGGCAGCGCCTTCGCGATCCCGCCCCCCGTCTCCAGCAGCAGGTCGGTCTCGTCGGAAAACGCGATCCGGGGCGCGGTGCGCGCCGCCAGATACGTGCGCAGCATTTCGGGCCGGTAATGCAGGTTCACGACCGCCTCCTCGACGCCGATTTCCGTCAGGCGGTCCAGCGTGCGGTCGATCAGCGGGCGGCCCAGTACCGGCACCAGCGGCTTGGGCCGGTCCGCCGTCAGATGGCGCATCCGCGTTCCCAGACCAGCCGAGAGAACGATGGCCCTCATCGCCCGTGCTCCGCCGCGATTCGCGCCAGCAGGGCTCCGGTCGGCGCAGGCACGTGCCGCTCGATGAAGGTGCGCATGCCGGGGGTGCCGTCCCCGCTCAGATCGCGCATCAGATGCGCCCAGACCCGGGGGATCATCTCCAGATAGCGCGGCTTGCCGTCGCGCATGCAGAGCCGGGCGAAGATGCCGACGATCTTCGCATTGCGCTGCGCGCCGAGCGCATCGTAGTCGCGCCGGAACGCCGCTCCGTCGAGATCGGGACGCCGGGTCAGGAACCGCGCGACCATCGCCTCCGCCAGCCCGGGTGACACGTCGCGCCGCGCATCCTCCAGCAACGACACCAGATCATAGGCCGGATGCCCGACCAGCGCGTCCTGATAATCCAGCAGCCCGACCCGCGCGTCCCCGTCCCGCTGCGGCAGCCACAGCAGGTTCTCCGCATGGTAATCGCGCAGGACCAGTGCCGAGCGCGCCGCCGCGACCTCCGCCAGATCGGTCCGCATCGCCCCGGCCCATTCCGCACGCAGGTCGTCCGATACGGCCACCCCCGCCGCCGGACACCACCAGTCCGTCAGCAGCATCGCCTCGCGCTCCATCACCGCCAGGTCATAGGGCGGCACCGCATCCCCGGGTCGGGCGGCGAGGCCATGCAGCAGGTCGACCGCCGCCGCGTACAGCGCCGCCTCCTGCCCCGGATCGGCCTCGCACAGCCGCGCGAACAGGCCGGTGCCCAGATTCTCCAGCAGCAGAAAGCCGTTCGGGATATCCTGCGCCAGCAGGGCCGGGGCGCTCAGGCCGCGCCCCCGCAGCATATCCGTCACGGCGACGAAGGGGCGCACGTCCTCGCCCTTCGCATGGGGTGCATCCATGGCGATATGCGGCCCGACATGAAAGTAGCGCCGGTTCGAGGCATCGCCGGGTACCGGCACCGGACCGTCGAACCCGGAGACCGCGAGAAATGCGGAAAGCTGCATGTCGCGCGGCATCGTCACCGCCGCGCGCAATGCCGTGCTGCGCGGACCGGATGCGCGCAGGGTCGCGCGCCGCCCCTCTCCCTCCGTCTCCAGCACGATCGTCAGGGCATCCCGGGGCCGCAGATCGCCCAGCCTGTCCGGCCACTCGACCAGCGTGACGGCCTCGGCGAAATCATCCGCAAGCCCGGTTTCCTCCACATCCTCGGGTCCGGACAGGCGATACAGGTCGGCATGCACGATCGTGCCGCCGGGCGTGTCGTACCGGGCAGTCAGGGTGAAGGTCGGGCTGGGGACCGGCTCGTCCGACCCCAGCGCGGTCTGGATCACCGCCCGCGCCAGCGTCGATTTCCCGGCCCCGAGATCCCCCTCCAGCAGCACGGTATCGCCGGGGCGCAGCAGGCTGGACAGCCGCATGCCGAGGGCGTCGGTCGCCCGGGCATCCGGCAGCGGTACGCACGGATCGGCCACGCTATTCGGCCACGCGGGCCTGCGCAGGCTCCCGCTCCTGATTGATCGCCGCGCGGACGGAATCGGCGTTGCACAGGAAGCGGCAGACGATAGCCTCGCGGGTCTTGCCCTCGCCCGTCTCGATGGCGATGCGCCCGCCCTGCCGCTCGACGAACTGGCGCACGAGCGTGATGCCCATCTCGACGCGGCGCAGTTGCGGGATGGAGCTGCTCAGGTCGTTGCGGCCGAAGATGTCGCGGATCGACAGCGGAATGATCGACTCGCGCGACCCGATCCACACGGTCATGTAGTCCCCCTGCCGCCGCGCGCCGATCTCGATCACGTCGTCGGGTCCGGCCTCGTTGCGCAGGGCATTGGTCAGGGTGTGGATCACCTCGCGGAAGCGCGGGGCATCGCCGGGGACCGTGCCGATGGTCTCGGGACAATCCACCGCGATCGCGGCTCCCTTGCCGGAGGTGCGGCGGATGAATTCCGCGACGGAAAGCAGCATGGGGCGGATGTCGATCGCCTCGATGCAGAACTCGAAATATTCGGATTCCAGCATCGCGAGGTCGATGATGCCGCTGATCAACTGGCGCAGCTCGTTCGACGCCTGGCTGATATTGTCGACGAATTCGTGCTGGCGTTCGTTCAGCTTGCCGCGCATCTCCTGCCGCAGCAGGTCCGAGAAGCCGATGATGGTATTGAGCGGGATCTTCAGTTCGTGCGAAGCCCCGTGGATGCTTTCGAGGAACTGGCCCTTGAGATCCGAAATCTCGTTCAGCTTCTCGTTCTGCTCGGTCAGCATCCGTTCCTTGTGGAACGAATCGGTGATGTCCTGGAAGGCGAACATCGTCGCGCCGTCGGGCAGCGGGGCGGAGGACAGCCGGATCACCGTGCCGTCGGTGCGTTTCAGCGTCTCGGTCCAGACCTCGCGCTCGCCATCCGCCGCCGAGACATGGGCGATGGCCTTCGACCACAGCGTCCGGTCGCTGAACAGATGCGCGCAGCGGCGGCCCAGATCGGTGATGTGGGTCGATTTCAGGTTCTCGCCGTTCAGTTCCCACAGGTCGATGAAGGCGCGGTTGGCGAGGCGGCAGCGCCCGTCAAGCCCGAACACCACGACCCCCTCGCCCAGGCGCGAGAACGTGGCGTGGTACACCGCCGAGACGGTCGCGGCATCGCGGCGCATGGCGTAGTGGTCGCTGACATCCTCGAACAATACCATGACCCCGCCCATCGGGTGCGGCTGGGCGATGACGTGGAAGGCGCGACCGTCGGGCAGGTGCCACTGGCGCTCCATCGGGTCGCTGACGTTCCTGCAATCTGCGATGAAGTCGTCGCGCCACCCCTTGAAGTCGCGGGCATGGGGCAGGCGGTTCTTCTCGCGCAGATGATTGAGGATTTCCTGCATGGTCGGGTGCGTTTCCAGCCACCGGGCATCCAGCGACCACAGTTGCACGAAGGTCTCGTTCGCGAATCCCAGCCGCATGTCGGTGTTGAAGACCGCCACGCCGCGATGCAGCCGGTCCAGCGTCTCCTCGTACGCGCGCATCTGGCGCACCAGCGCCTCCGAGGCGGTGACCTGGGCGCTGATATCGACGGCATAGCCGAGGGTGCCGCCGTTATAGGGCGTCTCGTTGATCTGGAGCGTCGTGCGCGTGCCGCCGAGGATCGTGGCGTGGCGACCGCTGACCTCCGTGCCGGTCTCGATGGCGCGCCGGGCCAGCGCGCGGATGATCCCGGCCCCGTCCCCGCTGAGCAGTTCGATCTGGCAGCTCAGTACGGCATCGACGCCGGGGGCCTCGACCCCCTCGACATACTTGCGGTTCACCCAGTCGATCCGCCCCGAGGCATCGCGCCGCCAGGCGTAGAGGGGCGCATTCGCGAATCCCTCGTTCAGGGTGCGGGCCTGGGATTCGGCGGCGACCAGCCGGTCGCTGAGGCGGGGCAGGTTCTCCTGCGACCCCTTGGCGTCGATCAGGGTGACGAGGGCGCGGGCGCCCAGCGTGATGCCGGAGATCAGCCGCTGGCGGTCGTCCGGCCCGACGAAATTGCTCTCGAACGGGGTGCCCTCATCGATCAGGGCCTGCAACTTGCCGCCCAGTTCCCCCGCCGCATCCGCATCGCGCACCAGCGTGCGGGCGATGGCGAGCAGGTCGCCGGGATCGTCCAGGGTTTCGAGAATGCGCGCATTGCCCGCCGTCACCTGCAACGCCGTGCCGGACCAGATCGCCGCGCCGTCGGCCCGGTCGAGCAGCAGCGCGTTCAGCGCCTCCTCCGAACTCAGGCGTGCTTCCTCCGCCTGCATCGCATCCGTCGCCAGATCGCGCCTGCGCCGACGCTCGTTCAGGGCATAGGCACCGGCCCCCGCCGTGGCCAGGGCCAGCGCCCCGAGACCCAGCGGCGAGGCCGCCGCCGCCGCGTCGTCGGCTGCCAGGGCCGCCGATGCGCCTAATGCGACGGGCGCTGACGAAAATAGCGTCCAGAAAGAAAGACTTGTGCGTGTCATATCATCCGGCCGATGCATGGGGAATACAGAGTATGAATAGTCGCACGCGCCCCGCATTACCAGACAAAATTGCCGAAGCCGCTGGGGGTGGTGACCGCCTGTTCGGATTCAACCGGCGGCATCAATACCGAACGCTCCCACCCGATTTCCACCACCGCGCCGGACAGGGTATGCGGCCCCGGTCTGCGGTTGGAGAAGGTGATGGTCGCGCCCCGGCGCTCCAGCAGGGTCTTGGCGATGAAGAGGCCCAGCCCCATGCCCTCGTACCCCCCTTCGCGCGCGCGCTTTCCTTGCCGGGTCGTCAGGTATGGATCGCCCAGACGGCCCAGCATCTCGGGCGGATAGCCGGGGCCGTCGTCCTGGATGCGGATCGCGATGGTCGTGTCCGTTTCCTCGATCTCGATCCACACGGTCGTCCGGGCGAAGTCGGCGGCGTTCTGGATCAGATTGCGCAGGGCGTGGATGATCTCCGGACGGCGGGGAAAGACGGGGGAGGGCGCATCCTCGCCCTCCACGATCTCGCCATTGACGAAATACTCGATTCGCTTGCCGCTGCTGTCCTCGTGCGGGGCGGCGGCTTCTTCCAGCACCGACAGCAGGGGGGCGGTGCGGATATGCTCCATGTCCTCCTGCCGGATGCGGGACAGTTGCCCCAGGATATCGCGGCACCGGGTCGTCTGCTCGCGGATCAGGGCCAGATCCTCGGGGTCGAGGGCATCGCGTTGCAGGTCGCGCTCCATCTCGCGGGCGGTCAGGGCGATGGTGGCCAGCGGGCTGCCCAGTTCGTGCGCGGCGGCGGCGGCGAGGGTGCCGAGCGCCGACAACCGCTGCTCGCGTGCCAGGGCCAGTTGCGTCGCCGCCAGCGCCTGCGACATGCCGAAGGCCTCGTCCGCCACCCGCCGCACGTAGATCGCGATGAACCCCACCCCGATGATCAGCGCGCACCCCATCCCCAGCAGGTAGGTTTCCGGCAGGTCGAGCGTGCCGGTGACCGGGTGCTCCAGTTTCATGTGGGCGATTTCGAGCAGGAAGATCGACAGGATCGCGATGCCGACCACCAGCCGCGCATTCTTGCGGGTCAGCGCCGCCGCCGCCACCGTCGCCGGGGCGATGAACAATACGGCGAAAGGGTTGCTCAGCCCCCCCGTCAACCCCAGCAGAATCCCCAGTTGCCCCAGATCGAACAGCATCCACAACACGGCCGTGCGTTCCGACAACCGTGCATTCGGCGGCATCGCGATCATGGTGATGACGTTGAACCACACGGCGACGAGGATCACGGCGAGGCACCAGACCATCGGCAATTCGTAGCCCAGCCCGTACCGGGTGACGAGGATGGTCGCCAGTTGCCCGCCGATCGCGACCCAGCGCAGGTTGCGCAGCGTGCGGGCGCGCAGCCAGTGCCGCTGGCGCATCCCCAGCGAGAAATGCTCGCCCAGGGCGGCGTCCTCCGCGCTTTGGGGTCTGTGGTGCATCGGATTCTCCTCGCCGGGTTCCCGCACAGATAGTGCGGAAAGATCCGCCGTCGCGCGAAAGTGACGAGATGTCCGATTGCCAGCGCCCGCGCCCCTGCGATAGCGATGAGGAAGCGATAGAGTGCAATTTTCGGAGAATACCCATGGCCCTCGCCACCCGCGCCCTTCTCGCCATCGGCGCTTCCATCGCCGTGGTCGTCGTCGGATCGGCCGGTTTCTTCGCGATGGGTGGGCAGGCCCCGGGCGCGCGGGATTGTCCGGGCGGCCTGACGGGGGCCGATATCGGCGGCCCGTTCTCGCTGACGAGCCACCGGGGCGAGCGGATGACCGATGCCGATCTGGCGGGCAACCCCTCGCTGATCTATTTCGGCTACGCGACCTGCCCCGATGTCTGCCCGACCGAGTTGGCGGATGTGGCGGCGGCGGCGGAGATCGTGTCGGAAAAGACGGATATGGACGTGAATTCGGTCTTCATCACCGTCGACCCCAAGCGCGATACGGTCGAGAACCTCGGCGAATACGTTCCCTATTTCAGCGAGGCGATGATCGGCCTGACCGGCACCGACGCCGAAGTCGCCTCCGTCGCCAAGGCCTACCGCGTCTACTACGCCGAACGCCCGGACGAGGACTTTCCCGACGGCTATTCGATGGACCATTCCAGCTATATCTACCTGCTGGGCAAGGACGCCGAATTCATCACGTATTTCAAGTACGAGGACAACCCCGACCTGATCGCCGAAGGGGTGGCGTGCCATCTGGGGGCGTGAGGTAGAATCGCAATGTGCTGACCTCTAAGTTATCGGATTATTTTTGTAGGGCCGTGTCGTAGTAAAGCCTTTCGGTGGTTCGCCAAAAGCGATGCGGCGTGATGTGATGTTGCCAGGTGAGGCGACAATTTCCACGATTGCGTTGTTGAGGCTATTTAAAAAGAGACGATTAAAAACTGGCGGAAATTTCCGGTGACTGAACATTATGTTGGGGATTCGCATGTCTGCGAGGGTTCCAGCTAGAAGATCTGGCATTCGCACGAACTCGGCGTAGTCAGTAAATCCGTCCATGTAGGGGGTCGCAAATATAAGTTGTGGGCGACGAACGTCAATATATCCGCCTTTAATTCGTCTCATAGTTTGAAAGAGAAGCCAAGTAATGTCAAATGCGATCCCATCGTGCCGATCAAACATAGCGTCGCGGTCGCTGATCCATCTAATATTTAAAGGTGCTTTCTTTTCGTTGATTAAGCTAAGAGCTATCGCGGCGAAAGACGAGACTAGAAAGATACGCCGAAAGAGCGCAGATGATGGATTTTTCCCTGACAATTCTTCGAGCATTGCATTAAGTTTTCGATCAAAGTCAGAGTAGTATTTCGCATTCGCTGGTTCTGCTGACTGCCAATCATGAACTGTCGCGATCATCGCTTCAGTGAGTGATTTCATGACACTGACTGTGGTCGCATTTCTAAGATAATGACTTTCGCGTTCAACAACAAAATTATAACTGAATGTGACGGGACAACTGAGGTAGTCCAATAATCCTTCAGATGGAGTTCTTGTTGATTTAATATCCTTAGGTGCAACGGTAGAAATGTAAGATGCGATATTTTGATCGGTATCATGTTGAGGTATTATAACAAAAGAAAATGCGTCGCTTTTTTTGTTTTTGTCTCCCACGCAATAGTCTGACGCTAGTATCCATGTCGACGCAACTGGTATATCTTTGAACCAGTGGTCAAAGTCAGATTGAATTGTCTTGCTCGACTTTTTTATAAGGTTTATGAATTCAAACATCAAATGATGCTTATCATGATTGTATTGTCTGCGAAATACTTATTGTTGATTTTCTGATATTTTGTTTTGTGTCTTTGCAAGCCATTGTGACCCCTCGGCGCGAGTGGTATGATACCCGGATGAAACGGAACCACCCCTGATGCAGGGTTTCGGCGATGCCTTTGCCGCAGCCTTCGGCCTGATCCTGCGCCTCGACGCCGATCTGCTGGAGATCGTCGGGCTGTCGCTGCGCGTGACGCTGTCCGCGACCCTCTGCGCGTGCCTGATCGGGTTTCCGCTCGGGGCGCTGCTGGCGGTGGGGCGGTTTCCGCTGCGGGGGGCGCTGTCGGTGCTGGTGAATGCGATGATGGGGCTGCCGCCCGTCGTCGTCGGGTTGACGGTGTATCTGATGCTGTCGCGCGCGGGGCCGCTGGGGGCGCTGGGCCTGCTGTATACCCCCACCGCGATGATCGTGGCGCAGACGATCCTCGTCACCCCCATCGTCGCCGCCCTGACCCGGCAGATCGTCGCCGATCTCGATGTCGAGTACCACGAGACGCTGCGCTCGATGGGGGCGAATGCCCGCACGCGGATGCAGACGCTTCTGTGGGACGGTCGCCTCGCCCTGATGACCGCCGCGCTGGCCGGGATGGGCCGCGCGCTGGCCGAAGTGGGCGCGGTGATGATCGTCGGCGGCAATATCGACCACGTCACCCGCGTCATGACCACGGCCATCGCGCTGGAGACGTCGCGGGGCGAACTGGCCCTTGCGCTGGGGCTGGGGATCGTGCTGATGGTGCTGTCGCTCGTACTGAATGCCCTGGTGATGGGCGCGCGGGCCGGGGCGGGGCGGATGGCCCATGCTTAGGCTCGTCGCCTCCGGTCCCGGTCCCGATGCCATGGTGCGGCTGGAGGGGGTGGGCCTGACGCGGGGCGGACGCCGGGTGCTCGACGACCTGCACCTCGCCATCCCCGCCACCGGCATCACCGCGATCATGGGGCCGAACGGCGCGGGCAAGAGCCTGTCGCTGCGGGTCATGGCCGGGCTGGTCGCTCCCGACGAGGGCGCGGTGCTGCGGTCGGAGGATCTGGCCGGGCGGCAGGATATCGCGCTGGTGTTCCAGAAACCCGTGCTGCTGCGCCGCTCCGTCCGCGCCAACCTGCGCCATGCCCTCGCGGTCTACGGTGTGCCGTGGCGTCAGCGGCGCGAACGGCTGGGCGAGTTGCTGGATTTCGGGCGGTTGGCCGCCATCGCCGATGCCCCGGCCCGGGCGCTGTCGGGGGGCGAGCAACAGCGCGTCGCCATGGTCCGCGCCCTGGCCGCGCGCCCGCGCCTGCTGCTGCTCGACGAGCCGACCGCCAGCCTCGACCCCCAGGCCACCGCCGCCATCGAGACGCTGATCCAGAATACCGCCCATTCCGGCACGGCGGTCGTGATCGTGACCCATGACCGGGGGCAGGCGGGCCGCCTCGCCGATCACATCCGCTTCCTGCACAAAGGCGCGCTGGCGGAGGCGGCCAGCGCCTCGCAATTCCTGCTTGCCCAGAAATCGCCCGAGGCGCAGGCTTATCTGGCGGGCAAGCTTCTCCTCTGACACCGGACGGACCCTCCCTGATGCGATCCTCGATCCTCTCCCTCTGTGCGGCGCTGTCCCTCACCGGCACGGCCACCGCCGCCGACGAGTTCATCGTCGTCCAGTCCACCACCTCGACCCAGAATTCGGGTCTGTACGACACGATCCTGCCCGCCTTCACCGCCGCCAGCGATATCGCCGTGCGCGTCGTGGCGGTCGGGACGGGGCAGGCCATCCGCAATGCCCGCAACTGCGACGGCGACGTGCTGCTGGTGCATGCGAAGGCCGCCGAGGAGGCGTTCGTCGCCGGGGGCCACGGCCTCGCCCGCGCCGACCTGATGTACAACGACTTCGTCCTCGTCGGCCCGACGGCAGACCCGGCTGGCGTTGCCGGCGGAGACGATGCGCTGCTGGCGCTCTGGGCCGCCGTGCATGGCGTGGTCGAATTGGCGACGCAGCAGCATCTTCTTTACTACGCGTCGGGGTCGGAGCGGCGTTATCTGACGCTCATCCTCCATG
>ENA-ORXC01001824-ORXC01001824.1-marine-metagenome-genome-assembly--contig:-NODE-1824-length-12104-cov-6.782157_pt1 | contig 12104 bp, 14 predicted proteins | sample MGYA00237865_ERZ511478 | MGnify/ENA metagenome assembly ERZ511478 | reverse complement strand
GTTGCGTTTGCGTTGCTTCCGTCGTTTTTGTGCGCTTCGCGCCCAGTGATCCCGGCGTTCGCGTTGTGACTCTGGCGCAGCGCTCCGCATCCTGTGCTGGGTTTTCTGACGGGGTTTTACCCCGTTAGCTTTGAGGGCAAGATCCACTACAGTAGCGTCCGTGCCATGCCTCCAAGCCTTGCTTCCCGTAAAGCCCAATGCTACCAAAACGCTCCAAAACGTCTGGAGCATGACACATGAGGATTTGCAGCTTGGAAGATATTGACAGCCATGGAAAGCTGCCCTTCAGAAGACTGACCATGGAGGAGGTGTCGGCACGGAACTGCGCGGCCTCGTCCGCAGAGATGATGGCGGCGCGGTTCAGCGTCTTGCGCGAGCTCTTCCATGGTGTCCACGCGAGCTCTTACGCAGCGAGGTGGGTCTCAGAGACCTTCCCCTTCAGCGCGAGGCACACGTCCACGCTGTTTTGGCCGATCAAAAGGCAGTCGCGGCCAATAAACAGCTCGCCGTGGTACGACGTCGGCCGCACGCGCACCTTCTCGCGCAGGAGCTCGACCAGCTCCGCGGCAAAGGCGGCGCCTGCCTGCTGTCCAGCAACAGCGTCGTCACTGGGGCTCCGGAACACCATTACCATGTCAATGCCCAGACGTGAGTTTCTATGAGTAACTCCTTGGGTGGTGTGCAGGGGAATTGGAACGATTTGGCTCGAGTTGATCGCATGAAGTGGGCTTCGCACAACCGAGCAGTGGTGCTCGGATGTGCGGGGCGCGCCCACCGTCGGCACGGCGCCGTCACCCACCCTACGAACAGAAAAGTGACTAGCCTCTTGTAGATGCCGGTCGACCACAACGTCCTGCAGCGTACATTAAGCCGCATCCATCAGTCTCTGTGCCTTGCTGGGACACCGGGTGCACTCATATCCCAGACAGGGCTGCTTCGCGCTGGTGCCCTTGTGACCTAGCACGTCGCACTGCGCCGCGTAGTCACTGCCAAGCAGCAGCCGCACTGGCCGGCGCACGCCCCGCGACCAGACCCCGTCGCTCAGAAGAGAGTCCACCTGCGGCAGGTGCGCTCGCAGCATCGCGGCCAAGTCGTCGTACCAGACCGTCTCGCAGAGACAACCCCCCGCCAAAACGCTATTTGACGGGCACTTGGGGTGGGCTTGGTTGATAATTGTAGGAACACTCTTCACCGTACCGGGGTCGCCGCCCTTGTCCAGACCGAGGGTGACTTGCACATCCGGCACGGACGGCGGCGGCGATCCGGGCAGGGTCGGCAGACGCGCCGCGCCCGCAGGCTCGTTTTGCACGTTGAGGGCGCCATGAACCGACCGTTCGATGAACAGCCCGACGGCACAGAGAGTGGTCACCTTCTCTTGTATGGCTGCGGTGAGGGAGACGAGGAGAGCGCCCGAGCCGGTCACAATGACCTGCTTACCGGGTAGGGAGGACAGCTCCCATCGCGCTGCGTGCAGCGGAGGCAGGCTGGCCAGGTCCCTGCCGGCATCCCCGGGAGCCAGGCGCCAGCGATTGAATCCGATTTGGCTGATGGAAAGGACAGCCACCAGACCAACTTTCTTTGCCACTGTCAGGCGCACTTGGGCGCTCGTAGGCTGCGCCCTACGGCGCTGCGTGCGCGCTACCCCTTTGGACGCCCCGCCATGCAGCCGGCGCGCAGTAGCACGCCGCCTGTTGACCTGACTGGTCTTCACCACATACTTCCTTGGCGATAACTGCGTCGTCTTGACGCGCACCCGCCCGTTCTTGTGCTTGAGGTGGATCTCGGAGCGCTCGCCTCGAAAAAAAATGCGTCGGCAATTGCCTCAAGGACCGACTTGTCTCGTTCCCCTGCGTAATTCCCAGCCAGCAGGCTATCAAGGCACGTCTGGCAATCGAGGAACGCCGCAGGCTGGGTTGCCGCGCTCGGCGCATCGTGACTCGAGGCGAACGGCAGACGTCGGAAAGCGTCCGTCTCAGGGTGGTGCTGTGCCGCCGCAGCCGCATCAGGCACGAGAGTAGTGTCACGACCCCGCTCGCGCGGTATCGCACGCTGTGCGGCTGATTCCCGTTCGACGGGCAGGCGGATGGTTTGCGCTGGAGCGCCGCACTTTGCGCAGCCCCCCCCCGCCACGAAGTTGACTGTCCCCGCATCGTCGGCGGTTCTGCCCTTTAGCGTTAATCGGTTACTTTTTCGCGATTTCGAGGCGACACCGACACATCGTGGGTAGCCCCGAAGTCGCCCAATGGGCCATTTCGCAGCGCAGACGAGCGCACCAAAGAAGCACACTGCCATACAACCACGCAGCCGCATTGCGCACTTGTCTGCTTGCCATATTTGTTGGTTGGTTTGAATTTATTTGTCATCTGATGGGCGGCACCAAATCGGCGGATGCAATCCGAGAAGCGCGGCGCGCATGGCGAGATCTGCGGTGTAAAGAGACACAGTCGATCACGCGACAGCGCTGTGCACCCTGAGAGATCTGCCAGCGAGAACCGCCGCCCTCCACGCCGCACGCGCGCCACGCATCCGCCCCCAACGCGCTGAGAGGAAGTCTTGCCGTGCGCCATTGCGCTATCGTCATTTCGCCATATGTTTTGGGGATAGCACAGCGCATATCTTTCGGTCAACTCCCAAGCCATTTCGCTATCCGAACAATTCCAGCATTCCCACACTAATCCCACTTGTGGTTCCAGATACAGCAACCCGATTCACCCTCCAGCGCCACAGAACACTCGGTCGCACCTGCACCACGCCACACACCGTCGCCACCGTATCACAAAGAGCGCCAGCGGCCCTCGTCCTGCATTTCCCTGCTGCGCTGCTTTACCTCTGTCGGACGGTCCAACTTTGACACGTACCTGTATGTGCTCGCCCGCGCGTCGGTGCTCGTGCTCGGCGGTGTGTGCTTGCGCGTGTTGACCAACGGCATCGTGTCGGCCATGGCGTTCGTGCTGCTCGGCGCCGCGGCGGTCGTCGTGGTTTTTTTCCGCCGGGGTCGACGCGGTCGGCGCGGCGGTGCGGGATCAAGGCGCCGCGTCCGTGCGCCGCTGCCACGTGTCGACCCTGGTGGTCGGCGCCGCGTGTCTGCTCGTGTCGGTGGCGGGCGGCGGTTGGTGCGCGTGCTTTTCTGTGCTCGCCCGCGCGTCGGTGCTTGTGCTCAGCGGTGTGTGCTTGCGCGTGTTGACCAACGCCAACGTGTCAGCCGTGCCGGTCGTGCTGCTCGGCGCCGCGGCCGTCGTCGTGGTTTTTCTCCGCCAGGGTCGACGCAGTCGGCGCGGCAGTGTGGGAGAAAGGCGCGGCGTCAGTGCGGCGCTGCTAAGTGTCGACCCTGGTGGTCGGCGCGGCGTATCTGCTCGTGTTGGTGGCGGGCGGCGGTTGGTGCGCATGCTTTCCTGTGATCGCTGGCGCGTCGGCGCTCGTGCTCGTCCGTGTCTCGGCGTGCGCGTCGGTGACGCTGATTGTCACGCAACTGGCGCTCTTGGTTCTTGGCGCCGCGGTGGTCGTTGCTCTTTGCTCCGCCTACGTGCATGTGGTCGGCACGGCAGCGGTGGAGAAAGATGTGGTCCACGTGCCACACTGCCACGTGTGGACCCTGGTGGTCGACGCCGCGTGCCTGTTCGTGCGGATGTGGGTCTGTGGTGTGTCCTTGTGCTTTTTCGTGGATCGGACGGCTGTTTTCCTCGAGTTCTTTCCCACGAGGCTGCGTATTACCGTTCTTGTGTCACCACCCACAGCACTCGTTAAATGGACTTGTTCGACACGATTGATGACCTTTTGAGCGACGAGGAGGACGAGGCGGCGGCCGTGGAGGTCGGTGTTGCTGCCCCAGAGGCCGCCGCCTCGGCTTTACCGAAGACCGTCCCGCTTTCACGCTGGGGTGGCCGGCAGGTCGGCTCGAGGAGGAATCTGAACCCAGGTGCGTGCCGATGGTTTGATGAGTACTTGGCGCCTTCGCCAAAGTACCCCGCCAGCGAGTTTAGAGCCCGGTTCCGGGTGCCCCTGGGCTTGTACCGCGTTTTGGAGGCGGAGCTTCCCCTCGCGCAGCCCAAGCTACGGCATCAGACCAACTGCACGGGTCGACTTGGTCACCCTCTGTACGTAAAACTGCTCTTCAGCTTGCGCCGCCTCGGGAATGGGTCGTCCTTTCGTGACTTTGACGACCAGTCGCGGATGTCCTCCGAGTCTCAGCGACAGGCCTTTGAGGCATTCTTGATGGCTGTGCGCACCCGCTTTGGGCCTCAGTACCTCAACCGGTAGCCTACTCCGACTGAGCTTCGGTCCATCGAGGAGGGCTACGCGGCACGCGGTTTTCCGGGCTGCGTGGGTTGCGTGGACTGAATGAAGCTCATATGGAAGAACTGTCCACGAGAGTGAAAAGCACAGTTCCACAACCCAAAGGTCTCGAAGATGGCCGTCCTGTCCTGCGAGGCAGTGTGCGACAGCGACTTGTACTGTTGGCATTGGTTTTCCGGGCGCCCAGGGACCAACAACGACAGGACGGTGTTGGACAACAGCCCTCTGTTCAATCACATCCTCTCTGGCAGCCGATGCATGCACTCGCCTGGTGGCTATGAGCTCAACGGGGTGCGGCGGCACTGGATGTTCTACTTCCTGGGGGATGGTGCCTACCAGGGGTTGTCATGGATATATCCCGGAGGAATATAACCATGCATTATATCCGTATCCACTTCGGATACGCGCCGAGGACGCATATCCTAAATGCATTATGAGAAGGAGAGGAGAGGATATATCTATCCTGTCCGACAGAAATTGCGAGATTATATCTGATCCGTATCCCAGATATGAGCATCAGGATACAGGGATATATAAGATTATGAAACTTCTCGCGCCTGCGGAATTCTAGTTTAACGCAGTCGACCTCTCTTTTCGCGTTCCGACAATCGGGGGATTCATGTGCAAACATGTGGCATCGACAAGTGGCGATCCTGCCCGACCCGGAAGGAACCGTTCAATCACGCGACTCGACCCATTTGCGTTGTCATCAGAGTGTGACACGAGATTCAGAATGGTCATTCTCACGTCCATTTACAAAATCGGCGGGGAACCGCCTTGACGGCGACCGTTGGGGCGCACAAATCAATGGTGCATTTCAAGTCCTACTTGACGTCCATTTAGCACTCGAATAGCGTCTGGATGGCCTTCTTCTCTGGCTCTAATTGCGCTGTCTGTCGGACTTGTGCGAATATAATCGGATACGATAATAGTATCCGGATACGGATATAATCTACTTAATAATCCGGGTTTGGAGGTAGATATCCTCATCCGGATCTCAGCAAAGGGAGTTATCCGTAATCAGATACGAAGCATCGGCGTGTATCCGTATCCTATTACGGCCCGAAAAGCGTACCCTGAGAACCCCTGACAACGACGCACCACTCGACAATATCAACGACGATATTCCGTGCCTTGCATTGGCCGAGACGGCCAACGGCTTGTTGACGGGGAGGTACACAGGTACCGAGATGCCCGCACCCGGTGAGTATGACGATATCGTCGAGGCCCAGCAAACAGACGACTACTGCGTCGAGATATCGAAGCGAGTGGCTCGCCGAACGGCGAAAGCATTCTTTCAAAACGAAAGTCATGGCCTGTTCCGGCGTGCAGCTTACGGAAACCAATTGGTTATCCCGGCGAGCCTGCGAGGACGCATCCTCACGCTCGAACTCCGCGCCACATTCGCGGCCCATCCGGGCATGAATCGCATGTACTATACCATGCGGCGTCGGTACTATTGGCCATCCATGGTCACGGATATCTACAACACTATCACTAAGTGTTCGACATGCGCCCAGAACCGACTCTCATTCCGGCGCCACACGTCACCATTGACGCTGTTCCCGGCAAACGAGCCCCTTACCGACTTGTCTGTTGACATCTTCGAACCCATCCCAGCCACTAAGGCCGGCAACCGCTTCGTCTTGGTTATAACCGACCGGTTCTCCAAGTTAACCAAGTGCGTAGCACTACGCTACATCACGGCCATCTCCGTAGCATCGGCCATCATCGACGCATGGGTCGCTTGTTACGGACCACCCGACCGCATCCTATCGGATCAAGGACCCCAGTTCATGTCGAACTTCTTTGTTGCCGTTATGAAGGTGCTTGGCACCGAAACTGTACGCACTACAGCGTATCACCCACAGACCAATATTCAAGTGGAGCGGTACAACCGTACAATGGCCGCGAAACTCCGGCACTATATCGCCGATGACTCGAGTCGTTGGGACGAACTGCTCCCCGTGTTGACCCTAGCATACAACAGCCAACCGCATCGCTCCACAGGCATTGCGCCCTTCGAGTTGGTCATCCCTCGGAGGATTCCGAGCCTCTCGGTCCGCAACCTCCCGCCTGGGACCTCCCTTCAGAGTAAGGGTACCCTCAACGATGGGTCACCCTTAGCTCGCAAGCGCGAGTTCATGGCCAAGTAATGCCGACAGATCCCCAACGTAGTGGAAGCACTACGGACGACACAACAACGCAATAAGCGCAACTTCGACACCGATGTGTCCCCGCGCAACAAGACCGTCCGCATCGGAGACTACCTCTATATGACGAACCACCATCGGCAACATAAGTTGCAAAGCCGAGCCGTGGGTCCGTACGTCGTCATCGACGCCGACGACTCGACACACGTCGTAGACGTGAGTGGGGAAGAGGTCCGAGTGAGCAGTGACCATGTTACCCCGGCCCCTCTGCCTACGACGACAGACTCCACTCCTCGCCCCTTGTTGGATGGGTTGGATAAGCCTAAGGCTTCCCCTGGGGCAACCGACGAATTCGTCATTGACCGCCTACTGGGCATTCGCAGTTTCCGTGGCACATATATTGCTAAGGTCCGATGGTTTGACTATGGTCCCAAGGATGATACCTGGGAACCATTGGATAACCTCCCAAGGAACTTAGTCATCCGTTATCTTCGACAGAAGAAGAAGTACATCCCAGGATACTCGTGGAGTTGACCATCTCCAAACACACGAGTTCCCCGCAACTCCGATGCACTTATGGTGTCCCACCTAAGTACGGAACCCGAATGGGTTCCGCGAATTCAAGGAGTGTTCTCGAATCCGCATGGCGAACTTCGAATCACACTGAAGTGCGTTTCGTTCGACCAAACGGTTTCAGTTCAGGAGACAATCCCTCTCTTTTTGGTTCGATTGACACTACCCACCGGTACGTGTAACATCGCCCATAAGCCATGGCTTGCTCTTCAGCACTATGCTGAGTTAAGAGAATGGTATGGACCATACACGTACATATGGCCCCCACCACCGAACTGGTCGACGGCGACCACCAACACGGTTGTCCAACCCCATGGAGCACCTCTTGCCCACAACGGGTTATTACTACCTGCGGTCCATGACCTCACCATCACCGTGGAAGACCTCATATATCACGGCACAGACGCCACGCTGGTCACCCCGCGTTGGGAAAACGCCCCGTGGTACGTGGACGCTAAGTCCGCCAGTGCAGTGCACCATGTCCTGGCACCGTCGCCAGACGACAAGAACGCCCAAACAACCGCTAACCGCCTTTCACTTTAATAAAAGTGACAGTTGTTGACATACAACGAATGTACTATCTGTCAATACGACAGCAACCCACATGCGGGCGGAGCAAAGCTGCTCGCCTCCACATGGCACCCGTGGCGAAGGCCAACGGGCGCGACATAACACACAACACCCTCTAGGCTGTACAGCCCAACACCCCCACCCGGGAGGTCGTCGACTAAGCCCCGCCCTCCACAGAGGAACTACGACGGCGCCGCCCGCGCGTGTCCTCCTCCTCGTAATTGACGTCTTCACGCGAGGCGCGACGCCGAAGGATGGCCCCAGCGTTAAAACGCGCAGGAGACACAGCCGCAACCTCTAAGGGGCGCAGACGATCAACCGATCGACGGAACTCGTCAAAGGCGACCGCCAAATCCGTGGCCTGCCCAACGGCGCGAGCGATGAGAGGCATCGCCTCGTCCAGGGTCATGCCATCGGCGTCCCGGACCGCCCCACGCAGGGCCTCCATCTGCGTGTATCACGCGCAGGCCAAAGCCGCCGCCGTGGTGCCCCGGGGGACGCAGTCATCGACCATTTGCTCCACTGGCCCGGAGCGGAACAACGCAACCGCCGAGTTGTACGCCGCGTCCGACGTCCACACGCGCTCAGTGGCAGGAGCCCCTTAATCAGCAACGCGCGCCGACGCGCCCCCACGTGTGGCCACCGCCCTTGCCCAAGGATCTTGACGACTAGGCCCAAGGCCGGTATGGCCGGCGCCTTGACCACCTTGATCACCTTGATCGCCTTGACCGCCTCGGCCAACATCACCAACACCAATGTCCAGCATCAGCAAGCACGAGGGGGCCAAGCCACTGCCAGGAGCAGGACGCCAATCGAAGCCCCGGCACGGATGGTTCAGTACGAACCCGTACGTGGCGGAGTCGTCCAGTTGGATACGCACTTGGCGAGCCTGCCGGCTTTGGGCATCTCGACGCACGACGTCGCGGACCACCAAGGCCCAGGGGAACACGTCCACTGACTTGACCATGAGACGGTGCGTCTCAAGCATCGTCTGGCCCCGCGGCCCCGCGGCCATAAGGCTCAAGTCAAGCGACGCCATACGGCGGAGCGCCCACCCATCCATCCAGACGAAGATCTTGTCCGTCAGAAGGATGTTCACGCACCCGGACGTCAAGACGTAATGGTACTCCGGGTGGACATGCGTCCAAACCTCTCTCAGGTTATCGACCAGGCGATGCGCCATGTACGTGACGTCGTACGGCACCTCCGACCAGATCCCACGATCTTGCCGCCATGACGGGCGCTTGGGAAACCAGCGTGACAAGTCAAAATGCCCAGGGGCACCTACCACGCTGGAACACCAAGCCGTGGGGATGAGACCCTTGGAGACCACAACGGCCGCGTCGTGGGCCCGCCGATGGGCGCTTGGATAACTCGGCGCCCGAAACGGGCATGACATCGTGTGTAGCGCCACCGCGACCTTGTCGTCTTGGAGCTCTTGCTCGGACCCACTCGCCGCCTTGATGAGGCCGTCGAGGTAGTCATCCATCCTGGCCTCTTGCGCGAACGGCACCGACAACTCGGCCGCCACGGCCCTTGACAGGAAGACGGCCTCTGTCCAAGCTCGACGAAGACGCCCGAAGTTGTTGGCGGCGACCTCGAATGACCCACAGTTGGGGACCGGGAAGAGCAACGCCCACGCGGAGAGATGCCAGTGAAAGGCGTGCAACGGCACGCCGAAGCGGATGACCTCGTTGGCAAACGCCAGGACCTCGTACGCCTGGCGAGGCTCGCCCTGGTTGCCAAAGTTGGCGTCGCCACGCACCTCCGCCAGACGTTCATCGACGTGGTCGTTGGCCGCCGTCTCAAGGATGTCGACGAAGCCGGGCAAGTTGCCCCAACGACCTTGGTCGATGCGCATCATCGCCACCAGGCGATTGGTAATCGACGCGTCTAAAAGACCTCGTCCTCCGCTTGGGGAACCCCCATCCGCGTCCCCCGTGATGGTGGGCTGACGTAGGTCCGGCTCACCGGCCCAGGCCCCCCGTCAACCAAGGGAGCCCGGTCTTCGGTCCAGCCGACCCCGCTTTCGACCCGGTCGGACTCTGAGCCGCTGGAGTCGCTGGCATCGCTGCCGCTGTCCTCCTCTTCGTCGTCGGTGACGACCTTGTCGCCGCCGGCCACGCCCGTGTTGGCTCCGCCATCTTGACTTGCGCCCCCGGCCGATGCGCCGCCACTTGTTCCTCCTCCCACCCCTCCGGGCGTACCGCCAGCCGGCGTCACGCCCCCATCCACCCCACCGCCGGGTTCCCCGCCGACCCGGCCGCGTCGGCCATGTCGACATCACGGGGGCTGCCCAGGGCATCCTTCGCCATCCCGGCTTGTGGCGTTGAGCCGACGCCCCCCACAGGGGAGCCAACGAACAAGACGAAGGCCGACACGCTGCGACACCGCCCGCAAGGACGAGGCGCGACCGACCTGGTGACCAAAGGGGTCCGCCGGCTGATAACCAAGCCGCGGGCCGAACTCCACCGAGGCTATAAGCCTGACCCCGCCCCTCCACTGGCCGTACGTTTAGCACGCGCGTGCCCCCCACCACGCCGACGGCGAGACGGTGAAAAGTCACCTCCGCGCCGCACGACGGGGGGAACACACGGCCAGCGAGGGACCCAAGGGTCAAACGTGCGCAAGCGCTGGTCACCACGACGTCCTCCTTGCCCAATGGGGCTATGCAACCGGTAGCCTGAGGCTTGAGGCGGCAACCCGCGATGGGTTCCGCCCACCCCGACGGTATATACACCGTCGCGGCAGGCCTGGTCACCAGGGCACCCGCCTGTGTGAGCCCTTGGCTCGGGCCTCGGACCTACCCTCACGGGCCCGATCGGGCTGCCCCTCCGCCCTCTCACCGACACTGCACAGGACCCTGCACATTAGCAGATGCATAAACTTTTAGGCTTTTGCCAACAAAGCATGGGCATGAGGTCTTCTCGGCACATATTGGACTATTGGTCAATAAATTTGGTGGCTCGAGGTCAGGGCCTGAGGTGGATAAAGTAGAGCCAATCATATCCGCACATTATACTCGTAATAATTCATAATCCTTGCCGCAGCCGCGTATCCGTATCGTACTCTGTTTTTTTATGACAGGATATAATGGGCCTTATTGATTCTCCGCGGGCCGGATAAAATATAATCAGAGTGGAATTAATCTATCCAACAATATCCGGCTCCCAGAGTCTGTTGTGGGCCTTGCACGCGCTTTGAGGCAGCCCCTGCGCCTGTGCAGGTGGTGAGGGAAGGAATGTGGGCCACAGGCTCGGCGCTTTGTGGCCACAACGTTACATCCAACACTGTCTCTTGGCTGAAACACCTGAGCCAGCAGCCCTGGCCGGGTCCTGAGGGCAGGTGGGTTGCACCGGCTGGTGCATATCCGCTTCCGATGAGGAGAAGCAACCTCCCCCCGCCGACAAGAGCACACCGTGCCTCTTCTGTACCCTGACGCCTTCTGCCTTTTCGCGCTGTCGGTCTCTATCGGGCACTCATCATGTCTGGGGGTAGCGGTGCCGGTAGTGGCACGACCTCGTCGGCGTCCGAGGACGTGTTTGCACTGTCTGGTGCTCCCGCTGGGGCTACCCAGAGTCAACTGACCCCTCCAAGTTCCCAAGAGACGGATGGACCGACAAGCTCTACGCCCGCTGGCGCCACCGACTTTCTTTCCAGCATCGTCGGGCAATACGCACCGACGCCACGGCTGGCGTGCCCGGCGAGTATCGTTCACGCCGGAAAGACCTGGACGGCCATCGACCTTGGCACGAAAGGTTGGTCAAAGCGCGACCATGCGGCGGGCTTCTTTGACACATTTGAAGGCGGTGACCAGGACCAGAGGGGCCACTTCGTTGTTCGGTGCCGTGTGTGCGCACTCGCAGGTTCTACATCGACCTACGTTCTGCGCGGCGGCAAGTCGAGCAACGCGTGGCGTCACTTCGACAACTTTGCGGCCTCTCCGCAAGTGAGCGACCTGCAGCGGCGTCGTCATGCTGCGGTCGTTGCCTTCCGCTCAAAAAACGCGCGTCCGTCGGCTGCGTCAACACGCGGCCAGGAAGGCCCCATAGACGGCTACTTGCGGGCGGCGCGCACCCGCGAAATTCCGCCGTGGCAAGCTCGGGCACACCACTTGCGGTTTGTTCTGATGATGGTGATGACCTTATTGCCTTTTGCGCTGGCCGAGAACGAGTATTTGCTCGAGTTTGTGCGAGGTCTCGGCGTTCTATATGATCCACCGGCGCCCTCTACTGTTCGCGACATTCTTCTTGATATCTTCATCTTTTTGACGGGTCAGCTGCGGACGGAGGTGCGCCGATTGCAAGGTCTTTACCGCGGTCTTCCTTTTTTCCACCTCGTTACCGACCTGTGGACTGAGCGGCACGGCTCGGGCTCCTATGGCTCACTTGTGCTCAGGTGTGTGGACCCGGCTGTTGTGTCAGTCGCGGAGCTCCATCTGGGCGTCGCACCGTTCACGGGGCGTCACGACCACGTCAACATCCAGGCGTGGACACGCCGCTTCCTGCTTCGTTA
>ENA-ORXC01001822-ORXC01001822.1-marine-metagenome-genome-assembly--contig:-NODE-1822-length-12110-cov-10.100723_pt1 | contig 12110 bp, 9 predicted proteins | sample MGYA00237865_ERZ511478 | MGnify/ENA metagenome assembly ERZ511478 | reverse complement strand
CCCCCCCCCCCCGCCTCGTCCCGCCCCCGCCGGCCCATCATCGTCCCCCCCCGCCGCGCCGTTGTCGCGCCGTCCCCCTCCCATCGCCGCCCCCCCCTCGCGCCCCCCGGCGTCGCTACCGCCCCGCTCTAGGCGTCGTTGCGGCTGGCCCCCCGGCGGAATTGCCGCCCCACTCTCGGCGTCGTTGTCGCCCCGCCCCCTGCGTCGTTGCCTCCACGACCTCGGCGTCGTTTCCGCCCCCCCCCCAGCGTTGTTGCTGCCTCCCTGTTTTTTCGCCGCCATCGTTGTGATTGTGAGTAGAGACAAGATTAAAAACAGAAATAGGAAAACCTCATTTGCATTGCTCAGACAGAGCTGTTGTGTTTTTTCCCTGTCGAGCTCATCGACTAGCTTTCTCCAGCCATGACATGGTGCTCGTGAACAACTCTGCCACCAGCCACCTCTGTCGACCACGCCAGGCACAGCGTTTTCCGCCCAAGTCGGGGTAGAGACTATGCCGTGGGCCGCTCCGGGGGACCAAATAAAAACAGCCCGACGGCCGTGTTCCCTCATGTGCACACCTCTGGTGACCACCGGAGGCAGTCCGAGTTGCGTGGCTTGACACAGGCTCGGAGTGAACAGGCGCTTCCAAGATGGGCACGCTGTGCAAGGCCCTGCCTCGTGCACAGAAAGCGCATCGTGTCGAGCTGTCAGCAGATCCGAGGCTTGATCAGACTTGATGGGCTTACAGCCAGGTGAGCATTCCATCGCCATTCTTTTGAGTCAGCCACTCGTGCCAGAAGGTGCAGCACTTGTGGTCCTGTTTCTTGGCATCACACGAAGACTGCTCCGCTGTCATTCATGGATCGCGCGCTGTGATTGGCCCAGTTGATGACAAGTTCACTCAGACCACTGTGCAGTTGGTGTCAGAAGGCAGTTCTGGGTCAGTCTCGCCGGGTCGGTCGACCCTCCTGGCCGCAAATTCTCATGCCAAGTCCAAGGAGACACCGTTTGTCCCGGAATGACGTTTGCTCATGGAGCGCAGCCGAAACTGATAGAGACAGTGGATGTGACAGGTAAGCGGACCACTTCCAGAAGGTCGATGGGTGGCTGTCAAATCATTAGGACCGGACTCTTCCCACACTCTTCAGACAAGGCTGTGACAGTTTCCTGCGGTCTTGATCATACGTGTCGCAGAATCAGTTCTCGAAGAAGTTTCTCCGCTGCTGCGACTCTCAAAAGAACCTCGGTAATCGTAGGGTTGACGGAGATGCAAGGGCCTCGTCAAGGTTGGTGTTGGGGGGGGAGATTCGGAATCTCGGGGTGGTGGGAGGGGGAGTTGAGGCGGTTCCGGGGCGCTAGGGGGGGCACTAGGGGCTTTGCTCCCCCGAGCTCGGCTTTTCCTATGCGTTAGGACTGCTGCCCGCAGCTGAGCTCGACGTTGCACCCATGCATGCGCGCAAGCCGCGTCCGCGACGAAGTCCCCGGCGCTCCCCGACACGGCCTGCGAACGCGTGCTCTTCACTGTTTCCTTTTCCCACACCCCCACCTTGCCTGTCTCGCACTCACACTTCCACCACCACCCCACCGCCTTTCCCCCACCCGTACTGCATTTCTACCCCGTTGATTCGCCACCCGTCCCCCTCCTATCGGGGCCTCCTCGTGTTGGTGTTGCCCCCCCCCCTTCTCCGCGCCCACGTCTTTGCGTGCGATCGCGGCTGTGACCGCGGGCATGGATTCGCTGGAGGACTTGGGATCGGTCGGTCACGCGCTGTCGGCGTTGAGCTACGGCCGCGACACAGCCGCGTGCTGTGCCGCAGAGATGGCTGTGCACGCGTGCGAGCGCGTGTCGCAGTCTACGCGTGGGGATCTGGTCTTGTTTCTGATGGCTGCCCCCGCAAACGGGCGGAGCGCCGTGGTGCTGTACGGGGGGCAGCACGCCCAGCAGTGCACCAGCTCGGAGCAGAATAACATCGCTACCGGAATGCGGCTCATCATGGGCAGCCTCCGCGCCGCGGCACCGCCTGCGTTTGCCGAGCCGACCCCGGCGCGGACCCCATCGCACCCCCCCCCTGCGTCTCCACGCCCTCCCTCCGCTCCTCGCCGTGATTTGTCGGGCACTAGCGGGAGGTGTTCCCCATCATCGTCTTCAACACCTCACGACGATTTGTGCCAACTTCAGCGGGCCGGCGGCATGACGCGCTCATCTGTGCCGGCGGCATGTCGTCCCGCGGCTCGCGCCTCACAACCTAGGCGGGCACCGCCGAACACCCTCACCACGAGGCCGATGGCGTCATTCCCCGGCCTTCTGTCGTTTTCGCCGATGGTGGGTGCCGGCTTTGTCGATGGCCGAAAGGACTTTGTGGTGGCCGACAACAACACCGTCACCGTGCCGCCCCAGTTGAGTGACTCCCTGCTGGGACGGCTGCGCGAGCGTTTCACGAACGACCGGGCGCTTTGCAAGCACTTCTTGCAGCTCATCCGCGTGGCCGTCAACGACTTTTTGACGCAGCTGCCTTTGCGCAACCGCACGTCAACACAGGCGAGCAAGTATTTGTCGATGACGCCCATCGCGGTGACCAAGGTTGCCATCAAGTACACAGACATGGACGAGGTCCGCATGGCCATCGCCCCTGTGCTGACCAACACGGGGGACGTCGACCCGATCGCTTTTCTCGGCCTAGTCTGTTACATGGTGCACATCAAGGACCCCGCGTTCATGTGGCTGATAGAGGAGATCTGTAGCGGCGCCCAGCCCCCTCCGACTCGCAAGGGAAAGCGGTCCGGCACTTCCGCGGTTCCGGGAAACGATGGAGGCGGCGCCAACACGGGGGCGGTCCGTACCTCGGGACGAGGCGGCACAAACACGGGGGCGACAGGCAACTCGGGAGGCGGTGCCGCAAACGCGGGGCCACCCGGCAACTCGGGGGGCGGCGGCGCCAACGCGGGGGCGGCGGGCAACTCGGTGGGCGGCGGCGAAAACACGGGGGCGGCGGGCAACTCGGGGCGCGGCGGCGCAAACGCGGGGCCAGCCGGCAACTCGGGGGGCGGCGGCGCCAATGTGGGGGCGGCGGGCAACTTGGCGGGCTGCGGCGCAAACACTGGGGCGGCAGGCAACTCGGGGGCTGCCAGCAGCACGGGGCAGATTGGCGCCCCGGCGCCGGGTGTCAACGACCCGGCAGCTGACGTAGCGGCGGCGGGGGGGTCGAGACCCGCCGCGGCGACGTGGGCTGGTGGCTCGTCTGTGCCGGCTGCCGTTGACACAGCGACGGTGCAGCTTGCGCGGCAGGAAATGCAGCGTCGTGGCGGGCCGTTGTCTTTCTTGCCTGAGAGCCCGCAGCGGTGGTCCCTTTTTGCCGATGGTGTTGTGGTGGGATCTGGCGTGCTGCTGCCTATGCGGTCTCATGGCGGCCGTGACCCGTTGGCCAGCCATCTCATTGTGGCTTGCCAAGTCGCCGTGGTTGAGGACCACGAGGAGGACGCGGAAGGATTTGTGATCGTCCCTGCCAGTGGCTCATCGACAACACCGTTGACGCTCGGTGCTGCTGCGCTCAGTGGTTGTGACTTCCTTTGGAACGCAAGCTGTGTCGGGTATGTGTGAGCGTATCCTCTGGACGGGGTTGGTGGGGTGGGCGACGTGGGCGGGGTGGGTCGTGTCGCACTCGTGTGCCGGATTGGCCAGATCTCTCATACTAACCATGCCGCTCTGTCCACGTTTGTCCCGGTTTCCTCTGCCTCATATTCTCTTCAGACCGCGTCGGAAAATGTGGGACAGGCCATCGAACAGTTCCCAGAAAGGTCGGCTGCTGGGGACTGCGGTCATCTGGCGATGGGCGATTCCCGCTGTGCTTATGGAGCACGCTGCGCGCTCGCAACAAGAGGTACCTGTGGTGGAAGTCGTCGCAGTGTGTGTTGAAGAAGGGTGCAGCGGGGAGAGGTACCCTTTTTGTGCGTTGCTCTACCAGTCGACGATGTATGAGCGGTACAGCGCCATGCATTTTCATGGTCGGCCAGCCCCTACACACATGGCTGGGCTCGGAGGTGAGAAGGGCAATGGGGGCGATGAGGCCGTCACGCGTCGTGCCATCCTGTGGGATTATCGCTATCTCTCCGAGTAGGTTCGGTGAACGTGTGCGTTTTTTATGCATGATCATCAACTTGTACATGGAAGCCTATCACCCGCGGAAGAGGCGCTCTGCGCGGACTCGCTCATACCAAGCCAGTGCATTGGAACTCGTCTTGACGTGCTCACGACTCAGCCCACGCACGCGCAAAGAGAAAAGAGAAACGGCCCTCGACAAAGCGGCGTATACCAGCCCGTCCAAAGTCCATCGCGTACACGAAAAATCAACAGCCACCTTGCTAATGGTCATACCCTGCGAGCGGGAAATCGTCACCGACCACGAGAGCAGTAGGGGTACCTGCCATCGGCATGCGAGCTCCCGCTCCTCCGCGTCCATCACAGGAAACTTGACAAAGGGCATGTCAATCGGCTCCTCCACGCCCTCAAACTTGCAGCAAACGGACACCTCGGATATAAACGAGACGACGACCCCGTGCGCCCCGGTCTTGACCGCGCCGAATGACATGGTGCATACCACCCGTGCGCCGACCTTTACGGTCACCAAGTCTGCCGCCACCTGGCTCAGATCCGGCGGGTGTGGCGCTCCCCCAAAACACGCAGGCGCTCCGGCTCGCGACGGCTCCCCCGTTTGAGGCCGCTCCCCGTCCGGTTGTCGCTCCTCGTCCAGGCAGTGGAACGAGCCGAGAGGCCCGCCCAGCTCGGCGAGACGCTTCTTGTTGAACGACAGAGCGTCGCAGCTCTTGGCTCGGAGGTGTTGGAAATCAGGCCACTGCTCGGCCGCGTCCTCCCACGTGGAGTTTAGCAGGGCGAGGTCCTCGTCCCTACAGTCGCCTACCCGCAGACGCGAGAGGATGGCGAGCAGGGGGTCATCACCGGCTTGGCGGTGCTGACCGACGAGCTCCACCGCGTCCCCATACGTCGAGAAGAACGTGTCGTCCCAGGCGCGCTCCATATACGCCCCCTTCTGCGTCGACGTGTCTGTCACCTTGAAGGCAGGGAGCTGCAAAGGATCACCAGCCGCTGTACATGGAACACAAGCAAAAAAAGGAGCTATTCACCGTTAGGCTTCCTGTCCATCTAGAGCGTAAAGAAAACACAGATCCCCATTGCCCCAACACACAAAGATGCCGGCTGCTGGGAACGAGAAAAGGTGTGGGCACTTACCAAAGACGGTGCGTCCACAAAAGGGCCGGCATTGCATCGTTGGGAGAGCGATGCGGCGGAAGACATACTCGAGTCGGTCAAACCACCGGCCCGGAATGGTGGGGGCCTCGTCGATGACGACGAGACGAGCGGCGGTGATTGCCCGCTTTGCCTCTGGATTGGAAAGGATGCGCGACAGGATGCGCTCCTTGCACACGTCGCCCACCGAAACGCGCAGAAGTGAAGACACAGTTTGGCCCCCGACCAGCTGTGCGGCTGAGCCCGCCCACGCAACGACCACGACAGCATCATCCCCCAATTTACGCCGCGCCACGCTCACAATGAGAGAGAGCAGAGTACTCTTCCCGCACCCGGCGGCCCCAACCGCGGCCACATTGCGCCCTCCGAGCACGTACCGAGCAACCTGCATCTGTGACGCGTCCAGGCGAGGGGATTCGCCCACCATTGCGTGCCGAGGAGGTCAAGATGAGAGCAGTAAGCTCTCGGACAGAGAGACACAGCCAAATCGGTCGTGGCGCGCAAGCAAAAGCGGCCAAGTGGCGTCGCGGGGACCGTACAAGGTAGGTGTGACAGACACTCGAACAGGCACAAGAGTGGTCGCAACGTCGTTTGTCCAATGAGCAAATACAGCTCTCTCGTCGTCTTTATCGTCGTATTTGATGGTGATAACAATTACAGCGGTTATTGGACACTCTGGAAGGGGTTGACCGCCCACCCCCCCCCAGGGAGCTGGATCAGTTGGTCACCGCAATCGATGTCTGGGGGGTCCCCAGGGCACCCCCCGAGAGGTATCATGAAGGACAGTTCTCATCCTCTGCGCTTCTGTCTTTTCTCCGTGCGCTCTCCCTTTCTCCCGGCGCCCGACCTTTTCTCTACAGGCCAACAATTGCTGCCGGGTTCTTTGTCTCGGTTAACATCCCCGTCAGAGGTCGTCGTGTTACTTTCTAGTCGTTTGCAGCCGACGTGGTCCGCCTTTCTGCATCGACTCCATCTCCACTTGCGGCGGCTCCCGGCGCCGCTGCGGCCACGACCCTCCTGTCCCCCCGCTGCCGCTGGTCGCAGACACTGCACCCAGTGGCCATGACCCGCCCCCCCGCGCTTCCGCCACCCCCCCTCGCTGTCGCCCCCCGCTTTCGGAGCCGGCATCGCCCAGTTCGTTCCCCGCCGCCAGCCCTCCCTGCCACAAGGGGTGCCCCCAGACATGCCCTCCCCCCCACCCGCCAACCCGCCCCCAAACTTCGTTTCGAACCGCTTTTGTGGACACTCCCGTGATGCTGGCCATTCTTTTCTGCCTCGCTGTTCTTTCTTTACATGCACTCATGGCAGGAGCGCACGTGCATATCGGATGCGGGAGCTGTGTTGCGTCGGGCGCGCATAAAATAGCGTATGGGGGGTGCGCAAGGTTCCACTGCGGGAGGCACACTCTGTTTGTGGACAACGCCTTAGAAATATCACCAGCTGCGGGTGAGGGCGCGATGCACAGGCTGAATGTGGCCCTCTGAAGCACGTGGGACCGTCGGTCAGGTTGCTGACGCTCTCTCCGTTGTCGCAGTGACTTTTGTCGACGGGCGTCCAAACTTTCTGTTGGGTGTGTCGTACAAAAATTGGCTCTGGCAAACGGCTATGTAGCGTTCAAAGTGGCGACAGCGAGCAGGGGAAACACATTGCTTGGGGTCGTTGTTCTGGTCACTGCGGCTGTTTCGGGGACCGGCGCTGGTGCCGTCAGCGGGTACCGCTGAGACGGGGGTGGCCCGACCACAGAGGTTTTGGGGGAAGACCAGTGAAATAGGAGAGAGCCTGGGCGGCCACATAATGGAATCGCAATGGCTGGCGGTCCCGTCAGCGTGGGGGTTGGACGGAGACGGGAGCGGTCGGCTGGTGGAACGCAGACGGCCGTGAAAGTCAATCCCGCGGATCATCACGGGCGTGCCGTGCGCGATTCCCCCCCACCGCTGGCGATACTGGTGGGAGGACCGGCGTGATGGTCACGCGCTCCCATACTAGAGCCGCCATTGGGACGACACCCTTCCCCGACGTTTCCATCATGGCCGCCGCTTCTGAGCAACCCGCGTGCGTGGATACCGTCACTGCCGCATTCATGTCCGTCGCCAACCACACAGCGCCAGCAGCGGTCGCCACCCATCCAGCCCGGCGACACCGTCTCGCCACTTACCGGACGCTGACCTCGTGGTAAGAGTGCAAGGTGAGAAACGACAGGGACACCGTTTGCTTTATTCTTCAGCGACCTCCCCTTGGCCACATCCGCATGCACATGGCACCCGAGACAAGTAGAAAGTGGAAAAGTCAAACGCCTCAGGGAGAGGCGTGGTGCTTTCGTCCCGTGCGGCGGCGCGGATGTTGTGCACCAACATGTGGTACGAGAGGATGCTCGTGTACTCCACCTGGCCGCTCGCCGCCAGCACGCGCTTCAGCGCCTTCACTGCCCTGTTGCGCTGCTCGTGTGCGACGGTGTTGATGTGCTTAAGCTTGGTGAAGGACGCGGGTGCAAAAAACTTGCTGCAAACGTGGTTGATAATGTGGAACGCGTCGCTCACCACCGTAGACACCGCCAGCAGCCACGGCAGCTTCCCCAGGGCCGACCGCACCGCCCCACACCCGAAGTCGTACACGATGAACCGCGGCAAGCTGGAAAAGCGCGTGATGATCGCATCCAGCAGTGCTGGGGGCCCCTCCCGCTTGTCCAGCACGACAAACCCGAGGACCTTGGGGTGGCGGCAAGCGCAACAGATGGTGAAAGCCCCCGGCGAGAAGGACTTGCGGGCATCTTGGTAGTTTTTGGAGCACACGCCCAGTTCGGCCTTCTCAGTCCGCCCAAAGGCCGAAGCGCGGCACTGCGGCCGCCCAGGAAACCACATACCTGTCAAAAGGGGGTCTTCGCTTGCGTCGGGAAAGACAGACAGAAAGAATTCCCGCAGCTCCGCCCTCGTCGCGCCTGGCGGACACCATCTCGATCCAAAAGCCGCCGCCGAGTCCGTCGCGAGCGGGCGCTCCGCGTGGTATGCAGTCAAGCAGTCGGCCATCCTGTCGACGCAAGCGGCGGCGGCGATCGCAATGCCGTCCCGTGAGTCCCCAGTCCTGCGCAGCGCGACGAGGAAGGCGACGCCCATACGCAGCACCTTCAGGAGCTCTACCATGTCAGTCGACAAGTGCGCCGGGAAGGAGTCGCTGACTGGCCCCTCCGTGACTGCCTCGACCATCACGGCGGACAAATCCGCCGTCAGGTTCTCGGACCGGAGTAGATCCGCCAGTCCGCGGAGCCCTGCCACGTCTTTGAGGTTGAACGCCGACACCACGGGGTCCGACGCGACCGCGACGCAAAAGGAGACGACGTCGTGCGCGGCCGTCCGCCCCAGCGCTCGGACACCCGGAACGAGCACGTCGAAGGCAGACGTCGGTGGTGGTCGCCGCCCACCGGCTGCAGCTGCTGCTGCCGCCGCGGCTGCCGCCGGATTTTGCGCAGGCGCCCCGCCGACGCCGGCGGCTTGGCCATTACCAGCCGCTGCGTCACCAGCTGCCCCCACCACACCAGCCTCCACAGCCGCAGGCGCTACCGCAGCGGCTGCAGCGGCCGCTGCCGCAGCAGCGGCAGCCGCGGCCACCGGCGGGCCCGCCGCCGCCGCAGGCCCCGCACCGACCGGTCGCGCCGCCAACCATGCGGTGAGGTACGCGGAGACGTCCCGCTCCACCGCATTGTTGGGCAGCGGCCGGTTGTTGGTCCGTGCAGCGGAAATGAATTTGTTCATGGCGCAGAGTACCCCCCGCACGAGCTGCGTGCACGCCCGCTCCAAGTCCCACGCGCTCGAAAGAAGCGCGTGGAGGGCGTCAGCGCCGGGTTGTTGGTCGGATGGGAATGTGTCCTTGAAGGACTGCGGCAGGGCGGCAGGGAGGAGCACCGTTAGCGCCAGCGTGGCCGCCCTCCGATGCTCCACAGGCACCGTGATGGTGGCCCCCGGCTCGGTGAGGGCGAGCCGCACGTAGCGTCGCACCCACTCGCTGCCCAACAGGCTGGCGCAGGAGAGCAAGCTGGCGTCCGCGTTGCACGGCTCGGAGTAGGTGGTGTAGTGGGCGGCGAGGAGCCGCCGGAGGTAGCCCAACCAGATGCCATCAGCCGTGACCACGTCAATGGCGTCGCCGTCGCAGCACGAGACGCAAAAGAAGGGCCAGTCGGGCACGTCAATGCCCATCAAGCGGAGCCCCACCGACATGAGGCGGGCCACCGTGCGACGGCCACGACCGGCGGTTGTGGTCGACCACACTCCCGCCCGCCGCCGCTGCTGCGTTGCGACCCACCATGTGCGAAATGTCTGAAAGAAAGGGTTGCCCTCTACAGCGACCTGAGATGCAAAGTGTCGCACAAGCATCACCGACGCCGCCGTTCCGGGGGACAGGATCACGAGGCCCTCCTTACGCCCCTCCGCACAAACCCACATGCCGCAGTCGTCGTTGCGGCAGTTGTACGCGTCCATCTTCATGGCCGCAATGCACATCTCAGACAGTACGGTGCCCTCCGACACGTCGGCTGCTGCCTCCCCGCGGGGCGTGCCGCACTTTGGACACTCGGCCGGAGCGGGTACCACGTACACCTTGCCGTCGCGCGCGGCATCCATGATCGCCGTGTCCACTTGCACACTCTTGTTGCAGTTGAACGCCGATAGCTTCTTGTGGGAGATCGCCTTGGTGATCCTCGGCGCGCCGACGCCGCCCCCCGTGGGGGTAGCCGCCGCGTCGCTCTGGCGGAGGTGACGGGTGTGAAGAACGTGCACACAGCCCTTCTTGCGGCTGGTGTCGCAGTAGCAGCATGAGGTCGTCTTCCGCGCGCACTTGACCGGCGCGGGGACCCTCCAGCAACCCTCACCCGCCACGACCACCGCGATGGGGAGGCCGCCGGTGGCAAACACCTCGACCTCCGCGTCCTCGACTTCTTCAGCGATCTTGGGTACCGCCCTGCTGCTCCTTGGTCCGCTCAACGCCCCTCGACCGCGACCACGGCGCGGTTGCGACCTCTTGGCGGAAGAGCCCGCACTGGCTGCGGCAGCATCGGTTCCGCTCGGCGGTAAAAGGGCCGCGTCCGATCCTCCGATCCGAGCCGCAAAGCTCCTCATTTTCTTGCCGTCGCCGTCGCCGACGAGGGCACCGACACTGGCGAGGGCGTCCGAAAAGAGGCTGGCGTGGTAGCAGTCGTCATCGTCGGCCGTTGAAGAGGACGCGTCGAGGATGGCCTCCTTGTTCGTGCTGCCTCTGCACGTGCACTGCACGTCCCCCCGCGGCGCGACCCAGCAGGAAATCAGCTCCGCCTCCTTGTACGTGTGTTGGTCCGCAGGGCAGATCCGCGCAACCGCACCAAACAGCGTCTCTAGCGGCCATACCTGGCCGCGGTAGGGCGCCGAGATGGTCGTCTCAACGAAGGATCGCACCGCCGCCCCGCCGACGCCGTCCTGGTCCTCGACGCCAAACTGTTGGAGCCCCTCCTTGACACCAAGCTTGGTAATGGTGACAGCAATGGCCCTAAGGTACCCCTGCAGCAGGTTTGCCCGCGTGTTGCGGCCGGTGCCCGACGTCCTGCCGCCGAATGTGTGGCGGGGCCCCGGGCGCGGCTGTGCCAGGTCCGGGAAGCGATACTCGCTCACGCCAGCGTCGCCGTCCGTCGCCGCCTCGTCGTCGTTGTTGCCCTCCCCCATCTCCATCACCTCCCGGGTGTTGACTGCGCGGACCTCATGCCCCGCCAGGCTGGTAAGGGAGAGAACCGCGTGATGCTCGACGCGCTCACATGATGTTGCCACGAAGCAGCGCACATCCTCCCCCGAAGCATGGGCAGCGTGTGCGCCACGCAGAGCCTCGCGAGCAGAGAGGGTCATGGGTGCCCGCAGAACCGGGGTGGTTTGCGGGGCGCGCGGCTGAGAGGAGCACACGTACATCTGGTGCCGGTCTCGGATCGGTGGCAGTAGCCCGCTGTCGCCGCGTTGAGTACTTGCCGCCAAAAGCCGAGGTAAACGACGGTGACAAGCACGTACGGGAGGCGGGGGCGTGCTGAAGCGCTTGGTTTCTTGGCGAAGAGCCGGCCAGGCGGGAGGTGGCGGCTCGTACATGACGGGGGCACTGCCCTTGCGCATGGTGCCGGCGCAGCATTTGAAGCATCAGTACCATGGTGCCAGCATGGCTCTGTACCAACGAACAAAAATGACAGGCAAAAGGAGTAATGGGCATGCGCCGGGACGAGGGGCAGGCCGGGGGGGCGGGGGGTGGCGAGCAGTGCATGCAATGCACATAATGGACAGAGAGCGTTCGAGCGGTGTACAAAAGAGGAGCATGGAGGGCGCCGCAGCGTGCGGCAGAGGGGGTTGCGGGAAAAGTGGCGAAAGAGGTGTGGCGGGGGGGGGCAGGTTCGCAGACGCAAGCGGCAGCCATCGCCGCGCAACGGTGGATATGAGAAAGGAGCAGCAAATGTCAGACGTGAACGAGTGAAGCACCAGGCAGTGGCACCAGGTCATAGTGACCGCACCGACCCAGGGGTCGAGAGGCGGCAGACCGTCGGCACCCCACACGACGATATCGGAAAAAACGCTGCACGCGGTCGAAACCCCGCACGATGTTTCGCAATAGACAAAACAATGAGAACATACCGGTACGGCAGTGGCGATGACGGCCACGGCAGCAGGGAGCCGCGGCACAGTGAGGGCGGTCGGGCAGGGACGGGGCGGCGGGGTGGGCGGGTAGCGGCGATCCGTGGCGCGCCGAAAACAGCGGCCAGCGGGGGGGGGGCGACGGCAAACGGGCGACGGGGCCGGTGGTATCAGGCTCGTCCACGGGAGGGGGGGGGGGGGCGCCGCGGCGGGGCCAGCAGGCGGCGACGGAGAGGCGGGCA
>ENA-ORXC01001820-ORXC01001820.1-marine-metagenome-genome-assembly--contig:-NODE-1820-length-12114-cov-14.798870_pt1 | contig 12114 bp, 16 predicted proteins | sample MGYA00237865_ERZ511478 | MGnify/ENA metagenome assembly ERZ511478 | reverse complement strand
AAGAACCACCATTGGTCCTGTACAATCGATCCAGACAGCGACACGTACTCGGCAGGGATGCGATGCAGGTGAAAGCTCTGCGAGCACTACGTGATGGGCCCTCGAACAGACACGCTCGTCGCGCCCAGAAGCGACTCTAAGCGACTGCTATTGGGTGACAGGGGTCCACATTCTACCACTCAGATGACGAGCTTGTCTATACTAGGAGCGTGGAGAGGTGCGGCGAGCTCTAAAATGAGAGTATGCTGTCTATACTGAATTGGAAGAACAGCAGTGTGAAGGGGGGTCGAATGTCGTCCAGTACACGAGTTTTTGCCCTGTACTGGAGCCTCCCAAAGGCAATTTGAACTTGGTGTGTACCACCGCCAGTAAGCAAAAATAGCTTACGCCACACTTTGCCGACGATGAGGGTTGGCCACAAAAAGCAGTCTGTAGGATTCACTGCGTCGTCAACTACACCACATACTGTATTGGTAAAGCTCTGATATGTACAATTGATCTCTGTACGCTTCTTCCTGTTCGCATCGGCCAAAATTGGGCAGACTTCAATACCACTGGCTCACAAGCCTCGCTTTGTGCATTGCGATAGCAAAAGGCCACACCACGCACGGAATAAACTGTCTTGCAGTGGTGCTGACCCTTCCCACTGCCCCTTAGCCGTACATGCAACTACTGGGTCGCCTACAGCATGGTGTGTCTTCGCACGCGGGAGAACTTTTGATGCCGAGGCGAAAGGATATGTCCGAGCGAGCCCAGGTCACGCGTGGTCGCCGTCGTGGCCTCAATTGGGTGGGGTGCTGAGGCGAGCCGTTGGTAGGGTCTGGGTCAAGTGGAGACCGATTAAGCGTGAGACAGGGTGAAAACGCGAGTAGAGCTCCTCCTACACATCCCGCAGTCTCGGAAACAATGAGAAAGATCGGAAAAATCCGTATTCCGATCGAGAAACTGTCTCCAGAATCGCAACATTCGGAAAATGCCCACCTTAGGCCATGTCTGCACGGCGAGGGACGTGAACGTGATTCGGCTCCAATATCGTTGTAAGTCCGCGGCAAAACGCGTGATTCGGCACCGTCTGTCTTGACGCACACATGAAAACACAGAGCCCGCAGTTTGGGATCAGAACAGGCATTTCGTGGGCGACACATCTGCACCGCGCAGGCCCCACGCCGCTCGAGTACCAGAGTGTAAACGCACGCTTCTGGCATCCCGAGATCCAAGAGGTGAACCGTGACAGGCCCTCTCGTCCAATCATTCTTGCGGAAGCCATCAAACGCGAGTGCGATATTCCTTTCCAAACACGTTCACGTGCGCGAGATAAAAAAAAAAATCTCGCACACGTGCACGTGTTCGGCTCGAATGCGCCAAACGAGCCTGTTTTAGCTCGTAACTCCTTCGTGCGCGGGATCCCACTGTCGGGCAGTTCGGGTCTAAAAATATTCGCGTGATTGGGGTGTGATCAGAACGACGCGCTCCCATTGGCTAGCATGTGTCTATGCACTCCGTGGACGCGCCGTGCAGACAGGGCCTGAGTAGGCAAATTCATTGCCGTGGTGTGTCGCGTCGCTCATAAAGAGACAAACGGGATCCCTCGAAGCACACTCTCGCCAGAACACCACCGACACAGCAATCCAAAGTGGTGTGACTCAAACTACAGTCAATATCCGGTTATATGCGTCCCAGTTACAGTGTGTTCTCGTTATAAGAGACAGTTGATTCAGCTCAATATGCATAAAAAGTGGCCTACACATCCTAGAATCGACGACTCGAGACCCACATTCTCGTGTTCACGATTCTCTCATAACGAGAACACACTGTGTATGGCACCCTGCCATAAAACTGGGAGGATCGCGATCTCTGAAGACGCACCAGAGAGCAGCAGCGGACGATCGTTCGGAAAGAGCGCATCTCATTGGTCCGATCCAGCAAACGACAGGAAGTAGCCGTCGTCAAAGAATATATTTCTTGAAACAAAAGGTGGGCTACAAAGTGCTCACGGGTGCCATATAAGCGGATATTGACTGTACTCGCTGCGATGGGCGGACCGCCTAACTCGACAACATAGTCGCTACGTCAGCACCGCCGTCAACGCCCCATACGACCACATGGGGCGCTGTGTCCTGAATTCCTGCACTCCAGGGGGGTGACGTGTGTCTGTCAGAAAGCCACATTCGCTCCAGTCACAGGCCACCATGGGCGGGTCGACCAACTGCATGTGAGACCTGTGTCAGGTCATGCTGTGCAGGACGAGATTGCATCTTGTGCGCCGCTCGCGTGGGCGTGCGCTGGTGATGGACGTGGCGTTCCCAACGGGCGGCTCGTCTGCGACCGGCCAGCACGACGAACACTGCCTGATGCATCCCTCCCGCCCCCCCCGCATCGTGCATTACGCTCGGATAGATTGTGCATATTTCGCGAGTGCGTATCTGACTACACTCGCTTGACAAATGACCGGTAGCGTATCGATCTCAAAACCAAATCGGAGCGAGGCGAGCCTGCAGCCGCAGCTCTTGAAAAAGAGCGTAAGCGAGTTTCGCTTGAATACTACGCGCGAGGTACGCATGAGCGAATTACGCTTGGAAACCCCTGGTGCAAACCAATATCGGAGGTCCCCCCAACAATAATGCATCCCAACCGCGCCGCGAGAACTGGCCGTTCGTGCGCGTACTGGGGTGGCCATACAAGTATGTGGCCATGGAAGTCCACACACCAGGCAGTGCATGCGTACACGACTCGAGCGGCGGGCGTGGTCGATGCAAACCAATGTCGAGGGTCCCCCCAATATTTCTGCATCCCAACCGCGCCGCGTGCATTGACCATTCGTACGCGTACTGGGGTGGCCATACATGTACGTGGGCATGGAAGTCCACACACCGGGTAGTGCGTGCGTCCACGACGCGACCAGCGGGCGTGGTGGGTGCAAACCAAATTTCGGGGGTGCCGGCAATACTTCTGCATCCCAACAGCGCCGCGTGCCTTTGCAGTTCTTGCGCGTTCTGGGCTGGCCATAGAGATATGTGGCCGTAGACGTCCACACACCGCGTAGTGCGTGAGTCCACGACGCGACGACCAGGTATGGTGGGTTGAAACCGACGCCTGGGGTCCTCCAAACATTTCTGCATCCCAACCACGCCGTGCGTCCTGACCATTCGTGCGCGTACTGGGGTGGCCATAGAAGTATGTGCCCATAGATGTCCACACATAGGGGATTGCGTGCGTCCAAGACGCGAGCAGCGGACGTGGTGGGTGCAAACCAATGTCCGGGGTCCCACGAACTGTTCTGCATCCCAACCGCGCCGCTTGCGCTGGCCATTCGTGCGCGTACTTGGGTGGCCATAAAAACTTCTGGCCATGGAAGTTCAAACCACGCGTACGGTGTGCGTCGACGACGCGACCACCGGGTGTGGTGGGTGCAAACCGACGCAGGGAGTCCTTCCAACAGATCTGCATCCCAACCGCGCCGCTTGCACGGGCCATTCGTGCGCGTACTTCGGTGTGCATAGACGTGTGTGGCCATACATGTCCGCACATCCGGTGGTGCGTGCGTTCTCGACGCAACCAGCGGGCTTGGTGGGTGCAAACCGATGTCGGGGGTCCCACCAATATTTCTGCATCCCAACAGCACCGCTTGCACTGGACAATCGTGCGTGTTCTTTGGTGGCCATAAACGTATCTGGTCATTGAAGTCCAAACCACGCGTACGGTGTGCGTCCACGACGCGACCACCGGGTGTGGTGGGTGCGAACCGCAGCCGGGGGTCCCCCCAACATCTTCGTATCCCAACAACGCCGCTTGCACTGGCCATTCGTGCGCGTACTTGGGTGGCCATAGATGCATCTGACCATAGAAGTCCAGACCAGGCGTACGGCTTGCGTCCACGACGTGACCACCGCGTGTCGTGGGTGTAAACCGACGCCAGGGGTCCCCCCAACATTTCTGTATTCCATCAACGCCGATTTCACTGGCCATTCGTGGGCGTACTTCAATGGCCATAGAAGTATCTGGCCATAGAAGTCCAAACCACGCGTACGGTGTGCGTCCACGACGCGACCACCGGATGTCGTGGGTGCAAACCGACGCCGGGAGTCCCCCCAACATTTCTGAATCTCAAACGCGCCGCGTGCACTGGCCATTCTTGCGCGTACTGGGGCCTCCATAGAGGTATGTCGCCATAAACGTCCGCACACCGGGTCGTGCGTGCGTCCACGATGCGACCAAAGGGTGTGGTGGGTGCAATCCGACGCCGGGGGTCCCCCCGAAAATGTCTGCACCTCAAACGCGCCGCTTGCACTGGCCATTCGTGCGCTTACTTGGGTGGCCATAGAAGTATCTGGAAATGGAAGTTCAAACCACGCGTACGGATTGCGTCCACGACGCGACCACTGTGTGTCGTGGTCGGAAGCCGACGCCTGGGGTCCTCCCAACATGCCCGCATCTCAACCACGCCGCTTGCACTGGCCATTCGCACGCGTACTTGGGTGGCCGTAGAAGTATCTGGAAATGGAAGTTCAAACCACGCGTACGGCTTGCGTCCACGACGCGACCACCGGGTGTTGTGCGTGGAAACCGCTGCCAGGGGTCCCCCCAACGTTTCTGCATCTCAAACGCGCCGCTTGCACTGGCTATTTGTTCGCGTACTTGTGTGGCCATAGAAGTATCTGGCCATCGAAGTCCAAAACACGCGTGCAGTGTTCGTCCACGTCGCGACCACCTGGTGTGGTTGGTGCAAACCGACCCCGGGGATCTCCCCAACATTTCTGCATCTCAAGCGATCCGCGTGCACTGGCCATTCGTTCGCGTTCTGGGGTTTCCATAGAGGTATGTGGCCATAAACGTCCACACACCTGGTCGTGCGTGCATCTACGACGCGAATACCGGCTGTGGTGGGAGCAATCCGACACTGGGGGTCCGCCCAACATTTCTGCATCCCAACCACGCCTCTTGCACTGGCCGTTCGTGCGCGTACTTGGGTGGCCATAGAAGTATCTGGCCATAGAAGTCCAAACTACGCGTACGGTGTGCGTCCACGACGCGACTACCGTATGTGGTGCGTGGAAACCGCTGCCGGGGGTCCCCCCAACATCTCTGTATCCCAACCACGCTGCTTGCACTGGCCATTGCTGCGCGTACTTGGGTGGCCAAAGAGACGGGACTATCACCATCACAGGAAGCCTGGAGGACGGCCTGTTCGGGAAACGTTCCCCAGACCTCCCCAGCTAAAGGAACGAGCTGCCTACAGAGGTCCCAAGCTACAAAAATACTTTGAGCCACTGACGAAGTTGTGTACATTTCCTCCAAGGGATGTCTCCATGGTATGCCGCCCATCCACCAACGTGGATACGGCAACTCAACGGTTGCTCCTTTCGGGTACGGAGGGCAACAAAGTCATGTGGCTGTCAACATCACGCTTTACAGTGTTCGCATACACATGGAGGAGCACAGAGACGGTACGGGCGCCATAGGGGACGCAAGGAAAAAGGAAAACACGGCCCTACACCCCCCGAACAGATCACACCAAGCCAGTTCTGTACCCCGACGGCACCTACCCCCGTCCCGCCGAGCCAGGCGTAGGTGGCAGGGAGCGAAGCCACCCGCCTGTGGCGCGAGCCGTCGCTGGGGCGGCGGCAACGAACGGCTGGAGCAGCCGCCACGGGGACGGCGGCAACCGGCGGCGGCGGCGGCTTGTGGTGGCGGCGACGGCACGCTGGGGCTTCCGCGGCAGGGGGCTGCGGCGGCAGAGGTGATGGCTCAGAGCCTCGGCGACCGCACGCCAGGGCGGCGGCGGCATAGCGCGGCGGTGGCCGAGGCGGGGGCGGCGGCCGGGGTGACGGCGGCGGGGGCGGCGACGGCGGCCGGGGTGGTAGTTGTTGCAATTGGCAGGGGCTAAGTCCAGTACTTGTGCCCCTGACGAGACTTGCACCCGCCTGTCCGTACTTCGGATTTCAGGCTGTGGGACGTCTGTCCTTCCTTAAGTAGCCCCCCCTATTCGGGCCCGGGGTTACCATTTCGTCTCTCTTTTTCGTCTGTTTCCGTCTTGTTCTTTGGCGCCGGCCACGGCCCGCGCCGCCCCGTCTTGTTCGCCATCTAAATCTTGGCGTCTCTCTCGAGTCCTAGCCCTTGCGCGCCTTTGCGCCGTCTAGGTCCTCTCGGGAGGTCGACCCTTTGGGTCCTTCTCTTCTGTATTGTCAGTGTCGCCACAGGGTATCTGCTCGCGCCTTCTTTGTTGCCACAACGGGGCATTCCCATGCACTATGGCTAGGTTCTACAACCTCGAGCTTCAACCTCTTGTTGATTTGATCAGCTATGATCTGCCGTTTGAATGGACCCGTGCGATACGGTTGTGCCCGGATGGGTACCAAGGGTTGTCACGGATATATCCGACAGGAATATGTCTGTTCACTATGTTCGTATCCTCGGAGAATTACTGCGTTCGTGCAGTATTCGTCACCCATTACACTCGTCAGTCGCAGCGAATAATAGTTCCGGGAAGTCCGCGACCAGCGAATTATATCGTACTCTGATTAAATATATTCCAGTTGTGTATATCCGGCCTTGACAGGGACGCGCAATCGGTGCGACACCTGCGTCGCTGCAGCGTGGGACAGGTTGCCACGTCGGGTCATCAGCAGGCACAGTCATGAAACGAAACGCAACCACCACGTGATGGGCCACCGACCAGCACGCTGTCACTGCCGTTGGTCCGCACATGCCGGCCGCGCCGGCCCGACGAGCTCCTCGGCAAGTCCTCCGCGTCGAATCTGCTGCTCGCCATCCCTTTTACACTACTCAACTCACCCAGCCCCATTCCTGAGGCATGGCATCATCTTTTTCAAATGCTACAAGCGGCTGCGGCTCATCCGAGGTGGCGCCGTTGCCGTCCGCGCGTGTTCCCGCTGCGGCCGTGCGGCAGCGTCTTCCTCTCGGCTCGCCGCTTGACGATGAGGAGGATCCGCCAATAACGGCGGCACCGCCTGTCGCATTGGACGATCTTGCTGCTGTGGTGGGTCCGTACGCATCGACGCCGTCTTTGGCGTGCCCTGAGAGCATCATGCGCAGCGGCCAAGAATGGCTCCCTCTCCCGGCCAGCGGCAAGTCCTGGACGAAGGACCCAAAAGCGGACCTCTTCTTCGACATGTTTAATGGTGTCCTCGATGACCGGAGAGGGCATTTTGTCGTCCAGTGCCGTGCGTGCGCTTTGGAGGAGACGACATCAACATACCTACTTCGTGGTGGCAAGTCCAGCAGCGCTTGGAAGCACTTTGACCTTGTGGCGGGATCAAGGCTCTCAGGTGGCGTGCAGCGGAGCCGACACGGCGCCATGTCTTCCTACCGCAAGGACGGAAAACATGCGACCAAGGTCAACGGCGGTGCAGCAGAGGGCCCCATGTCGCAGTATCTGACGGCGTCCCGCAACCGCGTCATGGGACCAGCTCAAGCCCGACCTCAGCACATTCGCTTGTTGCTGATGCTGGCCATGACACTTTCCCCGTTCTCCCTTTCCGGGAATTCGTACGTACAAGAGTTTGTGCGGGGGCTTGGGGTCCCGTACACCACACTCTCGCCGGCTGGCTTGCGTGACATTCTACTAGACATGTTCCATTTTGTGTCAGATTCTCTGCGGAGCGAGTTGCGTCGGCTCCATTATCGCTACAAGGGACTGCCGTTCTTCCACCTCGTCACGGCCCTCTGGACAAAGCGCCACGGGTCCGGATCTTACGGCTCTCTCTTCCTGCGGCGTGTCAACCCAGACAGCTTTACCATGCGCGAGCTCCACCTAGGCGTCAAAATCTTCAGCAGCCGGCACGACCATGACAAAATACAGAGGTGGGTGCTTCACAAGCTCGCATGATTTGGCGCGAAGCAGCAAGACATTAGCTCGTCCACAACCGACTCGCGCAGCAACGTCAAGAAGGCCTTGAGGCAGCTGTAGCCGCGTTGGATCCCTTGTGGCGCACGCGGAGCACTTGGCCGTCAAAGCCTCGCTAGGGGCTACGGGGAGATCATCGGCGTCCAGAGATGCTTGGCTGGGAGACACGCTGTCATCTCGGTCAGGCCACAAGAATGCCGCAGGAAGCGAGCTTCTAGGTCGAGCACGCAAGACGACTGCGCACTTTCACAAATCACCGACCAGTGTGGCCATGCTGAACGCTGTACCGATGCCGGGTGATCAAGGTCCTCGTAATTTACTAACGGAGTCCCCTACAATATGGGGCTCCACTCACGCGTCCCTTGTGCGGCTATGTACGCTGATGGCGCGGCTATCAGGGTGTAAGAAGCTTCCAGACCTTACGGCAGCGCAAGAGAGGCGCTGCATTCATCGGGATGACTGGGAGGCGGTGCGGCACCTGATTGGCGTCCTTCAGCCATCCTACGTGGCATCCACCGCCATGCAGAGCTCTTCAATGACAGTGGCATAGGCGTTCAAGCTCGTCTGCCGGCTTCATAGATCGATGCGCGTACTGCCGTACAAATGCCCGATCAACTTCACCGAGCCGTTTGCCGTCGGGCGCGACGCCATCCTCTCCTCTCTGGACTCAGACAATGGCGGTATCAATGCCATGGAGCTCTACGGCCGTCTTTCAGAGCACGAGCAGGTGTACATGACGCGCACCCGCAACGCGGCCACCCTGTGCCCTGAGGCAGCGACGTTTATTTCGCTGATTCAAGACGAGTTATACAAGCGCTTTTTCAACACTGAGGACAAGACAAAGAACTGGCTCATGAATGAAGCAGCTTTGGCTCCAACGCTCGTCACGCCGGGAGGCGGATCAAAGCTGAGAAAGGTTGCAGCACGTGGTGGTCACGGAAATCCGACTGCCCGCGCGCGGGCGGCAATTGAGACATCCTGCTCGTTCCTCAAACCCGACTCGTCGGGCGTGACGACGCGAGATGGCGAGCTCGAGAAGTAGCGCATGAAGTGCCGGACGAACCTGGTCGGATGGGACTCGGAGGACAGTCGCACAGGCGGAGACAAAAGTCCCGCCGACCTCGCCATGCTGGAGCTTTACCGCTTCCTGACCACGAGCGTACCGTCGGACGCCGACGGTGCGCTCTCCTTCTGGGCAGTGTGAAGCGGGCAGTACAGTAGGTGGGTGCGTTAATGGTTTATCATGGAGGTGGCGCGCGCTGTAATGGGGCAGCCTGTTAAGACCCAGGCGCCCCTACGCTCTCGGCAGCCGCAAACACCCCCGCTCCCAGCAAGCATACACACACCACGCACCTCCGCGGGCGGAGAGCGCACGGGCCACGAGCACACACGCTCACAGCCCCTCAAAATCCCGACCATGCACCTCGCTAATCTCCCGGAGCTCATCCCCACACGGGTGCCCCCAAAAACACGTACATGCGATAAAATCAAATACAATGTCAAAATACAGAACAGATGGCAATGTGACATCACGCCAAAGCATTGAGTGACATGGAATTGCTGAGCAATGCTCAGCCGGCAGAGCGCAGCGACGAGTACCCGCTGCACCATTTAGTCGCCTGCTCTGTTGGGTGCATCGGGGTCTTCCGCTGCATCGGAGCGGGATTTCTCCGTTGCTGGGCTAGTCCTTCGCAAGGACCGGTCGATGCTCCTGCCCGAGCATCTGGAGATGCACTGCTTGGTGCGCTTCAATACGCAGCTCCTTACATCGGACCCTTCCCTCGTTCCGCACATGTCGCAAGCCGCGCGCACTGGTGCTCGTTGTGACAGGCAGCCCTTGCCCTCTGACCCTGTGTCCGGCGGCATGAGGGCCAACATTTCCTCGGAGAGCGAGAGTGATACGTTCTTGGACGATTCTGAGTTTGATCAGAGTGACTAGTCCTGCCCGCTGTCATGAGTAGCTCGGGCATTGTTTATGTTCTTCAGAAGGGTGCCTGTTTTTCTGAGGATGTGCATCTGACGAGACCGTCCGTATTGTATCATATACCGGCATCCTTCTTCGTCATGCGGTCATCACAATCGATACAGTATCATAGAAGGCTGAAACAATAGTCTCTGATATATGTCTCAAGGCGTCGCCGAGGCAATGTAGACGCTCGCGGCGGGGCGACAGACAGCTTGAGATGTGGAAAACACACCTTCGAGGCGGGTGACCTAGCCCCACTTACGGGCATGCGGCTGTCATCCATGCGCCCTCTTTTTTGTTGGGAGGCATCAAAAGCGGAATGATGAAGCCAGCACCAAACTACAGAGTCTGGTGGCGACGCGCTCGGGTCTATATAGAGGCTCCGCCTCGGCGGACAATGAAACGAACCGGATGTGTGCGCGCACACCAACAAATGTCATTGCCCAACCAAAAGCAGTGCTCTGGTGAAAACAGTCCACAAAAGACGCGTCTGTATTCTGGCAGAGCGGTGCCCTTTTCCTGGAGAAGCAAGACAACCATGAACCAAGAGCATGATGATTCAAAGGCGTGTTGAACACGCTCTGACATGTCAGAAATAGCGATGCAGGCGTCGCAGCAGTGTCCAGCGCTACCGTGGTCTTGCAGGAACGTTTTCCCGCAAGCCTCTGCCTCGCGAGTTGGCACCGTGTTGTTACTTGTCAGAGAAGGCACGACGATGAGACAAGGCGTCCCGTGCTTTGCTAATATATGTGAAAGAGCGCCAGCAGAGTAGCCAAGCGCTGACAAGTCTTCTTTAGGCTCGGGCCCGTCGCCGTCCCGGCGTGTCAGTAGCGCGCAACGCATGATTAGAACTACAGCTCATTCGCACATGCTTGCACACAGAGACATGGCACCCTGTGAATCATATCCAACCACAACGCACCCGCCCATGTAGACAACGACAACAACTGGACTATACCCTTCACAGATACAGCCGCTAGCTACAGAGGCACATTCATACTGCTAAAACGATCATCATGCTCCTCATGACGCAGAGATGCATTCCAAAGAAGTCCCCGCGGAGGACACCGACGCGGTTGCTGCGGGCTGGTACGCGGACGCCCACGCAACTACTTTTGCGGCCACGCAACGCGGCCAAAAAGACCGAAGGGCTTGTCTGTCTCCACCCGCTCGTCATCCGAGCAGATATTACACAACTTTGGGGAGACGCCGTCCGCAACCCCCTGCGTGAAAGTTGTCGTATCGCCTGCCCGGGTGACTGATATTCATGCCACTGTTCCGACCACCAACGCAGTCGGAACTTACTCGTACCGTGCCACCGCGCAGCCCACAGAGATGCTCCACGCCAGATACGATGAGGCCACTGAGCAGGAGCGGGCGGAGCGGCACGTAGCTGTACTCGGGTAAGGTCAGACCCAGCGCTACGAAAAGCAGCCTCTCGGAGGAGACAGAATCCTCGATAGCGCCAATGGCGGACACCGGAGTGCGGAGAAGAGTCAGTCACCTACCACAGAGACAGGTGGAAGAGCGCGGCAAAGGAACTGGACTGGTCTGTCTCCGGTAGCGTCGGGCGGGACAGAATGACGCGCAACTCAAGATGCATATGTCATTACCCACTCTGTGTCAATGGTCATGACGGTGGTCGCCGTCGTCACTGGCTCAGCGCCACTCTGGCATCCACTGATTCTGTTCTGATGTTCAGAAGATATCAACAATGTCGTCGCCACCTGCCCTGACTGTGAGCGACCCTGGCATCCACTCCATACGCAAGAAGGATAATAGCAACGATGTCGACCCGCATGCCGCCAGCTGTGAGCGCCTCCGGCAACAAGAGGCATGCTACAATTAGAATTATCAACAAGGTCGTCGCCTCAATCAACTTTTATCAACAAGGTCGTCGCCTCAATCTATTTCTGTTGCACCGCCATGCGTAAACAACGAACGCGACGAGGGCAGACTGCGTGTGAGGATGCCCTCGTCACGTGCTCGCCACACCTACAGCACGTCGCCCTGTTATTGAACGCTCGCGTGCGACGCCCTCCGGGGCACGCTCGGGCATCCCTCCCGGAAGAGGCACGTTGCCGCATCACCTTGACACGCGCACAAGGCGACGCGGTGCACCGCAGGTGCATGGTACCTTTGTAGCAGCCGAGAGGCTGCTATGTTCCGGCACACCCGGAGGCGGATTGTCTAATAATCTGGACATCAAATGTCCGGATTTGGCTTAGTTGGCAGGCCGATTGGGCCCGTGGCTTAGTGGTCAAGGTACCAGACTACAATGCGG
>ENA-ORXC01001816-ORXC01001816.1-marine-metagenome-genome-assembly--contig:-NODE-1816-length-12153-cov-8.054405_pt1 | contig 12153 bp, 10 predicted proteins | sample MGYA00237865_ERZ511478 | MGnify/ENA metagenome assembly ERZ511478 | reverse complement strand
CGATCTGCCACGCGTGGACGGCAGCGCCGACGCGGCAACGCGGTCGGCGGTCGTCGGCCCCCGATGCGGTGCTCGGTGGCGGCCGGGCGGGCGGCGGGCGTCGCCGGGTCTGCCGCGGCGCCGGGTTTTTAAAGGGCGTGCGCGTGACGCACGGGCGCGCCTACGCCCATTGCCCGCGGCAGCCGCCGGGGGCCACGGGCGCCTGCGCGCCCGCGCGTTGCGCCCCCCCCGAGCGGGAGGGGCGCGGGGGGCGCGCCCCCGCGCGCCCCCGCGCCGCGCGCCGCCGCGGCGGCCGCACGAGGGGATCACGCGGCGGCCGATGGGCGGGCCGGCCGCCGCGCCAGCGGCGCCGCACGTGAGAGAGCCGCGGCTGCCGGCCGCCGCGGGCGGATCGGGCGGCGGGTCGGGAACGGGGGGCGTCGCGCCAACGCCCCTGCGGCGCTACGTGGGGGCGCCGCGACCGGCCGCCGGGGGGCCAACGGGGCGGCGGGAGTGCGCGGCGGGACTGCCGTCGACCGGATCGCCGTACGGTACCGGCACCCGCGGCGGGCGTCGGCGCGGGGGGGTGGCCGACCCGGCCCGTGCACGGGGGCGTCGGTCGGGGGGGGCGGCGGCCAACGGATTCCACCACGTGGCCGACGCGCCGATTTGTACACACCACACTGGGGGCGGCGTCAGCCACCGCTGCCGCCATTGCGGCGGGTAGCGAGACGCTCGCGGGCCGCGCGGTGGCCACACAGACGGGACGTTGCATCCGACCGTGGCGGACGATACACCCTTGCGCTGGATCGTTGTCCACAATGGACCGTTGGTCGTGCGCAGGTGGGTCGGTTCAGAGGCTGGCAGGCCAGATCCGGGTGCAACACGCTCGAAGGGCACCCTGCCAGCGCGGTGGTGCGTGACCGTGCGCACCCGCCCGTCGACCCTTCCCCGAGGGCCAAAGTCCCGCGACTCGGTGGCGTCGCGGCGTCTGCGGATGGTGGCGGGGTGGGTCCAGTGTAGACCCCCGCCGAGCCGTCCCGTGGACCGGAGATTGTACTGCACAGTACCATCGTCAGAACAGTTGACACTTGAACAGGAGCCTGAACGGGAGTCCCGTTCAAGGAGCCTTTGAACAGGAGGTTTCCCGTCCAGCGTTCTGTTTCGTGATAAAGGCCTGGATGGGAAAAAATCCCGTTCAGGAATGGTGTGCCAGGCCCTGCGTGCTCACGTGACCCCCCTCGGGATCATGCAAGACGGTGACGTTAACTTCATCCAATGAGAGCGTTTAGGTCCTGGATCTCGACTAATGTGAGAAGACGAGCCGCGTGCACGGTCCTGCTTCGCTTGGAGCAGTTTTTTTGGCGCCGCATGCCTTTGTGTCTGTGTGCCCCGGTTGCCCCGCCGCCATGCCGCTTCGACGTCGACGCTGTGCTGTGCTTCTCGGTGGCAATTCCAAAGACGCCGACGCTATCATCGTCAGGGAGGCTGCACGTACGGCCATCGTCTTCGCCATCGATGGCGGCGGCGGCAGCTGACGCGGCTCACGCGGCTCGTACGGTCTCGGCGGACGCGGCAGTGGCTGCCAGAGCAGTTGCGGCGGCGACGCTCATCGCAGGCGCCGCCGTTGCAGACGAGGCCTCGGCGTCGACGGCAGCAATCCAGTTCGCCTCTGCCGTGGACACCATGAGCCGCCGCTTCCCCCCCCGGCGGTCCACCATTGGCCAACCCAAGCCACAGCCGTGGCTGTTGCGGTGGTCGCCGCACCGGTAGCCAATGCCGGCACGTCTTGGACCACTACCTCCGCCGCTGTTGTTTGAGGCCGTGCCTTGGCGGCGGGCGCACCGTAGTCTGCCGAGGACTCCACGGGCGACATGTGTCTCCCGTCCCTAAGCGCGCGGTCCGCTGTCCAACAAACCAAGGCGCTGCCACTGGCGCCCCTCCCCCCCCCCTCGAATTCCACCCTTCGTCAGCGGATGGCCCCGTCCCCAACATCCCCACTGGCCGCCGGCGCCCCGTCAGAGCCCGCGGGACCTGTCATAGCCTGCCTCTGAGTCATGGATTTTTGGCTTTGTCTTTCTCGCAGGTGCAGTCGCTATGTATAACCGCCATGGTACCCCTCAGAAGCAGAGACGTTCTCGGCGAGGCGCCATTGACAGATAGGAATAAAGGCTGGAACAATACGACATTCACACATACACGCTGGGTCAAAAACACAGGTGCACCTCAAGTAGGAGCACCTCAAGCAGGCCGAGCGAACCACCCACAGGACCGTCCCCCACAAGAATAGATAAAGTTAATGCAGCCCTCCCTCTCTTCCAGTGGCACCTCATCAAAGAGCGGGCATCAGGTCCCGGCTCGTCCAAGGATAAAATGGGTTGGTGAAGAAGCGCGCCGCCCGTTGCTCAATGGGCGTGGAGGTCACCGTGGACGGCGTGGCTCGCAGCCCATGGCGGTCCGACAAGTCACGCCAGTCCACCTGGACGTCCTCCAAGCGCAATATGCGCGTAGTATCGACAATGTCCAATGCAGGGAAGCTATCCCCGACCGACTGGAAGTCCCACGCCAAGCGCACGCACCCGTACGCCGTCAGCACGCACCCCGAGCGGGCGTCGACACGGCGGAGGCGCTGCACGACCACGGAGCTCGATGTCCGCCGCTCAAAAGACCTCACCACCAGGCGCGCCCGCCCCCACCGCACCTCGCCGGTAGAGGACTTATACTTGACGAAAGAGTACCAGGCCTTTCCCATGAAGCTAGGCGTCGCCCGCACGAACTGGATGTGCCCGACGGCGCCCCATTCGAACTGGGCGACAATGCGTGCCGTCTTGCAGACGGTGACCCAGCGGACGTCGTCCGGGGCAAAGAGCTCGGCCAACTTCTCAAGCTCGGGAGTCGCGAGCAGGTCGTCCATGGCGACGCGTTTGCCGCGGCCCGGTACAGACAGTTCCGCCGTGCGCGTCGGCGCCGTGAGAGTGACGTCGGTGCCGTCCGGACCCGCCGCTTCGACGCCATCCGCGTCTCCAATCTCCCTGAGTACTTCCACTTGGGTCTGCTCGCAACGCATCATTTGCAGCGACACGCCGGGTCCGCGCTTATTCGTGCGCTTATACATGCGCTTGCACGCGCCGTGCAACGTCTCGTTCAGGGACGTGTCGCCCTCCCACAGGTTGCCTCGGGCCCGCAGCTCGTCAGCAAGGTGGTAGATGAGCCGATGCACCTTGCTTGTGTTTGTGCGTCCGTAGAGCGTCTGCAGGAAGTCAACGCCCAGCGTCTCTGCGTCTGCCTCGATGGCCCGCACATCCCGCTCGGTCACCGTGGTGGTGTCTGCGACGTTGTCCCCAAACAAGTGTCCACCGAGCTCGGCGGCCTTGCAGAACATCTCCAGGATGGCCTCGTGTACCGGATTGTTCTCAAAGACGGCCAGATACCGCGCGGATGTCACCACGTCTGGGTTGGGCATCTCACCCAACGGCTCTTCCTCGACAGCGAGGTCGTCGTCAGCGACACACACCCACCCGTCGTCGTTGAGCGTGTCGTCTGGGTGCGTGCCAGTGCCCGCAAGGACGGCGGGGTGGGTCGACCCCGCGCTCCTGCTGTTGAACGACGACGTCGGCGCGGGGTCCGCGTAGTCCGGTGGTCCGATAAGGCCCGCGACCATAAATGGCCAAAATACGCAGAAGTGGCGCCAGCTGCGCCCTGTCATGGTGGCTTGCTTGTCCGTCATTGGTACAAAGCAACTGGTTTGGGGGATAGTGTACCATTCATTCACACGAGAGACAGAAGTTGAGGGACAGGGTGGCTTGCGTGCAACGTCGGACATGGTCAGACTGGGACTGTCTCGTCTACCTCTACCACCCGCCCCGCGTCGTTACCAGCAGGCTGACAATGACGGTCAAGCACAGCGCGCAGGCCACCCAGGCCACCTTTCTCACGCAAACATACCCCGGCGCCGACGGGCAAACCTTGCAGTTCCGGTCGAGCTCGAACGCCCGCAAGTTGAGCACGTCGAGCGTGTCTGTTGTTGTACCCAGGCGAGCGCGCCCGCTGGGACAAACGGCCGTCAGAAAAGCCGGCAGCCGCTGGGCCAGCAGCCGCAAGACGCCCAGCTTCCACACGTTTAGCAAGTCAAAAGAGACCATCCTGTACAAGGAGCGTGATCCGGTACTCAGTCCATGTACAGCCCCGAGAGCAGGAGCAAACGGGAGCGCGCTGTGCTCCTGTCCCAGCGCCCGGCGGCGAGCCGGCCGCGGGTCATCACGACGCACAATGGCCGCTTCCAGCTGCGCGTCCAGCGTGTGCACGACGTCGCGGTCCAAGGCGCGGATGGCAGATGTGCTTGGCACATCGTCTTTGTCGGCCATGCACGGCGAGCAGAAGAAGCGGCACCGGTTGCCCATCAGTGCCAGGATGGCCCGCTCCTCTGGCTGGTCCACGACGAGCCCGACGATGCGAGGCACGAGGAAAGCGTCACCACGACCGCTCACGGAGGCGGTGATGCCGGTCTCGCTTGCACGCGTTAGGGTCCGCAGTGACACGGCCAGGGAACGTTGCAGCAAATCATTGCGCGTGTCGCTTACCTCCAGGCGACGGGCCGGGGTTTGGCCAACCGCACGTGGCACGTGCTCAATATAGCCGATTGTTGTCCACTTGCCCCCCCGTCCGACGACGTTGACGAACCGGGAGCGCACAGGGAACATGTTATGCGCGCCCGACCATGACACGAGCGCCTCGTCTGCGTGCAGCTGCACGCCCATGACAAGCGCCTTCCTGCCGTGAATGGCTCGTACGTTCCGCCGCTCTTGCTGGTACAAGTCACTGTCGAGCGTGCCACGCCGTTCGCGCGACTCGTCGTCGTCGTCGATCTCTGGCATCTCGCTCTCCTGCTGGCCGCTCGTGGTGGCGACGGCGGCACCATTCGCAGCGGTGCTGCCGCCGCCTAACGGCCCGTCTTCGCCAAAGTCCACAGCCTCCGCGCACGCGAGCGCGTCCAGGCCTGCCGTCAGGACGTCGCGGTAGTAGTACGTGTAGTCAGTGTTCCCGATAGAAATGGGCACTTGCATCCACCGAAGGCGTGCCAACACTCGCGCCTGCTCATCGCGAGCCGCCGTCAAGAAGCCGTGCGGCCGGCCGAACAAGGCCGAGAAAGTGCCCACGGCCGCTGTCTCCGCCGTGGCCGCCCGCTCAAGGTCCATGATGACCTCGGCAAACCGCAAGCTGTCCCCCTCGGACAGGCCGCTACCGCCAGACGTCAACGAGAAACGAAGCGCCCCCCGCAGGGCAGGGGATGCAAACCGAGACGGGCGGTTCGTCACGCCCCGGTCGACCAATGGGACCGACTGTGACGCCTCCGGCATCGACTCGTAGTACGCGCGGATGCGCGCTGCAGTGCTGGTCCAGAATACAGGGCGACGGCGAGCCGAGCGACCGACAGGGCCCCGCTCCATCCCGTCAGCACGGCGCGTGGCACGGATTTTGCGGGCGGCGTGCACAGCGGCCAGCAGTCGGGCGCGGCCGCGCGCCGGCAACGAGTCGTTGTCCTTTTCAGAGCCAAACGCGCTGTCATCGCCATCCGACTCGCTGTCGCTCATGAGATCCGGGACGTCGTCCTCCGAGTCGGACACAAGCGCCGGAAAAGAGGCCCCCTGCAGCTCATCGACCACTTCCTGTCGTCTGGCCGGTACCGCCGTGCTGCTGGTGCCGACGTTGAGCGCAGCGTTGCCAAGGGGGGGCGTCGCTCCTGGGAGCGTCTCGCCCATGGAGGCGTCGAGATCCAGCTGCCGCGGGCCTTGTGCCGCAGAAAAGTCGGCAAGAGACAGGTGCACGACGGACGCTGCACCAGACGTGGCCGTTCCCGCCAAACGGTTCTTGTAGGGATGCGCCGCCTGCATGTGGCGAGCGCGCGCAATGAAGGTCTCGAACGTCAGACGGCAGTGGAAGCACGAGTGACCGCGGGAAGCAATAAACTCGGGCTGCGACATGACGACGGGGAAGGAGGTGGGGGGCACAAGGGTGTCAGCGAAAGCACAAGCAGGAAATCGTGGGAGGCATCCACAAAAGAGAAGCGGTCAGCGAACGGGAAGGGTAGCGAGCGGACCGGGCAGCGAAAGACGCATGCGTCGTCGCCTTATATTGCCGGCAGCGCGCCGCTGGTGGGTGAGACAAGCACGTAGGGATATCAGACGCCACCCAACGCCCTTGCTACACCACGGTGACCGTCCACTGCCAGCACACTTTCACGAAAACCACAGGGTCATCGACGCGCCAACCCGCACAACAGGCATCCACATACCGGTTTGCAGCACGCATCTGCACCGACGGAGAGCGTCGCGCAACGCTAGAGGGTAGGCCGCTGTGGGATCCGCGCAGTCAGTCGCGGTCACTGAGCTCTGCATCGTTGCCGGTCTCCCCTTCTGCTCCCCCTCGAGCCCGGGTCAGTGGTACCTCCTCGCTCCCACCAGTGGTCACGCAACGCCGCCCAGTCCACCGCCATGTCCTCGCGTCAGGTCTCGTCGGCAGAGTGCAGTCATGTACCCCTCCACTAGCCTGCCTCCACAAGTGGTACCGTGAAAGAACAAGAAAACTCGTGTTTCGAACCACCTCGCTGCGCGTCAGTACGTACTGTCGGCTACGGGGAAAGGTCCTGGAAACTACAGCGTCATAACGCAGGTCGCCAGAGGTCCCAAGGCGGCGTAAACGCACACTGACACTGGGTCTCACGGACTCGTAACAAAAGAGACTGGCTGCCTCGCACGTGCTGACCATACCCCGATACGCGAGGCCCACACGTCAGGCAATGGAGCACGCGATTGAGAGTTGCACGCCAATGGCGCCACCGCGCCCCCAAATCCAACCCGCCGTGGACACGCCGCCCGCTCCACAACGGCAGATGGACGGCAGGCGTCACTAAAAGTGTCAACCACTCCCCATTGCGAAACAAGCCCGAGACGTGCCCTGCCACAGCCGCGAGACCACCAGGAAAACCAGGGCCCTCCCCCTGTCTGTGGCCGCCACACATGCGCTGTCAGAGGGACGGCAGTCCGTGTGGTGCCGACCGAATCCCATTGCGCAACGGGTCCATCTGAGGCAACAATGGTATCCGACAGCCGTGAGACCACAGAGTACGCCGCAGGCTCCCGCCCCCACCGCGCCACGAGCGCAACTGAGAGGGCCAACCACACCGACAGGGGCATACAATTAACCGTTGCGCAACGCGAGACAATGGCGGTTGAGAAGCGCAAGGGCCCGTCCTGGCACGTACCTCCGCGAAACACGTCAGCAAAGCCGCAGCTTGAAGGCCACCGAGGACTTCTCCTAGGGGCGATTCATCTGGCCCACCAGCCGGCACTTGGCTGCTGCGGACCCTGCAGGAGCTGCCGAACGCGCTTTCGTCCTCGGAGGTTGCAAGATCCTGCGTGTCACGGCCCGGCGGGGCACCAGGCAGTGGTGCAAGGATGGGCAGACTTCACCGCAGGCCGTCCTTGTGCAGAATCCTCTCGTCTTGTGCGGATGCATTAAAAACACCTCGAACTACCGGCTCTGTGGCGCGGGGGGCCACAATTGCATCTGCCAACGAACACCGGCAGTGAAAGCTTGTAGCCTTCATGGGCGCATAGGGAGAACAGTTCGAGCTCGAAGAGAATTCCGCCGCATTGTAATTCTCGATTGCGGCGAAATGCAAATCTGCCCCCGGCATAATTAATGACAGCGGTGGCGTCGTCCGCGGAGCCGGCCTCCACCTCCGCCGACACCAGAGCCTCCTACCCGATCTCCGCCGGTTGTGCACGCCGTTCCCCCCTTGCTACTGCCTCTCTCTTGTCGCTGCTTCACGCCACCCTCTTTGTGACGTCGCGACGGCCGCCTCCTCACTGACGCCGTGGCCACCGCTCGCGGAATTGGCCGTGCCCACTCAGGTGAGCTGTGAACGCCGGCTCTCACAGCCATGGCCACTGCCCCACCATCTTTTTGCCTCGTTGCCCTGCCTGTCGCACGTGTAGCAAATCGCCGTTGATGGTACGGTACTGATGCTTGAGGTTGGGTTTTGTACGCCCTCGGGGGGCGAACCCGTCTTGTGCTGCTGGCGTGCTGCGGCGGCGGTCCATGCACTTGTCTGTCCACTATGGCAGTCCCGTGCGCACCGTCCAGGCAGACCACTGCGCGTTGCGAGATTCGGGGGCCTGTGTGGTACCCGGTGTTGTGTTGCCGACAGTCTTGTGTTTGAGGCGCCCGGGCTGTTCAACTTCGTGGTCCTCGCGCCGCCTTTCCCCCGAGAACGCCTGACACCGCTTGCTTGGGCCTCCTCCCGAGTTGTTACGTTTGCATGCGCTTCCGTGTTATGGACCAGTGGGCGCTCAGGCATGACCTTTCCGACCAACGCGCACCCTTGGTGGTACGTGTTCTGTCGACTTGGCGGAGGGGCTTACGATGTGGGGTGGGTGCGTGTCGGCGGCCAGCAACACGAGCTGGCCCGCCACTGTGTGTCGTGTGGCCGACGATATGGTGCTTTGTGCAAGGTACAGAGGTCCCAGCTCGCAGAGGGCCCCCACACTGCCACGGCCCCGACTGCTGCCCGCCCTGGACGACGACGCCCAGGCGCCCGTCTGTGGCCGCGGCCTACATCAAGAGCGCCGTTCGCCTCAACGAGCGGAAACTGACCTGTAACGACGCCCACCTGCCGGATTCACACATCCCCTGAGCCTCCCTCGATCCCATCATGATGTGGCAGACCTACTACTACAGCACCCAGCTGGCGTTTCTCAGCAACGTCAATGACTACCTCGGCGGCCAAGATGAGATAGAGGTTCAGCGCACCAACGTCGGGGCGACCAGCCATGGGGATGACGCACCCGCGCCCCCGCACCAAAGCGGACGCCAAGACGTAGCGAACGTGAGCGCTCGTGGCGCCACCCCCGTTCTTCCGAGTCGACGCGCCTTCTTGCGTGGGGCCCCGCCCCAAGGGATTCCTCTCTCTGGCGGGGGGTCTGCCGCTACTGGCGGCGCGTACGTTTCCCGCGGCGACGCACCTGCTCAAGACTCGCGGGACAGTTTGGCCATGTACGGCGCACTGGGGGCGAGTAGTCTGCCGCAGCGTCGCGGCGCCGGGGTGACGGTGGCCCCGGCGACGTCGGCGCCTGGATTCGATCATCGGCTTTCCCAGCCACGATACGGCAGCATGGCGCATGGCTGCCTGCTGCCCGCACCACCTCCTCGCCGCCGTCCAATGTCCTCTCCGCCCTTCCTCGGTGCCAACGTCGGCGGCGCTACGGAGAACGACGTGACGACCCCCCCCCGTCCCTATTTCTCCGATGCCGGCGCAGCCGGAAGCAGTGCAGGGCCCGCCCGCGCTGCGGGCGGCTCCACCACCCAGGCGGCGGGCAGCAGCACGGCGCACGCCCGTACTGCGGGAGTCGCCACCGGTTGGGCGGCTGGCAGCAGCGCGGCTCACGCCCGTGCTGCGGGCGTCTCCACCGGTGGGGCGGCTGGCAGCAGCGCGGCTCACGCCCGTGCTGCGGGCGTCTCCACCGGTGGGGCGGCGGGCAGAAGCGCCGTGCACGCACGTGCTGCTGGCAGCTACACTGGCGGTTCGGCGGTAAACGACCTGGCGCGCGCGCCCGGTGGCGCTGGAGGCAACTTGTCGGACGACGGGATGCTCGACACGCCGCTAAGCTCTCTGCCGCGGCGCCCGCCCTCTCGTGCGGCACTCACCCCGACTGGCGCCCGAGCGAGCCGAGTGGCTCGCCGTCCGCGTGCCCCTACTCCTCGTGGGACGCCGAGTCCGTCGCCGACGCGTCGTCGGCGGCAAAGTCCGTCCACGCCGCGTGGCGTAGCCGCCATGGCCGGTTCAGATGGGCCGCCCGACGGCACCACCCTGGCAGATCTGTTGTCAACAACCAGCCTCGGACTGGCATCCGTGCGCCGTGAGATCACGGCCCTCAAGCGTGAGCTAGCTCTGACGAGCACGCAGCAGCGCTCGGCCATGAACAAGATGGACTCTTTGGCGCTAATGGTCGAGAACATCATCGCCCTAGTAGCAAGCAACCGCGACATCATGCTCGAGTTACGCGACAAAGTGGCGGCGGGGGGGTCGTTGCCGCCGTCGGACGGGAGCGCCGCGCTTCCACCGACCCCCGACTTGCAGCCGGGGCGAGAGGAGGAGGACGCCGCGTGGATTGTCGAGTTGCGGCCCGTGCTCGTGCAGTGGCTGGAGGACAACTTCGCTAATGCACAATGCGCGTCGGATGTTTGGCCGTCGTCGGCGACAATCAACAAGTACCTGCAAGACAAGATTGCCGTCATCATGGGCGTAAGGGCCGAACGGGCGGCGTCCATGCTGCAAAGCAAGTGGCGTCTCCCCGTCCTTTCCAAGAAGAACGCCCAGGTGGACGCGCCCAGCGCCGCCGTGCGCACCGTGGCCGCCAAACGCAAGACGCCGGCATACCGCTTCCTGCACCGCGGCGTGTCACACTTCTACCAACGCGTTGGAATCACCGCAGTGAACTCCTTTTCTTCCCGCATGCACAGCGAGGAGGGCTTCGGCACTTTGCGACGTGTGCGGGGCACACGCACCAAGTATGAGGTCGTGTTCGCGGCCACGGAGGCGTCCGACATGCTCGCCAACGACACCTTCATCGTTGACGCCGGCTGCCGCGCGGCCCTAATGCACGCAGCACACGCCGTGTTCGACCGCATGGGCTTGCGTACCTTCTCCGAGCCCGGACCGTCCCGCGGGGGGCCCCGCAACGTCGTCTGCCGATTGGCTCATATGGCGCTCTTGTCACTCAAGGTGCGGCAGCATCTGCAGATGCGCGCGGCCCCGGTTGACACCGAGGGCAATGCTGTATCTACATCCGGCCTCAACGTCGGCCACCGCGACGAGTGGAAGCGAGAGATGGGGACGTTGAGTGTCCTGCTTGCTGTGCAAGGCGACCGAGCCGTCAACGGTCTGCGCATCATCGACGGTGAATGGCCCGGTCGCGCCATGGCTGACATCGTGCCCCCGCCCCCTGTCGGCGGAGTGCCGGTGAGTGGCGGAGGCGACGACGACGAAGATGAGGCCAACGCCGACGCGGGCGACGACGGAAACGACGGAGATGACGATGCCGCGCGTGGGGACGGAGACGGCGGTATGGACGGCGCCACTGACGACTGGATGGCTGGTATCAATGAGGAGCTGCATCCAGGTGGTGGCGAAGAGCCGCCCGAGGGCGAAGAAGGCGACGAAGTTCCCGCGGCCGGGAGCGAGGATGAGGAGGACATGAACTCCCCGGCGTACCTCGCGGCTCGGGCAGCAGAGCGGCTGGAGTTTCAGCGCGCTCACGCGGAGCGCCGCCGTCGTGCATTTGCCCGCACTGCTGGGATGCTACGCTTACGCGAGGCTCAGCAGATGGCACAGCGCGCCACCGAGAAGGACGACAATGTCGATGACGACGAGGAGGAGTGAGGCCTGTTCGTGCGTGGCTGTCGTTTGCCGCCCCGTCGGCGTGAGGGTATGTATTGATGCGCCTGAGGAGGAGAGGCGAACATCGTGTGCTTGTGATTCATTTTTCGGCTGCATGGGGTGCAGCACCGGCTCGCCGGGGCGCTGCACGGCGCGGTGCGCACACTGCTTCAATAGCTGGTTTGTTTTTCCCCTTTCCACCAGCGCTCTGGCCTGGAAATGCTGTTGCCAGTCCCAAGTCCGCCGTGTACAACAATACAGCCGAGGCATACTGCCGGTTCCGGGCAGCTGAAAAAAAAGCAGCACCAGCGGTCCGCATACGTCACCCCCATGCACCCGCCGCCGCGAATGCCCGCCGTCCGCCACTGCGCGTAATAGCGCTCATTAACGGTAATGTTTTGTGCTGTCACGCGATGCTGCTGTGCTCTGCAGAGAAGCACGAGACCAGATCCATGCAGCTGAACAATGTTTGTGACGGGAGTTCACTTGTTCAGGCGCAGTGCCGTAACATAATCCTGAACGGGATTTCCTCCCGTTCAAGATGACAACTGTTCTGACGATGGGCCAACAATGACAATGCGGCGACGCGGGGGCGCGCGGCGCCCACACTGCCCCCCAAAGAACCGTAAAGCGCGCGCCGACTGACCCGAGGGCGGCCCCTGCAGCTCCGTCGCGGCCGCGGCACGCCGTCGACGCGGCAGCGGCGGGGCCGCCGCCGCCGCCGCCGCCGCCGCCGC
>ENA-ORXC01001815-ORXC01001815.1-marine-metagenome-genome-assembly--contig:-NODE-1815-length-12154-cov-4.920924_pt1 | contig 12154 bp, 7 predicted proteins | sample MGYA00237865_ERZ511478 | MGnify/ENA metagenome assembly ERZ511478 | reverse complement strand
GGGGGGAGACACCGCACGGGCGGCGCCCGAGACGGTGGCGCCTCGGGGGCGGGGCGGTCGCGCCGCCGCCGAGGGCAGCGGCGGGGCTCGTCGCTGCACGCGGCAGCCCAACAGAACGCCGAACAGACCGGCTGTTCGAGAACGGACGAACAGACGGCCGATCTGTTGGGGCGCATGTTCGGGCAACAGACCCCGAACAGAGTACAATTCTGTTCGGCGCCGATGTTACCCTCTCTCGAGGGGTTCTCCAGCGAAACGCCAGACCATGTGCAAGATTCTCTCGAGGGCCACGGCTCTGATTGTTTAAGCAACATGACGAGGGGGCGTCAACCGGGTGAGACGTCTTTAGTCGACTGCTGCTGAGACGTTTGGCTGCTTCGAGGGACTGCTTCGAGACCGACAGGCCTGTCCTAGAGCATTTCCATTCATCAAGTAGGTTGGCTACTTGTCGTCCTGGGAATGTGTGGACGATGAGACTACCGATTATACCACCCGGAAAGGCAAAGCAAAGCTACTATAATGATACTAGGCTACTAGGAGTCGTATTCTCACAGCAGCCACTGGTCATCGCGGGGCTCTTATCACCGTCAAGCACAAAAAAGGGAGCCTTCTTCATCGAACGACGTGCGCTATGCTCATGCTCTCTTCCAGGCTGTGAATGTTGGATCGACCGACCGCACTGGGGAAAAACAGCGAACGATTGATCTCCTGGCTAAGTCACGGTCCTGCGGCACCCGCCACCTCGCGGACATTTCCTCCTAGCAGCACCGCCGTGGGGCCATATGAGGGGAAGAGGTCACCGTTACTCCACAGCTACCACACAAAAGACGGAGGCAACCACTCGCCGGACGAGCCGGCCGACCGCGGGCCGCAGAAAACTGGTACCCCTCCCCGTCCCCGCCCCCCTCCTTCGGCATCGCACCCAGCGGGGGCGACAACCCAGTTGCTAGGCTACTGGGCGACCGTCCGCAGTCCGCATACGCCTTCCACTCCGGATGGAGGTCCTCCCCACTCCCCAGCATTTCTAGCTGCTTGGGTTAAGAACCCGAGAGGTGAACGGATGGAAGCAGTTGGTGAAGAAGCGCTGCGCTCGGCGCTCTACAGGAGTGTCAGGGGTATTTGAAGGCACAGCTCGCACGCCGTGGCGATCGCCAAGGTCCTGAAAATCAGGAACGACATGCTCTAGTCGTAGAACACTCGCCAAGGGCACGCGAGCGAGCTCGGGCCACTCTGCATCCGGAGAAGCGAAGCACCACGCCACTCTTGTGCATCCGGTCCGCGTGAGGGAGCAATGAGGAATAGGGTGAACACTTTCCATGCACCGCACCACAGCGAAGTCGTCCACCACGTCACCGACAACGCGGACTACCAGCCGCACCCATCCCAGCCGCCGCTGGCCGCATTCGTCGACATACCAAATGTGATCGTAACGTGGCTTTCCGAGGTAGGACGCCGTCGCGCAAGCCGTCTGAACAACCGACTGGGCGCCCCACTCAAACGTGCAATCAAATGTGAACGAAGGTGACACGACCAGCGAGCAGGCAGCGTCAATGCCCAGCAACGTTCCCAGGCCCGCCAGGCCCTGCATCTGCTCCGCGTCCGCCACGCGCATCCGCGACCCCCGCCGAGACCTAGACAACGCATGGATGGGAGTAGTTTCCACGTCGCCAGCGTCAATGCCTTCCTCCAACAGCCCATACAGGCCGTCGTCGCCGTCTTGACCGTCTTTCTCGCCTACTCGCAGCTCCCGTAGAACCTCGCACTGCGTTTCCGCCGCTCTCATCAATTGTAGGACAAAGTTGGGACCGTGCTTGTTTGTACGCGCGTACATTCGCTTGCATGGGCCATGTAGCGCCTCGTTCTCGCTCGTGTCCCCCTCCCACAAGTTGCCGTTGGAGAGCAGAGATGCAAGCAAGTGGTTGGCCAAGCGGTGTGCCTTCGTCGTATGCGCGGGCCCGAAGAGGAGGTCGACGTAATCAATAATGAACACCTGGGCCTCCTCTGCAAGAGACCGCATTTGCCGCTCTGACATGTGTGTTGTGTCTGCGACGTTGTCCCCCATCAGGCGGCCGCCAAGTGCCGCCATGCGACAGAAAACGTCTAGGACTGCCCTATGAAGGGGAAGGTCTCCGAACAGGCGCCGGTACTTGGCGGAGGATACCACGTCAGGTACGACAGGATCTGGGAGCACCTCCTCTGCCTCCTCAAGAGACACACCATCAGCGCCGTGTCCGTCGTCGATCTCCTCGTCCTCGACTGCAGGCCGCCGCTCCGTCGCAGACGGCCGCGCCGGGGCGGCGTCCTCGTGACGCACAGGATGCTCGTCCGCCGGTCCACCGACACCAGCGATGATATGCGGTATGATAGTCAGGCCGTAGCGCCACAGGCGTCCTGTCATCTGCAGTTGTTTCACCGTGGGGGGAACGAAGAACCTGTTAAAAGAACAACAATCAACGGAACGATGTGGCCGGGACATTCGCAGCGCGAGCGTTGTAGATAAACTGGGGACGGTCAGTGTTCCACCAGAGCACACGTCCCGATGCACGGTCGCGGCGGTGCATGAAATGAAGAGTGAGACGGGGAGGAAAACTCCTTGAAAGTGACACTAACGTACCCCGGTGGTGTGGGAGAAGGCACATTGAGGTGCCCCATCTCCCATGCGCGCAGGTTCAGCGCCTCCAACGTCTCTCCAACAGGACCAAGGCGGGCATCTTGCGCCGCACACGCGACACGCAGGAAAGAAGGGAAGCGCTGCGCCACCATCCGCACCACGCCCAGCTTCCAGACGTGCAACAGGTCGAAAGAGATGATATTGTACAGCTGCTTGAGGTCTGTCACCAGTCCCCATACTGCACCGATTGCCGGAACGAACGCAAGGGCACTGTGTTCTGTCTTGAGTTGGGTGCGTAGAGATGGGCGTGGATCCCTGTCGCGAGTAAGCGCGCCGTCCAGCTGCGCGTCCAGCACCGCAGTGACGTCACGGGCACGGGCATTAACACCACCCGCCCCCCCCGCAACGTCACGTCGGACGACGCAGTGGGAGCAGAAGTACTCGCAGGCATTCCCCATAAGACAGACCACCGACCTCTCGCCGAGCTGATCGGCGACCAGACCGACTAGACGCGGTACGGCAGTCAGAGCTTGGCGCCCAGGAAAATCGACGGGGACGCCAGATCTGCTCGCCCCAACGAAGCGACGGAGGAGTATGGCCAGACACCGCTGTAGGACACCATTTCGGGCATCGCTCGCGCAGCGACGGGCAGCCGCCGTGCGGGCAACCGCCTTGCCCACATGTGGAACGTAAGCGACCGTCACCCACTGCACGCTCCGGTCCCGCACATTGAGTACGCGCGCCCGGATAGGGTACACATAATGCGCCCCGGACCAGGAAACGACCGCCTCGTCAACGAACAGCTGCACAGCCAAGACGAACGCAAGCGACCCGTGTCGCTCGCGCACGACAACCTCCTCAGCCAGGAACAGATCACTGTCCATCATGGCCGATCGAAGACGCGTCCCATCACCACCCACACCCAGCTGTTCCCCCCACAGCTGCACATGCCTGGCGCGCTGCAGAAGGTCCAGGACGACGAGCAGGAGGTCCCTTGAGTAGAAGACGTAGCGCGTGCCCTCCACCTCGAGTGGTGTCTCGTCCCAAAAAAGCTTGGACAGCACGCGCCGCTGCTCCTGCCTAACGGCTGCGACGAAAGCACTTCTGGAGGGGAAGGCCCGCGCAATCTCCCCCTCGACTTCCGCGGACGAATCGCCGTCTGTAGAGTTGTCGCCCACGGAAACCACACACGCGTCAAGAGCGGCTCCCTGCCGGCCACCGTCTGTTCGGAGACGTCGCCGCTTTCGGTCACCGCCGCCTTCCCCGTGGTGCGAGTCGTGTCGCCGTCTCTCGACCGCACCCGACTCAGCCATCATTAGAACGGACACATACCACCCCTGGTCGGCCTGTGAAAGCCCAGCACCGCCAGCACAAAGCGCAAACTTGAGCGCTTGGCGCAGCAGTGGCGTGTCGAAGCGTGACGGCTGCTGTCCAGCAGACTGCGGGACAAGCCGCTGGGTCTGGCTGGCCTCCGCCATGCCCTCGTAGTAGGCTTGAATTCTTGCGGCGATAGACATGTGGAAGACCGGGCGCGGTCTGCGCACAGGAAGCGTGCCACGCGCGTAGCTCTCGATACGGACACCGACAACACCGAGCCCGCCCGTTGCAAAAGACAGACTGTTCGCGTCTTGCGGGGGATGCGTCACAGAGGCTCCGAGCATTGCAGCACCTCTCGAAGAGTCGGCGGAGGCGGTCCCATCCCCGCCGCGCCTATAAGAGAGCTCCTCCGCAGCCGCTACCCGTCGGCGCTCGACGGCGCTAGGCCTCAGGTGCAGCTCCACAAATCCCGGCGGTGGCACGAGCCGGCTCCGTTGTCGATGCTTTGAGACCATGTGACGATGGCGCGTGCGGACGTTTTGGAAGACCCGAGTGCAGTACCAACAGAGCCAGGATGCGCCATCCTCGATTGTCTCCCCGTCCTGGTCCATAGACTGCTCCGGTAGAGGTATGAGAACGGACAAGAAGGGCTTCCGTCCAGGGTGGAGTGGGAACTACGAAATGGGGGTTTCGGTCAGTGGATATGGTCCATAAAGTGTACCACGTACTATTGGGCGGGTGCGGCGGCGCCCGTATACGCGGAAGACACTAGAGACCGATAATAAGAGTGCCCACTACAGGGTGCGAGGCCGACAGGAATCAACGCGTACGTGGACTACAAAATGACCCTGTATTACACGGGAACACCCCAACGTACGAAAATCAACTCAGCCGCCGAGCGCCGTGAGCGCGGAAGCACAGTCCACAAGAACGTGGCGAAAGAGATGGGGGGCGGGCGACGGGCTCGAGGCGGGAAGGATTTGGGTGCGGTCAAGAACTAAGCGGCGGCGAGGTGTGGTGGGTGGCGTACAGGGACCCGTCCGGGGAACTTTCCCGTGGCAGCGACGCACTTGGTGCAGACGGAAGCTCGACAGGGCCAACCCACTTTGTCACACCGACAGAATGCACAGGACAGGGGGGCGTATCCTCGGCGCGACAGTGTCACTTGGACATTCGCGTCAGAGGTCCGAAAGGCTCCTCAGTGGCGAGCTGTAGCCGAGGTCTACACCACACACCCTACCGGTGCCCGGGGCCACGAACCCCCCCCCCTGTGGCTTGGTTGAATCTCCCCCGTTAAACACAATGGCACGAGCAAAATCGGGGTGCCAACGCACTTCGTTCTGCAGGTGTCACACTGCGGATAGAGGAGAGGGGAGATGAAAAGCCGGGGAACAGATGGAGACATGCCGGGGCCGGGCAGGCACTCACAGCGCTCGCCATCCAAGCTCTGAGCTCGTGGCAGTGACAGGACAGAGTCGATGACAGGGCGATTTATGTCTCAAATACACACACTAATCTATGGCAGCACCGGAAACTTAGTCCTTCTATGCTCAAATGGCATTCTTTAATCCGTCTCGTCGTCATCTGATTGGATATCAATTTGACTTTGAGTAAGTAGCTCCCCAGCATATGAGGCCCAGCGACATACAAGAATCAACCATTGACAAGCAGATCATGTACTGATGACGCGCCCCGTCCCGAAGACGAAGACAACGGGCATAGAGTCCTTCAACGAAAGCGCAACCACGAATGCGCGGCCCACGTTCGCCCCTTCCCACATGAGGCACTCTATGTCCCCCCCCATATCCTTGGTCGCCTCACCCGTTGCCCGCCTGTAGGGTTCTACGGTCGCCTGCATGGTTCTGTGTTCGCCTGGGTGCGAGCGCCTTCTTCCGTACGTTCTTGGAACCCTTGAAGAGCTGCATGTGCCCATCACTGTGAGGTTAGGAGCGATGACGACGTCCCGCATGTACGTACCCGTGCGACATTGCGTGGCGCTTCTCCAGGTCTCTGATGTAAGGGGCGGTGCTATCATCCGTGCAGGCGCATCTTCGCTCCAACTGGAGACTAACACGACGTCCTTCACCCCTTTGCTTCTCTGCTGATGCCTCGCGTGTGCGAGCGTGGCTCCGTGGCACAGTTCTGCGGCTCTCTGTGACGTGGCCACATGCACGCCGGACTGTGCCCAAACAAGGCCTCGACAGGTACCCATAGGCAATGGTATGGACCTTTCGGGCATACATCCCCTTGTTGCACCCACCGGAGGCGTGGGAAGCCACAACTGGGATGAACCAGTGCTGTCGGTGATGTTCCGTATGGCTCTTTGTGATTGGGTAAGTCATGGGTTTCTCTTCCGGACCCCCTCTGCTGGAGGGACCGGGTGACCGGCATGCCACTCACGGCGACAGTACGTGCGCTCACGTGGTTTCGGTCCGTGTCAACGGCCGCTATTGCTGTTTGGGTGCCGTGGTGACCCCGAGTGGGTGGAGCACCTCACCACCCACCACGCATGGGTCGACGGTCCCTTGCAACCGTGACTGACGCTGTTACAGTCCCTTCGACGCTTCTTTTGTCTCTGCGTTACACACGTGCAGACGATGACTCACGGCCAGGTTGTGGGTGCTGCGGGGCCGGGGCCGGAGATTGCCACATGCAATGGTACTCACAGGGCGGTCGCCTGTTCGAGCACGGCCGTCCTGGTCTGGACGCCCGGGTCTCCCGCTCGCTCCTTTGGGAATACTGTCCCGATGGACCACCTGGTGGACCGTCTGTGGCACATTCAGCGTTTCCGGTGGGCCGCGACGACGAGGCGAGTCGGTGGTGGGGCACCTCCTGGGGCTGTTCGACCTGCCTGGTGACGCGACCACAGTATACATACCGTCCTCGCTGCCGCCCACGCGACGTCCGCGCGCTTCCGCTCCAGTACCTGCCGTTGCCAGCTGCCCACGCCTTCTGTCGGAACAAGAATCACCTCGCGCGGCGCACCGCTTCCCTCCCCCCCCTCCTCTCTTCGGTCTCCCTTTTCCCCAAAGGTTGTTAGTGGCAATGGGGCCCAATGGTACGGACAAGGTGGGCGGCGGATTCGTCTCGCGGCCAAGCCGCCAAGGTGTTGTCGAGAACGAGATCATTGACGTTGATGCGGTGGAGTCGGGCGCCGTGGCGACCGCTGGGAAGGGCAAGAGCGCGGCAAAGATTGAGCAGCCGTGCGACGAGCCCATCGACGTTGACGACCCCGCCACTGCGTTGCGGTTTGCACCGTCTCCTGGGGCAGGTCCCTCGCGTGCTCGTCCCGCTCCCCAGTTTCTAAAGTTTGGAGGCATCCTGGGCGTCACCCTCTACGAGCAGAAGATGGAAGTCCTTCAGGAGGAGGCCGAGTCTACTCGCACCGTGGCACCTGTCGGAGCGATGTCTTCCGCCAATGACGTTGTGCCGACCCGTCAGGTGCAGCCGGTCGTCATGAACACGCCTATCTGCGACAGTGTGCCGGTCCAAGTCGCGTCTCCGGCCTTTGGGATGGCCTCGGTCGGCGAGGAGGCAACGGACGGAGGGGCGGCGACAGTTGGCGCGGAAACGACGGCGTGTGGGACGGACGCGGCTTTGAAGGGGCCGACGGTCGGTGGGGACGCACCTGTCCTTTCGACATCTGCGGCCCGTGAGACGGGGATGGTTGGAAAGGAGGCGACGGTTGGCGGGGGGTCGCCCTTCTCTGGGGAGCCGCTAGTCGGCGCATGGGTCGTACCCGGCAAGGCACCGACGGTCCGTCGGGCGGTGGACGCCCGAGTGGCAGTACCTGCTCGTGGGAGTGTAGCGGCGGTTGAAAAGGCGCCAACGCTCGGCCGGGCAGAGGCCCTTGGCATTGTGTCAATGGCCGGCGGGGCCTCGGAGGCTGGCGCAGCCGCTTCTGGTCGCGAGGCGGTGCCCGTCCACGCTTGTGCGCCTGCTCGTCCGTGCGTGGCGGCAGTCACGGTGACGCCAGCGCTTGACAGGACGGCTCCCATCCGAGCATTGGCTAAAGATGGCGGGGTATCGACGGCCGGCGGGTCGGTGTCGGTCCGTTTTCCGATGTCAGTCGGCGGGCAGGCGTCGGCCGGTGGAGCGTCGTCTGCTGGTGGAGCCTCTTCGGTTGACCGGGCGTCTTCGGTCGGCGGGGCGGTGTCCATTGCCGGGCCTTTATCGGCTGGAGTGGGGGGAGCTCCTGGGGCTGGTTCCATTGCCGGTACCGCGGCGGTTGGTGAGGGGGGGCTGGAAGGACGCCAGACGACGCTCCATGAAGCAGCCACGACTGCTCGCAACGAGGTCATGGCTCGTATGCGTGCAGTCAGCCGTGAGTGGGACGCTGTTACTGCTGGCATTGTCGCTGACCGCGAGGAGCGGCTTCGTATGCCGTGGCCGCCCGCGACTCCGCCATCTGTGGCACCATTTGCCCGGGGCCGCAGCTGCAAGCTGACTGCAGGACCCTCCGCACCTGCTTTCGACTCAGGTTCCTGCCGGGCTGGGCGAGAGGAATCCGTGGCCGAGGCATCGGGGGGACCTGGCGTGTCGCGGACAATTGCGGTTCCACCATCGCAGCGGTCTTTGTTCCCAACTAGCCACTGCCGGAGCCTGCCTCGTGTGCCTCGGCGGGGGTTTGTGCGCAAGGCACCCGTGATGCAGGTGATGCGCACATATGAGGATCCGGGGACGCCTCCGCGCAGCTCTGCGTCGGACGGCGAAGGGGCTAGCAATGCGGACGCTGACGACGAAGAGAACGACACCAGTCTTGTTGGGCGTGGCGGAATGAGCGACGTCGACGGTGGCGAACACTCACGAGATGGTAACGCTCGTGGGCAGGAGAACAGTACCAGCGCTGGAGATGGTGCAGGTCTTGGGCCTGTCGCCAGAGTGGCAGCGTCGTTAACGGCCGGGTGTATCACGACGGCGTCTCCAGGACGGACTTCTCCGCCGCCGCCGGCACGCTCTCCTGCTGTGGATTCGTCTACGAGCCCCCACGACGGGGTGGCTTCCGCGACTGTACGGTCCCAGCTCCTACACCCGACAGCTGGAAAGAGCGAGTCTTTGGGCAATTCTACCTCCTTGGCGACCCGTGCAGATGCTCCCATGCCGGCGGCCAGCGTCCTCGGGAAACGCCCAGTACCGGCCAAAGAAAATGAAGATGGCGCGGCACCCATGGCGGCGCCGACGGGACGCGGAGCCAGTGCCTCCGATGAGATGGCTGAGATTCTGGCTGCTCGTCACCGCGATCCGCAGATCTTTGTGGCCTCCTGTTGGTTTCCTCGGGGGGCAGCGGTGCTTGCTGCTGCGCATGAGTCTCGGGCAGCTGCTGGTCTGCCACCTGTAGCTCCTCCTGCTACTCGTCACCCTGCGCCGGTGGGTCCTATCGTCGGTGGGTCATCTCGAAGCGCCGCCACTCCGCCTCCGTCGACACCGCCGCGTATGTCCACCGCTGCGCAGATGGCTTCACTGACGGAGACGCCAGTGCGTGGCGAGGGGGACAGTAGCAGCGACATGGACGACGACGCGCTCGTGACCGCGTACATCACGCCGCCATTGACACCGTCGGCATCTCCCCATGTTGGGGCTGCGCGCCCATCCCCTGGGCAGCGCCGACGTTCCAGTATTGCACGCGGGTCGCGAGTGGCTTCAGCACCTGCTCGTGTCGCTTCCGTCGTACGCGCTGACGACGAAACATCTGCCATCTCACTGCATGACATCCATCAGGCATTGCGGAATGGCTTCTCGTCTGTGCGTCGGGAGATTACTCGCTTTCGTGCGGAACTGGTGGTCGTCAAGTCTCAATCGGCGTCCGCTCTGCGGCGCATGGACGGGCTTGCCGCTGCCGCGGATGGGACGGAGTCTGGGAATGTGAACGTCCTGGAGCGCTTGACGGAGGTCCAGGGTGCTCTAAACAAACTGGGCGAGCGTCTTCCAGCGGAACATGCAGGGGCCACGGATGGCAGAGAGGAAGAGACCAACTCAACCGGCGCCATCCACAAGATTAAGGTAAGCTCACGGGTTACTGTCGTACTGCCCTTTTCATGGTGGGTACCAGTCCTCTCTTGTTCGAGACGAGTCTCGAGGGTGCGTGGTGCTGTATTTGGTGGTGCGACGAATGTCGTGAAGCGTGCGTCCACCTCGTCGTCTCATTCTCTTGTGACTGTACCTAACATGCCTGTGTCTATGTCCATTGGTCACATTGTTGGTACTCCACTGTTTGTGTAGGAGTTGCTCCTGGAGGCTCTCGTGCGGGAGATTCGCACTGCACCCACGTCGGCAGCAGTGTATCCGACGACGACCACCGTGAACGCTCGGCTGCTGCGCGTTGCGGCTAACGTCATGAAGACGACGGAGGCTAGCGCAGCGCAGAAGTTGCAGCAGAAGATGATGCTGCCAGTGCGTAAGCCCGAGAAGGGATTAGCGATGGTCATTGCCTACCAGTACATCAAGCGCGTTGCCGGGCATCTCAACAGCTCGCTGTCTTCTGTCGCTGTCTCGGCATTTGTGAAGCAGGTTCACACGCTGAAAGGAATGGGAACTTGGAGCTCACCGTCGACCACGTCTACTCGTCGCGTCCTGAAACTGTCTCGAGACGAGTGTGCTGAGCTGTTGCGGGACGACTCGTTCATCTCCGACGCTCATGGCCGGCTGGCTATGTTGGAAGCCTTGGCCAAAGTGATCGAGGAGGTTGAGGGCACGGCGACTATGGTGACGTGGTCAGGCCCCAATAAGGCATCGCGCGTCATTCGGTGCCTTTACGGGCACGTTGCCAACGTGTCCTTTCGAGTACGTTTGACCCTTCTCTTCATGTCGTCGATTGTGTCGGTTGTCATCGCGTTTTTTCTTCGCGCTGCTTGTGTGCTCGTGTATCCTTTCCGCATGCAGGATGATCAGGGGCATGCGCGTGGGTGCCTTTCCTGGTCGCCAGACGGTTACTGACATACGTCGTGTTCGTGTCCTACTTCTGTTATTGGTTCTTCCGTTCGTCTTGATGACGTATGTGTGTTTTAGGTGCGCTCGTACCTGCGCAACCGCGCTGGGCTGTCGCCTGTGAATGCTGGTGTTGGTATTCTTAACCAAGGGCATCGCTCGCTCTACGAGCGCGAGCTTCTCTTCTTACATGACGTGCTCCCCAAAGACACAGGGGTACACGACGGCCTGCAGTTGTTGGATGGTGGCGACGGTAGCCGCCACCTCTCCATCGCTCCTCCCGCTCCTGCACCTGGTTCGGCGACTACACCGGCGCCTGCGGTGGCAACCGTACCTATGGCGCCGTCTATCGGTTCTGTGCCCGAGACACCTGCCGCGGCTGAGTTCACGCCTCCAGCGTCTGCCGTAGCGCAGCGCGAGACTCCGTCCGGTCCTGTCCTGCCAACGCCGCCACACGCCATGCGCCTTGCGCCCCTCCCGGAGGGTACGCCCATTCTTCCCGGCTCGCAGGCTTCTCGCGAAGCGCTGCGCGTTCTCAACGCCAGCTACGACGAAGAAGAAGACGACGAGATCCGTCCTGTCGCGAACGAGTACGCTTCCCAGTGGGCGGCGTACCGCGCTGCTCGCCGCTGAGGCCTACTTTTTGCCCTGTCTGCCTGCCGATCAGGCGTTTCGGTGGCTTTATGTGGTCCATCGTCTCGTACTGGCCAGGCACGTGCCTCCTGTACCGTCTTCTCCCTCTCTTGTGTGCTCTGTGTCGTGCGTTCGTTCTTCCATGGGGCGTAGAACGGTGCTTTCCTGCGTGGCGTGCACTGGGTTGACCAGTGTTCCTGTCTGCCATGCATCGGATAGTGTGGTTGCCCCATGATATTGTGGGGTGGCACTGGGCAACGTCAATAAGAGACCGTTATTGTTCTTATAGCTAGTGACGTATTATGTCTGGACTCGATTGGTTCGCCAGCGGGTATTACGCGGCAATTCTTCGCCAGTCGAATACGACCGACGCACACTTCTTCGTCAATGCACGGACTCCTTCATGTGGACTTCTCTACGTCACACTAGGTCGTTTTCCCCTTAACCCCAAATCGATCCTGTCAAACCAACCTGCCCCGGCTCGTCCGGCCGTTTCTTGGACAGACTCGTGATGAAAAGCCATGCACCCGAACGGGACAGTAACAGATTCGGCGTCTGTTGGTCGTCTGTTCAGGAACATGCGCCCGAACAGAATGGCGTTCTGTTGGGGCTCCCGTCTGCAGCGACGCTTGCCCGTGGGGGTGTGTGGGGGGGGGGGCGCGGTCCCCC